>Ga0074046_10000447_pt1 | contig 38042 bp, 36 predicted proteins | sample BogForMeECP23OM3_FD_94441 | JGI IMG/M metagenome (GOLD analysis project Ga0074046, IMG submission 94441) | Bog forest soil microbial communities from Calvert Island, British Columbia, Canada - Bog Forest MetaG ECP23OM3 | ecosystem: Environmental > Terrestrial > Soil > Wetlands ... | reverse complement strand
GTCGAGGTACCAACCATACGGTAGGAGGTTATTTTGTGGTGAAGACCTTTCTCTAACCTCGACTGATTCCAAAGCACTTAACCGGCCCAGATGTGCTCAACTGCGAAAGTTCGGCTAATCCTTACTTTCCTCCGGAATCTCCTCCTATAGGTCGTCTCCATCAGCCTGCAGCCCGTCGCAACCGCCACGTCAGTAGGCTCAGCCAAGCGAAGAGCCGACGCCCTCGAGCCGGCTCTTTTTTCTTTGGTTCTCGGTTTCAAAATCTCCACAGCTAAATAGTTGTTTGGACTCGTGGCGGAGTTAATGTGTTGGCCCAATTGGCCTAGTCGCGACCAGTAACTAAAGGGGATCCCTTACCGCACGGAAGCATCACGTTGTGGAAGCAAAACGATAAGAGTATAAATTCCCAGCGTAGTCCCAAAAGGGATCTCAGAGACCGACAAGAAAGCCGCAACGAGTGCGAGCATGCGTGCTGGCCGTTGATTTGCCAGGAGAGCGAGACCAGCCAAAAGCCCGAAAAGCGAGCATAGAACCGATAGAACCAAGATACCAACGTAAATCATGTGAAAATCAGCCATCAGGGTATATGGATTAGGCACGCGAGTGAGGAGCGCACCAAACATGACCGTGGCCGTCCCACTAAGTAGAAAAAGACAAATCCCCATGACGAGGCGGAAAGCCCCATAGCCGAGCCAGAGAACACCCAAAATTCGACGATCGGCACTCAACTTGCCGGCCGCTGATTCATCCAATGACATTTCGGCTCCCGATCTCCTTGGAGCAATAGCTTAATCCTTGGCCGCCGTCTGTCCTTTTTTATACACCCGGCAGCTCCCCAAATAGGCGATGCGCTGTTCCTTATAGGAGAGAAAGATGCAGCCGTCTTACTCAGCAAAGAGTTATCTCTTGAGATCTGCCAGGCTTACGGATCGAAACACGTCATTAATTTTGCTGACAAGACTCTCGCGTGTGAACGGTTTTTCAAGAAAGTCGCTGTCCTCGATAAGTTCGTGACTCTCGCCATCTTGTTCCAGGTAACCGGACATATAAACTACTTTCACTTCAGGTAGAAGATCACTGAGCTGCACGGCTAGTTCCGTCCCCCGCATTTTTGGCATGACCACATCCGTCAGCAATGCCCCGATGGAATGGCCACAATCCTTGGCTATCTGGAGCGCCTCAAGGCCATCTTTCGCGGCTAGTACACGGTATCCCGCGGTATCCAGAAACTTGCTGGCTAGTTCTCGGACTGCGGCATCGTCTTCCACCACCAGGATTGTGGGTGCGCCTGGGACTGCTGACGGGGCAACTCTTTCAACAGTCGCTACCAGATTGCTCGTCTCAGAAACTTGAGGAAGATAAACTTCAAAACGGGAACCTTTTCCGGGAGAGGATTCTACCCAAACGAATCCACCGCTCTGCTTAACGATTCCATACACCGTCGCAAGCCCCAGTCCCGTGCCTTTGCCGACGCCTTTGGTGGTGAAGAAAGGTTCGAAGATCCGGGCTTTGGTCTTTGCGTCCATTCCGTGGCCGGTATCCGTGGCGGAGAGCAAGACAAACAAGCCTTCCTGTAGGCCAGGACGTCTCTGCGTGTACTCTTCATCGACGGCTATGTTGTTGGTTTCGACCGTTAACCTTCCACCCTTCGGCATGGCGTCGCAAGCGTTGACCGTCAAGTTCAATAGAACCTGCTCGATTTGTCCAGGGTCGGCCTTCACGCTTGCGAGCGCTGCCCCCGGCAGAAAAACGAACTCAACGTCTTCGCGAATCAGGCGCTGCAGCAATTTGTCCATCTCCGTGATAAGAGTATTCAAGTCCAGCACTTTGGGCTGCAGAACTTGCTTCCTGCTGAACGCCAGAAGTTGCCGCGTCAACGACGCTGCCCGGTCCGCTGCTTTGTGGATCTGTTGGCAACTCTTGTGGGAGGCCTCAGAAGTCTTCAGCCAGTCCAGCAATAAGTCGCTGTGGCCTTTGATGATGGTGAGCAGATTGTTGAAATCATGGGCGACGCCGCCCGCCAATCGTCCGAGGGCCTCCATCTTTTGTGATTGCCGAAGCTGTTCTTCAAGTTGTTTTCTTTCAGAATCATTCCTTTGCAGTGTTTGGCGCATGCGGTCAAACGCCCGTGTTACCTCACCAACTTCGCCGCCTCCTTGCACTCCAAGTTGATACTCGAAGTCTCCTCGCTCCAACGCGTGTACTCCTTGCACCAACTTGTCGAGTGACCTGGTAAAGGTCTTGGAGATCAGGAAAGCCAGGAAACCACCGGCCAGCACGGCAAAAAAGCCAACTCTAAGCAGAAGATGGTTAAGTCGCTGCAAAAACGCCATCGTCTCCCCGTCCGATCTAAGAACCATCAGGCTCGCCCCATCGGTCAGATCTTGCGTCAATTCCACCGAGCTGGCGAAAAATCGCTCATGTCCGAGATATAACTGATCTGGCACCGTGCGAGCTTGCAATTGAGATGATAGCTGCCCTTCCCGAAAAGGATCGAGAGTGCTCGCCAGTGTGTGCCCCTTATAACGGAGTGCTACCTCGCTAGACAGGAGTCGGCCCAAATCGCGAATTCCACGATCATCGAGTTCCTGCCCCACAACAACCGTGGCCGATTCAGCTCGTTTTGTCGTGCTGGCGGGGGTAATCGGCTGGAGTTGCACCTGATAAAGACGCCCCTCATCAAACCACCAATCGGAACTGCGGTTCTTGGCCAATGTAGAATGCAATAGCGCTTCAACACGTTGCGTGGTCAAGCTTGAACGCGTCGTGTGCAACGCAAGAATCCTGCCGTTTGGGTCGGCGAGCACCATGAGATCTGTGCTCGACGTATCCAGCGGATTATTGGCGGTGTCCGTAAACTCACTGGCATCGCTATTCGAAAGAAATGCAGAAGTAGCTAGAAGATCCGCCCTCCGACTCATGGCCGATTGTCGCTGATGTTGTAGTAGTTCAAAGATCACCAGGGAGTTGTGAGCGCTTATTGTCAGTTCCTGCTGGGTGCGTTCCTGAACCGTTTGGCGCACAACAAGTAGTGCGACCCAGGTAAGGCCCGCAATCACCAGTACCATAGCCAAGAGAAACTTGGTGCGCAACCGTAGGTTGTCGAGGATTTTCACCATTGGTTCCTTATACTTAGACAGAAGTGCTTTTTAGCCGGGACTGGATTGGATTGGGTCACTCTAAATTGACATTAGGCCACGGAGCCGTAAATGGAACTCTAGTACTCTTCGCTGACTCAAAAGTACTCCTAGCGATATTCCTCGGCGGAGCAAATGGGCTATCGGACAGATTCCCTCAGGTCTCAGAGTCAAATGACATGCTGCGAGCGCAGGCATCTTTGGGCCCATTAGGGGAAGCGTGATGGTCTTGAACCCTGCTAGTGCTCCGATCTCCGGGGACGCCGTTTGTGGCTAATCATCAGAACGTAGAGGGAGAAAGAAATGTCGGCTAGAATCGTCCTGCCCAACGGGAGTGTACAGATTATGAGAAGAATGTCTCGCAGTCACATAGTTCTGTTCAGTCTACTCGCGCTTGCAGCCTCGGCTTTCGCGCAAGCGCAGACTCAAGCGAACACCGAACCCGCCCAATACTTCTTCGTGCTCTTGAATCGTCCGGTAAATGCTCCCCAACTGAGCAAAGAAGCGGCTCAGAGGCTTCAGGAAGAGCACATGGCCAATATCCGTAAGCTGACAGCCGAAAACAAACTTGTGATTGCTGGACCTTTTTTAGATGACACGACGCTCCGTGGGATCTTTGTGTTGCATGCGGACTCAGCCGCGCGGGCACAGGAGTGGGCCGACACCGACCCAGCCGTCAAAGCGGGTCGGCTGTCCCCAGAGGTGCATGGACCGTGGCTCATCGACGCGAGCACCATTCACAATCCAGCTGAACCTTCTGGATTCGAGCAATATTCGCTTGTTCTGCTAAAGCGCGGCCAGGATTGGAACCCAAATGCGGCGAAGTTTATCGATGCGATGAAGCAGCATGCTGTTTTCGTCAAACAGATGATCGATCAGGGAAACCTGGCCATTGTGGGGTTGTTCCCGTTCAGCGATCAGGGCGAGATACGGGGAGTCGCCATTTTCCGGGTGGGCGTAGAGCAGACTGCGAAGTTGACACAAGACGATCCAACTGTCAAAGCTGGCGTGTTCAGAACTGAAATTCATCCATGGGGCACAGGCCGAGGGGTCCTGGCATCGGGACAGCCGATGCCATAGCTACCTAACCCCGCGACCAGGAGGTTGCAGTCCAGTTCATCAGCGGAAGAGGCCATCCCGCTCCCAGTGAGCTCGCCCACCGCCGGCATCACGGCGTCGATCTCCTCAACAACGACGCTTGCGTTAACGTTTACTTTTCAATTCCGTAGCGGATCGCAGGCGAGCATCGTCGTGACATGGGACCCGATCCACACCAGCTTGCGTGCCATTGCTGCGCGCCCCCATCAATAGCAGTCATCGCCGGCATTATTTCATCTTGCATTTCGTTCTTTTCGCTACGGTGTGCAAGATTTTGAGAGGGGGATTCCAATTCGACAACCAAGAGGTAGGACCAGCCAGTGTCCACTCTAGGACATACATAAATTATGGTCCATGCTCTACTTAGTGCGTCACGTGCTTGTACCGCCTTCGATGCCACTCAAACGCTTACCCCAGTGGCCGAATGGTGGCCTTCAAAGGAAGACGAATATTACATGGCTGGCTACATCATCCGCTGCTCAATTGCCAACTGTTATTGGGGCTACAACATCGCGACGATCGCGGAAATGCAGAAATGTTACGAAGCCTTCTGGCTACATTGCGTTGAAACACATAGCCTACGCTCGGATGATAAAGAATCGTTCATACACTTTGAGGTGACGACGTTGCAGTTGAAGATGCTTAAGAAGTAGCATCCAGGGTGCCCACGCGTTACGGTCGTTCAGCTGCTTAGTCATTGTTCGATCAATCCGAACTGAGCCTCCCGCAAGCCACGTTAACCGTTTACGAACATGTGCAAAATTGAACAGAAGGGCTTTCGAGCCCTCTCCATGATGTTGAAATGGAAAAGAAAGATATGCTACCTAGCGACCAATCATCTTCGGTCCGTTGCCCGACCTGTGGTGTGGATATAGGCGAACCGTGTGTCTGGAATTTCGGGGGATTGAGATTAATTTGAATCGTAAACTCTCCGCCTTAGAAGTTACAGCGCCCAACAGCCTTCGAGCTGACGGCGGCGAGGCGTTGGAGTAATACATTTCGTCGGAACGACTTCCGCCGCGAATATGTGCAAAACGGTACTGCTAAGTTCCAACTACGATGTCATGGTGTATGACATGAAACATAAGAAAGAATCCAAAGAAGCGATGAGTGCCGTCTGTGCGGAACTGGCGAAGCCACGGGTCGCCCGGTCTGCGAGGATCGAGGAACTGCGTTTGGATGCTACGCGAATTGCAGAACGGCAAGTACCAGCATGGGCGGAACCGTTGACAAGATCATACTGCCCCGAATTTGAAACGAACCTGAGAAGGCACTGATTGTTCTTGATGGAGCCAAGAAGCGATATCGAAGTATTCGTATTGAAAACACCTTAATTGACAAGCACGGCGCCGACGTCAGCCTTAAAAAGGGCGCTCACGCTGAGGTTACGGTCACAAAAAAGACGTCGGCGTCGTTAGCGAAAAACTGACAGGACTCGAAAGGAGATCCATCTGATGACTGCTCACAAATTAATTCGCTGCGATGTCCCTGCATGTAGTTGGGGATTCAAAATCAAGGACACTGGTGAAATGGACAAGGGTTATGGAACTTTCCGATTGCATTGCATAACGGTACACGGACTGTCCCGAGACGATTTGGATTCATCCCTCCATTTCGATTTAGAAAATTTGACGTTGAGCCTGGACAAGAAACACCCTGCCAAAAGCATCGAATAGCAAACATCACTAATGCTGCCTGTCGCACGACGATTGAAGGACGGTGAACCTCAGGCCGAATCTTGGTGCGGAACTGTGGCATTTGGATTTGGTCTGTTTGTCAACCGACGTGAATTCGGGAAATGGAATGAAATAGCCCGAAAACGTTGGGGAGTCATAAGACCACGACGACCAGGGCCAATAGGATTTTGGTTTAGACGCATAATTGATGCGACTCCTTTTTCGGATGCAGACACCCGATCTCACTGGCTGTTGCCACAGTTTGATGACTTGGAGGAGTCATCCCTTGAGGTTAGTTCAATGACAGCGGCCATTCGAGGACCGTTGCGATGGTGGGCCGTTTTCCGGACAAGCCAAGTGTTCTTTCCTTATTTGTCTCATCATCGAGCTTGATCGCAACGGCCGCCAGGCAGCTTGCGCGCTGAATTAGTTGAAATTCGTCGGGAGAGGGACCTCGCGGGACACAACAATAGACATCCAGAGTTCCAAGCACCTCGCCATTCTCGCCCACAACGCTCTCTGCAGAAATAAGGGTCAGACCAAAAAGGGCGGCTTTTCGGGCGATTACGGCAAGATCGCTGGCATCGTTCCCCGACAGAGAAACAAGGGAAACAATGTTGCCGACCTGGCAATCGAGGGCACTGCAGATTTCATTCAGAATGCCGGTCAGTGGCGCGCGCGCGGACATGGCTTGAAGTAAGTGTTCCTCTGCGCTCAACAAATACTGGATTTTGCCGTCAATGTTGCCGACTGATTTGGGGTCGCGAGGCCTTTTACGTGAACGATGTTGGGCTCTATTCATTGGCGCTTAACCTTTTGGCGTGGTGTTCCTATCACTGCCGAACTCGATAAGCTCGGGGCTCAGATCTGTCGAAGCTGAAGCCGAGGCGCGGAGGTAGCGATTGGAGTTCATCTGCACGCCTTTCATGGCATAGAGAGCACCGTCGGCGGCGTGCAAAAGAACGCCGATTGTATCGGCATCCTGCGGATAGCTGGCAACTCCCACGCTGACGGAAAGGATGGGAACTTCGGCATCTTTGGCCAATAGATCGCAAATCCGGTGTGCTACTAGTGTCGCGGCGGCGCTGCCGGTCTCGGGAAGAATGACGGCAAACTCATCGCCGCCGTGGCGCGCGGCAGTATCAATGGAGCGGCAACAGTCAGCCATGATGCGAGCGAGCCTGCAGAGCGCCTGGTTTCCGGTCAGATGGCCGAATTGATCATTAATATGTTTCAGGCCGTCGAGGTCGAGGAGAAGAAGAGAGAATTCACGGCCGGTACGCTTGGAGCGGGAAATTTCCGCATGCAACACCTCGAAAAGTTGGCGGTGATTGGCCAACCCGGTCAGCGAATCGCTGGAGGCTTGAAGGCGCAGTTGATCCTCAAGCGCGCGCTGGTCTGAGACATCCACGACGATGATTTCGCAACCATTGAAATTTCCATGTTCGTCGAAGGCATCGCGCCCGCTGAGACGGGCTTTCAGGATCGTGCCGTTTTTTCGCTTCCACGCGATTTCGATTGGCTCGATTCGAGCTGACTCCGGAGAGGCTCCAACCAGCAGCTTCCCCTGACCAAGATTGAGGACGATCTCGGATGTGCGGTTGGCTGCCAGAAGCTCCTCTTTGCATTCGTAGCCGAGCATGGATACGAGAGTCTGATTGACATCGAGGAATTTGCCTTCCGCATCGCACCGGCATATTCCGTAGCAGCGGTTGTCCACGAGCGCGCGATAGAGCGATTGCGAATGCCGCAAAGCACGTTCCGCCTCGTCCAGCTCCGCACGTAGTTTCCGTTCGTTCAGGATGCGGCGAACCGCCATGGGTAATTGGGCGATGTGTTCTTGTTCCACGAACTCAAAGGCATCTCGATCGGTCAGCTCCCGGGTGAATTCGGTTCCTGTCGAAACGGTCAACAAAATGAGGGGGATCCCCTGTGCAGTTTCTAGAAGGAGTTGCAGCAACTGAGAGGCTTCATACGTCGGGTTGGGGTGCTCAGCGACGACGACATCGTAGGGTTGGGAGCCCAGCCGTTCTGTGCACTGCGCCAGGTTCGATACAAAATGGGACTGCACAGTAAATTGTCCCTTCTCGAGTTCTTTTATACAGAGTTCAATCGCGATTGCGTCACGGTGCAGGAAAAGGACGCGGAGGGGGCGGTGTCTATGGGGCAGCATACTCTCCGGGCGCACGCTGTCCGGAAAAATCAGTGCCTTACTCCGGGCCGGATGTGACCTTGGAAGCATACTGCGTACCACCGTAGAGGTCCGTGCCTCAGGGGACGCCGGAGACACAAACTCCTTCAAATGCATGATACGCAGGTGGGAAGTTAGAATCTGTCCTCTTTTGGACAATCGGAAATTGACGCCATGGTTTTTAGTACCGCACATCCCGGTTCAGCCTTGGGCGTAGGGTCGCCGCGCGAAGCAAGTTTGCGCAGTTCTTTGAAGAACAATGCGACAGAAGTGGAAAATATGCATGGGTGTACCTTTAGTTCGCGACGCTATTGCATTCATGCTTGATCGCACTGGCCGAAATCCACAATGCGACCGAAAAGTGTCTCAATGTGAACAGAAATCCATCATTGTGTCGTTTATGATGCAACCCAAGAGAGAACAATGGCGAGTGCGCCAGCTTGCTCTAAAAAAAAAGAGAACGAAATTAGCAAAATATAAAGACATCGTTCCCGCAAAGACAGTGATCGGCAGTAGCGTCGTCAACGCAGACTATGAGGACCTCGGTAGAATCGAAGACCTCGTGCTCGACGCAAGCGCCGGCCGCATCGCTTACGCTGCCTTGTCTTTTGGAGGTTTTCTTGGGCTGGGTGACAGTATTTTGCCATCCCATGGAACAGGTCCATTTGGCGGAAAAGCGGGTCGTACTGAATGGCCCCGTTTTTAGTGTTTGCTTTATGAGCCAGCGCAAGGGATCCGAGTTCACGCTGGCAAGGTGCAAATTCGGAATGGAGAAATCCAATGCTTCTACTAATTATAGTTTTGCTTTTGTTGTTCGGCGGTGGCGGCGGTTATTACGGATATTCCAGATGGGGGACAGGCGGCGGTCTGGGAATCGTCGGGACGGTCGTGGTCATCGCGGTGGTCTTATACGCCGTCGGCTTTTTACGGTGATCTTGCCCGGATACTAGAACCGAAGAAGACTGTAGTTGTGCCAGATAGAGACTTCTCGCGGAAACGCGCAAATCGATCGAGTTATGGGAGGCCATCATGAAGCAAAGCACGAAGGACCGAGCAAAAGGAAGCTTTCACGAGTTGAAAGGCAAAGTGAAACAAAAGGTAGGGGAAGCGACAAACAATCCCCGCTTACAAGCGGAAGGTATTGGGGAAAAGTTAGCCGGGAAAGTCCAGAAGAAACTCGGCCAGGTGGAAGAAGCCATCGAAGGTCGCAAACGGACAGGGCTTCGCAAAACTTAGCTGCAGCGTCTCTCAGATGGGGTCAAGGAATCGCTTGATAGTTGGAGGAAGGTATGAATTTCGCAAATGCAACCACGACGCAAATGGTCATCGTCATTGTTGCCGTCCTGTTGGTCGCCGCAGGCATTGCCATTTGGCTCTCAAGTCGAAAGCGCAAGACGGAAAGGCTACGCACTCAGTTTGGTGGCGCTGAGTACACGCGCGCCGTGAAGGAAGGCGGGAGCCGCCGGAAAGCAGAAACGGCGCTCGACGAGCGCGCCGAACGAGTGGAGAAGTTGCACATCCGGCCGCTCGCGGTGGGCGATCGCGCACGGTTCGTCGAATCGTGGGCCAGAGTCCAGGCCCGGTTCGTTGACAGCCCGGGTGGTGCCGTAACGGACGCTGACCAACTTCTGGGCGATGTCATGTCCACGCGAGGCTATCCGATGAGTGACTTTGAACAACGCGCAGCGGACATTTCTGTGGACCATCCGCTGGTCCTCGACAATTACCGAGCAGCTCACCAAAGTGCGCTTCGACAGACGCAGGGACAAGCCAGCACCGAAGACTTGCGCCAAGCTATGATCCATTACCGAACTCTTTTTGAGGAATTGGTTAGTGAGCCGGTCGCGGTGCGCCCGTAGCAGTGTCGGTGACGGCCGCTAAACTCTAGCTGACGATCCACAGGTCACAATTTTGAATGTCGGCGCTGCAAATTTGACCCCAGCAACCATGGGCACTTACGAGGCGACTCCTCTGAGTGCCTTTTTTATTTCCAGTTACGAGTTGAGTCGTAAAAAATTCCTTCGCCTAATTTAACGCCACAGCGTTGTTCCTGTTCTCGATATTGGGAACAACTGGTAACAAATCGCCGTAGATTGCCCGCTCTAGAGCAATTGCAGCGTCACGTTCCGCTTCCGCAGATGTGTGGGTGTAGATGTCGGCTGTCATCTTGATCGTGGAGTGCCCAAGGAACTTTTGCGCCACTTCAGGTTTCCCGTCCGGTCGTTAACACAATACTCGCGGCGGAATGCCGAATGGTATGGAAAGCCTGACGCGCCCTTCTTTCGCGGAATCCCTAAACTGGCCAGAATCAGGTGACGCTCAATGCTATGTTCCGCGAATGGCTGGAACAATTTACTGCCCGAAGCGGCGGCACGCAGGAGCTCGACTCTCCGAACGTTGGGATTTGGCCAACAGCCGCGCTTGCTCATAAATGTTTTTCATGCGGATTCAGTTCAGTCCTTCGGAGAGTAAACGATTTCAGCATCCTCACCCATCGCGCTGGTCGTTTATCATGCGGCGCGACAAGCCGAAACGGGCCACGCGTTTCATCGATAGGGACACCGTCAACAGTGTCGGCGACAAGAATTTCTGAGTTCATAAACCCGGAGTCTAATTCAGCAAGGGCAAAAAGTACACGATAGCCATCCGAAGCCTCCGCAATCACGTAGGTGGTCATAAGCGGCCCGCGAAATTGTTCTCCCATGAGGGGCACCGACCCTCCTGAGCAATTCTTCGAGCAAAACTCCCTCGTAAACTTCAGATTTTTTGTCATGCGGATTTTCGACGTGAAGAGTGGTTCGGGGCATGGCTTTCAAGCCCGCAACGGTCAATGTCAGCGGCGTCGAAACTGCGCCTCCGATTTTGAGCTGTGCCGCTTCCTCCGTGGTCTGCACCGTGACCGTTCGGAAAGATAAGAGAGCAACCCAAATTGCATAGACAAAAACGAAGAAAAGGGCGGTTCGTCGAACTCGGCCCACCATCTGACCTCCGTCTTCGCGGTAGGAATGAGTGGATTCTACTTCTTTTCGAGCATGACTTCCGTGGACTTGATCACAGCCGAAACAGTGTCACCCAACTTAAGATTCATTTCCTCGGCGCTACGTCTGGTGATTACACTCTCGACATAATTGTCGCCAACTTGTATGACCACGTGGGCCATGACTCCACCGAGCTGGAGTTCTGTAATTTTTCCTTCAAGCCGGTTCCGCGCTGATAGTGTCATGGGAGGCATGATAACCCCCTGCTTTTGTCTCCGTCCACACATTTTCGGTCAAGACCCGATTCACGCCGCGGTAACAGTTGTTACCGAGTGGAGATCAAGCTACAAGCGCGGGCCATCGGCTGAGAGCACCAGAAAAATAGCCGCGAGTACGAATATTTTTCCTGCTCTTTTCACGACCGATATTCTAGTTCCGGCTTGACTCACCACATAGTCGTCGTGGAGTTCTGGAGGATCAGGCAAATACTCTGGCGGAACAGGCAAGCGCCCGAGGTGTAAGCAGATTACACTCTTCATGTTGATTGATTGCCGCTGAGAACCGGCACCAAAGGAATCGACCTTCACCCTGCAACATCTCTCGAGGAGAAACGATGCAGAAACGGAAACTTGGAAAAAGCAATTTGGAAGTTTCGGCTCTGGGGCTCGGCTGCATGGGCATGAGCTTCAGCTACGGTCCGCCGAAAGACAAGCCGGAGATGATCTCTCTGCTCCACAAGGCCGTCGAACGCGGCATCACCTTTTTTGATACGGCGGAGGTCTATGGCCCGTTTACAAACGAAGAACTCCTGGGCGAGGCACTTGCGCCTTTCCATGGCAAGGTGGTGATTGCCACCAAGTTCGGGTTCGATCTGAGTGGCAGCGACAATCGGCCGGGCGCGGCAGGAGTAAATAGTCGGCCCGAGCACATTAAGCAGGCCGTCGAAGGGTCTCTCAAGCGGTTGAAGGTTGATTCCATCGATCTGTTGTACCAGCACAGAGTTGACCCGGCCGTGCCGATCGAAGATGTTGCTGGAGCGGTGAAGGAACTGATTGGACAAGGCAAGGTGAAGCACTTCGGCATGTCAGAAGCAGCAGCAAAGACGATTCGCCGCGCCCACGCCGTCCAACCGGTCACGGCAGTGCAGAGCGAATACTCGTTGTGGACCAGAGGCCCGGAAGCGGAGGTGCTTCCTACGCTCGAGGAACTTGGCATCGGATTTGTTCCGTACAGCCCGCTCGGAAAGGGCTTTCTCACGGGAAAGATGGACGAGACCACCACGCTCGAGAAAACGGATTTCCGCAGCACGCTCCCACGCTTCAAGCCAGAGGCCCGCAAAGCCAATCAGGCACTGGTTGCTCTGCTTGACGAGATCGCCCACCTCAAGGAGGCAACTCCTGCTCAGATCGCCCTGGCCTGGCTGCTTGCACAAACGCCGTGGATCGTCCCCATCCCGGGCACAACCAAGCTCAATCGCCTGGACGAGAACATCGGCGCAGTCGCCGTCGAACTTACGCCCGAAGATCTCCGGAACATCGAAAGCGCCGCGTCAAAGATCAAGGTGGAAGGCGCCCGCTACCCGGAACACATTGAAAAGATGACCGGACTCTGATAGGTGAAGCCACGTACAAAGCGGAGGCATACTCCGCCACTGGCGCGACTTCCCCACTAGCTTCGACCACTTGCTGCCGACCTTGTCGACCGGGAAAATGGTGGTCCAGAACCGATCGCTTTGGGGAGTATACCAAAGCTAAACTCTTGAGTTCGGAATTCACCTTTGGGGGGACCTATGGTCACGATTACTGTGAATGGAGACCGGAGAGAGGTCCATGCGCCTGTCGACACTCCGCTACTCTACGTTTTGCGTAACGAGCTCGAGCTGATTGGGCCGCAGTTTGGGTGCGGACTGGCACAATGCGGGGCCTGTGCCGTTCTGATCGACGGGAAGGAAGTTCGGTCGTGCATCACGTCTCTTGCAGAGGTCAGTCCGAACCAGGAAATCACCACGCTCGAAGGATTGCCTGCAAGGTGGGCAAAGCAGAGGGGCCTCTCGAGTGAAGAAGCGAAACACACGCTTCATCCGGTCCAGCAAGCATGGATCGCAGAGCAGACTCCACAATGCGGATTTTGCCAGAACGGGATGATGATCAAAGCAACGGAACTGCTCGAAAGTAATCCTCGTCCAACCGTAGCCCAGATCAAAGAGGCGTTCACTACATCCGGGCCATCGCCAAATCTGTGCCGTTGTGGAACCTACACCGCGATTATTGACGCCGTAAAACACGCTTCTGCATTAATGGCGAAGGAGAGGTAATCGATGGCGACGATGAGAGAAAACCCAGTGAATGTTTTTGGAGCGACGCTATCGCGACGTCATTTCGTGAAATCGGGTGGCGCGCTTATCGTGGGAGTGAGCTTGGCTGGCACGGAGCTTCTGAAGGGCACGTCCGTGAAGGCCGCAACATTGCGTAATTCGCTCGATCCTGCGCTTCCGCAATCCTGGATTGAGATTCATCCGGACAACACGATTCTGTTTCGCACGGGGAAGAACGACTTCGGCCAGGGCACGCCGTTTACCGCGTACCGGCAAATTGTGGCCGAAGAGTTGCGTGTACCGTTCGAGGCAATCACGACTGTAGTGACGGGAGATACGGACCGTACGCCCGACGGCAGCGGCGCATTCGATTTCTTGGGCAAGGGAACGCCGAATATCCGCAAAGCAGCGGCGTATACCTACCAGGCTCTACTCGATCTGGCGTCTGCGCGGTTGGGAGTTCCGACAGACAAAATTTCCGTCAAGGATGGCGTCGCCTCGGGTGAGGGCAAGAGCATTTCATACGGCGATCTCGTCAAGGGGCAGCAGTTGAAGCTGACGATTCCCGTGAAGGGAGACCTGACCAGCCTTTTTGGCTTGACCGTCGACGGGAATCCGCCGGTGAAACCTGTGAGCCAGTACACCATCATCGGCAAGTCGTTTCCGAATTCCATTATCAGCTCGAAAGTGGCGGCAAAGGAAACCTGGGCCACGGATGTCCGTCTTCCCGGCATGCTGCATGCGCGCGTGGTGCATCCGAAGACGCTTGGATCGACGCTAATCTCGGCCGGTGCTCTCGACAAAACCAAGTTCCCCAATTCGCAATTAATTGCGAAAGGCAATCTCGTCGCCGTGGTCGCGCCAACAGAGTGGGAAGCGATCAAGGCTTCCGAGGAAGTCGCCCGCGCGACCAAATGGTCCGACTGGAAGGGGCTGCCTAGGAGCGAAAAACTATTCGAGCATCTTCGCGATCAGTCGGATTGGTCGACCGCTTCCGTCACCAACGGTCGTGCTACCAAAGGTGATGCGAAGGCTGCAATCGCGGCCGCATCCAAAAAACTGACCGCGACGTACCAGATGCCCTATATGAAACATGCGCCAATTGGTCCGACGATGGCCGTGGGCGATGTAAAAGCGGATGGCACGGTCGAGATCTACACGCACAATCAAAATCCGCAGGCTCTTCGAGGACAGATTGCGAAGATGCTGGGCATCACCGCCGATCATGTAATCGTGCACGCTTATCCCGGACCCGGCCACTACGGAAGGTCCAACGGGGGAAACGCAGGCGCGGAAGACGAGGCGGTGCTCTTGTCACAAGCCGTCGGTAAACCCGTGCGTGTGCAGTGGATGCGCGCAGACGATATGCAGTGGTCCACGCAATCCGCCGCTGCCTTTTCCGATCTTCAGATTGCCGTGGATGCAAAGGGCAAGATGGTGGCGTATCAGGCCGACCACTACATGCCCGCCATGCAGGATGATCGGCTCCTGGGCGCGGTCCTCGCAGGACTGCCGACAATGCCCGCGCCAGAGCTAGATACAGAATCTGTAACCTCAATCGTCAACAACGTTTCCGATCCCTGGATTTATGCGCAGGTTCCCAATGTGACCGAGCGCGGGCATGGCACTTTCCAGATTGGGCAAAAAGCTTCGCCCCTTGCCGTAGGCATCCGCGACCATAGCATGCGCACGCCGGTGCAGTTCCAGCAGAACTACCCGCGCGAAACTGCGATGAACGAGGCAGCGGCGCTTGCCGGTCTGGACGCGATTCAGTTCCGAATCGAGAATACTAGCGAAGAGCGGCTGGTTGGCGTGCTGCAGGCAGTGCGAGATGCTTCTGGTTGGGATACGCGGCCATCGCCGCGCACGGATGCTGTTTCAAGTGGGGCAGCGGGGGTACGTGGTCGCGGAGTTTCGGCGCTACTTCGCAGCGGAACGTATTGGGCGTGCGTTTGCCAGATCGCGGTCACTCCGAATACCGGCGCGATGGTAGTTGAGAAGTACACGATCGCGGTGGATCCCGGTGTTGTCGTGAATCCGGCACAATTGAAGCGGCAGGTCGAAGGCGGCGCCGTGATGGGAACCAGCCAGGCGCTGCTGGAAGAAGTAAGTTTTGATGAAAGCGGCGTCACCCAGGAGGACTGGCTTAGCTATCCCATCCTGACGATGGCGGATATTCCCGAGATCAAAGTCGTGCTGCTGAACAATCCGAAAGTCGGCACTTACGGCGGCGGTTCGGAGGCCGCGAATGCGTTGGCCGCGCCAGCGATAGCGGCGGCGTTGCACGACGCGACCGGGAAGATGTTGCGGCGGCTTCCGCTAAAGCCGGCGTACGTGCAGGCGCTATTGAAGACGTAAGCGAACATCAGTACTTTCCGCCCTCTTCGCAAGGTCTGCGACGAACCGGACAGAGGGTGCAAGGAGTAATCGTTATGACAGAGGAACCCACAGCAGCACAGAAATTGATTGGTGACTTTGCGCCGAAGCTGGTTGATTTGACCGACCGCGTGCTCTTTGGTGATGTTTGGGAGCGCCCTGAGCTTTCCAAACGTGACCGCAGTCTGGCAACCGTAGCGGCGCTGATTGCTTTGAATCGCCCAGATCAGTTGCGGTTTCACCTGAAGAGGGCTGTAGAAAACGGGCTTGAACAGCGAGAACTGATTGAAATAATCACACACATGGCGTTCTATGCGGGTTGGCCCAACGCAATGAGCGCCATCATGATTGCAAAAGAAGTATTCTCGAAGGCGTGAAGATGAGCGGCAAAGCTGTCTCTATTCGGCAGGCGAACAAGCCTACGGGCGCAACTGAATCAGACACGGCGCAGTTGGCCCGTTGCATAGCGGCCTATGCTCCTCACGACGGCAGTTTTGAGATGCGCGTCCCCGGTTTGCACGCGGCTCGCTTTTCCCGGATCAACGGCGAGTGTGTGCATGCCCTGCGGTCGCCCTCGTTGTGCATCATCGCGCAGGGCTCGAAGACCGTAATCGTCGGTGAGGAAGTCTACGAGTACGACGCCGCGCGCATGATCGTCTTCTCCGTCGCTCTGCCCGTTGCGGCCCAAGTCACGCAAGCGAGCCATGCGAAGCCTTACCTTTCCTTCAAGCTGGACATTGACCCGCGCAAGATTACCGAACTTGTTTTGAAAGTGTTTCCCCACGGTCTGCCGCCCGTTCAAGAGAGGCGGGCCGTCTACGTCACACCGCTCGACTTGAGCGTCCTGAACGCCGCAACGAGACTCATGGAGTGTCTGGCGCAGCCCGCTGATGTTGAACTCGTCGCACCACTTGTGGTGGATGAGATTTTGATCCGGCTGCTCTGCAGTCCGATCGGTGTTCACGTGGCGCAAATGGGCTTTGCCGAGTCCAGCGTTCACCGTGTCGCGAAAGCAATTTCCTGGCTGCGCGAAAATTTCTCGCAACCTATGAAGGTCGAACACCTGGCAGATCTCGTACACATGAGTGTCTCTTCGTTCCACGGGCATTTTAAGTCCGTCACCTCCATGAGCCCTCTGCACTACCAGAAGGTGCTGCGTCTGCAAGAGGCACGGCGCCTCATGTTGTCCGCGATGATGGATGCGGGCACCGCAGGTCAACGGGTGGGCTATTTAAGCGCCTCGCAGTTCAGTCGGGAATACAGCCGCTTCTTCGGGAGTGCGCCGACCAGGGACATCGCAAAATTGCGTAACGAGTCCGGAGCCTGGGTCTAACGGAGTCAGTAGAATTTGACCTGTCCAGTAATGGCTGCGTTTACCGGGAGTTGAAGGGCCGAAAGCCGACCGGCGAGAAGAAGTTCGGATGTGGGAAACTGCAGTGGGCCGAACGCTGTGGGCCATATTGGTATCCTCGGATGCGCGCCCAAAATCACATCTATTTCTAGGCTATCAAAATCCACAAATCTCCATACCTAGGACTGCATCGATTGTTGTCGCGCAGCATCAAAGTGAAAACAACACCATCATGGCTCGGATTCCACATGGGATGGTGGCGCTTTTTTCGTCCACAGTTTGGATGGCCATAAGACTTTTCCGAAAAGGAGCGCCTATGTCTCATGAGAACGCGCCCGATCTCATGTTCTCCATCGCGGCGAACACCCCGGCTCATCTCGGGATCGGCAAGGATTCGGTCACCTCGAAACCGTCCAAGACGTTTCCGTACGTTCCTACCGCCAGTGAGACCCGGATGGCTGGGGCCTGAACTTCGTTCCACGGTCGGCCTGCCAGTAGCTCGGGTACTGGGCGGGGCTTAAATACTTTGGCAGTTGAAGAATTGCGGGCAACAGACTTTATCTGCTTTAACCTGTTATTTGAAAGGAACTCCGACTTCTGATTGAATAACTCACCAGGGAGTTATGATGAAAATATACGATGTCACAGGCTATCTGATTATTTTTTCCTACATGCTGGCTTGTATGTATTCCGCCCCAACTCATTTGGGACCTTGGATTGGAATGTTGATAGGCGGAATTTATTTTATCTCTTGTTGGTTTCTTGCCGGGGTGTATTTGGCTGATGTTCTTCATTTGGGAATCGCTCATCGTGCACTCGACTATAAGGAATGGTTCATAAAAGCCGTCACTGTCGTAAATAACTCCTTCGGGATCTATGTAGATCCGATTGCCTGGGTGAATCGCCATCGATTGCATCATAAACATGCTGACCATCTGGGGGATCCCAATAAACTTTCAAGCGATGGTTTTTGGCGAACCCTATATCTCTGTGTAATGCCGTATGAATGCAATGACAATTTGGCCCGCGACAAGATTTTAAACTCTCGGACTTTTCGGGTCGTTGCGAACCCGGTTTTTGCAATACTTTCACAAGCCTTCAGTTTTTATCTCTTATGGAAGTTAGTTGGAGATGTGAAGTTTGCACTGGTGATGTGGGTTGGAATGCGAATTTTTGCACTCTGGGTAAATATGGTTCAAAACTATTGGACCCACACTCGAAACTTTGGATATCGACGGTATAACGATGAACATGACAACGCCATGAATATCGGCGAGTGGCTACCGGTAACGGCAACGTTTAGCGCTTGTTTGCAAAATAATCATCACCACTATCCGAGTCTTTTGCGACTAAGCCACGACAAATCTGAATACGATTTTGGATTTGTAACTGTCAAAGTCATGAAATATTTTGGCTTGGTGAAGGCAACGGCAAAGGGTGCGGAGCTACCCAAGGACGTTCCATTAGGCGCACTAAATTTCTAGGGTGTTATTTTTCTTTTTCGTAAATGGTTCAACGGTTTGCCTAAAGAAGTTACTCGAAAGTTCTTCGCCGTCTAGGCCGTAAAATTCCGGCCACTCCTCCGGATAGTAATAAGTTCCAAAAATCTTATCAATCCACGGAAAATGAATAGCAAAGTTCTTATCGATGCCCTCTTTTTGGGAAGTATGGTGCCAATGATGGTATCTGGGCATAACCAAATACTTTTCAAGCCATTTAGCATTGGGACCGAAATTGCAATGAGTCCAAGTAGCGTGAAGGGTAACAAAAATCAAATACGCCAGAATGATCGATTGCGAAAACCCAAGCATGAGAGGAGCAAGGATAAATCCGCGCACAAGCGTGTCGTCGACAAAGTGAGAGCGTGAGCCCGCGATCCAATCAAGCGCCTTCGAAGAATGGTGAACGGCATGAAAACGCCATAGAAAAGGCACTTTATGCAAAGCCAAATGAATAAAATATTCAGCAAGGTCCGCAACCACAACGGCAAGAACAAATTGCAAAAACCAAGGCATTCGAGCGATTAATCCTTGAAGCGCCGGGACACCCAAATATTTAGTGGCTTGGGTAGCGGGCAATAAAACCAGAAAAGATAAAATTTGCAGTGGGAGATGGGTCGACATGAAGTAAACCACATCCAGAGTCCATTCGTTCCTAAATGTTCCTTGTTCTGGATACTGCGGCCAGAGTCTTTCAAGTGGAACGTAGATGAGAGCCATCAAAAACAAATCAAGCAAGAACCAGTCCAGGCCAATTGCGGGACCATTGTGGAGAGTATCGTTGATCTGTACGCTTGCTCCCCCCAAAGCCGTTGCCGCGATGGCGAGCAACATTCCAGTCAATGCCAAAATCTTTTTCTTGCGCTTAATCGAAGAAATGATTCCGAATAAAATTGCCCCTATTATGAGGAATTGGATTAAAACGCGCATGGTGTGCATTGGATAATGTTGACGTAGCTCAGGAGAGCTAAGCAGCTGAGGGAAATGCAGGCACAACACTCCTCCGAAGGAAAGAAATCCAAAAAAGGCGGACAATATCCCGCTCCACCAACCCGTTCCAAATCCGGTAGAGTCGGCATCACCAAAGAATTCATTGATTTGTTGCTCGATCACAATGTCTCCTAGATTACGTTCTTCGACTCGTGCAAGCCATTAGAAAGATACCGACATGACACAGTTTGTGCACGTCTTGTGCCTTTGAATGTATAGGTCGCGGGCGTTGGTTGGACCGGACTTTACCGGTGCCTTGACGCAGGCAGAGGCTATTGTGGCTGACGATTACGCACTTGCATCACGATCTCTCGAACGGCGCTTACCACCGCATCAGGCGCTTGATCGGGAATGCCATGGCCGCTATTTTCAACGAGGATCTGCTTTCCGCGTGTAGACAGACGGGTTAGATCAACCTGGAGCTGATGGGCCCAAATTTCGTGAAACTTTGCGATTTCCTGGGCTGCCGAGGGATCATCCGGCTTCCAATACTGTCCCGCCGTAAGTACCAACAATGGCCGGTCTCCCAGCTTCCCTGCGCTTCTCGCAGCCCGATCGATTTCCGGATCTCCGCTTCCTCTGTCGGAACGAATCGAACCATTTTCTGTCCCCGCGCAACCTTGCGCAATATCCGTCTCAAATGCCTCCACCCGTTGACCCCGCATGGCGCGAATCGCAGGGTTTCCTTCTGATGCGAATGCAGGAGGTACAAAGACCGGTTCATTGCGCATGGCGAAGCGAATTATCCCGAAGCGCTCTAAAACGGGCACGGCAAAGCACAGTAGCTTTCGAGCGAGCAAAGGAGTCCGGTTGATTGGAGACCGCATGATCGCTGGTTCTTGTTGGTCAGGATGGCTCGAATCGACAAGCACCACACCCGCAACTTCCGACGGATATCGTGCCGTAAACACGCGCACATAGCTCCCACCGATGGAGTGACCCACCAATACATACGGACTCGCGACGGGTGTTCTGCGCAACAATTCGTGTAAATCGTGAACGATGGTCTCGCTGCTGCGTGCCGTTGGTGGGGGATCGCTCCAACCTTCTCCGGCGTGGTCGTACCAACAGACCTCCGTGAACTTGGCGACTTCTGGCTGAACTTTCCTCCAACCGTAACCCCCGTACCCGCCACCTCCGGCTTCAAGGATGACCGCAGGCTGGCCCTCTCCAGCACAGTCTATGTTTAAACTTCTCCCTCCAATATCGACAGGCCGTCCAATCCTGAATTTGTGCTGTCGATCCTGCCAGCGGCCAATCTGCTCATAGCTCGAACCGACGACCGCCAGGATAAGGAAAGCAAGCGCGAGTCCCTTCAGGACGCGTCTCATCCAACTTTTACTTGACGTGCGCATGACTTTTCTCCCGCGGATCAATTCAGTAAGGGTGCAAGAAGAAAATTGCCTGAATCACCGCGATCAGCAAGGCCACGGCAAACTTCCACATTCCTGAGCGCACCACCCACTGCCGGACAAAAGAGCGGAATCCGTTCCGATATTACCTCGGTTTTTCCCCACTAAGGGTGTTCTTGTAGACTTTCCCATCTTTCCTGATGACCAGAAGATTTTTGGCCGGATCCTCGAGCAGCTTGCTATTGGCGATCGGGTCACCGTCGGCGAGTAGAAGGTCAGCAAGCGCGCCTTGTTCGACAACACCCCGCTTGCCCGGAGAAGGTGTGCGAGGACCGGAGAGAGCGAGCAATTCCGCGTTGTCCGCTGTGACCATCTTCAACACTTCGGCCGGCGTATACCATTTCACCATTTTCGTGAGCTGTTGATTTTGCGCGGCGAGGTTTTCCGTATCGAACAGGATGTCCGTGCCCCAGGCGGTTTTGATTCTGTATTTCTTCGCCAACCCGTAGGCCGTGTCCGTCCCTGCGTACATTGTCAATTGTTTGGTGCGATTGAACGATCCCTCGGGATAGGGAGAGAGGTGGTCGTCGGTGAAAGGCTGCAAACTCCACCAGATGCCCTTGTCGGCCATCAGCTTTGCGGTGGCATCGTCGAGGAGCTGGCCATGGTCGATGCATTTTACGCGTGCCGAGAGTTTGTCAGTCTCACTGAAAACGCGAACGTTCTGAAACAAAACCGCTGACGGAGGAGCGCTTTGCGGCATGGAAGGATATGCGAAGCACAAAGTCCCAGAAACAAGCGCCAGGATGCGAAGAGCGAACGGAAAGATATGCTTCTGCGGCAGGGAAAGTCTCATCAAGAATCTCCTTTTTAGTGCACAGGGTGCTGCTCTAGCCGGGCGGACTCGCTTCTGAAAGACCTAAACGCAGGCGGGATATGCAGAAAACATACTAACAGGGCACATACACCGTCGATCAGCATTGTACTTCCAGTCTCCATCCACAGTCAGGACTTGGTTCGATCAAGAAGTAGTTTCCTTAACTTCGTGGTATACGGCATACCGTTCGTGGACGATGCTAGACAGAGGAGTGAAGGTGGCAGCTTGCGTTTGCCCGACCGTGCGGAGCGTCAGTTTGTTCCCAGAAGGTTCAAGCCAGCTTGACGGATCGTCAAGCCTACCTTTGAACTGCAAGGTTGGGGCGGCTTCCTGTTTCTCGTCCGCGGCAAAGTGCCGGTACCACTTTTCTCGAGGCTCCTGTTCGAAGCGGGCGGTCATCACCAAAGGGCCGTACATCACTGCCTGAACACTCTCTTTGTCGGGCATGGGCGCCGCATGCAGCTGCATCGGCAGATTCAGCTCAATGCGATCGCCGTTCTTCCATGGGCCTCGAAGAACAAGATAGCTGCCCGGCTCAGCGAAAGCAGGCACTGTTTGCCCATTGACCTGCACGCTGCCAGACTTCGCCCAGTAGGGGATGCGAAATTTTAGATCGATATCGACGTGTTTCGCCGTTGAAATCATGAGCGTAGACCCTTGTTCTTCTGGGAAGGAGGTCTGTTGCGTGAGGCGGATACCCTTTTCCGGCCAATCCACTTCCGACGCAAGGTACAGATTAACGAACACTGCATTGCCCTCGTGGAAGTAGATCGTGTTCGACAGCTTTGCAAATTCCTCCGCCGCTGTTCCATTGCAGCACCAGAAGGAGTCGAACGGCTTGGCGTAGATCTTGGAATAGCCGCTCCCGAGGGGAAGATAGTATGCGGTTGTTCCCGTTTCCGGATCTATTGTGCCCATGCGATGGTTGAACAGTGTCCGTTCGTAGTAATCCATGTACCGGGCTTGCGGCGACCAGCTGAACAAGTGGCGCGTCAGTTTCATCATGTTGTACGCGCAACAGTCTTCCGTGGTGTGCGGACTCAGTTGCGTTGACAGGACGCCGGGTTCCGTTCTCCAGGTTTCGAAATTGCTGGTGCCTCCGGTGCAGTAGGATCGCTCGGTGGTAACTTCGTCCCAGAAATAGTCAGCAATGTTCCGGTAGTATTTGTCGCCCGTAAGCTCGTACAGTCGAGCGGCCGCGATCACTTGCGGAATGTGCGTATTGACGTGCAACCCCTTCAATTCATCACGGTGCGCTGCCAACGGATCAAAGAAACACTTCTTGTCAAAACGCTTGGCCAAGTTCAGATGTTCACTCTTTCCGGTGACACTGTACAGATTGCACAGGACCTCCCCCATGCCACCGTATTCCACAAGGAGAATGCGCTGCATTTGCTGTTCGCTCAGCGGATCGGTCCAGTTTCGCACCCACTGCGCCATCTTTTCGGTGATATCGAGCGCTTGTTCGTTCCGAGCGAGTGTGTACATATCCAGGTGACCGGCCATGATCTTGTGGATGGTGTAGAAGGGAGCCCAGACGTTTACTCCATCGCGCAATCGGTCAAAGTATTCCTGCGGAAAAGCGCTGAGGTAGCCATTTTTGTGTCGCGCCTGGCATTTCGCCAGCTCCGCAACCATCAGGTCGCCGGTGTGCTTGAGTTCTTCGTCACCCGAACTAGCATAGGACAGCGAGCAAGCCGATAAGTAATGTCCACCGACGAAATGGCCGCGCAGTTCGCAATCGGGTTTTTCCCAGTCACCCAAGGGTTCAGCGGAAGAGGGCAGCCCGGCGGTCAGGCGAAACGTGTGAAGCAGCCGGTCGGGCGGCAGAGTCCTGAGATACCGGCGATTCGCCTCAGCCGCCGCACTGAATGCGCCGGGTCTAAGCCGGACGTTCTTCATCGGAAACGGAACTGCCCCGACCGGCACAACCTCGCGGTTTGCCTGGATAGAGGACCCAGCGGCTTGGTCGAGCGCCTCGGCCGGCAATGCGAATGGATGTTTGGAAGCCAAGACCGTTGCGCCGGCACCAGCGGTAGTTGCTACAAATTCACGACGATTTATCTTCTTCACAGGAAACTCCTCTGCGGCCGTGACCGGTCTTCTCGTATCTGCAGTCTTTCTGAGAAACAAACATTCTTACTGAAAAAAGGAATCACATGATCCTGGATACGGTCAGCCATCTTGCGCGCGTGCGTGCCTTGGTACAGTCGAAAGCTGTTGGCGATGCCGCAGGTATTAAAGAACATCGTGCAGCTTGCCGGCATCGAATATTCTTTTACCCCAACAGGAGGCGTCGCGGATGAGAAAATCTCAGAAGTTGTATCCTTTCACTTAAAGGGGCATGAGTAAAACTGAATTTTGAGCTTGTTCGCAGTAGTTCTCCGCGGTATTAGTTGTTGCTTGTTTTTGTGCTAAACGTTGCGCTTTCGAATCTAAAGTGACTACTCCAACCGGACGAAATATAACACGGAGAGTGCTGTGGACTCTTCCGCTCCTGCTGCTTGCGGCCGTCGCGCAGTCGGCACCGCAACGCGTCACCATCCAAGTCGATGTAGCAAAGCCGGTGGGACGCTTCGAACCAGTTTGGGCGTGGGTCGGACACGACGAGCCGAACTACACGTACAGCAAGGAGGGGCGCGAGCTGCTTACGCGACTTTCTCAGCTCGCCCCCCATCCTGTGCACGACCGCACCCACAACCTGTTAACCTCAGGCGATGGCACGGCAGCACTGAAGTGGGGTTCGACGAATGCATTCACTCGTGACGCTTCCGGAAGGCCAGTTTATGACTGGAGCATCGTCGACCAAATCTTTGATACCTATCAAGCGACGGGCATAACACCCTTCGTTGAGATCGGGTTTATGCCGGAGGCTCTTTCGCCGCATCCCGTGCCATACCGGCACCGTTGGCCACAGGACTTCGACACGGGCTGGGCCTATCCACCAAATAACTATCAGGAGTGGTCCGATTTCATCTACAACTGGGTTCGACATCTGGAGGATCGCTACGGAACAGTTCAAGTCGCGAACTGGGAATGGGAAGTTTGGAATGAGCCGGACATTTTCTATTGGCACGGAACCGTGGACGACTACAACAAATTCTATGACTACACCGTTGCAGCGGTACGACGGGTCCTGCCGAATGCGCATGTAGGTGGACCTGCCACCACTGGCCCAGCGAACCAGCGAGCCGCTGACTTCCTGCGCTTGTTCCTAGAGCATTGTGCGAACGGTCAGAACTATGCGACGGGGCAGAAGGGCGCTCCACTAGACTTCATCTCGTTTCACGCGAAGGGGACGGCAAAGGTCGTGGATGGTCATGTGGCGTTGAATGTAGGAAGAAATCTGCGCGACATCGACCAGGGATTCACGATCATCGAGACGTTCTCGACATTCCGCCGACTACCGGTAGTGCTCAGCGAATCAGATCCCGAGAGTTGCGCCGCGTGTGATGCGACGTCGCACCCTCAAAACGAGTATCGCTTGACTTCGCAATACGCCAGCTACGAGGCAGAGCTTTTGTACGGAACTCTGGCACTTGCCGAGCGGCACCGCATCAATCTGCAAGGCACGATCGCTTGGGCCTTCACCTTCCCTGGCCAGCCGATATTTGCGGGGCTTCGCTCTTTTACAACAGGGGATATCGACCTGCCTCTGCTCAATGCGTACCGGATGTTCGGGCTGATGGGAGGGGAACGTGTGGCCGCCCGGAGCAGTGGAGCACTAGAGGTTGAAGATATCCTGCAATCGAGTGTCACAACAAACTCAGACGTAAACGCAATCGCCACCTGTAATAGCCACAGAGTCGATGTTCTGGTTTGGAACTATCACGACGATTCCAACCAGGCTGCTCCGGCGGAGATTCGTTTGAGAATCGACGGTCTGCCTCAAGGGGTGTCACAAGCATTACTGGAGCATTGGGCGGTGGACCATGGTCACAGCAATGCCTATACCGTTTGGCAGACCCTCGGATCGCCTCAAAATCCTTCCGCAGCTCAGTATGAGCGGATTAAGGCAGCGGGACAGTTGCAATTGCGCGAGTCTCCGCGGTGGATTGTTGTTCACGGCAACGCAGTCGAGTTGAGCTTTACTCAACCAACGCAAGGGCTGTCTCTGCTGGACTTGAGCTGGTGAGGTCGGGCAGATACCAACGGTTGTTATACCGGGGGGATCAAATCGGCGGGCTAGTTCGTGCAGCAACTTCTATGGAACTGACTTTGGAGCAGCGATCTTTTCCCTTTCGTCAACCGAGAACAGAATGTAATTTCCAAAGCTCATTCGCTGGTGAACCCGTCTTCCTTTTAACTCGCTATAGAGTTCTGCCGTTTGCGGGAGCCACATATCCACACCCTTGCTTTTGAAATGCACGGGACCGTAGGCAACGTCCGCATGATCCACCGTCAACTGGATCTCTGGTATGGCATCGACTAAATCCGTCCGCAGCCTGACGATCTGATAGGTGTCCGCCGTAAACCACGCCCGGCCTTTCAACGCCACTACATGCGACGGGCGGCTCGGACCGAAATTGTAAGACCGCGTCGTGTTCGGTTTATCCGCTCTCTGCCGAAAGTAAATCTGCCACGTCTGTTGCCCGTTTATCGAAACCTGGCCCTCGCATCTCATGGAAAAAGAGTCTGAAGCGTTGGGGTGGAAAATCAGCAAGAGGGCGGGCAACCCCTTGGTGGTGATGCCGCCCGGAGAATCGGCCGCAACAGTGCCCTGGCTCAGCGATTCTTCCACGCCCAGGATTCCAGGCCGAATCTCTCGGATCGAAACCATGTAGTCGTACGTTCGGCTTTCTTTCCCGGAAACTTCCCCCGATCGATTTATGGTTTCCTGTATCAGCGACTCTGTGGCTGTGAATCGCTCTACGTTGTCCACGAATTCTTCGACTCGTCGACCAACTTTCTGCAGCACCTCCTCCTGCGTGCATGGCGATCCGGATTCAATCGCTGGAGCACTCTCATCCACGTCAGGCGGCGCCCAGCGCGACTCGACGACAGGGGAAGCGACTCCGGTGGCAGTGCTCTTGTTCCTCAGATCCGCGCCAGAATGTTCGGCAGAGTGCGGAAAGTTCAATACGTCAAGTTGTGCCGACGCTCCTGACGCTCCCCGCTCGTTATTCTGTGTAGGTGGGGTCCTATCTGTTTCGAGTTGTTCTATCTGTCGACTCACCAGGTCATAGTTCGGCCCTGGAGGGAAATAGATGAGGCAGTTGTGTAAATGCTCCAGCGCTCCCGGCACGTCGTGTTTCGCAAGCAATATGATCGCCAGCAGTTGCTCGGTGTCGGGCCGCACGTGAAGCGGATCCATGGCGAGCGATTTAGCAGCGCTGGCTTCGGCGATCTCAAGCCTCTTCATCTGGTAATTGCCGAGCGCGTTGTAATACCAAAGGTCTGCCGTGCCGCGGGAATTACGCTCCAAGGCCTCTTTGGTTTCTTCCGTCAGCTCTTGCCACTTTCCAGCTTTTGCCGATAGCACTGCCATCTGCCCGTACGGGAGCACAAATTTCGGGTCGGCGGCGATTGCATTTAAGAACGAGTTCCATGCCCCCGGCGACTTCGAAGCCTCCTGAATTTTCCCAAGCTGGTACCAAGCCTCAGCGAATTGATGATCGATCTCGACAGCCTTCTCGAGATTGCGCTTTGCCCGCTCCGGATGACCTTTGAGCCATTCCCTGCGCGCCTTTTCGAATGATTTCCTGGCCTCTTTTGGCGCAGAATTCGTCGTCGCGCTCAGGGCCGAGTATTCGGCGCCGTCTTCGCGCTTCAGGCTGATAGTTCCGAGATTTGGATTAGTCACCAGGTCGCGGTTTAGGATGGTGAGTTGAGAGGAGTCGAACCCAGGCAACACCGCCGCCACCGCACAACCGACTAATTGCGCAAGGAAGGAAGGATGGGTACCTATTATTGCGGGAGAACCGATCGGCTCGACATTGGTGATCACGAAAATCCCCTGTGGATCGGTTGTTGTGCTGTAGAGCACCTTTCCCTGGCAAGTCACGACCACCGGAATCGGCTCCCACGGAAGTGTACCCTCCGTCAAAGTCACCTTCCCCCGCAGGTGATCTCCAGTACGTCCTTTATTGAACGCGTCTTGCCAACCCCGATTCAGATATGACGTGGGGTCCCCCGCCGTCGTTGGCCCCGGATTCGAAGTCGGTGGCGGTCCGCTACTGGGCTTTGCACCCTGTGCCATGCACGCAAAGGGCAGTGCGAAGATGCTCGCCACTTGCAGCATGTATCTTGTTTTCATTTACGCCTCTATCGAGAAGTATCCTCCTTTTTATTTACCGCGGTAAGCCCCCTACAGCAGCCGTTTTAAGGCCCGGTTGCGCCGGCGAATCGGAACGACGAGCCCGGTTGACGGCCGGTATTCCCCCTAAAAGCGCTTGCACCGAAGGTGGCAGAATGCGAATTGTAGAATGTGATTTACACGCTCGCCAGCAAACGCTCGCGATGCTAGACACGGAAACGCGGGTGTGTCACGGCCGATCTCCTTCGAGATACCGCGTGCATTAGCAGTTGAGAACACTCGACGCCATCGCCAATCAAGACGCCTAGCCCTTCCGGCCGGTATCCTTTCAGACACCGCTCCCGGCTCCAAACGGTGACACCACACCCCCCAGCAACTACAGTGGAAAGCCCAGCCAGGAGTCGGACCCGTGACTACCCTCTGCAAACGCATCTTGATTCTGGCCGCGGTTCTCGCTTTTTTAAGCCCCGCCCTTCGCTCTCAGCAGACACAAAAAGCCACGCACGCCAACCAGGAGGACCGCCTCAAGAAGCTCGAAGAGCGCGCCGATGCGGTCGAAAAAACCGCAAGCAGTGCAGCGATGGAAAAGGACTACATAACGCGTACGCAGAAGCAGTACGAGTCTTACTACCAAAAAGTCCTAAATACGCAAATGTGGACACTGGGAATCATGGGGCTGATCCTGACCGGCGTGTTTGTTCTTGTTGCCAGATTCAGTCTGAAAATGATCGACGAACAGACCAAAACCGCTACGGCCGGAGCCACTGTTCAGATGCGCAACGAATACGCACGGGCTTTAGCCAAGGAAGTCCAGAAACTTTGGGATTCCAATGCGGCCGATGTTAAGAAGCTGAAAGAAACAGTGTCTGTACAGTTCGCGGAACTCGAGCAGAACCTCAAGGATCGATCCGATTTTCAAATGCAGTTTGTACAGGCACTTGCCGAAGACCTTGATGAGCGCCAAGGTGATTCCCTGCTCACGTTCCGCAACGCACTGAGAACCTACAAGTCCTGCAAACCCCGAAACCTCATCGAAGCAAAGGCGGGCGCAACAACGGCACGCTCCCTCTTTGAGTCACTCCGAAGAAAGCACGGGGAAAACTACGTGGACAAAGCCCGCGAGGAGTTGGCAGATTCGCTCTACAACGACCTCGACGAAGAGCTCGCCTTAGCCGCACTGCATAGCCCCTGGCTCACGCCCCTCATCAAGGAAAGAAGTCCGGCTCTCCCAGAGCCCCCGGCACCCCAGCCAGCCGCGGAGGGGCTCCCGTTAGCAATCCCCGAAACCCGTCCCCCAGAGCCAGATCTACCTTTCGACGAGGAGTCTGACTCCTGCCGCCTGCTAAACACCTGACTTCAATCCGCGCGTCCGCTCACGACACAATGGCGACAACGCTTGGCGAAATCTCCATTGTCCGACATCTGCTCGTCACGTTAATTACGAGCTGGCCGGAGAGAGTAGCCCGCGGGGACAATTTACGGGTAAACGATCGTCCTTGACGCCTTCGGGCAACAGTCAAAATCTTAGGGCCCGAGAACGCAACTTTCGCGAGCGCAACAGATTTAGATCCGCCGCGCCCACGAGACACACAGAGATTGATTCGGCAAACCAAAGCCGACACTTGTTGAGGCCGCGCTACTTGGCCGGTATGTAGCTCAAATCCGGGCGAGGCTGGATGAGATCGCTGTAGGTGCTCTCGATAGAGCTGTTGAGACGTTCAATTACGGACGTAGCTTCCTGCTCTCCGAACACTTCGCGCAGTCTGTCACGCAGGGGCTTGACCGCCGGATCATCCTCGAAGGAGGCCCAGTTGGCGTGGTCGGTGGTGAGCACGTATGTGCCGCCGGGTCCTCCGTTCGCAAGGCGATACCATGAATAATAATACGGAACCTTCAGCTTTTGATTCGCTTCGACGACTTTCGCGACCGCGCTACGAAAATCGTCACCCTTACCGTACCTGAGGTGGAAGGAAACTACTTCAATGTATTTTGCGCTCATGTCGGGAGAGGGGTTGCTCCACTTCGGAAGGAACTCGTAGTATGCGGTGGTTAATTTCTCAACGTAAGGCCCGACTACTTTTCGGTATTGCTCCAAGTCGGCGGCATCGGTCACCGACGGCTTGTCCATATCCGCCCAATGCATGCCAAACCGGCCAACGATATAGCTGCCGGTGTTTTCTCCAGTGAGTACTTCAGATACGAAAAGCGCATCCTTGTCCTTTTGTTGCTTGTGCCATTCGGCTTTCGCTTTTCGCCCATCTTCATACTGTTTCACCATTCCGTTTTTCGGGCTTTGGAATTCAAGACCTGCGATGGTGCCTGGTTTATCCTGAGCAGGTGCGCCGACGACAAAAAAACCGACGGCACACAAGATTGCTGCAAGCTTCAAAAGCTTCATAGTTTCTCCATGAATTCGACTACGATTTGGATTCTGGTTCCGAGGCTGGCCGGTAATCTAGCACTGGGCACGTCATTATGCAATCAGGAGTTGACGTCCGGTGCTCAGTTCAAGTTAGGATTTGTGTTGGCTAGGCCACTCGCGGCGAATGCTCTGGAAGGGAGAGGAACACATATGATTATTTGTGATCTCTGCGGCAAAACAAAAAGTTGCTTACAGAAAGAAATTGAAGGCATGGACTATGACATCTGTTCGGAGTGCTGGAAACCGTTGGCAGATAAGCTCAAGGGAAAAGGCAGATCCAAAAATCTCGAGACCGTTTTCCTACCACCGCCAAGACAAGCCAAGGACCGGGAAGAAGAAGAGCCGAAACCACTACCCGGAGAACCGCCCAAAATCTGGGGTGAAGGAAATAGAGTGCATTAGCCCAAATGGAATGGCCTGCTCTCCTAAAGGGCAGCAATCATCAGCACTCTGAGCCGTCAAGGTAGAAGGCGGAGCAAGTGCCCCCCGGGTTACTTGTGTGGAGCAAAGTGAGGAAATTTGTGTAATGGTTGGCATAGTGCGGCCCAGTACTGAGTTTACCGGCAGCCGCGTTTAATCTGGACTTTGGCGGTCGAAAGTAGTTCGTTTCTGAGGCTATAATCCCTCAAATTATGGGCATCGCTTCTGGCTCAAAACTCGGACCCTATGAGATTGTTTCCCCACTCGGTGTGGGGGGTATGGGCGAAGTGTACCGTGCGCGTGACAGTCGCCTGGGCCGCATTGTTGCGCTGAAGGTTTTGCCCGAACGGCTGTCGCAGAATGTAGAACTGCGGCAGCGGCTCGAACATGAAGCGCGCACAGTTTCGAAACTTGCCCACCCTAATATTTGCACCTTGTACGACATCGGGCACGATGAAGGGATCGACTTTCTGGTGCTGGAGTTCGTCGAGGGGCCGACTCTGCGGAGGGTGATTGACGACGGCATCCCTCCGATGCACAGCGTAATCTCGATTGCCGTGCAGATCGCGGAAGGGCTTGCCAAGGCTCATGAAATGGGCGTCATCCACAGAGACTTAAAGCCAGAGAACATCATCGTCTCTGCTGAGGCAGTCAAGATTTTGGATTTCGGCCTGGCTAAACTTCGGCTGGATAACGAAGAACACGGCGACAGCTACGCTGGCGCCACCGTGCACTCGGAGTTGGGTACAATCTCCGGAACGCCGCGCTATATGTCACCCGAGCAGTCAAGCGGTCGTTCGCTCGACTTTCGTTCGGACCAGTTCGCGTTCGGTCTGGTGTTGTACGAATTGGTTACCGGAAAGCATGCCTTTCGAAGGGCAACACAAGCGCACACACTTTCGGCCATCGCCCACGAACAACCAGAACCAATCAGCTCGCTGAATCCACAGGCACCTCCACCACTCTGCTGGGTCATAGAGCGTTGCTTGGCAAAAGTGCCTCAGAATCGTTATTTCTCGACCCGTGACCTGCTGCGAGATTTGACTGCAATCCGTGACCGACTTTCGGACCTTAACGCCAACCGCAGGGACACTCGTCCGAGCAATTTGCCCGTGCCAACGACCCCGTTTGTTGGACGCGACAAAGAACTTGCCGCCGTGAAACAGTTGTTGAGCCGTCCGGATGTGCGGTTAGTGACAGTCACCGGGCCCGGCGGAATTGGCAAATCCCGTCTGGCGATTGAGGTTGCTCGCGATCTGACAGAGCAGTTTGTTTCGGGCGTGTATTTCGTTCCCCTCTCTGCAATCACTGACCCTGGGCTGATCCTATTGACGATCGCTCAGACGCTGGGCGTTCACGAGACGGGCGGAGAGGCACCGATCGATGCGCTAAAGGAACGCTTGCGCAATCGCTCAGGGTCGGCGACGCTTCTGCTGATTGACAACTTCGAACACCTCGTTGAAGCCGCGCCACTACTCGCGGAAGTTCTAGCGCAGGCTCCCAGTCTTAAGCTCTTGGTCACCAGTCGTGCAGCATTGCACGTGTATAACGAACATGAGTTTCCCGTGCCGCCACTGGCATTTCCCGATGCTAAATCGGTTATTTCCACCAACGAACTGTCGAAGTTTTCGGCGATTTCGTTGTTCGTTCAACGGGCAGCGGCCGTCAGACCCAATTTCGAAATCACCGAAGAGAATGCGCCCATCGTGGCGGAGATTTGTGCGCGGCTGGACGGCCTTCCTCTAGCGATCGAACTTGCCGCTGCCCGGATCAAACTGCTTTCTGTCTCTGCGATGAGAACAAGACTGGCGAACCGCCTGCAGCTCTTGACCGGCGGAGCGCGCGACTTGCCCGCGCGACAGCAAACTCTTCGGCAAGCGATCGACTGGAGCTACGACCTTCTCACCGAGCCCGAGCAAAAACTTTTCCGAAGGCTTTCCGTTTTTTTTGGTGGTTGCACGCTAGAAGCTGTGGAAGCGGTTTGCGACACCAAGAGGGATCTCGGCGTGGACGTGCTCGATGGAATGTCCTCCATGGTGGACAAGAGCCTGGTTCGCCAGACAGAACAAGCCGACGGTGAACCACGATTTGTGATGCTCGAGACCATTCGTGAGTATGCCTTTCTTAAAATGGCCGAATGCGGCGAAGAGTGGCTGACCCGTCGCGCGCAAGCCGCGTACTGTCTTGTGCTAGCCGAAGAAGGGGCTACCGAGGACATAGGTGCGAATCAGAACGTCTCACTGGATCGGTTTGAAATTGAACACGACAACTTTCGCGCGGCGCTCGACTGGCTTACCGAGACCGGCCAGGCGGAATGGGGTCTGCGCTTAGGCGTTGCTCTGTTTCGTTTCTGGGAAATGCACGAACACTTGCGCGAAGGCCGCGATCGGCTTGGAAAGCTGCTTAAACTCGAAGGCGCGGCAGCACCGAGCAACGCGCGACTGCGGGCCCTATTCGCGGCTGGAGTTCTGGCTGGAGCGCAAGGCGACTTCGAGGGCGCTGACTTTCTTCTGAAGGAGAGTCTCGAGATCTCCCGGAAATTGGGCGACAAGCAGAGTATCGCGGTCGCGCTGAACGCGATGGCTGTCGGTGCGCGAGACCGAGACAGCTTGTCGGCGGCGCGGGCGCTATTCGAAGAAAGTCTGGCACTCTGGAGAGAGTTAAATGATTCTCGGGCCGTCGCGCGAGCGCTGAGCAATCTCGCGAACGTCGTGAGGCTACAGGGCGACTTTTCCTACGCTGGAGCTCTCAATCAGGAATGCCTATCGATTTTCAGCCAACTCGGCGACGGAGCAGGGATTGCTTGGGCGCTCAATCATCAGGGGGATGTCGCACACGACCAAGGCGACTCCGTCACCGCACGAATACTTTACGAACAGAGCTTAGCAAGTTTTCGGGGGCTCAACGATAGCTGGGGCATCGGCGGATCACTCGCCGACTTAGGAAACCTCGCGAGAGAGCAACGAGATTATCCTACAGCAGATTCGCTTTACCGTGAAAGCCTGCAGATATTCCGGAAGTTGGAACATAAGCGAGGGATTGCGCGACTTCTGGAATCGTTTGCCTGCTCCGCGGCAGCACAATCGGAATCGGAGCGCTCGCTACGCTTGGCAGGTGCGGCGGCAGCGCTACGACAAAGCATTGGCGCGCCGCTTGTACCGGCAGAACAAGTCAAGTTGGAGCAGAGTCTTGAGTTGGCTCGACAAGCTTTGTCTATCACGACCGGAAGAAATGCGTGGCTGGAGGGTTGGGTAATGCCAATCGAAAAGGCCGTTGAAGAACTGCTTCGTCCTGCCTCAGGCTCGAGGACTGATTCCGTGCCGTGAGGTCAGTGAACGAGTTCACTGATCTAGTCTTAGGGAAGGAACCACAGAAAATTACTCTGCGGTGGTAGGATCGATGAGCCGCCGCACGGCGGAAATGCGATTCGCGGGGAAGCCACCGCGTTTAGCGTGTTCTCGAATGGTGGTCTCGTCAGGGGCAAGGTACACACAGTACACCTTGTCGCCGGTGACATAGCTTTGCAGCCATTGAATTCCGGGGCCCATTTCCTTGAGTACCTCAACGGACTTACGGGAGATCTCTTTTAGTTCTGCATCCGAAAGATTCCCCGCTCCTGGTATCTCTCGCTCGATCACGAAAGTCGGCATTTGGTAACCTCCGCCCACGGGAATGCTACCAAGCCCTGAGACTTGCTACAATACCGTCTTCATGCGCCCAGTCTTGGAGGTTGTCGTGGATCTTAAGTCTGTTCAGAAACCATTGAAAGACCAATACCGGAATGATCCCTCTGCATCGCGAATCACGTTGAAAGCCCGGGGAGGACAAACCGAGACGCCGATAGCCTGCACTGTTGCAATCGGGCGGAACATTCATAGTGCCGAAGCCCACCCCGGTGTGGGAGGCGCAGGTACCGCGGCTTGTTCCGGCGACATGCTGCTCGGCGCGTTGTCGGCCTGTGCTCAACTTACTTGCCAGATGGTGGCCACGGCTATGGGAATACCCACGGAACGCATCGAGGTAACCGTCGAAGGAGATTTGGATCTTCGAGGTACCCTCGGCATTGCAAAGGATGTACCAGTTGGCTTCGAACAGATCCGGCTGCAATTTGCTGTTGAGGCGCCAGAGGCAACACCGGAGCAGTTGCGCAGTTTACAAGAAAAGACGGAACAATATTGTGTCGTTTTGCAGACCTTGGTACAACCCCCGAAACTGCGAACCGATTGGATCAACTCGCCATAAGCAGCGAGATGCGAGTGCGGATGGCGGGACCCCGTATCAATGGGGCTTAAATGTCTTCCCGGTCTCAAGCAGCGTCTTCAGGCGGGAAAGAATACGTGGCCATCCATCGGCGCAGGCAGCGTAAGTGGGGTCATCCTCGGCCCACTCATCATGCGTCACCGTCACTTTGGTGGCTTCCGTCTCGGGCACCAGTTCGATAGTTGCGCGTGACGCCTTTTGATTTTGGCCCATTGCGAAGGTGTATTGAAAAACCTTTGGCGGCTCAAACCGCAGGACCTTCCCTCGGACGTAGGTCATGGGCCTGCCATCGGGCCCCGCACCGACCCATGCAAGCAAGCCACCAGGCTTAAAATCCGCTTGAAACTCAGCGCCCGAGAAGATGATGCGGTTCGACTCCTGCGACACAAAGCCTTCCCACACTTTGTCCGGGGTGGCGGCAATATAGAAAATATATTTCAGCGGTGCTTGATGGGCCATGATTACTCTCATCTTACATCTAGAGTTAAAACAGTGCCATCGGCTAGATTACCTGAGCGCCGCCGGCCTCGCGATGGTACGAGTAGACTGTTTCGGTGTTCAGCTAACCAGTAACTTGCTTACCGGGACCAACCTGAGTACCGATTTTCTGCAAGCGGGTCTCTGGCATGCGCGGTATCACGCCATCTGAGCACTGTAGTTAGCGACCACTCGCGCAACTTTTCCAGTCGCCGATAACTCCATGAATTCTGCCGTGTGGGTCCCCTTTTGATTTACGTAGAAGACCACCACGCTGCTTACACCCAAGAATACGCCTTCCAGGCGAAAATACAGTTCCGGATAGGCTTCCAGCCCTCGTTGAAAGTAGGCTTTCAAATTCCTCTTTCCGATTACCTTCCCGTCGGGCGTCCCCAGTAGTTGAGCAGCAACCGGCGAAGTCAACTCGATTGCATCCTCATAATGCGTCATGATCAAGTCCAGATCATGAGCGTTCCAAGCGGCAATCCAGTGCTCGGCCAGTTTCCAGACTTCTTCTCTCGTCACACGCTTTCTCCGGTACCTAGTCCTCGACACTTGTTTGGGCGCTCGTGGGCCTCCCGAACCTTCAGCTGCGCTCTCACTCCGAGCCTCAACAAACTGGGCGCCGAGACTCAGTTGCCACCACCACCAACCACGTGGGGATCAATCTTGTTCGTAACACCGTTTGCAGTAATCCAGATTGTATATTTATAGACAGTAAGTTCGATCGGCTGATTCACAACCTTTCGTGGATTACTGTCCGAGATGTCGGGGCAAGGACTGAATGGACAGTTCGTCGGATCGAAATGGACGGTAAAGGTAACGCCCTGATCGGGGTTCCAGGACACCACATCGTTGTCGCAAACATAAATCGCAGGCTTATCCACGCCATTCGAGGACACCTTGACCTTCGTTCTACCACAAGGGATGTTCTTCCCCGCTGTGGATGGTCCTTTGAAGCCACAGCCGATAATCCCGCAGGCCGATAGCAATAGAACGGTGAGTAGGCTCGCAGAAACCCAGAACATGAGTCGAGAAACTCGCATAACTACCTCCCTATTTTTTTGTCGTGCCTTGGATCAGACCCTGGAAGCGCAAATTATTGCTCAGAACATCGAAATTCGGGGTGTCGCGAAGTAGTTCTGGCGAAACGCCCAAATCTACGGCTTTCTTTAAAGCGTCCAAGCCGCGATTGGTATCGCCGAGCTGTTGATAGACAATGCCCGCATTGAGCAGCAGGTCAGGGCTTTTCGACTGGAGGCGCAAGCAAGCATCGAGTCTAGCGAGCGCAGGTTTTCGATCTCCCCGCATGGCATAGTATTCCGCAAGGTAGCCGAGAAGCTGTGCATCGTTCGGATTGAGGCGCAGATTTTCCTCGCCGAGGGCGATGGCCTTACCGTACGCGGCCGCGGCTTCGGGGCGTCTGCCCGGAGTCCAGTAATAGGCATCTCCGAGGTTTCCCCACATCACGTAATTTTTATCATCAAGCTTGACGGCTTGTTCAAAATTCTCTGCGGATTGCGCGTACTGGCGCATCTGAAAATGAGCCGTACCGAGATTGGAAAGCGCGTCGGCTGTTGCGCGAATGTTCAGCGATTGCTGCAGAATCGGAATGGCTTCACTGTATTCACCCTGCAAAATACGGACGGCCCCAAGGTTGTAATAGCCGGTGAAGCTGTCAGGGGCTAAGGTAACCACCTGCGTGAACATGGACGCGGCCTCTTCATAGCGCGCATGCGCCATGTAGAAAAGCCCGAGCCAATTGTACGTCGCCCAATAGGAGGGACGCACCGAGATCGCTTGCTTGTAGAGCGCTTCTGCCTCTTCGACTCGGCCTAGCTGCTCGTACGCGATGGCCAGCCCACCGTACGCATCGTCGCTGCCCGGTTCAATCTCGAGGGCGCGACGATATTGTTCCGCAGAGGATTCGTAATTCCCTTTGGCGCGGAAAACTCGGCCGAGACACGTGTGGGCCGCCGCAAGTTGCGGCCCGAGCTCCGCCGCTTTCTGACAATTGGAAATAGCCGCATCGGCCCATCGCATGTCATGCACCAATTGGAATTTGCGCCAATACGCTTCGCCCAGGCCCGCCGTCGCCGCAGCATAGGTTGAATCCTTTTCGAGCGCGCGATGGAACAGCGTAACAGCATTGTCCACTTTCTCCGGCACAACGTAATCCTGGAGGTAGCCACGGCCCTGCAGGTAGAAATCGTAAGCTGCCGGTTCGCTCGTGCCGTGGGCGGTAAAGGTTTGCCTTTCCTGAGGAGCAAGCTGAAGATCAAGGGATGCGGCAATGCTTTCAAAAACGCGATCCTGCAAAGCGAATGAGTCGACGGCAGCCGCGGTGACGGTGCCGCTGCGCACCTGC
>Ga0074046_10000446_pt1 | contig 38068 bp, 33 predicted proteins | sample BogForMeECP23OM3_FD_94441 | JGI IMG/M metagenome (GOLD analysis project Ga0074046, IMG submission 94441) | Bog forest soil microbial communities from Calvert Island, British Columbia, Canada - Bog Forest MetaG ECP23OM3 | ecosystem: Environmental > Terrestrial > Soil > Wetlands ... | reverse complement strand
GATTTGACGATCGTCAACATCGCGATCCCGAACCTGATCACCAAGCTGCACGCCTCCCTGGATGATGTGCTGTGGGTGATCAACGCCTACGCCCTGGTCCTGGCCGTCTTGGTCATCACGGCGGGCAGGCTGGGTGACTTGATCGGACCGCGAATCATGTTCATGGGCGGTGTCGCGGTGTTCACGGCGGCCTCGGCGGCGTGCGGGCTGGCGCCGAGTCCGGGCTGGCTGATCGGCTTCCGCGCGGTGCAGGGGCTGGGCGCGGCGATGCTCATGCCGCAGACGCTGACGATCATCACCAACACCTTCCCGCCCGACCGGCGGGGGGCGGCGTTCGGGGTGTGGGGGGCGGTCGCCGGGGTGGCCACGATTGCCGGGCCGACCCTGGGCGGGCTGCTGGTCACCGCCTTGGACTGGCGGTGGATCTTCTTCGTGAACCTGCCCATCGGCTTGTTCGTGCTGCTGGTCACCCCGTTGATCATCCCCGATGTGCGGCCCGGCCGGCGCCACCGGATCGACATCCCCGGGGTGCTGCTGGCCAGCGCGGCGCTGCTGGCGATCTGCTACGGCCTGGTCGAGGGGCAGAAGTACGACTGGGGGACGATCACCGGGTTCGTCAGCATCCCGCTGGTTCTCGGCCTGGGAGTGGTGCTGCTACTCGCCTTCTTGCTGGTCCAGAAGCTCACCCAGGACAAGGAGCCGCTGGTGCCGTTCGCGCTGTTCCGGGACCGGAACTACTCGGTGGTGAACTGGGTGTCCGGCGTGCTCGCCGTCGGGATGATGGGCATCTTCATCCCGCTGACCATCTACCTGCAGTCCGTGCTGGGGTTCTCGGCGCTGAAGGCCGGGCTCACGATGGCGCCCGCCTCCCTGGTGTCGATGTTCGTCGCCCCGGTGGCCGGGCGGATGACCGACAAGATCGGCGGCAAGTTCATCCTCATGTCCGGGCTGCTCCTGTTCGGCGCCGGGATGGGCTGGATAGCGCTCATCGCTCGGCCGGACTCTTCGTGGCCCGTCTTCGTGGCCCCCCTGATCGTGGCCGGGCTCGGCATGGGCTGCATCTTCGCGCCGATGGTCACGGTCGCCATGCGCGACATCGAGCCGCGCATGGCCGGGGCGGCATCCGGGGTGCTGAACACCATCCGGCAGGTCGGCCTGGTGATCGGCACCGCTGCCGTCGGCGCCCTGCTGCAGAACAGGCTCGTCTCCGCAATGGCGGCCCAGGCGGCCACCCGGTCGGCCGCGCTGCCGCCGCAGGTACGCGGCCGGTTCGTGGCCGGGATCGACAACTCCGCGAAGAACGGCATCCAGGTCGGGGCCGGCCAATCCGGCGGCAGCACCCACCTGGGCCCGGGCCTGCCCGCCCAGATCGCCGCGGAGATCGCCCGCATCAGCCACGAGGTGTTCACCTTCGCCTACGTGACCGCCATGCGGCAGACGATGGTGCTGCCGATCATCCTCCTTGGAGTCGGCGCGCTGAGCTGCCTGGCGATCAAGCAAGGCAAGCGTGCGCCCGAGCCTGCCCAGGCCGCCAAGACCGAAACCGCCACACCCGCGTGACGTTTCCGCGGAGACGCCTTGTGCAGGCGCATGGCCGGGTGCCTCCTCCGGCGTCATGGGCTGGCCGGCCAGGTTGTGGTCGGCGAGGCGGCCGGCCAGGGCCTGCACGGCGCGCGCGGTCCAGGCGGAGGGGCGGGGGCGGGCGCCGTCTGCCAGGCCGTTCCAGTAGATCGACCAGGTGCCCGCGACGACGCGCCGCGCGACCGGGGCGGTGAGCAGGCGCGTGGCCGCCGTCGCGGTCCAGGGCCGGCGCAGCAGCGCGCTTTGCAATGCCGACGCGCCGGCCATGTACTGCCCGAACGCCGCCTCGATCGCCTCGGTATAGGCGGGGCCCGCCCGGGCTGGGCCGGCGAGCACCGCCTCGGCGGCCAGCCGGGCGCTGACTATGGCCGGGCCGATGCCCTCGCCCTGCAGGGGGTTGATCAATCCCGCGGCGTCTCCTGCCAGCAGCACGTTACCGGCGGCAGGCCGGGTGCCGGCGCCGCCCATGCGCAGCCATCCGCCGGTGACCGGCCCCGGCCGCGCGTCCCCGCTCAGATCGCCACGCTGGCCGAGCAGCGCGACCAGCCGGGCCAGATCGCCTCGCAGCGACGCGTGCCCGCGGCTGCTGCCCAGGCCGACGCCAGCTTCGCTCCCGCGCGCGGGGCGGCCAGGTGAACAGGCTCAGTTGACAAGCATAGATTAGTATATGCAGACTAGTTGGCGATGAATTTGAGCCGTCTCATGATCCTTGGCTTGCTGGCCGAGCGCGGGCCGATGCACGGCCATCAGATCCGCCGGACCGCCGAGCTGACGAACGCTGAGGTGTGGGGCGGGATCACCGGCGGGGCGCTGTACGCGGAGTTGCGCAAGCTCGACGGTGAAGGGCTGATTGAGGCGGTCCGCGAGGAGCGGGTGGGCCGGCGCCCGGCTCGGACGGTATATGAGGTCACCCAGGAGGGGCGCCTGGAACTGGTCGTTCAGCGAGACGCGGCCCTGGAGGTCGTCTTCGGGTCGGCCGATCCGGTGTCGGTCGTGCTGCTGTTCGCCGCCGGGGCGGATGCCTCGGAACTGGGCGAGCGGATGGCGGCCCGGCGCCGCCGGGTAGCCGGGCAGCTCGAGGCGATGACCGAGGAGCGCGAGCGGCTGGCCCGGCAGGGGGTCTTGCCGCCGCTGGCCATGGCCGCGTTCCACCGGGGCGAACTGCGGCTCGAGGCGGAGCTGCGGTGGCATGAGGAATTCGCCTGCCAGCTCGCGGCCGACCCGCCCAGCAGGCTCGTGCCGGTGCGCACGGAAGGCAGCCCGTCTGGCCGTGGGGTGCGCGCCCCGCGTGATGCCTCTGTCCCAGGAGGAGACCAGCGATGATCCAGCGGGTGGTGGTCACCGAGCCGCCCGGCCGGGCCAGCCCGGCCGGGCGGCTGCTCGCGGTCAACTTCGCCGCCTGCCTGTTGCTGCTGATCCAGTACCTGCTCGGCATGGCCGTGAACCTGTACGTCACCATCCCCGGCCGGCATCCCGGGGCCGGCGCCAGCAACTACTTCGCTGGCCTGGCATCGGGCCTCGGTTGGGTGATCCCGGACGGCCCCGCCTGGGCCGCCGCCCACGCCGCCTTCGGGCTGGTGCTGGTGCTGGCGGCGTTCGGCGCCATCGCGCTGACCTGGCGGCAGGGCAGCCGGATGGCCACCGCGGCGTCAGTGCTCGGAGCGCTGGCCATCCTGGGCGCCGGGTTCAACGGAGCGAGCTTCCTGAACTACGGGCATGACTTCAGCTCGATGATCATGGCCGGATTGTGGGCCCTGGCGCTGGCCTGCTACCTCACCAGCATGTTCCTCGCCGCGCGCCGCCTGCTCCAGAATTCAGCGTGACCCGGACAGCAGCCGTCACCAGCGGGCTCGGCAGGACGTAACCTCTAGTCACGTGATGGCGCGGTACCCCGCTGAGCTCGAGCAGGCCGGACTGCTGCGAGATGGACGTTCGGTCATGATCAGGCCGGTACTGGCCGCGGACGAACAGGCCATGCTCGACTTCAGCCGTCGGCTGTCCCGCCGCACCCTGGCCCAGCGGCTGCTCGGGCCGGTGCCCAGGTTCCGCCGTGAGCTGCTGCGCCAGTTCGTGGACGTGGACTACGCGGACCATTTCGCCCTGGTCGCGTTCCTCGACGACCAGATGATCGGGGTAGGGCGGCTGATCAGGTTGGAGGACACCGACCACGCCGAGGTGACGGTCACGATCGCCGACGACTTCCAGGGCCTCGGACTGGGCACGCTGCTACTGGATCGGCTGGCCGCGGCCGCCCCCGGCATCGGCGTCTACGGGTTCGAGGCCGACGTGCTCAGCAGCAATGCGGCGATGCTGAGGATATTCGCCACCTCCGGATATCACCCCGAGATCACCGCCGCGGGGCACCTGCAGCACGTGGTCCTGCGGGTTGACCAGCGGGCCAGCGCGCTGGCCCGGATGAGCCGCCGCGAGCATCAGGCGGCGCGCCGGTCGCTAGAGAAGCTGCTCAGCCCCCGCGCGGTCGCGGTGATCGGCGCGAACCGGCAGCCCGGCACGATCGGGCACCAGATCCTGGTCAACCTGATCGAGGGCGGCTTCGGAGGACCGGTGTACCCGGTCAACCCGGCGGCGGACGAGGTGGCCGGGAAGCCGGCGGTGGCCCGCGTGCAGGACCTGCCGCCGCCGGTTGATCTCGCCGTCATCGCGATCCGGCCGGAGGCCCTGGTCGGCGTTATCCGGGATTGCGCCGAGGCCAAGGTCGGCGCGGTGCTGGTCATCACCGCCGACTTCCCCGGTGACGCGCCGGCCAGGCGCGCGGCCGAAGCCGACATCACCCGGTTCGTGCGCTCGCACGGCATGCGCATGATCGGGCCGACGTCGATGGGCGTGCTGTCCACCCACGCCGGGTCGGCGATGCACGCGACCTTCGCGCCGGTGCGGCCACCAGCGGGCGCGATCGCCATGTCGAGCCAGTCCGGGCCGCTCGGCCTGGCCATCCTCGACCTGGCGTACCGGGCGGGCCTCGGCTTCTCCTGCTTCGTCTCGATCGGGGCCACCGCGGACGTGTCGTCGAACGACTTGCTCGAGTGGTGGGAAGACGACCCGCAAACCGGTGTCGTCCTGCTGCAGGTGGAAAGCTTCGGCAACCCGCGGAACTTCGCGCGCATCGCCCGGCGGGTCGGCGCGCGCAAGCCGGTAGTCGCGGTCACCCCGGGCAGCGATCCGGCGAGCGGCGCCCTGCTGGCCCAGGCGGGGGTGATCCACACCACGACCCTGGAGGACATGTTCGATGTGGCGCTGCTGCTGGCGAACCAGCCGGTGCCCGCGGGCGACCGGGTCGCCATCGTGACCAATGCCATAGGTCCGGGCGTGCTCGCCGCCAGCGCCTGCACCGCCGGCGGCCTGACCGTCGCGGACCTGGTTGACCTGCGGCCGACCGCCGCGCCGGGGGACTACCGCACGGCCCTGGCCGCTGTGCTGGCGGACCCGGCGGTTGACTCGGTGCTCGTCATCTTCATGCCGCCCCTGGTCCGCGCGGTGGACGAGGTGGCCGCGGCCATCGTGAGCGCCGCCCGGGGCCAGCACGCCAAGCCCGTGGTGGCGAGCTTCATGTCCTCCTACGGGCTGCCGGCCCGGCTGCGGACCGACGAGCAGGCGATTCCCAGTTACGTGTTCCCCGAGCGCGCCGCCGCCGCGCTCGGCCGGGCGGCGGCCTACGGCCGCTGGCGGCGCGAGCCCGCCGGAGTACTGGTCTACCCGCCCGGCATCGACCAGAAGGCGGCCCGCGAGGTGTTGGCCGACGCGGCCCCCGGCTGGCTTGCTCCCGGGGATGCCGCCGCGCTGCTCGGCCACTACGGCATCGCGGTCGCGGCCCCCGGTGACCGCGGTCCCCGGGCGGCCGGGGACACCGGCCGTGGCGTGCTGCGGGTCCATTCGGACCCGTTGGTCGGGCCGGTAATCAGCTTCGGCCTGGCCGGGCTGTTCAGCGAGCTCTTCGGCGACGTGGCCACGGCGGTCACGCCGCTAACCGACCGCGACGCGGCCGCGCTGCTCGCCTCGCTGCGCGCCTATCCCTTGCTCACCGGCGCCTCCGGAGACCACGCGGTCGACCTGCCGGCCCTCGAGGAGGTGCTGCTACGGCTGTCGGCGCTGGTCGAGGACCTGCCGGCGGTGGCCGATGTCACCATCGACCCGCTGGTCATCGGCCGCCCCGGCGAGGGCGTCGCGGCCGTCGCCCCGAAGGTGCGCGTCGGCTCAACTGCGACGGGCGGCAGGGTTAAGATAGGTATCTTATTTAGCTGTATTAGGATCGGGGCTACGGTCGGCCCTGTTCGGGATACGGCACGCTGGCACGTCGAAGGGATCGTCATGGCCGCCTCCCCCTGGGCCGGGTCGGATTTCCAGCTACCACCCGAGCCGGCCTCACCCGTCGCGCTGTGCGGCGCGTGCCGGCGCCTGGGGGCCTGCCGGCTCGGGCTCGGCCGCGAGGAACTGCAGCCGGACGGCTCGGTGCACACCGACCTGGTCTGCGGGCCGGAGAACGAGGGCGGTCCCGACGTCGCCCACGGCGGCTGGACGGCCGGCGTATTCGACGAGCTGCTCGGGCACGTGCCCCTGCTGAACGGGGTACTCGCGGTGACCGGCCAGCTCTCGGTCACTTACGTCAAGCCGGTGCCGGTCGGGCGTCCGCTGCACGCGCGCGCCTGGACGGTACGGCGCGCGGGTCATCGCTGGTACGTCGCCGGGGAGATGACCCTGGCCAGCACCGGCGCGGTCCTGGCCCGGGGCGAGGCGGTGATGGTGGTGCGAGACATCGGTCATTTCGCCCGGCACCAGAAGTGGCTCGCCCAGCAGGACCAGGCGGCACCGAGCTAGCCCGGGGCGCCGGCTTACGGACGCAGCACAGTGCCCGGGCGCGCCCCGGTTAGCTCGCCGCCGGCCTGGACGACGGCGCCGGCCACGACCGTGTAGCGGTAGCCGCCCGGCGGGCGGCGCAGCCGCCGGGCGCCCTCGGGCAGGTCGGCGACGAAGACGTCGGTCGCCCAGTCGAGCTCATCCAGGCCGAAGACGGCCAGGTCGCCCGCCGCGCCCTCGGTGAGCCGGCCCCGGCCGGTGAACCCGAACCGCTCTGCGAGCTGCCCGGTCATCCGGTGCACGGCCTGCTCGATGGTGAGGTCGCCGCGCTCCCGCACGTGCCGGGTCAGCATCAGCGTGGTGTCGCCGATGGCGCACATCATCTGCAGGTGCGCGCCCGCGTCGCTGTTGGCCATCACCGCCGCCGGGTGGGTCAGGGTCTCAGCCACGCCGGCGGCGTCGGAGTTGGCCACCCCGACGCCGACGATGCCGGCGTCGGCGTCGTTCTCCAGCAGCCAGTCGGCGAGGACGTCAGACGGGTGGCCGCCGCGGTCGGCGACGAGATCGGCCAGCGTCGCGCCGACCCAGCGCTCGTTCTCCGGGCGGGCGACGGAGACCAGGCGGATCCGGTCGGCGTGCTTGTGCGGGATCATCGTCCGCGGCACCCGGTCCCATTCCTCCCGGGCCAGCGCCCGCCATTGCGGGTCGCGCAGCATCGGCTCCTTCTCCGGCCGGGGCGCCTGCACCATCTTGTGCCAGCTGTTCTCCAGGGCGAACCAGGACATGCCGCCGTCCCAGTTCACGTGGATGTCCAGGGTACGGGGGCTGACCTGCGGGTAGTTCGGCACGCCCTGGGCCTGGAGCTGGCCGGCGAAGTCGAGCATGCCCCGGGCCCAGTCCGGGTGATCCTGATCGTGGAACACGCCGATCCAGGTGCTCACCACCCCGCGCGGCCCGGTCAGATCGGCCATCCGCTGCACGTCCCTGCGCATCTGGCGGCCGGTCGCCGCGGGGATGAACTGGACGAACTTGCGGTGCCTGGCCAGCACGTCGAGCAGCGCGCCCAGTTCGGCGTCATCGGCCTGGCGGCTGGGCACAGGGCGCTTATCCCTGTCCTCGTCGAAGCCGAGCGAGGTCGACATGGCGGCCGCGCCGGCCGCCAGCGAATCATCGAGCAGCGCGGCGATCCGGGCCCGCTCCTCCTCGGTGGCCGGACGATCCCAGGCCGCCTCGCCCATCACGTACGTGCGGAGCATGTTGTGCCCGACCATACCGGCCATGTTCACCGCGAAGCCGCCGAGCTTTTCCGCCGCGGAGAGATACTCCCCGTAGCTCTCCCAGCCCCAGGGAATGGACACGTCGAGTACGTCGGCCGGCAGGTCCTCGATGTAGCACAGCAGCTCCTGCAGGCTCTGGCGGTGCCCGGGGCGGACCGGGGCCAGCGAGAGCGAGCAGTTCCCGACCAGGACGGTGGTGACCCCGTGCTGGGGCATCGGGTCGCACAGCGGATCCCAGAAAACCGTCGGGTCGAAGTGCGTGTGGATGTCGATGAATCCGGGCGTGACGTAGGCGCCCGACGCGTCGAGCACCCGCTCGCCGTCCGGCCGCAGACCAGGCCCGATCTCCGCGATCCGGCCGGCGCGGACCCTGACATCCGCCGCGCGGGCCGCCGCGCCCGTACCGTCCACCACGAGGCCGCCGCGTACCAGCAGATCATCCATCGCACGCTCCCAGCAGTCAGTGACAAGTCCTTGAAACAGTTAAATAATAACACTACACTAACTGGGATTGGGAGCCAGATCGGGAGGCTACTGAGGTGCAGGACATCATGGCGGGAAATCGGCGGCCGGACATCACGGTCGGGCTCCGGGTGCCGCACGAGCTGCCCGGCGGGGCGGCGGGCCTGCGCGAGTTCGTGGCCCGGGTGGAAGCGACCGGGATCGACCGCCTGTTCACCGGCGACCACGTTGCGTTTCGAGACGGCGCCGGTTTCGACGGGCTGCTCAACGCGACCGCGGTCGCCGTGGCGTCCCGGCGGCTCACCGTGCAGACGGCGGTGTACCTGCTGCCCTTGCGCCATCCTGTCCCGGTCGCCCGCCAGGTATCCTCGCTGGCGGCGCTCGCGCCCGGGCGGCTGGTCTTCGGCGTGGGCCTGGGCGGCGAGGACCCGGCCGAGCTGCGCGCCTGCGGCATCGACCCGGCCACCCGGGGACGTCGGATGGACGAGGCGCTAGCCGTGCTGCGGCCGCTGCTGGCGGGCTCGGAAGTCACCATGCGCGGCGCCTTCTTCCAGCTGGACCAGGTGCGCATCGCACCCGCCCCGGAACCGCGGGTGCCAATCGTGATCGGCGGACGCTCCGACGCGGCGCTGCGCCGGGTGGCCCGGCACGGCGACGGCTGGCTCGGACTGTGGGTCTCCCCCGGCCGCTACGCCGCCGCGGTCGAGCTGATCGCGAAGTACGCGGCGGACGCGGGCCGGCCGGTCCCCGGGTGGCAGCACGGCATGCACGTATGGTGCGGGCTCGGCGATTCCGCGGCGACCGCCAGGTCCAGGCTGGCCGCGGTGATGGAGGCGTTTTACCGCACCCCGTTCGGCAAATTTGAACGGTACTGCCCGTGCGGGACGCCGGCTGAGGTCGCGGCCGGGTTGCGGCCGTACCTGGATGCGGGCTGCCGGTCGTTCAACCTGATCCCGGTGGCGGATACCGAACGGGCGGCCATCGACGGAGCGGACGCGGTGCGTGCGGTCCTGCGGGGCGCCGCGGCTAGCGCAACGAGGGAGCACTGATGACCGAGCGCGTCGCCATCGTCACCGGCGGGACCCGCGGCATCGGCGCCGCCATCAGCGAGGTGCTGGCCGCCGACGGTGCGCACGTGGCCGCGGTGTACGCGGCGAATCACGACGCCGCCCGGGCGCTGGCGGACAGGCTCACCGCGGCCGGCGGTTCGGTCAGCGTCCACCCCGGTGACGTCGGCGACCCGGAGTTCTGCCAGGGGCTGGTCGCCGGGCTGGTGGCGGACCGGGGCCGGGTGGACTACCTGGTCAGCAACGCCGGGCTGCTGATCGAGAGCAGCGTGTCCCGGATGCGCCGGGACCAGTGGGACGACGCGCTGCGGGTGAACCTGTCCGCCCCCTTCTACCTGGCCCAGGCGGTCATCGCGCCGATGACCGCGCAGGGATTCGGCCGGATCGTGAACATCGGTTCGGTGACCGCGGCCATGGGCAACCCGGTCGAGGCCGGTTACGGGGCCGCCAAGGCGGGGCTGCTCGGGCTGACCCGCTCGCTGGCCCGGGCGGTGGCGCGCAAGGGCATCACCGTCAACCTGGTGGTGCCGGGCGTGTTCGAGACCGAGATGACCAGTTCGATGCGGCCCGAGGCCCAGGAGGCGATCCGCGCGATGATCCCGCTCGGCCGCCGCGGCGACCCGCGCGAACTGGCCTGGGCGGTGCGTTGCCTGCTCGCCGAGGAGGCCGGCTACATCACCGGCTCGGTGGTGACCGTGGACGGCGGCCTGTCCATGGGCGCCTGACCTGCCTCCGGGATCGTCGGCGTGGTGTCACTGACCGAAGCGCGGTCAGCCGCCCTCATCGGCGTCTTCATCTCCGTCACGACAATCCCGGCAGCTGCTGACACAGGCCTGTCGATGGCATACGCCAACTGGACCCAGGCCCGCGGCTCAGCACTTCAGCTGTTGCTGAACGTGACAGTGCTCATCGCTATCGGGGCACTCGGCCTGCGCCTCCAGCGGATCATCTGGCGTCTCCGCTCACGCGCGGCAGGGGCGGGTCAGGCCGCGCCGTTAGGTCAGTCGGTGCCGAACAGCTTGGCCGCGTTGCCGCGGAGGATCTGGCGCTGCTGCTGGCCGGTCAGGCCAGCCAGCAGCCCGGCGAACTCGGCCGGCTCGGCCAGGCCCTCGGCGTGCGGGAAGTCTGAGCCCATCACCAGGCAGTCGACGTCGGGCAGGTCGCGGGCGATGCGCGGGATGTCGTCCTCCGGGTAGGGGACGACCCGGACGTGCCGCCGGAAGATGCGGCTGGGCCGCTCGGTCAGCTTGCCACCGATCCACGGCCCGTTGCGGCCCATCCCCCGGCTCTTGTCCATGTGCTCGATGAAATGCGGCACCCAGGACGCGCCGAACTCCGCCACCAGCACGTTGAGATTCGGGAACCTCCCGAAGAGGTTGTCGAAGATCAGCGCGGACAGCGTATCCTCGATCGGCCGCTCGCCGTAGAGGTTGTTCCACTGCCAGGCGGACATGTGCCAGGAGCCGGGCCACGGGTCGTGTCCCCACGCCGCCGCGATGTTCTCGTTGTACCAGTTCTCCATGATGTGGAAGGCGACCGTGGCCCCGGCCTCGTTCATCCGCGCCCAGATCGGGTCGAAGTACGGGTCGCCGGGCGAGCGCCCGTAGGCGGGCCCGGTGGGCAGCAGGATGATCCGGGCTCCCCGGTTGAGCGCGAAGTCGAGCTCGGCGACCGCGAGGTCGCGGTCGGCCAGGGAGAGCAGCGCGGGGGCGAAGACCTTGCCGTCCCGGCCGAATCCCCACTCCTCGTCGAACCACCGGTTGAACGAATGGATGTTGGCGTAGACCGCGGGCACGTTCTTCACATAGTTCTCCACGGACAGCGCCATCGCCGACGGGAACACCACCGCCCGCTCCACGCCCTGCGCATCCATGAGCTTGAGCCGGGCCTCCCGGTCGAGGTACTCCGGCCGCATCGGCTCGGGCTGGTAGGTCTCGTCCGGGTTGCCGGACGCCATCTGGCGGAGCATCTCCTTCAGCGAACCCGGCCGGTAGGCGAGGTCGAAGCCGAGGCCCTGCTCGGAATTGAACACCGCGATCCGGTCGGCGGCGAGAATTCGCTCGGTGCCGTCTTGCAGCCGCACCGGCGCGACGGCGTACTGCTGCCACTGTTCGGGCAGGTAACGGGTGAACGAGTCGCGTGTCTCGTAGCAGTGGGTGTCACAGTCGAACAGCCCGTATTCCAACCCGGTCATCTGAGTCCCTCCGGCGATAGTATCAACAAAGCAGAATCATATAACGTTTTTTACTCTTTAGCTACCCCCCATCGGTCCGACACCGAACGGGTCGGCTGCACGCCCTCTACCATCTCCGGCGGGCGGGGCCAGCGTCGCGCGTCCCGGGATCGACCCCGGCCACCGACGTCGGGGAGGCCGGGGATACGGCCGGGTGGGGGCGCCAGGACGTGGCCAGCAGCAGCGCGGCGCCGCCCGCGCCTGCGAGCGCCGCGATGGCGAGTCCAGCCCACCCGTGCACGTCGAACCCGACCGCGCGGTCGACTGACCAGCCGCCCGCGCCGAGCGCGCCGAGCGCGCAGGATACGAGCGTGATCATCAGCACGTACTCGTAGCCCTCCCCCGGCCGGAAGATGAAGAAGCCGTTCCTGGCGTGGTTGGCGACCAGGGCCACGAGCATGGTCCCGACCACCGCCGCCGCGGCCAGCGGGGTGAGCAGCCCAAGCACGAGGAGGGCACCCGCGCCGAGCTCGGTCACCGTGGCGAAAAATGCGTGTACCCGGCCGGGCCGGATGCCGATGGACTCGAACCAGCGCGCCGTCCCGGGCAGCTTGCCGCCGCCGAAGGCGTGGTTCCAGCCGTGCGCGATCATGGTGCCGCCCACCGCGAGGCGCAGCACGAGCGCCGCGATGTTCACACTGTTCATTCGCCCTGCCTCAGGTAGTCGTTAGTAAGTATATTAATATAACTTAATCGACTGATCTTCGAGGCGTGGGCGGGGGCGGCGGCGCGCCAGCGCCGCGGCCTGCGCCCAGTGCGGGCCGCCCCCATCTCGGGCGCCGCCATCCCCGTCTACGGCCGCGCCTGTCGTACATCATCGTGGACCGTTACCCCCGCGATCAGGCGGGTAACGGTCCACAATCCTTGGCGGGACCGGCGCGGGCCCGGGCTCAGTACTCCGCGGCTTCGATGGCCGCGCGGAGCTCGGCGGCCCGGCGCCACGCCTTGAGCATTCGGCGTTCCGCCCGACGCTCAAGCCGCCGGGCCCGGCGGAGGGTAAGCAGCCTGCGTGATTGCCGCAGTTGCTCCGCCTGTTCCAGGTGGTCGCGAGTTCGCTCCTTCGCGAGCTGTTCGGTGAAAAGCATGACTGACCACTCCGTTGTGTGTGCATTGTGTGCGTCCCGCGGCCGCGCGGCTCATGTTCGCCGCGCGACCGCATCTGGCTGGCGTGGCCCGAACTAAGTCAAGCGGCCACTTCGGTCTTGCGAGGACGTCCGCGAGGACGCTTGCGCGGCACGATCGCGCCCCGCATCAGCAACTCGCCGCCCCAGACGCCCCAGGGCTCCCTGCGCTCGAGCGCACCGGTCAGGCAGGCCAGCCGGGCCTTGCATCCCCGGCACATCGCCTTGGCCGTCTCCACGTCCTCCGGAGACTCGGCGAAGAACAGCTCCGGGTCCTCGGTGCACGGAAGATCCAGGCCCACCGGGAGCGCGGTCGCCGTACCGGCCACCGCGACGATCCCGACCTGGTCGAATACCTGCCTGACGTCTGGCTCCTGCCGCGCCGTCACGGATCCGGGCGCCTCGAACCCCGTTGCGCCCGTCCCGCTGACGGTGGCATCGCGCCACTGCATCGGTGCCATCCCCTCTCGCTTGCCGGTCCTAGTTGTCGTCACGCGATTTCTCGCCCGTCTTGGGGACCTAGGCCTGGCAAATAACTAGGCCGCGGACCCTGTGTGCGGGTCCGCGGCCTCGAGGGGAGTTCTGGCCGGTCTGGCTAGACCGGTGCTCTATCTCGAGGTGGACCCGATGCGCCCTCACCAACGGCGGTGGCGCCGGTCATGTAGTTGTGGATATTCGTCTGGCCGAGCAGCGTCGCGACAGCATCCCTCTGCTGCGCCGAGGCGACGAACGCGGCCTTGGCCCGGACACGCGGAACGGCGTGAACGACCACGGTGGACGGCCCAGTGCCACGGCAGGCAGCGGGCAGACCCGTCCCCGGGAGGCTGATCACACGCGGGCTGGAAGCACCCAAGCGCGAGGCCCAATTCAGCTCGGGCAGAGCGATTGCGGTGGTGTTCGTCACGTCGGGCACCTCCCTCCGGAGTGGTCGACAACTAGCCCACGGACATGTAGGCAGCCTAAGTGGTACCCCCTGTGAGGGGCAACACATTTTTTGACCTGCGATTTTGGTTTACTTGGCCTCGTCCGGCCAGGATGGGCTGACCTGGCCTTCAGCTAACAGGGTCAGCGGGCGGGCGCGGGCCGGGTGGAGGCGCTGCCCGGATCAGTCCCTCTTGCATGACCGACACCACGAGCTCGCCCTCGGCGGTGAACACCTCGCCGTGCGCCAGGCCCCGAGCGCCCTGGGCCACCGGCGAGTCCTGCACGTACAGCAGCCACCGGTCGGCCCGGAACGGCCGGTGGAACCACATCGCGTGGTCCAGGCTGGCACCCGACGTGCGGCCATCCACCCAGGACAGCCCGTGCCCGAGCAGCACCGAGTCGAGCAGGGTCATGTCGGAGGCGTAGGTCATCAGGCACACGTGCAGCAGCGGGTCGTCGGGCAGTTCGCCGTCCACCCGCAGCCAGACGAGGTTCTTCGTGGTCCGCAACGCGGGATCCCGCTCCGCCTCCACCGAGAGCGGGCCGACCGACCGAAGGTCGATCGGATTGTCATACAGCTGCGGCGGGATCTCGCCGAGCAACCGGGCCAGCCGGTCCGGCGTCCGCTCGACCATCTCCGGCGGCGGCACGTCCGGCATCGGGTCGGCGTGCTCAAGTCCGGGCTCCGGGCGGTGAAAGGACGCGGACAGCGTGAAGATCGTCTTGCCGTGCTGGATCGCCGAGACCCGGCGGGTGGTGAACGACCGCCCGTCCCGTACCCGGTCGACCGTGTACACAAGCGGCACCGCCGGATCGCCCGGCCGGATGAAGTACGCGTGCAGGGAGTGCACCGGACGGTCCGCGGGCACGGTCCGGCCGGCCGCGACCAGCGCCTGCCCGGCGACCTGGCCGCCGAACACCCGCTGCCGTCGTTCATCGGGACTGCGGCCGCGGAAGATGTTCACCTCGATCTGTTCCAGGTCGAGGAGCTCGAGGAGCCGGTCGAGTGGCTTAGTCATAGACCTCACATCTTTACCGGCCGAGGCGGATTTCGTCGAGGAAACGCGAGCGCGGCCGTGACGCACCGCGGGTCCGGGCTCCGGGCGCCCGGACCGGCGACCAGGACAGGTACAGGTGCTCGCGCGCCCTGGTCACCGCCACATACAGTAGCCGCCTTTCCTCCTCGATCGCGTCGGCCGTCCGGGCGTGCACGATGGGCATGAGCCCCTCGACCAGGCCGGGCAGCAGCACCGCGTCCCATTCCAGCCCCTTGGCCGCGTGCATGGACGCGAGCGTCACGCCGTCGACGGCCGGCGCGTGCCCCAGCTCGGCCCGCTGGGTCAGTTCGGCCGAGAAGTCGGTCAGCGTCGCCTCCGGCCGCGCGGCGTGCATGTCGTCCGCGAGCTGGGCGATCGCGGCGAGCGACTCCCAGCGCTCGCGCGCCGCCGCGCTGACCCCAAGACCCCGAAGGCCGCCAGCGGGCCCGGCCGTCAGGCCGATCCCGGTCAGCACGTGCCGGACCGAGGACGGCAGCGGGTCCCCGGGGCCAGGATCCGCGGCGCTGGCCGCCTCATCCCGCGCGGCCCTGTCTCCCAGGGCAGCAGCGCGCAGCAGCACTAGCGCCTGGCGCACCACGGGCCGTTCGTAGAACCGCTCGGCGCCGCGGACCACGTAGGGCAGGCCCGCTTCGGCCAGCGCCAGCTCGAACCGCTCGGTGTCGGCGTTGACCCGGACCAGCACCGCGATTTCCCTGGCCGGGACCCCCGCAGCCATCAGCGCCTGGACCTGGACGGCCAGCCCGGCCGCCTCCTGGGTGTCGTCGGGGTACTCGGTGAGCACCGGCCGGGGTCCCGGCGGCCGCTGCGCGACCAGCGGAGCCGCAGACCGGGCCAGCTGGTTGGCCACCGCGACCACCTGCGGCGTGGACCGGTAGTCGCGCACCAGCCGGACCACGGTCGCGCCGGGGAACTCCGCCGTGAAACCGGTCAGGTAGGACGGGGTGGCCCCGGTGAAGGAGTAGATCACCTGATGCGGGTCGCCGACCACGCACAAGTCGTCCCGATCGCCGAGCCAGGTGTCGAGCAGCAGTTTCTGCAGCGGGTTCACGTCCTGGTACTCGTCCACGACGAAATGCCGGAACGTATCGCGCACCTGGTCCGCCGCGGCCCGGTTGTCGATCAGGATGGCGGCGGTCAGCTCCAGGACGGACTCGAAGTCGATCAGCTGCCGTTCCCGCCTGAGCTCCTCGTAGGCGGCGTAGACGCAGGCCAGCTGGTCCGCCCCGGCCGCGGGCGAGCGGCCCGCGGCGGCCGCGGCGCGTACGTAGCCGTCCGGCCGGACCTGGCTGACCTTGGCCCACTCGATCTCGGTGGCGGCGGCGGCGAGCGCTCCCCCGGCCCCCCCGTCGGGAGCACTGCCGAGCCGGACGCCGGCCCGCTTGGCCGCCTCGCGGACCAGGCTGGCCTTGGCGTCGATCACCCGCGGCGGCCGGCCGCCGACGACCCGCGGCCAGAAGTAGTTGAGCTGGCGCAGCGCGGCCGCGTGGAACGTGGACGCCCGCACCAGCCCGGTCCCCAGCCCGCCGGAACCGGGGCCACCGGAACCAGGGCCACCCGAACCGGCGCTCAGCTGCCTGAGCCTGCCGCGCAGTTCCCCGGCCGCGCGCACGGTGAAGGTGAGCGCCAGCACGTGCGCCGGGTTCACCGTGCCGACCGCGGCCGCGTAGGCGATCCGGTAGGTGATCGCGCGGGTCTTGCCGGTGCCCGCGCCGGCCAGCACGCAGACCGCGCCGCGGGTGGCCAGGGCCACCTCGCGCTGTTCCGGGTCGAGCCCGGCCAGCAGCATCTCAGAGGTGTCAAGCACCGCCTCATCTTGCCGTATCCGGGCCGGGCGCGGGACTGCGGGGAACGCAACCGGCCCTGCTGGTGTTACAACGACTTGGAATTTTCACCTATCTACAAGGAGGCAGCGGGTGTCCGGCCAGCTGACGATGTTCACCACCCCCTGGTGCGGCTTCTGCCGGAACCTCAAGAGCCAGCTCGCCCGGGCCGGGATCGAGATCGCCGAGGTCGACATCGAGCGCGACGAGGCCGCGGCGGCGTTCGTGATGTCGGTGAACGGGGGCAACCAGACCGTGCCCACCGTCTTGTTCCCCGACGGCACCGCGCTGACCAACCCTTCGGCGGCGCAGGTCAGGGCGCAGCTCGCCGCCAGCGCCGGGTAAACCGTCCGGCCGGGGCTGATACCGCGGTCCGTTCGGTCCGAAGATCTCATATCCCGAACGGGCCGGGAGCACGTCACGAGACAGGGGGTCTGGGGGGCGTCCCCCCGGGCTAGCAGTAATGTCGGGGGGCGGCGCTAGAGTCCTGGCAGATGGTCCGCGGGGGAACCCATCAAGCAACTTCCGACACGTTGGTCGTGTTCCATGACCAGGTGTCCGGGCTGCGGGAAGATGGTTCGGCGATTGAGAGCTTAAGGAGGCCTACGTGGCAGATCTTGACGTTGTCGAGATCTGTGCCGGGGCGGGCGGGCAGGCTCTCGGGCTGGAGCGAGCCGGCTTCGAGCACGCCCTGGCCGTCGAGCTCGACGCGGCGGCGTGCGCCACGCTACGCGCCAACCGGCCCGGCTGGAAGGTCGCCGAGGGCGACGTGGCAGAGGCGGCGCTGTGGCGGCCGCGGGACTACCAAGGCGTGGCGCTGCTGGCCGGCGGGGTGCCCTGCCCGCCGTTCACGGTGGCGGGCCGGCAGCTCGGCGCCGCCGACGAGCGCGACCTATTCGCGTGGGCGGTGGAGCTGTGCGGGATCATCCGGCCGCGGGCGCTGCTGCTCGAGAACGTCAGAGGGCTGAGCAACAGCCGGTTCAGCGCGTACCGGCAGCACGTCCTGGACCGGCTGCGCGACCTCGGGTACGTGCCGGGCTGGCGGTTGCTGCAGGCGGCGGACTTCGGCGTGCCGCAGCTGCGGCCGCGCACAGTGCTCGTCGCCCTGCAGCCGGCCGACGCGCCCTGGTTCCGCTGGCCGTCGCCGTCCCCCCGGCCGCCCGCGAGCGTGGGCGAGACCCTGGGCGACCTGATGGCCGCGCGGGGCTGGCCCGGGGCGACCGCCTGGGCCCGCCGGGCCGACCGGATCGCGCCGACGATCGTCGGCGGCTCCAAGAAGCACGGCGGCGCCGACCTGGGCCCGACCCGTGCCAAGCGGGCCTGGGCCGAGCTCGGCGTGGACGGCATCGGGGTCGCGGACGCCGCGCCAGGCCCGGACGCCGATCCGGCCCTGACGCCCCGGCTGACCTGCGAGATGGTGGCCAGGCTGCAGGGCTGGCAGGACGACTGGGGCTGGCGGTTCAGCGGCCGCAAGACCGCGCGCTACCGGCAGATCGGCAACGCGTTCCCGCCCCCGGTCGCGGAGGCGGTCGGGACGGCCATCCACCGCGCGCTCGAGCACGCGGGCGCGCCGGACGCCGCCGCGGTGGCTGGGCACACGCACGTGCACGATCCGGTGTTCCGCGTGCTCCGCTCCCGGACCGATTTCCTGACCGCGCGGCAGATCGCCGACCTGGCCGCGGGCTCGCCGGGCGCCGTGCTCGGCCGGCTGCGGCACCTCGGCCAGGACTTCGACCTCGAGGTGGCCGACTCCCGCGACGGGCCGGCCTACCGGCTGGGCAGCTTCAAGGCCTTCCTCGGCCAGCCCGAGCACGCCCGCCACCAGCGTTTCGCCGCCCGCCGGGCCACCATCAGCTGACCCCAGCGGTCCGGTGGCCAGGGCAGCCGGTAGGTTCCCGCCCAGGTCATGCCGCGATCGCGGGTGCCTCGTCGGTTGCTCCAGGTAGTATCCACACGCTGTGGATAACGATGGGATAACGGCGCGTGAGGCCTGGCCGACGGACGGCAGTAGAGCAGCAATTACTGCGTTAACGCGATATTGTTCGACCTCGCCGCTGACATAGTTAACCCGCAGGTCGGCGATCGGCTACCGAAATGCCGTAGACGCTGCGATAATGCGTGGATGACAGGGCTGAGCATCGCCCTGGCCAACCTGAAGCCGGGCACGGGAAAGACCACGTCAGCGGTCTGGCTAGCCCACGTTTTCGCACAGGCCGGGAACCGCGTGCTTCTGGTGGACGCGGACCCTTCGGGCAGTGCCCTGGAGTGGTCCGACCTGGCGGCCATGGATCCGCACCTCTCCGCACCCGAGGCGGCTTTCCCGTTCCGGATCGTGGCCCTGCCCTCGCGCGAACTGCACCGGCGGGTGCCCCAGATCGCCCAGGAGGACGACGTGGTGATCATCGACACGCCGCAGCTCGAGGACCACGCCGGCATCGCCAGGTCCGCGCTGCGGTACGCCGACGAGATCCTCATCCCGTGCGCGCCGAGCCCGATCGAGATCAACCGCACCACGCCGGTACGCGACGAGATCGCCGAGCTCGAGGCGATCCGCGGCCAGCCCGCCCGCTCGGCCGTGCTGCTGAACCGGTGCATCGCGCGGGCGCACTCCACCGTCGACGCCCGCGAGGCGCTCGAGAGCCTCGGCTACGACGTGCTGGCCACGGTGGTGCCGCGACTTGAGGTGTACGCCCAGAGCTTCGGCCTGCCGATCAAGCAGGCCGGCTGCGACCTGTGGCGCCACGTGGCCCGGGACCTCATCGACCGGTGCGCTCCCCTATGCTCGGTGCGGTCATGACCACTCAGCGAGACCAGCGCAAAGCGCAGATGGCGGCCGCGGCGACCCGGCGCGCGCAACCCGACGCGCGCCCCGCGGGCCGCACCGCGATCCGGTCCAAGCCGGTCAGGATCACCCTGGACCTGAGCCCGGAGCTCTACCGGCAGCTGACGGCCTGGGCGGATTCGGCCGCGGTGACGCTCGACGTGCCGCGGGTGTCGCTGGCCGACGCGGTCCGGGCGATGATCCGGGTCGCGGCCGACAATCCCGGCGACGTCCTCGACCGGCTCCGCCGCGACCGGAACCAGTAACGGGCCTGGCGGAGTCAGGTGGCGCGGGAGGCGCGGCCGCGGGCGCGGGCGCGCTCCCTGGCGTCCAGGATAGTCTTGCGCAGGCGCACCGCGGTGGCGGTCACCTCCACGCACTCGTCGTCGGCGCAGAACTCCAGCGCCTGCTCCAGGCTGAGCAGCCGCGGCGGCACCAGCCGCTCGAGTTCCTCCCCGGTGGACTGGCGCACGTTGGTGACCTTGCGCTCGCGGGTGATGTTGACGTCCATGTCGTCGGGCCGGGAGTTCTCCCCGACGATCATCCCCTCGTACACCTCGGTGCCCGGGGGGACGAACAGCGACCCGCGCTCCTGCAGGTTGAACATGGCGTACGCGGACGCGCTGCCGGCCCGGTCGGCGACCAGGGAACCGGTCGCGCGGCCCCGCATGGGGCCCGACCACGGCTCGTATCCCTCGAAGACGTGGTGCGCGATCCCGGTGCCGCGGGTCTCGGTCAGGAACTGGGTGCGGAAGCCGATCAGGCCGCGCGCGGGCACCACGAACTCGAGCCTGACCCAGCCGGTGCCGTGGTTGGTCATCGACTCCATCCGGCCGCGCCGCACCGAGATCAGCGAGGTCACCGTGCCCAGGTATTCCTCGGGCACGTCCACCGAGAGCCGCTCCACCGGCTCGAAGACGGCGCCGTCCACCTCGCGCGTGACGGCGGCGGGCCGTCCCACGGTCAGCTCGTAGCCCTCCCGCCGCATCGTCTCCACCAGCACGGCCAGCGCGAGCTCACCCCGGCCGCGGACCTCCCAGGTGTCCGGCCGCTCGGTGGGCAGCACGGCCAGCGACACGTTGCCGACCAGCTCGCGGTTCAGCCGGTCGCGCACCAGCCGGGCGGTGACCTTGGAGCCCGGCTCCCGGCCGGCCAGCAGTGAGGTGTTCACGCCGATCGTCATCGAGATGGCCGGCTCGTCCACGGTGATCAGGGGCAGCGGCCGCGGGTCGTCCACGTCGGCCAGCGTCTCCCCGATCATGATGTCCGGGATGCCGGCGATGGCCGCGATGTCCCCCGGGCCGGCCGAGTCGGCCTGCACGCGCTCGAGCGCGTCGGTCAGGTAGAGCTCGGAGATCTTGACCTTCTCGATGGACCCGTCGCGGCGGCACCAGGCGGCTTGCTGGCCGCGGGAGATGGTGCCGTTGCGGATCCGGCACAGCGCGATGCGGCCCAGGTAGGACGAGGCGTCCAGGTTGGTCACGTGCGCCTGCAGCGGCGCGCCGACCTCGTACGCGGGCGGCGGGACGGTGGCCTTCAGCACCGTGAACAGCGGCTCCAGGTCCGGCGAATCGGGCATCTCACCGTCGGCGGGCCGCGTCAGCGAGGCCCGCCCGGCCCGCGCGGAGGCGTACACGATGGGGAACTCGATCTGCTCCTCGCTCGCGTCCAGGTCGATGAACAGCTCGTAGCAGGCGTCCAACACCTCGGCGATCCGCGCGTCGGGCCGGTCCACCTTGTTGACCACCAGGATCACCGGCAGCCCGGCTTCCAGCGTCTTGCGCAGCACGAACCTGGTCTGCGGCAGCGGTCCCTCGCTGGCGTCCACGAGCAGCAGCACGCCGTCGACCATGGACAGGCCGCGCTCCACCTCGCCGCCGAAGTCCGCGTGCCCGGGCGTGTCCACGATGTTGATGGTCAGCCCGGCGTGGTGCACCGCGGTGTTCTTGGCCAGGATCGTGATGCCCTTCTCCCGCTCCAGGTCACCGGAGTCGAGCACCCGCTCGGCCACGTTCGCGTTCGCGCGGAACGCGCCGGACTGCCACAGCATCGCGTCGACCAGCGTGGTCTTGCCGTGGTCGACGTGCGCGACGATGGCGACGTTGCGCAGGTCGTCCCTGGTCGCGATGGCGGCCGGGGTCTTGGAGTCACGGGGCGTCTGCGTTACGGGCATGCGTGAGTTCTCGTTCGTTAGGGTCTGGAGGGCGTCACCGGATCAGGTGACCGCTTCTAGTGTAGTGAACGCACGATCCTCACCGTCATTCCCGAACGGCCGTGGTGCGTGCCCGGGACGCCGGCGTGGGGTTTTAGCCCGGCCGTGGGGTTTAGCCCGGCCTAAGCCTTTCCTGGCGCGGGAGATAGGGCATTCGCCCGATGCGCGGGGTGGGGCCTTACGGCGAATCTTGAGGATGTGGGGAGCCAGACGAGGTTCCCCGGGCCGAGGAGGAACCATGCATCCCGAGATGCTCCGTGAACTGACCGCCCAGCGCGGCCGCGAGATGCGGGAGCAGGCGCGCCAGGCCACGCTCGCCCGGATGGCGATCCGGGCCGGGCGTCGCCGGCGTTCCCGGCCGGACCAGGCTGATGATTTCGTCCTGTCCGCCATCCCGGACTACGTGGACGGGTCGTTCCGCACCGGGCCGGCTGGCGAGGCGGCAGCCAGCGAGGCAGGGCAGGCGCCGGCCACCCATCACGCCGCCTGAGCCGGCCGTGACCGTCCCATCCATCGCCAGCGATCTTTCCGGAATGTCAGAGCCTCGTGGCATGCTGACTCCAGAGATGAGCGGGCGAGCGTCCAGTCCCGTCCTGGTCGGGCGGGACGAGCAGATGGCCGCCCTGGAGGCCGCTTTCGCCAGCGCGCGCCAGGGCGGTCCGTCTGCCGTGCTGCTGGGCGGGGAAGCGGGCGTCGGTAAGTCCAGGCTGGTCGGCGAGTTCGGCCGCACCGCGGCGGCGGCGGGCGCCCGGGTGCTGACCGGCGGCTGCCTGGAACTGGGCACCGACGGGCTGCCGTTCGCCCCGTTCACCGCGGTGCTGCGGGACCTGGTGCACGAGATGGGCGCGGACGCGGTGGCCTCGATGCTGCCCGACCGGACCACGCGGGGGCTGGCCCGGTTGCTGCCCGAACTCGGCGAGCCAGCTGGCCTGGATGGACCGGATCGCCTGGGTGGAGCGGATCGAACTGCCCCGGCTGACCAGGTACGACACCGGCGAGCTGGTCGCCGGAATCCGCGGCCGCCAGCCGACCAGCGACCTGGCCGACGCGCTGTACCACCGGTCCGACGGCAACCCGCTGTTCGTCGAGGCCCTGCTCTGCTGCGACGGCGAGCTGAGCGCGGAGCTGCCGGAATCCCTCCGCGACCTACTGCTCGACAGCGTGCGCAGGCTGCCGGAGGATACCCAGGAGGTACTGGGGGTCGCCAGCGCCGGCGGCGACACGACCGGGCACGCGCTGCTCGGGGCGGTGAGCGGCCTCGACGACGTGGCGCTGATTCGCGCGCTGCGGCCCGCGGTGATCGCCAACGTGCTGCACGCGCGGGGCGACGGCTACGCCTTCCGGCACGAGCTGATCCGCGAGGCGGTGCACGAGGACCTGCTGCCGGGCGAGCACGGACGGCTGCACAGCCGCTTCGCCGAGGCCATCGACGCCGACCCCACGCTGGTTCCTCCCGGCCGGGCCGCCATCGAGATGGCTCACCACTGGCACTCGGCGCACGACTCCGCCTGGACGCTGATCGCCGCCTGGCAGGCCGCGGCGCAAGCGGGCCGGGCGGTCGCGGCCGCCGAGCGGCTTTCGCTGCTGGCCCGCGTGCTCGAACTGTGGGATCAGGTGCCGGACGCCGCCGAGCGGATCGGCGCGGATCACACCCAGGTCTTGGAAGAGGCCACCGCCGCGGCCCATGACACCGGGGAGTTCGAACGCGGGATCGCCCTGGCCACCTCGGCCCTGCGGGAGCTGGATCCCGCCGCCGCGCCAGTCCGGTTCGCGGAACTCCTCAGCAGCCGCGGCCACTTCAAGATGAAGCTGGGCCGCAAGGACTTCACCCGGGACCTGCAAGACGCCCTGGACTACGTGCCCGCCGACGTGTCGCCGGGCACCCGCGTGGACATCCTGCTCACGCTGGCCCGCTGCCCGGTTGGGGCGAACAGCGAGCGGTCCTACGCCGAGGAGGCCCTCGCGCTCGCCCGGCAGGCTGGCGACGAGGCCAAAGAGGCGAACGCGCTGCTGACGCTGGCCATGTTCAACACCGACCCCGGCCAGCAGGCACCTTCGGACAGCGGTCCCCTCGACCTGATCGCGCAGGCGCGCGCCATGGCCGAGCGCCGCGGCGCCGACGACGTGCTGCTGCACGCGGCGGTCAACGAGTCGCACCTGCTCGAGGGGGCCGGCGAGCATGAACGCGCCGCCGAGGCGGCCCGCCGGGCCATCGTGAGCGCGGACGCGCAGCGGCTTTCCCGCTCCTCGGGCAGCCTGCTCGCGATCAATCAGGCCGAGCCGCTGTTCGCGCTGGGCCGCTGGGACGAGGCGCTGAAGATAACCGTCGGGGCCATGGACTTCTACCTCGCCCCCGGGCCGATGCACCGGGCCACGCTGCGGGTCATCGCCGGTGCCATCGCCCTGGCCCGGGGCGAGCTGACCGCGGCGGCCCAGGCCGTCCTGGCGGCCCGCGACGCGCTGGGCTCGGCGCGCTACGAGGACCAGCACCAGCTTCCGCTGTCCAGGCTGGAGATCCTGTTCGCGCTCGGTAACGACGGCCCAGCCGCCGCGCTCGCGGCCGCGTCGCAGACCATGGACCGCTTCGAGCTGTCCGGCAGCAGCCCGAGGTACGCCTGGCCTGTCGTGGCCGCCGGGGCGAGCGCCGTCCTGGCCACCGCCGGGCTGGCCGGGATCGCGCACGATGAGCGGCTCCGCGACGAGGCGGCCGGCCTGGCCGAACGGTTGCGGACGGTCGCGGAGAAACTGGGGACGTTCGGCCCGGTCCAGCGGGCTTTCCAGCTGACCTTCGCCGCCGCCCACGCGCACGCCGCCCGCCTGCTCGCCGCCTTCCCCGACGCCGACGCTGGCCATCTGAGCGCCGACAGTGAGCTCGCCGGGCTGGTCGCCGCCTGGGACGAGGCTGCCGCCGCGTGGGCCAGCCTTAGCGAGCCTTACGCGCTCGGCGGGACGTTGCTCCACGCGGCCGAGGCCGCGCTGGCCTGCGGCGACCGCGACGGCGCGGCGGACCGACTGCGGCGCGCGGCCCCGCTGGCCGCCAGCCTGGCCGCGCACCCGCTCGCCGAGCAGATCGCGATCCTGGCGCGGCGCGGCCGGATCCGGCTGACCGGCGACGACGCGCCCGAGGGCCGGGTGCCGGGCGACCCGGGCGCCGGGGGTGGCGAGCTCGGCCTCACCGAACGCGAACTCGAGGTGCTCCGCTTGGTCGCGGCCGGGCGGAGCAACCGGGAGATCGCCGCCGAGCTGTTCATCTCAGCCAAGACGGCGAGCGTCCACGTGTCCAACATCTTGGGCAAGCTGGGTGTCGCCAGCCGCGGCGAGGCCGCCGCCCGGGCGCACACCCTCCGCCTCTTCGACCCCACCAGCACCGCGTAGCGTACGTCAGCTGCTGAGCTCCCGGATCCGCCGGGCGATGAAGGAGCGGGAGGCCGGGGCCGGCTCGAGTTCGAGCGCCGAGGTGTAGACATCGATGGCTTCACCGTGGCGCCTGAGGCGTTTCAGCAGTTCAGCCCGGGCGATGTGAAGCTGGGGCCAGCGCTGGAGCTGCGGGTGATGGGCCAGGGCGTCGAGGATGACGAGCCCGGCCGCGGGGCCCTCGGCCATGGCGAGGGCCACCGCTCGGTTGGCCTCCACCACGGGGGTGGGCTCATAGCGGATCAGTTCGGCGTAAAGCAACGCGATCTGCCGCCAGTCGGTGCGGCCGGCGCTGGATGCGGTCGAGTGGCAGGCGGCGATGGCGGCGCGCAGCTGATAGGGCCCAGGCCGGCCTTTACGCAAGGAAGCCTCGAGGATCGCCTCGCCTTCGGCGATCATGCCCGCGTTCCACCGGCCGCGATCCTGGTCCTCAAGCAGGACCAGCGCGCCGAGATCGTCGCTGCGCGCCGCCCGGCGGGCGTCGGTCAGCAATAGCAGCGCGAGCAGCCCCATCGCCTCGGGCTCCCCGGGGAGCAGGCCGACGACGCCGCGGGCGAGGGCGATGGCGGTGTCGCATAGGTCACCGCGGACCAGCGCATCGCCGCGGCTAGCCATGTGACCCTCGGTGAATACGAGGTAGACGACCCGCAGTATGGCGCTGAGCCGAGCGGGGAGCTCGTCCTCATCCGGAACCCGGAAAGGGATGCGAGCCGCGCGGATCTTAGCCTTAGCGCGCACCAGGCGTTTGGCCATGGTCGCCTCGGGGACCAGGAAGGCCGCCGCGATCTCCGCTGTGGAAAGGCCACCGACCGACCGCAGGGTCAGGGCGACCCGGGCCTCGAGGGACAGGGCCGGGTGGCAGCAGAGGAACATGAGGCTGAGCGTGTCGGCGGCTCGCGGCGAAGCGTCCTGCTCGGCACCGGTCTCGAGGGCCTCTCGCATCGAGGCGGCCTCCTTGCTGCCGCGGATGGCCTCGCGCCGGAGGCGGTCCAGGGCTTTGTGGCGGGCCACGCCGATGAGCCAGCCCAGGGCATTGTCGGGCACTCCGGCCGATGGCCACTGCTCCAGCGCGACAACGCATGCCTCTTGCACGGCGTCCTCCGCCGCCGCCAGGTCACCGGTCAGGCGGCACAAGGTGGCGACGGCCGCCCACCAGTGGCTGCGGATCAGCTGGTCGAGTTGAGCGCTCACGACGGCGCCTGCACCGCCACGATCGGGCGGACCTCCACCGAGGCGTCCCTGGCCGCGGGCATGATGGCGGCCCACTTGAGCGCCTCGTCCAGATCGGCGCATGCCACGATGGTGTACCCGCCGAGCTGCTCCTTGATCTCCGCCGAGGGGCCGTCGGTGAGGATCGTCTCGCCGTCGCGGACCCGCACCGTCGTCGCGGCGGACCCAGCCGCCAGAGGGGCGCAATCGATGAGCACCCCCGCCTTGCCGAGCGTCTCCAGGGCGGCGCCGTACGCCTGCATCATCTGGTCGAACTCGGCCGTCCCGGGTTCCGGGAGCGCGTCCGTCGTGCGGTTGAGCAAGAACATGTACTTCACGGTCCGTACCTCCTAGGTTCCGAACGCTACTGGCCTACTCCCTAATGTCGAACGGGCCCGTCCCAGATGGACACTCAGCCGAGAATCATGTGACGCAGCTACTACCTACTCAGTCCGTCGCTCCGTAGTGCCACATAGCGGTACTAAACTCTGGTCGCCTGCTCCACCCATGGGCATTCAGGCGGATTGCGCGTAGGGCTGCGCCCAGTCGCGCAACGCGGCAACTGCGGACGGGGCCAGGGCTTGGGTGCTGGCCGAGACGCCGGGCCGGTGCAGGAAGTGGTTGAGGCGGCGACAGCCTGGCGGATGTAGGCAGCCAGGTCGATGGAGGACGGGTCGGCGGCAAAGGCGCCGCCGCCGGTCAGGCCGGCGAAGTACTTGTCGAACCGCAGGCTCATGATGCCTATACGGGCCAATTCGCCCGCGATCAGCTGCAACGTGTACGGGGTGAGATTCGCTCCGACGTCGTTCCCGTTCCGGTCGGTGGGCCCGCTGCCGGCCAGCAGCAGCGCCGCGGCGAGCCGCTGTCCGGACCGGTGCGCGGGGACGTCCAGCGTTCCGTAGGTGGTGGTGCCGTCGACGACGAACGAAACGTCGCGGCTGACCGCCACGACCTGCCCCGGCGAACCAGGCGTGGTCGCCACGGCACCCGCTCCCGCGGTGCCTGAGCTGCACGCGGCCAGTCCCGAGGCGAGCACGGCGGCCACGGCCGTGAAGTAAACCGTCCGTCTCAGGACGCGCATGTCCCTTCCTTTGGCGTCAGCTACCTGCAGCTTAAGCGTATGACCCGGGCCGGGCTGCCGGAAAGGCGACCCGGCCGGAGCTAGAATACAGGTTCGATAATTGGATATGATGGTCTCATGGCCACGTATACGCCGCCAGGATGGCCGGCCGGGGTGCACCCGCCCGGCAGCGACGACTTCGAGTCCACTGCCGTCGGGTGGCTGCTCGACGTCGTACCGCCCGACTACCGTTTGCACGGAGTCCTGCGACGTTACCCGGTCGCGCTGGCCACCATGGCCAGGTACCACTCCAGGGCATGCGTGGAGGGCGCGCGCCAGGGATACCGCACGGCGCGAACCGAGCTCGCGGGAACGCTGCCGCCGCACGCCATCGACACCGTGCTGGCCGCCTACCGCAAGGAAGGCGCCCGGCTCGCCGCCACCGCCCGCGCGGTCGGCCTGGTCGAGCGCGCGCTGCGCGGCGAGGTCTTCACGCCGAGGATGAGCCCTCCGACCACAGCGGACCCGCAGACCGCCCAGCCTCGGGCCGCCCGGGCCCAGACCGCCCAGGCTCAGGCCGCCGAGCCGCAGATAGCCGCCCCGGAAGCAGCTGCCCCTGACCTCAGACCGGCGGGGAAACTACTCAACAGCGGGTAGGAACGACCCGTCCAGAACGTGAGACCATGGCCTCAAGCGAGGGAGCTGGCCGCCCGGCTAGCCGGGCGGGTCGGCCGACTGCGCGACGCGATCGGACCCCACTAGAGGCGGCCCGGCGGGCCCGGCCAGGGGGGACCAGCCGCCGCCTGGCGCGTAGGCCCTGACCACCCGGGCCGGGACGCCCGCCGCCACGCACCGGTCGGGCACCGTGCCGCGGACCACTGAGCCGGCCGCGATCACGACGTTGCGGCCGATACACGCACCCGGCAGGATGACCGCGCCGGCCCCGAGCCAGCTGCCCGAGCCGATGCGGACGGCGGCGTTCACCGGCATCTGCCTGCCGATCGGGACGTCCGGGTCGGCGTATCCGTGGTTCTGGTCGGTGATGTAGACGTACGGGCCGGTGAACACGTCGTCCCCGATCACCAGCGAGTGGTGCGCGACGACGTGACTGCCCCGGCCGATCACGCAGCGGTCCCCGATCCGCAGCACCGGCACCGGACCGAGGTCCTGGCCAGGCACCATCCCGGCGGACAGGCTCACGAAGGCGGCGATCAGGGTGTCCTCGCCGACCGTGATCCAGCGCTCCCCGAAGACCGAACCGGGCGGGAAGGCCGCCATCGAGCCGCGGCCGAACGCGGCGAACCGCTGCCCGGCCGGGGTATCGGCGGTCACCGCCCCGGCCCGCTGCGCCGCCTGCCACCCCCAGTGCGCCGCCCGCCACCGCAGTTGGCGGAGCCAGGCCGTCTTCACCGGCGGGCCGTTTTCATCGAGGGGCCGAGGCCGAGGCGGCCAGCTGACCGCAGGCGCCGTCAATCTCGCGGCCCCGGGTGTCCCGCACCGTGACCGGGACGCCGTGGGCCTCCAGACGGCGGACGAACTCGCGCTGCGCGGCGGGCCGCGACGCGGTCCACTTCGACCCAGGCGTCGGGTTGAGCGGGATCAGGTTGACGTGCGCGAGCCGCCCAGCCAGCAGCGAGCCGAGCTTCTCGGCCCGCCAGGCCTGGTCATTGATGTCCCTGATCAGGGCGTACTCGATCGAGACGCGACGGCCGGTGGCGGCGGCGTAGTCCCACGCGCCGGCCAGCACCTCGGCGACCTGCCACCACCGGTTGACCGGCACCAGGGTGTCGCGCAGTTCGTCGTCCGGGGCGTGCAGGGACACGGCCAGCCTCACCGACAGTCGTTCGGCGGCGAGCCGGGCGATGGCCGGCACCAGGCCCACTGTGGAGACGGTGACCGAGCGCTGCGAGATCCCCATCCCCTCGGGCACCGGATCCGTCAGCCTGCGCACGGCCGCCAGCACGCTGGCGTAGTTGGCCAGCGGCTCCCCCATGCCCATGAACACGATGTTGGAGACCCGGGCTGTATTGCCTCGGGGGGGCGCCCCCCCCAGACCCCCCCGCGAGGCCACGCCGGGGACCTGGCCGGCCGCGAGCAGCCGCGCGCCCGCCACCACCTGGGCGACGATCTCGGCCGTGGACAGGTTGCGGGTCAGGCCCGCCTGGCCGGTCGCGCAGAACGGGCAGGCCATCCCGCAGCCCGCCTGCGACGACACGCACATCGTGACCCGGTCCGGGTAGCGCATCAGCACCGACTCGACCAGCGCCCCGTCGAACGTGCGCCACAGCGTCTTGCGCGTGGTCCCGGCGTCGCAGGACAGCTCGCGCTCGGCGGTCAGCAGCCGGGGCAGCAGAGCCTGCGCCAGCGGGTCACGGGAGGCCAGCGGCAGGTCGGTCATCTCAGCCGGGTCGTCGGTGTACCGGCCGAAGAAGTGCCTGGACAACTGGCTGGCCCGAAACGGCGGCTGGCCGAGCCCGGCCACCACGGCCCGTCGCTCGGCCAGCGGCAGGTCAGCCAGGTGACGCGGCGGCCGTCGCGCCGCCCGGGCCGTGCTAGCCCCGACGGTGCTAGCCCGGGCGGGGCTGGCCAGGGTGAGCGGCACCGGACCCGTCGGTTCCGGTGAACCCGCCGGGTCTGGTGCCGTCGAGGAAGGACGTGACACTCCACTCCGTTCGGACATAAAAAAGAATTTTCCTGCTGCCACACCAGGATAGGGCGCGGAATACACGGCCACGGCTCCCTTTCTGGGCGAAAGGTTTGTGCGGCGCAGCGGAGTCAGTACATTTCGTGTCATGGGCACGCCGTACGCAGCATCCGCTGGGCCGGGCCAGCCGCGGCCGCCGATCACGCTGCTCGAGAGTTTCAGCCCCTACGGGAGCCGCAAGGTGACGGTCGAATACGACGGCCTGACCACGGCCGCCTACCTGCATAACGACGCCGCGGCGATATCAGCCACCTGGATCGCCAACCACCGGCCTGCTCCCCCGTCCACCAACCAGGCCAGGCTGGACGCCGGGCGTGCGCCGCTGATGCCCGCCGCGCGCACCAAGCACCCGGGTGGCCGGCCGCCGCTGCAGGCCGATGCGCTGGAAGCGCTGTGGTTCGAGGAAGGGGACGGGGTCGCGATCCTAGAGGACGGGCGGCCGCTCGCGGTCATCGCGGGCTGGTCGGACATGGACCGCGGCATGCCCGGCTACAGCAGCGACGTGATCGGCCAGACGCCGTTCGGCTGGTCGCTCGACGACGCCATCGAAGGGCTCGCCCCCCGGCTGGAACGGTCCCGGGCCTACTGGCGCTGGCGGCAGTCGGCCAGCGGCTGGGAGCGGTTCCAGCAGGCGCTGCTGGGTCACCTGCAGCCGCGGCTCGGGCCGGGCGGGCACTACTGGGACACGTCTGCGGGTCACCAGCCGGTCACCGGAGTGACCGAACGGCCAGCGGGTCCGCACCGGCCCTACACCATCCTGTCCACGGTAGGCATGAGCTGCCAGCGGATGCCGGTGGTCGAGCAGGTGCTCGACCACCCCAGCGGATACGCCAGGATCGAGCTCGCGCTCGCCACCACGTTGCCGAGCGCGCAGGCGGCCCGGGTGTTCCTGTGGCTCGCGACCTATCCCTGGCGCGCGGTGACCTGGTTCGGGCCCGGCCACAGCGTCCGCTGGTACCACGAGCCTTCGACGTTTCCGCTGGGCGAGGGCTACGGGGCGGTGCTGCTGCTCGACTCCCCCGGCTCGCTGCCCGGTCCCGAGCCGCCGGATCTGTCGGGTTTCACCTTCGGCGGGGACCCGGTCCGGTGGCTGTGGATCGTCCCGATCTCCGAACGGGACCGTCAGCTGGCCAAGGAACGCGGCTCAGCCACCCTGGTCAGCCGGCTCGCCGCGGAGCAGCGGAGTTGGATCGTCGGCGAGTAAAACTAGTGAACGGGAATGAAAAGGAAGAGAAGCAGCCATACCACGGGGGCGACGATCAGGAGCGAGTCGAGCCGGTCCATAATGCCGCCGTGACCTGGCAGCAGCGTGCCCATGTCCTTGATCTCCAGGTCTCGCTTGATCATGGATTCGGTTAGGTCGCCAAGGGTCGCCGCGAGCACCGCCGCTGCCCCGGTGAGCAGACCCTGCCAGGCGTGGCCGTGAAGCAGCAGCGTCAGGCACAGCACCCCGCCGATCAGGCAGGCGACGGCCGAGCCCGCGAAGCCCTCCCAGGTCTTCTTCGGGCTGATGACCGGCGCCATCGGATGACGGCCGCCACGGCCGAGCGTGATCCCGGCGAAGTACCCGCCGATGTCGCTGCAGATGGTGAGGATGACGAAGGTCAGCACCCGCCTTGGGCCGTCGGCGGGAGACAGCATGGCGACCACGAAGGACGCGAGGAATGGCAGGTAGATCATGACGAAGACGCCGGCGGTCACGTCCTTGACGTAGCCGGAAGGGCCGCCGGGCAGCCGCCAGGCGAAGATGACCACCACGGTCAGCGCCAGCGCGGCCAGCGCGGCCTGGGATCCTAGCCAGTACATGCAGGTCAGCACCGCGGCTCCGCCGGCCGCCACCGGGATCACCGGGATTTTGATTTTGTACTTGCTGTTGGCGAAGGCCGTGGCTAGTTCGGTCAGGGCTACCGCGAAGGCCGCGCCCATGTACAGCAGGAACGTCGCCTTGACGGTGAGCAGAGTGAGGATCACCAGGCCGCCGAGGGCCGCGCCCACGCCGATCGCGACGGGGAGGTTGCGCCCGGTCCGCGACACCCGGCTGCGGGGCTCGGGCGCGGGGGCGGCTTCGGGTGGTTCGGAAGCCTCGGGTGGCGCGGAAGCCTCGGGTGGCGCGGCGGCCTCGGGTGGCGCGGCGGCCTCGGGGGCCCGGGCGGCCGTGGTGTGCCCGGGATCCCCCGCGGCTACGGGGGCTGAGGGGCCTGCGGGGTCTGCGGGATCCGGTCCGGCTGGATCGATGGCCACCTAGACCTCGAGGAGCTCGGCTTCCTTGTGCTTGAGCAACTCGTCCACCTGCGCCTCGTAGGTGTGGGTAAGGTCGTCGAGCTCACGCTCGGCCCGGCGCACGTCGTCCTCGCCCGCGTCCCCGCTCTTGATCATCTTGTTCAGGGTGTCCTTGGCGTGGCGCCTGATGTTCCTGATGGCGACGCGACCGTCCTCGGCCTTGTGCCGGGCGGTCTTGATGTACTCGCGCCTGCGCTCCTCGGTCAGCTCGGGCAGGACGATCCTGATGATGGTGCCGTCGTTCGCCGGGTTGACGCTCAGGTCGCTGTTCCTGATGGCCCGCTCGATGGCCGCCAGCGAGTTCTTGTCGAACGGCTGGATCACCACCATCCTCGGCTCGGGCACGTGGAACGAGGCCAGTTGGTTCACCGGAGTCTGCGTGCCGTAGTAATTGACCGTGATCTTGCTGAACATGCCCGGATGCGCGCGACCGGTGCGGATGATGCTGAACTCTTCCTTGGCGACCGTGACCGCCTTGTCCATCTTCTCCTCGGCTTCGAGGAGGGTGTCATCGATCATTGTTCGGCTCCGTTGTGCTCGCCATGCCTAAGCGAGCTTAGCTGTCCGCCGGCCTTAATCCGTATGATCCTCGCGGTATTCGCTCTCGCTGTCCTCGTCCTGGCCGTCCTGGCTCTCCTGGCCCTCCTGGCCCTCCTGGCGGCAGATCAGCGTGCCGACCTGCTCGCCGCGGATGGCCCGGACCACGTTTCCCTCGCCCATCAGGGCGAACACCACGATCGGTAGCCCGTTGTCCATGCACAGGCTGACCGCCGTGGTGTCCATGACCTTCAGCCCACGGCTGAGGTACTCGCTGTAGTCCAGCCGGTCGAAGCGTTTTGCATCCGGTGTGGTGCGGGGATCGGCGTCGTAGACCCCGTCGACCTTGGTGCCCTTGAGGACCGCGTCGGCGCCGATCTCCAGCGCCCGCTGCGCCGCGGCGGTGTCGGTGGAGAAGTAGGGCGCGCCGAGCCCGGCCCCGAAGATCACCACTCGGCCCTTTTCCAGGTGCCTGATGGCCCGGCGCGGGATGTATGGCTCCGCCACCTGGCCCATCGTGATGGCGGTCTGGACCCGGGTGTCCACGCCCATCTTCTCCAGCACGTCCTGCAGCGCCAGGCAGTTGATGACCGTGCTGAGCATGCCCATGTAGTCGGCGCGGGCCCGGTCGATCCCCCGTTCGGCCAGGGCCGCGCCGCGGAACATGTTGCCGCCGCCGACCACGGCGGCGACCTGCACTCCGTCCTTCACCGCGGCGATGATCTCCGCCGCCAAGTGGGCCACCACGTCCGGCGAGATGCCTAGGGGCTCAGCGCCCGCGAACAGCCCGCCGGACAACTTCAGCACCACCCGGCGCCAGCTCGGATGAAGCACCCCCGCGAGTCCAGGCTCCGGCGCCTCCGGCGCCTCCGGCATCAGGCGCGGCCTCAGGCCTGGCCGACCTGGAACCTGGCGAAGCCGGTCACGCTGACACCACTGCCCGCCAGGACCTGCTTGATCGTGGTCTTCGGGTCCTTCACGAAGGCCTGCTCGGTGAGCACGACATCCTTAAAGTAGGCGTTCAGCCTGCCTTCCACGATCTTGCCGATGGCCTGCTCCGGCTTGCCCTCGTCGCGGGTGATCTGCTCGGCGATCCGGCGCTCCTTCTCCACGACGTCCGCGGGCACGTCCTCACGGGCGACGTACAGTGGCCGCATGGCGGCGACCTGCTGGGCGAGGTCCTTGGCGACCTCGGCGTTCTCCTTGTCCAGCTGGACCAAGACGCCGAGGGTCGGCGGCAGAGCCGCATCGCTGCGGTGCAGGTAACTCGCCACGTAGCCGCCCTCGAACCGGGCGAACCGGCCGAGCTCGAGCTTCTCCTTGAGGCTCGCGCCCGCTTCCTCGATGAGCTGCTGGACGGTGGTGCCTGGCCTGGCCTCCGTGGTCAGCAGAGACGGCCGGTCGGTGACCTTGGCCTTGAGGGTGGCGGCCGCGATCTCGGCGGCCACCTGCTGGAACAGGTCCGTCTTGGCGACGAAGTCCGTCTCGCAGTTCAGCTCGACGAGCACGCCGGCCCGATTCCCGTCCAGTTCGGCCGCGACCAGGCCGTTAGCCGCGGTGCGGGTGGCCCGCTTGTTCACGTCCTTGGCGCCCTTGAGGCGGAGCAGCTCAACCGCGGCCTCCAGGTCGCCGCTGGCCTCCTCGAGTGCGTTCTTGCAGTCCATCATGCCGGCGCCGGTCTGCTCGCGCAGCCGCTTCACGTCGGCGGCGGTGAAATTCGCCATGTCCTCGTCTCTCACTCAGATACTTCGTCGGTGCCCGCGGTCGCCTGCTCGCCCTGCTCGTCCTGCTCGTCCTGCGCACCGGGGACAACGGGGATGTCCAGGCCCTTTGCTGCTTCGGCGATGGCCTCCAGGTCGTCCGCTTCGTCGATAGCGGCGGCGGACTCGCTGGGAATCGCGGATTCAGCATTGATCTCGCGGTCGGCGGCCCCCTCGGCCTCGGCCGCGGCCACGAGCGGCGTGTCGGCGGGCCTCACCACGTTCGCGGGGGCGCCTGCCGCCGGGGCCTCTGTCGCCGGGACCTCCGCCGCCGGGGTCTGTGCCGCCGGGGTCTGTGCCGCCGGGGTCTGTGCCGCCGGGGTCTGTGCCGCCGGGGTCTGTGCGGCCGGGGTCTGTGCGGCCGGGGTCTGTGCGGCCGGGGTCTGTGCGGCCGGGGTCTGTGCGGCCGGGGTCTGTGCGGCCGAACCCACCAGCAGCTCGCGCTCCCACTCGGCCAGCGGCTCCTCGGTGCCCAGCTGGTTGCCGGCGGGCTTCTCGTCGCCGCCGGCCGCGCCCGCGCGGGCGATCAGGCCTTCGGCGACGGCGTCGGCCACCACCCTGGTCAGCAGCGCGACGCTGCGGATCGCGTCGTCGTTCCCCGGGATCGGGAAGTTGACCTCGTCCGGGTCGCAGTTGGTGTCGAGGATCGCGACCACCGGGATACCCAGCTTGCGAGCCTCGTTGACGGCGATGTGCTCCTTCTTGGTGTCCACCACCCAGATGGCGCTCGGCACCCGGGCCATGTCCCTGATCCCGCCCAGCGTCCGGTCCAGCTTGTCGTGCTCGCGCCGCAGCTGCAGGAGTTCCTTCTTGGTCATGCCGGAGGCGGCCACGTCGCCGAAGTCGATCTCCTCGAGCTCTTTGAGCCGCTGCAGCCGCTTGTACACGGTGGAGAAGTTGGTCAGCATCCCGCCCAGCCAGCGCTGGTTCACGAACGGCATCCCGACCCGCCGCGCCTGCTCGGCGATCGCTTCCTGCGCCTGCTTCTTCGTGCCGACGTACAAGATGGTCCCGCCGTGCGCGACGGTCTCCTTGATGAACTCATACGCGCGGTCGATGTAGTCCAGCGACTGCTGAAGGTCAATGATGTAAATGCCGTTGCGCTCGGTGAAGATGTAGCGCTTCATCTTCGGGTTCCAGCGCCTGGTCTGGTGACCGAAATGGACACCGCTCTCCAGGAGCTGCTTCATGGTGACGACCTGAGCCACTGGCCCGGCCCCTTTCCTTCGTGCGCCGCGCGCGTTTTGGTGGCGCGACGCTGCTCGGTTGCTTCCTGGTGCCCGTGACCTGACGCGCCTGCGGCCGGCCTGGCGGCCGGCGGACCGAGCGGCGCGTCCCACCGGGAAGAGTGTCGCCCCGGTGAGCAAGCGGGCACGCGATTTAGCCGCCGGGCTCGCACCATCGTGGTTCGGCTTCGGCGACCGTTACTAAGAATACTTGACGTTCCCAGCCAGGCGCGCATTCCCCCCAGGTCCTAGCCGCGGCGGCCCTTCGCGCCTCGGCCGCCGGCACGCGCCCAGGCCGGCGGCACGCGCCCAGGCCGGCGGCACGCCTGGCCCGGCGGCACGCCTGGCCCGGCGGTGCCTTCAAACGGCATCGATGGAACATCGGTGTCGCTAGTACAGCACCAATGTTCCATCGTTGCGGTTATGCGGCCCGCGGGATGCGGCTGGTGGGAACACAGTGACGGATGTGCGGACCGGCTGCTAGGCCCGGGGATGGGCCTGGCGATAGCTGGACTTGAGGCGCTCGATCGACACGTGCGTATAGATCTGGGTGGTCGCGGGCGAGGAATGGCCGAGAATCTCCTGGACGCTGCGCAGGTCGGCGCCGCCCTCGAGCAGGTGGGTCGCCGTGCTGTGGCGGATGCCGTGCGGGCCGGTATCCCGGGTCGCTCCTGCCTCGCGCAACCGCTCGTGCACGATACGGCGGGCGGTGCGCGGATCCAGGCGGCCGCCGCGGACGCCGAGGAACAGGGCCGACCCGCTGGCCGCCGTGGCGAGCGCCGGGCGGCCCGTGGCCAGCCAGCGGTCCACCGCGGCCAGCGCGGGCACGCCAACCGGCACGGTGCGCTCCTTGTCGCCCTTGCCCCGGACCCGGACGGTGCGGCGGCCATGATCGAGGTGGACCGGATCCAGGCCGCACAGCTCGCTGACCCGGATCCCGGTCGCGTAGAACAGCTCGAGCACGGCGGCGTCGCGAAGGGCTACGGCGGCCTCGGCTGCGCTGGCCGCCTCGGCCTGGCGGCCGGCCTTATCCAGGCCAGCCAGCACGGCCGCCATTTCGTCCTGGCGCAGCACGTGCGGGAGGGCGCGGCGGGTCTTTAGCGTCCCGAGCCGGGAGCCGGGGTCAGTAGCCAGCCAGCCGCGGCGGTACGCGAAGGCGGTGAACGACCTGGCCGCCGCGCCTCGCCTGGCCAGCGTGGCCCGCGCCGCGCCCGACTCGTGCTGGATCGCCAGCCAGCCGCGCAGTTCGGCCACGCCCAGGCCTTCCGGCGCGTCCACGCCCTGGCGGCTGGCGTGCTCAAGCATCGAGGAGACGTCACCGGCATAGGCGCGGACGGTATGCGGCGACAGCGAGCGCTCCGACCGGAGATAGCGCTCGAAGGCGGCCAGCGCCGCGGCCATCGCGGGCGGCAGCGGGGGCGGCAGCGGGGGCGGTTCGGCAAGTTCCGCGGCATCCTTCATGTGGCCAGTGTGCACCGCCGAACGCCGGTGAAGCGAGGAAAGGCCAGGTGACACGCTAATCGTGAGTAATTTCGTATACGGACACGCCGATCGAACTGAAGTTTGACACGCGGGGACCGTTGCGGCAGGGTGATCCATGCGTTCACCTACCAAGGCCTCGTCGCATCGCGACGGCAGTGCGACCAGGCCGCCGAACGCGCTCGCACCAGCGCAGTAGAGCAGTAGAGAGGGATCGAGCATGGGTCAGAAGACTGTCCGGTTCAGCGACCTGAGCGGCCAGCTCATCATGCATGACGACGCACTGGCACGCATCGTGGTGCACGAGCACCCCGAGCTCGGTGATGGCCCGGTCGAAATCGAGGCACTCACCGAGGAAGCCGAGGCCATGGAGGAGGCCGCCCTGCGGGTAGCGGTCATTGACCTGTACCTGCCGGACGACATCGAGCCGCGCCGCATAGTCATGGAGGCTGACGCCTTCGACAAGCTGGCCACGCAGAACCCGATGGATGAGCTGCTCACCGCCGCCCGGCCGGCCAGGCGCAGCACGAGGTCGTCGGCCAACGGCGGCTCGCGCGGGGACCGCCTCGACTACACGACCCGCGAGCACGCGGGCAAGCCGCATAAGGGAAAGATCACCGACACCGAGAAGCAACTGGTCCGCGGCCATCTCGATGAGATCAACGAGCGGCTCGCCGCGCAGGGACTGAGGACCATCAGCCTGACCGACCCAGAGCATGTCGAGCGCTACGGCCTGCAGCTGCTGGCCAGGGAGCGTAACGTCGAGCTCGAGTTCGAGTTCGGCGGCACGGACGAGGCCGAAGCTGAAGCCGATGTCCGGACCAGGGCGGGCCGCCGGAGCGAGATCAGCTTCGAGGACGAGATGCCAGCCGAGGACGAGAAGCCAGCCGAGGACGAGATGGCGGCCGAGGACGAGATGGCGGCCGAGGTCGCGTAGCGGGCGAGGGGCACATGGCGGCCTGGGGACACGCCGCCGCCGGTCAGCCGTGCCTGCGCCGGCGCCAGCCTCCG
>Ga0074046_10000445_pt1 | contig 38069 bp, 29 predicted proteins | sample BogForMeECP23OM3_FD_94441 | JGI IMG/M metagenome (GOLD analysis project Ga0074046, IMG submission 94441) | Bog forest soil microbial communities from Calvert Island, British Columbia, Canada - Bog Forest MetaG ECP23OM3 | ecosystem: Environmental > Terrestrial > Soil > Wetlands ... | reverse complement strand
TCTGATTGCTGGGCTTCGCCATACTGCTCAAGCAGGTCTCCCAGATCCTCCACTACTTCGTAGCGGAACTGCACTCTCATGCTCTGTTCCGGCAGAGAGCGCAGGAGCGCCTCCAGCATCAACTTCCCCCGGTCTCGGCCTTCGTCGCTCGCGAAATACGATGCCAAACCCCTCAACTCGTAGCCCGCGACAAAGGCGCCATTGGTGCGAACCACAACGTTGTCCAGGTAGTCGCGGACCGGCAGTTGCTCGCACAATGCCGGATCGTGCAGTTTTCGCTCGTGTTGTTCAAGCGTAAGCGGCACTGCTAGTCCTCCCTCAGATACGCCGACCGGATTTCGCGGTCTCGTGCTATCGCGCAGTAGGCATGCGGTTTCGTGTACCAGAAAGCGAGATCACGAACGTAGCCTCGCGGTTTGCCATACTTGAAGGCCATCAGCACCGGCACCATCAGCAGTGGCACTCCGTACTGGAGAACAATGCTCAGTGGCATTCCCGCGATCTCTCCTCCCACGAAATGGCCAACCACGTTCATGATGGCTGCCGCGCCAAGCACGATGAAAAGGTCCTCCAACTCCAGAAGCATGAATGTCACTCGCGTTTGTAAATTGCGGTTCACGGGTGTTACCTGTAATGGCATCTCGTAAACTCCTTCCTAGCGCACTCCGGCCGTTCCGTGTTGAATCCAGAATTCTCCTAAGCGCAACAGCCCCGACAGTCCAAAACAGCACATCGCAGCGACCAGGTTGCGCACCCAGGCCTCGCCAATCGTCATACGTTCGAGCAACCCCGCAAAGTGCACGACCGCAAGCACTACCTGGCCGGCCCCGTACAGTGGCAGGAGAACGTTCCCGACCCAGTTCACAAGTGTCAGGACTGAGATCCAGTAGCGGTCGGGGTTGTTCCAGGATGCTTGGTTGCTGAAGGACTCCATGGCACGCAAGAGCCCGGAGCACATCAGAGAAGCCAGTGCTGCGTAACCGAGATGTGAGTACGGGTGCGCCTTGCTGAATCGGTAAATCGCGGCAGCGGCGAACAAACCGGCCATGGTCGGCATGATGACGTTGCCCAGCCAGTTCGTCAGGTTGAGCAACCCATTTGCAAGATTCACAGGATCACCTCCAATCCTCATCAGCCGGCCATGGCCTGAACCAGCTTCCAAATGGCCGAAACACTCAAGAAAGCAAGACCCGATCCCACCAGCGGCATGAATGGCCGATGGCGCGCGTAATTAAAGATCGCTCCCACAATCGCCAATCCTGCTGCTTCCGGCAGGATCGTCCCGGCGAGAAAATTCCAGGCTGCGGTCAGCATGTCCGTGGTTGCGAACTGTGAACCGCTGTTCCAACTCTGGAAAAGCTGGACTGTGCCTGACGCACACATTAGAAAAATTGCGGAGACGATGGACCCCAGCGGGCTGTACCCCTCCGCCGCATCGAGTGCAGCCTTCAGCACGCAGAAAGCGGCGAGCACGGGAGTCAATCGGGCAACCACGACGTTCGAAACAAAACCGCTGAAGCTCGTCTGCAAGCTCGCGACCCACGAACTGCTGATGCCTCCGCCTTGCGCGGGCATGGCGATACCCTGCGCCGCAAACCAGGAGAGCAACTGCGGAAGCGTCAAGAGAATTACCGACCATAGGGTCCATCTCTGGAACCTTCCGCCCGCCTGGAAGTTCACACCGCCTTCCTGGCGCAAAGCGATTCCTGCCAGCACCATCGTGCAGATGGCGGCCGGAACTGCCATGTCGAATAGCAGTGTCAACAAATCGACGATGATTTGGGGCAGCGTCATTGCCTGAGCACTCCGTAGTCAGCGTTCCTATTGCACGCCCGCCGTACCGTTCTGAATCCAGAACTCGATCAGGCGAGTGAGGCCTGAGATCACCAGCAATCCGGCCGCTGTTACCGCCCATCGCGCGACACCGCGTCCTTGGGAATAAGAGACGACTGCCATGACCACCGCCAGAGCCGCTCCGACCGGAGAAATCACATTGCCGACCCAGTTCACGAGATTGAGAACTGTTCCTTCGGGTTGGGCCGCAGTTTGACCCTGAACAGCCTGCCCTGTGGCGGGCTGAGTTCCCAGATTCTGGGCATGAGACACCAGCGGATACAACTGGAATGAGCAAATCGCCAGCACATAGACGAGGGCAAGGCGAAGGCGGGTGTTTCTCCAATCTGACAATTTCATATGCTCCTCTCCTGCGGTTGCGTTGGAATCGCGCTTGAGTTTGATTTCCGCAGGCGAGAACATACGGGCATTTCAGATTTCGGGCAAATCAGGCCGGGCGCTTGGAACTGCCTTCAGAACCGTGTCGCGGACTTGCAGCTTGCAGGATAACGATTCGAATCTTCGAGAGCATTGTGATAGCCGTTGATTTCACAGGCCGGGTTCGCAGTGTACGCGTGGGAGGAGAAGAATTATGAGATGAACAAATGTTTGAGTTTGGTGCATCTCACAAGAAGAATTGGCCTCAATCAAGCGGTTCGGATGAGTCCACTTCATGATTCCTCAGATGCCCAAAACCTGACCTTGAACCGCCGGGCACCAAGTCGGTCTCCGGTCGTCTGACACTTATTGCGGCGGCACCGTGTTCTACATTGAGACTCAACTTCCGGGCCGGCAACCACTTGCCCCGGACACCTCATCTGAGGCTTCCCACAAGCCCGTTTGTGGCCCACGTCCCGTTTATGGCAGCGGCGTTAGAAAACCTGACCAGAACTGCTCCCGTGGAAGCCCCGTAAAGATTGGCTTTTCTTGATTTCCACACCTGGCGTTAGAAATGTGTAGTTCTCAAATCGAACGCGTAACGATTGTCCACCTGTATGTGTTTTGTTGTCACCGCTTCCGAACTTGCGACGTCGAAGTCCGGCGAGGTCCCCTCAGAGGTAGTAAAGAATATACGGTGGCACGTAAGTCGCTGTTTCGACCCCGGACCGGGTTTTTCTGAATTAGGATTCATTGCTTCGCAGTCTGCGTGACAGGATCACAAAAGGAACAGACCGGACCCATCGCTGAGAGCCCCACAAGGTTTATATGCGGAGCCAGATAGTCTCTCCGGTCGGGTTCTTCCGACAGCAAAGCACTGCTCAAGTATTTCTTGTTGTCGTCGGCAAAAATCGTCACCACTACAGAATCAGGCCCAAGTTGTTCTTGCACTCTCAATGCCGCCAGGAAATTGCAGCCCGAAGAGATCCCGACCCCCAATCCGAGTTGGCAAGCAAGCTTCTGCGCCATGATAATTGCGTCTCCATCCGGCACTGCTATGACTTCATTCATCGCTGCCAAGTCAAGAATCGGTGGAATAAACTCATCGGAGACGCCCTGAATGCGGTGCTTGCCCACCTTGTACCCAGTGGAGAGCGTTGGTGATTCGGCTGGTTCAGCAGGGTAGATCCGCACCTCTGGATACCGACTGCGCAGGTAGCGCCCCACCCCCATTGCTGTGCCTCCCGTTCCGACAGCCGCCACGAATGCGTCCGGGCGGAATCCGGATGCCTCCAGTTGCGACCAAATCTCTGGTCCGGTAGTGAGGCTGTGCGCTTCACAGTTGTCGTCGTTCGAAAACTGACGAGGCAAGAACGCGTCTTTTCGGCTCGCTGCAAAGTCCTCGGCCATTCGAATACTTCCGAGGAAGCCACCTTGTCCGCTGCTAACGGTGATGATTTCTGCCCCATAGCTTCGGATTAGATCCTTTCGTTCACGACTCATCCAATCCGGCATGAAAATCTTCACTGGATGACCAAGAGCGGATCCGAATGCAGCGAACGATATGCCGGTATTACCGCTCGTCGCTTCGACGATGGTGTCACCGGGATGAATCTCGCCGCGGGAGTACGCTTTCCTGAGCATGTGCAGCGCAATCCTATCCTTAATACTCCCGGTGAAGTTGAGCTGTTCACACTTCGCGTATATCACACGGCGGTTCCCGCGAAATTCAAGATGGACTCCCAACAAAGGAGTGTTTCCGACCAAGTGATCTAGGGCGCGAAATTTCAGTTCGGGAGACCTTTCTATGGGCATCCTCCAACCTCCTGGTCTGCTGCCTCGTATGTATACAAGTATCCATACACGCAATATTACACGATTTCTCTTGACATGGATATGTGTATCAATGTATACAATCGTGAGAAATTTAGCGCAACTCAATTAAGCCATTATGGCAATTGGCTTTCCCAAGAGCGTGGTTCTCAAGATGACGCTGTATAATTGGAGCCATGAATCCAATGGACATCAGCAAACTAGCGACAAGTGTGCTTCAAAAACAGCGGTCAACTCCAGGACTCGTAGCCGATGGGATTCGTCTGGCGATTCTCAGAGGGGAACTGGCTCCGGGACAGGTACTCCGGCAAGAGGAACTGGCGAAGCAGTTCGGCTTGAGCCGAGTCCCGGTGCGGGAAGCTCTGCGGGAGTTGGAGACACAGGGACTGGTAATTTCCTATCCTCATCGGGGCACTGTGGTAGCCGAGTTGTCCTCAGTGGACATCGAGGAAGTCTACTTGATTCGAACCACTCTCGAGACCACCGTGTTGAGGCTCTCGATCCCGAAAATGACGGACTTGGATTTTCGCAAAGCGGAGGCGGTGTACGATCAGACCGACCACGATCCAAACCCGGCGCATTCCGCGGAACTGAACTGGGCATTTCACGAGATTCTATATGCCCCAGCAGGCCTGCCGAGGATGCTCAACATGATCAGGACGCTCCACTGTCAGGCCTTGCGATATCACCTCGTGGGCTTCGTTGCGGTGGACTTCAAGAGAGAGTCTCAAAGCGGGCACCGGCAGATCCTGGAAGCGTGCCGGCAACGGGACGAAGATGCGGCAGTCGCAGCTTTGACTCAGCATCTGTCGGAGTCTGGCAAGAGTATAGCTGCTTATGTCCGCCAAGTAAGGAGCGGGACACTCGGCGCCCTGTGAGCGTATTGCTTCCACGTCGGCTGTCGGGCCCCGCTGGTTCGCTTCAAGTACAGGCGTCGGCGCACGGAGCAGAATCACACATAAGTACCAGTAAATAGATAGACATATTTTATAGCAGGCAGGCTTTATGGCACCGTAGTGGTTCAAGGTTAGTCCACGTTCAATTAGGAGACCTGATTATGGCCCGCACGATGCGTTCGTCGAGATTTCGCTTCGCCCAGCTTGGCATCGCGATTTTGATCGTTCTTGCCGGCTCTGTTCCCTCGCGCGCCCAAGTCGCTGGAGCAACGATACTGGGCACGATCACTGATCCCGCGGGCGCCGTCGTCGCCAACGCGCAGGTCACGATCAAGGACATCGCTACGGGTGTCGACCGGACCGTGACGACGAACTCAGCGGGCTTCTACACCGTCCCCAACCTGGCATCGGGAAAATACGAAGTGCAGGTATCAGCGCCCGGCTTCTCGGTGGGACAAGCGTCGGACATCACGCTAACGGTCGGGGCTCAACAAACCGTGAACATCGTGCTGCAGGTTGGAAAAGCGAACGCCCTAGTCGAGGTAACGGGTGTGGCCGCCGGAGTCGAACTGGCAACCTCGGACCTGAGCAGCGCGGTAGATGGCCTAGTAATTCGAGAGCTTCCCCTGAACGGCCGCGATTGGGCGCAATTGGCTACTCTGGAGCCCGGAGTGGATTCAGTTCGTAACCAGTCGCCGGTAGGTGGAGTCAGTACGGGCGATGTAGTGCGCGCGTTGCGCGGCTTCGGCAACCAGCTCAGCATCTCTGGAGCGCGTCCCCAACAGAATAATTACCGGCTCGACGGCGTCAGCATCAACGACTACACGAACGGTGCGCCCGGAGGGGTTCTCGGTAACCTGTCCGGAGTGGATGGCATTCAGGAATTCTCCATCATCACCACCAACTATTCCGCGGAATACGGCAGAACCTCAGGCGGCGTAATCAATGCCGTTACCCGGTCAGGGACTAACAAATTGCACGGCAGCGCCTATGAGTTTCTTCGCAACAGTGCGCTGGATGCGCGCAACTATTTCGACATCGGATCAAACGGACTGCCCGACAAGCCCCCATTTCGGCGCAACCAGTTTGGAGGATCGGTGGGCGGGCCGCTCATACGGGACAAGACCTTCTGGTTTTTCAACTATGAGGGTCTACGGCAGTCGCTGACGGCTACCCAGTTGGACGAAGTCCCGTCCGGACCCGCCCGCAGCACTGCGGATCCCGACATCGCTCCTTATCTCGCCTTCTGGCAGCCGCCCAATGGTGTGGTGAGCGGACAGACCGGGCAGTATTTTGTGGCCACCTTGCAGCAAGGTACCGAGAACTTTTTCACCGGGAGAGTCGATCACAAGCTTTCCGCCCACGACAGCCTGGACGGGAATTTCGGATTCGACAGGACCCGCTTGGAGGAACCCGACCCTCTCAACAACGTCCACTTTCTGGATAGCAACTCACGTCCATTCTTCGCTATCGAGGAGACGCATACATTCAGTTCCGCTCTGGTGAATGCCGTTCGCTTTGGGTTCAACCGCAATCGCGCATTGAGCACTACGACGGACCCGATTAACCCTCTGGCGTCGAATCTGTCGCTAGGAGTTGTTCCCGGCCGTCCCGCGCCTGAAATCCAGGTTGGGGATGGCAGCATTACAGGATTCGATGGCGGCATCGGCGGGTTTCCGAACTTCGAGTTCGGCTGGAATTCCTTCCAGGCGTATGATGACGCGTTCTTGACGCACGGTGCGCACTCACTTAAGTTCGGCTTTGCCCTGGAACGGATGCAATCCAACAATCTCTTGCACTTCACCAATAACGGCTTGTACATTTTCGGCTCGCTTGCAAATTTTCTTGCGAACGACCCCCTGTTTTTTCTCACCACCGTTCCCAGCACAGCCACCGAACGAGGCATTCGCGAGACTTTGTTTGGCGGCTATGTCCAGGACGATTGGCGAGCGCGTGCGAATTTGACCATCAACATGGGACTCCGCTACGAAGCGGTGACAACCCCCACAGAAGTCGAAGGCAAGCTCGCGGTGCTGCGCAGTCCGACGGCGAATGCGGTTCACACGGGGGATCCGTATTTCAATAATCCGACGCTGAAGAATTTCGAACCCCGCGTCGGGCTTGCTTGGGATCCGTTTCACAATGGCAAGACGGCGGTGCGAAGCGGGTTCGGTTTCTACGACGTACTTCCTCTGCCGTATGAGTTCGTAATTCTCTCGTCCGCATCGGCGCCGTTTGCGGCTAACGTCTCGCAAGGCAATCCCGGACCGATGCCTGCTTCCGCGGCCACGGTGCTGGAGGGTTACGTACCAGGGAGTTTGGCAGGTCAACGCACGAGTTACATCCAGCCTGATCCCTCGCGCAGTTATGTGATGCAGTGGAATCTCAATCTGGAGCACGAATTCCGCAGCGTGATTGGGACGGTGGCCTACGTTGGTTCTCGCGGCGTACATTTACCCTTCCGCGAGGACGATTCCAACATCGTAATCCCGACTCCGACTTCTGCTGGGTATGTCTGGCCCAGCCCGGTTGCAAGCGGTACCGTGATGAACCCGAATGTGGGAGAGGAGGACCGGTTGGTTTTCCAGGGGGACTCTCACTACAATGCCCTGCAGACCGGCCTCAAAATCAAGGGTTATCATGGCCTGCTGCTGCAATCCTCATTCACCTGGGGGAAGACGATTGATACCGGTTCTTCCACCATTGCCGGCGACCAATTCTCCAACTCCCCTTCAAGTTTGCCCGTTTGGTTCGACCCGAGAACGAGGCGTGGTGTGGCGGACTTCAATCTCGGTAAGGATTTTGTGATCAGTGGTGACTGGCAGGTTCCGCATCCCAGTTCTCTGCAGGGTCCGGCCGCCTGGGCATTCACCGGTTGGGAGTTGGGCGCAATCTTCGAAGCGAGTACCGGTGCGCCCTTCACCGTGGTGACCGGCGGAGATCCCTTGGGAATGAACAGTACCGACCCCTGGGATTATCCAGACCGGGTCAATGCCCCGGGGTGCGGCAAAGCGGTCAATCCCGGAAGTCCCAACTACATCAAGACGCAATGCTTCACCTATGCGACGGCGCCGTCGCAGGCTTTCTACAATCAGTATTGCGACTCCAGCATGACCACTGGCGCCCCTTTCCCCACATGCCTCAACTTGTTAGGGAACACGGGACGCAACCCGCTCACCGGTCCAGGGCTCGTGAATACAGATTTCTCGATTTTCAAGAACAATTCGTTGAAATGGATTTCCGAGAGTGCAAGTATCCAGTTTCGTGCGGAGTTCTTCAACGTCTTCAACCGCGTGAACTTTGCACCGCCGCTTGACCACTATGCCATCTCTGACCCGGCATTCGGCCAAATCGACCGGACTCAAACCTTCTCCCGGCAGATTCAGTTCGGTTTGAAGATACTGTTCTAGTCAGCCGGAGGAACGAAATTTCGGCAGTCGCTTGCATATGAGCAACAGAACTAGATAAATTGCGAAGGAAGGCAACAAAAATGAAAAACAAAATCGCTAGAACCCTCTGCTTCTTCTTCCTGGTTGTCTTTTTGGCGTCAGCCTCCGCTTTCGCTCAGGCCCCCAATGGCTCCGGCGCTGGAAAACCTGTGGTCTCGTTTTCCTTTTACAAGCTGCCGCCGGGACGCCAGGACGAGTGGCTTGCTCTCTACAAAAAGTACCATCTTCCGATCATGAAGTATGAGAAAGAGCATGGCCAGGTCATCAGCGAAACGATATACACGCGCGCGATCCACCACATCAGCCCGTCGTGGGATATCGCGATCATGATCGTCGCGCCTCCGCCCGAAAAGAAGCCGAAACCGGAGAAAACACGCGCCGAGCTGATCCGCAGTCTTTTCCCCGATCTCGACGATTACGTGAAGGGAGAAAGAGCCCGTTGGGCCATGACCCTGGAGCATTGGGACGAACAATGGACCGAAGTCGACATTGATAAGAACCCTTCGCTCTACTATCCGGCGCCCTGATTGGCGAAGATTCACCACAGGCAGGAAAGGAACGACGTAGTCCGCATGTCGCTCCTCGACTCGCGCTTGCCGGGAAACGCACACAAGCCTAATTCACTGTGAGAATCCCTTGAATAAAGTACGGCTGGCCGCATTCATCTTACTTGTCGTCGCCTCTATTGCATCAGCCCAGGAACCAGCACGTCTTACACTCATCCAGACCTTCGAAATGCCTGAGGTGCCGATAGGCCCGTACACCGATCACCTAGCGGTCGACGTAAAGGGTCACCGCCTGTTTACCACGCCGCAGGCACGCAAGAGCGTGCAGGTGTTTGATCTCGACACGGGCAAATTGCTACAGAACATCGCTGGCTTCGAAAATCCGCACTCCGTGCTTTACCGCGAGGATCTCGACCAGATCTATGTCACCGACGGAGGAGCAGGCCTCTTAAAGATCTTCAGTGGCCGCGATTACCACCTTATAAAATCCGTCAAGTTGCTGCCGGATGCCGACTCCATTGGATATGATCCGGCAACGAAGTACCTTTACGTGACCAATGGTGGGGAAGGAGCGAAGCTCGACTATTCTCTGTTGAGTGTGGTCGATACCACCAAAGGCGAACTTGTGGGCGACGTCAAGGTGGCGGCGGGCAGTCTTGAAGCCATGGCGTTGGAGACTTCCAGCCCGAAGATATACATCGATATCACAGACAAAAATCAAGTAGCAGTGATCGATCGCCAGAAGCGTACGGTGCTCCAAACCTGGCCGGTAACGAAGGGCAAGACAAATATCGCCATTGCGCTCGACGAAGCCCACCATCGCTTGTTCGTGGGTTGTCGCAATACTGAGACCACTGGAGTGATCGTGGTTTTTGATACCCAGACAGGCAAAGAAATGGAAGCGCTTCCAATTGCCGGTTGGGTGGACTACATGGTGTATGATCCCGCAACCGGACGCATCTACGCCTCGTGTGGTTCGCGTGTTCCGAATGGTGGACATCTCTATGTCTATCATGTCGACACCGAAGGCAACTACAAGCTGCTCGCAAAAGTCCCCACTGCCCCGCGGGCCAAGACCGCGCTATTTGTGCCGGAGATCCGCAGGATTTATGTGTCAGTTCCGCACTACGAAGAGGAAGCCAGAGTTCTTGTGTATCAGATCCAGTGACGAGACTCCGGGCGTTCAGATGTGCGACTCTCCAGACCTTCGCCAGTCCGCGGGCCGGTTTCACCAGCGCGGTCCGCGCTCGTACCACCCCGACTCGCGCCCACAGGCCTGTAATGAAATTGTAATGATAGGGAGATCAGAACCGGTCAAATCGAATGCACACCTGTGACAAGACGGCCAGCCTTGCAAGGGGTTAAAGAATCGAATAAAGTAGAACACTTTCAAAACGGCGTAACTTCCCCTTGTGTTCTCATAACCCGTGTCGGATGGCAGGCACCCCCCAATTGTTGGGGGCCGGAAGTCGGCTTGGAGGAAATGGGTAATTGATCATTCGCCTCCAGGCTCCGCTTCCAGCATCTTCCATCCGGCAAGTACCTCCACCCACTCCCGTTACGCTCCCCCAGCGGCCGGTTGCAATGCAACGTGACAATGAGGACTCCTGAACGACTCCCGATGTACCGGAATTTCTGATTCCCACAAAATTCCTGATGTCCTTCACACGGCTCGCATAAGCCAGCACTCTGATGAGTGGTACGAAAAGACTCACTCTGATCGGGCCGCGCAGTTCCGGCTCCCGATATTCGGAAACTCGCCCAACGATCAGCAATGCGAAAGGGGAGCGCGCCAGGGGCGCTTCGCCACAACTTCGCTCGCGTGACTCGTGGCTTAGCGAGCAGATTCAGCGAAAGTCGCCATACGAAATCAGACCGGCCGTGCTACCACCACATTGTCCCGGCGAAGCGAGCGAGGAACGCGATCCAGACGCGTGATCGTCTCCAGTTCGGGTTTGTTGAGCACCAGGGTCCCTTCAATGACCAAATCCGTCAACGCCGGGCTTTTCACACTGTCCCCAACTGGTTCCGTACTGTCGCGTAGCCAGGCGAGCAAAATGGATGGATCTTGTATGGCCACGACCAGATCCGGGTCCTTCACGCCCTCTTTCCGCACCCGCAATTTCCCTTGGTTTACCACCAGACCGAAGGTCCCGCCGCCCGTGCGCACAGTAACCGTGCGCCGCCAGTTGGCAAGATTGGCTGTTGCTCGTGGGCTGTGGGGGATCATTTCCGCGAGTTTCTGGAAATCCACTCTCACTTCCTGCAAGATCTTCTGCAGTTGAGCACTGGGTTTACCAAATTTCATGTCCGAGAGCTGCGAGGGCTTCCCGCACGCCGCAGCCTCCTTGTACGATTTGCAGCAGGTTTTCTCGCGTGCGTGCCTCCGGTGGGACCAGATTCCAGCGAGCGTAAATCTCGGAGAAAACCGGCATGTCCTGATCGGCAAGCGTGTTTTCTGCGAGGTTATGGTAGTCGCCGTTTTCTTGATACTTCTGAATCAGACCAATCGTCCGCTGCGTGCCAATATTGCGCAGCGCCTGGATAACGACAGCCTGTTTGAGTTGACTGCCATTGGAGAGATGTTGCTCCAAAATGCCGACGGCGCGCTCTTGCTGGCCGGACATCACCAAGGCGTACACCATCGTAAAAACAAGTTCCTTGCCGTCGAACCCCGTGTGCAAGTCTCGTGGCTGCGGATACACATTGCCGCTGTTGAGTGCAGAGTTGAGAACCGACGAGAGCAGGTTGTCGAATTTCTCCCATTCGGGATTGTCGCGATGGAGTATGACAAGGGCCGAGCGCGCCAACATTACATCCAGATAAGCAGCATGCCCGTTCTGAACAATGGCGGTGATCTGCTCGGCGCTAATGCTTTGTGGAGATCCAATCTGCACGGTGCGGAGGAGCCGCGGAGTGAGGGATTCGTCATCGGCCCAGCTTGCGGTGCAGGCGAGCAACAGCAGAATCACGCTGACGATGGCCCGATTCACTGTTTCTCGGGCTCCGAATTGTTCAAGATGATGTTACCCACCAGGTGCAGTGGCACGTTCCCCAGCAGTTCGGGGGGCGAGATTTGTTGGCCCGATTGATACGCGGCGATGTTCACCCGATAATAGTCGGTCGGACCTTCGCCGCGCATAAGTTTTTCCGTGGAGCGCAGGGTGAGGCTTTGCAGCTGGAGCGACTCGGGCAGTTCGCCGGATTTGCAAGACAGGCTTTTCGCTCCTGCCGAGACGCACCAGTGCTTCCATGCCTCAACCGTGCAGCGATCGCGGATTTGCTTGAGCTGTTCGTCGAAGTTTGCGATCTCGTAATGGATCACGACGATCGATTGGCGCGATTCCGCCGGCGACATATTGTCGCCAAAGCGGTCCAAGCCGAGTTCCATCAAATGCTCGAGAATGTTCTCCATCGGGGCATCGGCTGGAAATTCCGCACGAATCCTCTGCGCGAGTTGAAAGCTTGGGTCGCGTGGCTGGCCGTTGATGGAACCTTCGGTGTGCACCATCCGCACCCGTTCAAGCTCCTTCAACTTGCCCCGGTTCTGCTGCACGTAGTCGTGGATCAACGCCATTTGCTTGTCGAGCTGGCCGACGGCGCTCGATGGCTTGAGCGCGGACACGGAGACGCCACCCGAGACGACCGCCGTTGCCGGCCGCAGCTCTGCTTCGCAGTCGCCGGTAATGCTGACTACGCGCGACGGATACAATTGACCAATCTGGGCAAAGGCCGAGGTGAGAAGAACTAGCAAGGAGATCATCCAAGGCAACAGCCGCCGAAAGAGACCTGTCCTCATCCAATGAAACACACGCTGACTCATAGGGTTTCTCTATCAGAATAGACACCGGTGTGCTATCGGTTTCGTTAAACCGGCCTTACTTCCGTTTCTGGGTGTTTAGGCCAGACCAGGGTTCGTCACCGGTGGCTTACAACGCAACGTCGACTCGAAAAGGGCCAGAACACAGTGGCATGGCACTATGTAGCTGCGCGTAAGGTAAGACAGCCAAGGATGAGCCACAGGACGTCGCAAACCAAGCTGACTGTCCAGAAGTCGGCTTCGGGGAAATCGCCATTTGATCTCCTCCGTTTCTAGCCAACCGGTAAACAGTGGTCGTTCGCTGGACACAAGCGCGTTTGTCGGTGCTAATCTGACGGACGAACCGATAACCTCCGGATTGCCGATCATTCCGTTTGAGCGGCTTCTATTTCTCGGATTGCGCTCTCGGTTGGGTAAAGTCTTCTCGTCTTTGTCTTCTGTCAGGCGCATCTTCTGCCACACGCGCTACACTGATTGAGGAATGCAGGAAAGTCAACGGTGGAAGGTGCTGCAGATGTTGGTGGGGAGTTCGAAGCGCCGCTGCGGTAGGCGGATAGTGATCGCCATTGCGTGGTCTCTGTTGTCCTGCGCTGCTCCGCTCTACGCGCAAGAAAAATCTTCACTCGAATGCGCCCCGAGCTTTCCATTCAAAGATTCCTGGTGGGGCGCTGACGCGGCCTACTCCATCCCGTTGCCGGACGGGCGCTCGGTCTGGATTTTCGGGGACACCCTGTATGGCGATCGGAGGGTAGTCGAGGGAAACGAGCCGCGCATGGTACGCAACAGCATCGGGATCTCGACCTGCAACGGCCGTGGTTGGAAAGTCGATTACGTGACTCGGAAGGGTGACAAAGGACAGCCGCTCGACTTCTTTCAGGCGCAGCACAAGAACACTTGGTACTGGGCGCTTGATGGATTCCTCTACAAGAATGACTTGTGGGTGACTCTGCTCTGCATGCGCGACGCACCAAAAACAACTCCGACAGCGTTGGGCTTTGAAACCTGCGGGACGGACCTGGCAAAGATCTCCGGACTCGAAAATGATCCGCAGCGGTGGGGTGTAAAGTACTTCCCACTCGTTCCTGACGGCGTGCACGCCTATCCTTCTTCCACCGCCGTTGTAGAAGGCGAGTACGTTTACATCTTTGCGCTGCTGGAAGCAGATTCGCGGCCTATGTTGCTGACCCGCATTCCCTTGACTGGCCTTGACGCACCGGCAGAGCACCTTCAATACCTGTCGAAGAGCGGCGCCTGGAAGCCTGGCCTGACGCCTGCCGCCGCCATGCATGTCATGAAGCAAGGAAACACTGAAATGACGGTACGTTATCACCCGCAGTTAAAGAAATGGGTCGCGATTCTAGACTATCCAAAACTCTTTTCCGACAAGATCGTGTTCCGCACAGCGCCCCAACTCGCGGGGCCATGGAGCGAAGGTAAAGTGATCTATCGCATTCCCGAGATGCAGAAAGGCGAGGCTGGATATGACAAGGACACCTTTTGCTATGCCGCCAAGGAACACCCTGAGTTTCGCGAGCCTGGTTCGCTTGTTATTACATACGCTTGCAACACTATGAAGGTGCAGAAGCTCACCAGCGAGCTGAATATCTACTTCCCGAAAGTTGTGCGACTTCCCTTGCCCTAAGGAGAGTTCAGTCCCATTCCCACCAGCGTTCGGAACGCTCTTTATGCGGGTGTGGAATGTTGAGACGCAGCGTCATGGTCTGGTGCGGCAAAAGCGTGACCCTCAGCGGATTGATCGGTATGGGACCCAGCACCTCATTCTCGGTCAGGTTGGTTTCTTCCGCAGTTGTGATTTTCAACGGCGATTTGAACTCGGTGACGGCTTTGTTGCCGGCGATTTCCTGCAGGCGCACAGTGTAATGCTCGGGATTGCCGTCCGCGCTCGGTTTGAAAGCCAGCAACGCAATGTCTTCTGAACTCAGCGAGAAGTACGAACCTTGCGGTTGCGCCGGGGCCATGCCTCCCGCCAACTCCGTGACCATCAACGGCACATCAAACGAAACGCCCTCGCGGTACGATTCAGCCGGGTTCAGGTCGCCGTCCGCTGAACTGAGAGCGAAGTGATACGAGGACTGTGCCGGCAAACCGGGCTCAACCGTGGAAAAGTTGACCATGCCCAGATCGCGCGTATCGCCTTGGTCTTGTTTGTGCATTACGGTTAAGCGGACCGCGTTGAGAAACGTGTTGGGCCCTTTTGCACTGGGCAGTCCGGTTAGATAGTTAAAGAAGGGCTCGCGTTCAGAAAGCGTGACGCGAAGTGTTCGTCCGTCGGATTGGCCTACGAGCACAAGCGAATGCTGGGGGACGGCGGCATCGGTTCGCGCCCCTGGGAGGTAGTCCGCGGGAATGCGGTGGTAGCCGGTGCCGTCTTCCACCCACACCTGGGCAGATCCCTGGAAATGAAACGGCAGGTTGAAAGAGTAATATTCGCCGGGCTGGTTGCTGGCGACAAAAGGCATGCGTTCACGATCGAGAAGGTTGGCAAATTCGATGCGCTTCATCGCGTGATAAAGCGTGATCTGGGTTTCCGGCCACAGAGTTCCCGGACGCTGAATGATGATGCGATCGAAGACCGGGCCGGTTTCGACGTGGATCGCGATTTGAGCTATACCGATCGGCAGGCTCGACCATGCCGTCCAGCGCAGTAGTTGATTCGCCGTTTTGTCGCCCGCGGAGTCTACGAGCTCCCGCTGCAATTGCTTGTCGTAGATGCTGGTGACGGCGCTGTCCGACGACCGCACGCGAATGCGATAGAAGGAATTGTCGATGCTGGTCGCGCTGGCCGATTCCTTCGTTGCTGCACTTGTCTTCGCCGGCGTGGGATTGCCAGCCCTTGTCTCGATCGAGTAGCTTTTGTGGCCGAGGGCTGGAATGTCGGTGGCGGCAAACTCGACTTCGTCCGCCGACACGCGCTGAACCGCGACCGGATGTCCCGTGACCACATCGCGCAGCACAACATCTTCCTTCGACTTGAGTCTTGCCACATCCGTGCGTTGCCAGCTTACCGGATTAAAGACGACCACGGTTCTCTTGCCAGCCGGCACTTGCGAAAACAGCGTCTGGAGGCCGGAATCGATGAGGTTGCGAATGTCCTCCTGGCCGCTATTTGTATAGCCTACATACTCGCGATTTTGCTGATCGATTTCCGCCCGCGACATGAGTTTCGGCCATCCGACCTGGGCTGCGCCTGAGTGTTCGTCGTACTTGAACAGCTTGATGCGTGTGTCCTCCAAGTTGCCGGCGGGCAGACTGGTGAAGTTGCGGAACGTCAGCAAGCTCCAGAGCAATTCCGCAACCGGTGCGTGATCCTGCAGCCAGCGAGCCTGAGCGCTGATCACAGGCGAATTCAGCTTCACTTCCGACCAGAGGCCGCTCCAGTCGCCCGCGTACGACGGGAACTTGTCGTTTCCGTACTGTGCCTCCATATGGCGAAAGAATTCGGCAGGAGTGCAGACGACGATCCGCGGCTGCTTGCCGGCAGCGTTCCATTCGCGGATGGCGGGCAGAAGCTGCATCGCCTCCTCATTACTGGAAACGAAATCGTGCAGATACAACAACAGAACCGCATCGTAGGGATAGCCGGCTTTCCCATACTTGTCGAGCAACTTATCGACGCCGCGCTGCATGATCTCGAGCTTCGGCAGACCTTCCCATTCTTTGGGATAAAAATGTTCTTTGGTGTAGGGCTCGCGGGCGGCCGGATCAAGGTAATAGTCGGCAAAAGCCTCGGTGTAGCCGCCGAAGCGGCTTTGTGTCTGCCAGGTCAGAACCCGGCTGCCGTCGGGCGATTGCCAGTAGAAAGGAACCTGGCCTGGACTTAGCGACGTTCCCCCTGCAAGAAACAGGTTGGAGCCATTCACAAGATAGTGGATGCCACTGCGGGCCAGAATCTGCGGCAGGCGGAGAGTAAAGCCGGGGACGTCATCCATCATGGCGAAGTCGGTTTTTATGCCCAACCGCTTCTCCAAATCTTTCATGTCGTAGGTGATGCGGTTGAGTTGTTCGGCGCCCATGAACTCGGTGTGCATGCTGCCGAACACGGCGGAAACCTGAATCTGTCCGTTATTGACGAGGTCGACGAAGTCTTTGATCTGCTGCGGATCTTTGTTATTGCCCTCGGTGGTGCGCGCCAGCCATTCGCGAATCTGCCAGACGCTTTCGATGGTCCAGCGGAACTCCGGGTCGCGCTTGGCGTTCGCAATCACCTCGTCGATGTGCGGCTTTAATTTCGGCAAGACCTCTTCCGGGGGAGCGATGAACCCCAGGTCCCAATGGCTGGAGGGCATGACGTAGATGGTCTGGATGGTGGAGTGAGTTGCGGGCGGCGGCGCTTGGGCGGCCGATCTTGAAGCGAGCGCAGGAAAGAGAAAGCAGCAGGCTAGCGGCCATCGGGAGAACCGCGGAAGTTCGAACATCATCGGCCTCTGAAAAAGCGGGGTGGAAAACTTAAGGGGCTCCCGTACAGGAAGCCCCTGGAGTTGGTCCGTGGCATTTTAGAAAATCATTTTCAGGAACAGTTGCATCTGGCGCGAGGTACCGGTACCGATTGTGTTGTTGATAGTAGAGGTGCTCTTGCCGAAGTTCGGGTCACCGGTCAACAGGCCCGAAGGATTGGAAAAGTTTGGATGATTTGCGATGTTGAAAACCTGAGCACCGAGCTGCAGTCCGTAGCGTTCGGTGATCTGACTTGTTTTCGAAAGCCCAAAATCGATCTGCGCAAATCCAGGACCGCGGCCGGCGTTGCGAGGGACATCTCCGTATTGCAGGTAGGGCGGGGCCACGAAAGCATTGAAGTTCACCTGGTTGCCCGGCACGCTGTAGTTCGTGGGCCGAACCGACTGTCCCGGAACGTAATTCGGGCGAATCTGGTCAATGCCAAGGAAAGGCGCTGCCACCTCAATCGCGAAAGGCAAACCGCTGCGCGCCTGGACCAGGCTGGTCATCTGCCAGCCCTTCCCCAGCAATTTCGGCAGAGACGTTGCGGTGGGAACCTCATAAACGGCACCGAGAGTGAAATTGTTTCGCACGTCGATGTCGCCGTTCGCGTAATCGCCCATGGGATTGTGAGAATTCTGGTAGGCGGCGGTGAGAATGTTGACGCCGTCGTCAAGTTCGTGGGACCAGGTGTAATTGGCATCCACGGTCAGGTCTTTGCCGACATGCCGCCGCAGGCTGGCCTGCAAGGAGTGGTAGTTCGATTGGACGAAGTCCCCCAAACGGCGAATATTTCCGAAGTCGTTGCTGATCTGATTTGGGACAAATGGGAACGGGGAGTAATTGAGTTCTTGCCCCGCATAGGCAGCACCGGCAGGAAGTTTTACGCCGCGGTTGGCGACGTATGAGACTTCCAGAACTGTGTTCCTGACAATTTCCTGCTGTACTCCGAAGCTCCAGTGCATGGAATAGCTATCCCTGATGTTGGGGTCGAGGGCATTCACATTTGGCGCTGGCGGTGGAGTGCACACAGGCAGCGGGTTTGGCAACGGATAACTTACGTAGTAGGACGGAACTGGAGGCTGGTTGAAGCCCGGAGTACATTCGCCATACAACAAGTTGACGAAGTTTTCGCTGTAGCCCTGCTGATAGTTCCCAGCCAGTGAAAGTGCCGCACCGGTGAGTTGCGGGTTGTAGAAGATCCCAAAGCCGCCCCGAACCACCGTCTTCCCCGTGCCGTAAGGATCCCACGAGAAGCCGATACGAGGTGCGAAGTTGTTGCGGTCGGGTTTGTACAACGGGGCGCCCAATGCCCCGAAAGGCGCAGTGGTGTTGTTCGGTTCGGCAATCGCAGTAGCAATGTTGAAGTTCTGGATGAGGTCGCCGTGCAGCACGGAGTTGTACTCGTAACGTACGCCGAGATTCACGGTGAAGCGCGGTGCGAGGCGAATGTCATCCTGCACGAAGAAACCATAGTTCGTGTTCTGAACCGTGACCATATTGTGGCCGAGAGTGCTGAATTGCAGGCCCTGATTGGCCAGGAAATCTGCTTCGGTGTCGTAGGCGATGAAATCCTGCGGGTACAAGGCGTTATGGGTGACGGCCTGGCGAATATCCAACCCGGCGCGGACGGAATGACGTCCCTTGATCCAAGTCAGCGTGTCCAGAAACTGGAGAGAATGTTCGGGCTGATTCTCCGAAAACAGATCCGGTCCCGGCGCGTCTCCAAAGGTGTTGGAATTTCCACATCCCCAAAATGCAGAGCACTGGAAAAATGGGAACGGGCCCCCACCACCGAGCGATGACGTATATGGACGGTTGAAGGCGACGCCAAACTCATTCAGCATGCTGGCGCGAAACGTGTGGTCCCACGTTCCTTTCAGCAGGTGGTTGCGGCTGGGGGAGGGAGATACCTGGTCAGTGGCGATGCCATATTGGGTGCTCGTAAACGAGTCCGCAATGTTGTACCGGAAAGCCAGCGAGTCTTTGGGGCCGACGTGGTAATCGACCTTGATGGACCCGGTATCCTCGCGCAGGGTGTGGAGATAGCTGCCTTGGTAATATCCCAAGTCATTCCGGACCGTGCCGTCCGGGAAGATCACCGGTCCAAGCGCTGGATTGGGAAGGGGCAGCGAGTTCACGACCGCAACCATGAGAGGCGAAGCCCCGGCGCGAGTGGTCGCCGTCATGACGGCAACCGGGCCTGTCGGAGGGTGAACCGTCTGGCGGACGCCTTCATAGTTCACGAAGAAAAATAACTTATCCTTAATCATGGGGCCGCCCAGGTTTCCGCCGAATTGGTTCAGCCGCAACGGCGTACTTTGCGTATCGAAGTAGTTCAGAGCGTCGAAGACGTCATTGCGCAAGTATTCAAACAGTTCGCCGTGAAAAGTATTCCCACCCGACTTGGTAATCACGTTGACGATGTCGCCGTAAGAACGGCCATACTCCGCCGAGTACGTGCCCGACATGACTTTGAACTCCTCGATGCTGTCGACACTGGAACGGCTGATGCGCGACTCCTGGCGGCCCAGTTGGGTGCTGGTCGCCTGCGAGTCAATGCGGGTCGCGTCCGCGCCGTCAAGCAAAATGTTGACGCCGGCGAGGAAGGTTTCATATCCACCCAGACTGGTCGTTGCGGCCCCGGTCGATTGCACAGACCCTGGAACCAGAGTCATCAGCGAAGTGAAATCGCGGCCATTCAACGGTAGGTTCTGAACTTCCTTCTCAGCGATAGTTCCGCCGTTTTCACTGGTTTGCGTGTTGACGGTCGTGACGTTGGCGGTAACCGTGACATTTTCGCTGACCTGACCGACGTCCAAAATTGCGTTAACGGCTCGCCGGTCGGTGGCGTAGAGAACAATCCCGTCGACGACGCGAGTCTTGAAGCCCTCATGCTCGGCGACCACTTTGTACAAACCGGCCGGCAAACCAGGAACTTCATATTCGCCTGCGCCGTTGGTCTGCACGTCATAGACGATCCCGGTGCGCGTGTTCGTGACCCTGACTTTCGCGTCGGGTACCACGGCTCCGGACTTGTCCTGGACCACGCCGACTATGCTTCCTGTGTCCAATTGGGCCCATGCCGGCAGCGCCAGCGCGCAGAGCAGAAGTGCTACCAATCCAATTTGCCACTTATTCCAATTCAACATAATCTTCCTCTCTCTACTTTGGATTGCGCCTAAGCTCAAGGCTTGGCGGCGCGTGCCGGTTTCTTTCTCTCGACGGGAGACTTAAGCTCCGGCTTGTGAAGTTTGTTGCGCAGGTTGTCGCGAATCTCCAAGTCCTGGCGCAAAAGGCCTTCGGCGTACTCCAGATCTTCAAGAACTGCTTTGCGTGCGCCGGTCGCATCGCGGTGAGCGACCAGGCGAAAGATGCGTTCGTGGCGGCGAAAATTGCCGGCAAAGTTTTCGATCAGATACAACGTGCGCCGCCGGCCCTCGGCCAAGGCGCCATACATCATGCGCAGCATGGCTTCCACGGCGACGTTCTTGGAGGCCTGCGCGAGTTCCTCGTGCAGCAACATCTCGTAGGCCATGTACTGTTCTGGACGATCGAAGCTCGCCTTCATGCCCTGGATCGCCGCTTCCATACGGGCAATGTCTTCCTTGGTGGCACGGCGTGCAGCCAGCGCGGCCACATTCGGCTCTAGGATTTTTCGCAACTCGTAAAGCTCCAGGTACTTGACCTCCTGGAGCAGCAGCATCCACTGGAAATGCTTGCCGACGGCACGCCCGAGCGATGACTGGATGTAGGTGCCGCGACCCGGTCGGGCCTTGATCAGGCCGAGAAACATCAGGCCCTTGAGAGCTTCGCGAAGTGAACTGCGGCTAACCCCTATCATTGCGGCCAGTTTGGGTTCGGAGGGAAGGCGGCTGCCGACGCGAAGTTCGCCACTGCGAATCAGTCCCTCAATGCGGCGGAAAACCGTCTCCATGACGGTCTCGCGCCGTACGGTTTCGCCGGGCACAGGATGGGCGGTTGCCACTGGGAGTCCAATTTTGGTACGGCAGAAGTTTGTCCGACAAACTCGGTTCTTGTCAAGAACAAAAACACTTTAACCGAATTCAGGGATTTTCCGCCTGTCCAGGCATAATGCTCGTTTCAGCCCATATCCATCGCAAGAATGGCACGATCGACCTTGCCGGGTGTTAGTTTCTTTTTTTAATTGACACCAACTTGAAATCGGTAATATGTTCGCTTGTCGGACAAATTAACGTTGGATAAGGCCATGCGCCCTCTCATCCCCCTGCAACGCTTCCGGACATTTGCGGAAGGGCTCGACCATCCCGAGGGACTGGCGTTCGACGCCGACGGGACACTTTGGGCGGGCGGCGAACTGGGACAGATTTACCGCATCGGACCGAAGGGGCGCGTGCAGGAAATCAGCAGAATGGGCGGCTTCTGCCTGGGCCTGACTTTTTCTCGCGGACAGGAACTTTATGTCTGCAACTGCAAATTGCCCGCGCTGGTCCGGCTGAACCGAAGAGGCCGCTTGCTTGATTCCTGGGATCGCTGTGGCAGTCGCAAATTCAAGAACCCGAATTTCTCGGTCTTCGACGCGGAAGGCAATCTCTATTTTTCTGATTCGGGAGACTGGGAAGAGGCCAATGGCTGCGTTTACCGCCTTCGGAGAAACGGCCGCGTCGAAAGGTTTGCCGGGCCCTTTGCGTTTGCCAACGGTTTGGCGCTTAGTGCAGACGAGCGCTTTCTGTACGTGGTGCAAAGCACGCGAGACAACGTGGTGGAGATCGAGATACGGGCGGATGGCAGCGCAGGCAAGCCGAAGCTTTATGCTTCAGGACTGGCCCGGGTTCCGGACGGGATGGCTTTCGATACGGCGGGGAATCTGTACGTTACTTGTTATGCCTCCGACAACGTGTACAAGGTTTCTCCGCGCGGGAAGGTGCAGTTGCTGGCTTACGATCCCGCTGGCACGATGATTGCGAGGCCAACGAATATCGCGTTTGGTGGACCGAATTTTGATCAGATGTTTTTTGCCAACCTTGGACGGTGGCACGTGTGCCAGGCCCCGGCCGGCGTAGGAGGACAACTGCTGGCCAACCAACAATAAACGATCAAGGCTGACGGGGTAGGTTTTCCTATGAAAATTTCCGATGTTCGCTGGACTCCGGCATTCATTCCTATCGAAAGCCCGCTGCGCTATGCTTTCGGCGCTCACCCCGGTTTTTCACGCATCGTCATCGAGGTCCAAACCGACGAAGGGCTGGTCGGCTTGGGTGAATGTTATGGCGGTGCTAGCCGGGAGGGTCAACTGGCGGAAATGCGTGCGCTGCTTATCGGCGAAGACCCCATGCAATTGGAACGAATCCGCTGGAAGCTGGCCGCGCCAAGTTCGTTAAAGCTTTTCGGCCACGTTCTCGGTTTTGCCGGGCTGGAGTTTGCAGTCCTTGATCTGCAGGGTCAGATTCTAGGCAAGCCGATTTGCGAAGTCATCGGAGGCAAGTTCCGGGACGAAATTGATTTCTCCGCCTATCTCTTTTACCGCTATGCCAACGAGAGTGGGCAGGGCGAGATCTCCAACCAGGATCAGATGGTGGCCTTTGCCAAAGAGGCCGTCGCGAAATATGGATTTCAGACGCTGAAGTACAAGAACGGCGTAATGCCGCCCGATGAAGAAATCGAAACTTTCATTGCCTTGCGCAAGGCCTTTCCCCGGGTGCGCATCCGGCTTGACCCCAACGCTGCCTGGTCGGTAACGACGGCGGTTCGCGTCGCACGACGACTGCATGACTACGACGTTGAGTACCTGGAGGACCCGGTGTGGGGTATGAGGGCAATGGCGCGCGTTAATGCCAAAGCTCCGTGGATCACGCTGGCGTCGAATATGTCGGTCTTTGCCTTCGAGGACCTCGTGCCCAATGCGGTCATGAATATTCTCGATGTCGTGCTGCTCGATCCCCACTGGTATGGCGGAATTGCACGGGCACGATTAGCCGGCCAGATTTGCGAAGCCATGGGAGTAGATGTCGGCATGCACAGTGGAGCGGAATTTGGCATTTCGCAAGCCGCCATGCTGCATTTGGCCGCGTCGCTACCAAATCTAATCGCCGCCCCTGATTCGCACTACCACCACCTTACCGATGACGTGATAGCCGGAGGCAAGCTCAAGTTCGTCGGCGGAAAGATGCAGGTGCCGAAAGGACCCGGCCTCGGCGTCAAGCTCGACCGCGACAAACTCTCCGAGTATCACGAACTTTCAAAAAGGCGGGCGATGGGATCCTGGATCGAAGATCCACATCGCCCCGGGGCCATCACGTATCAACCGAAGTGGTGAAGTTTGAAGTGGTGAATGCTTGATGCGACTCGTCGTTGTGCGTAAAACCGTCCGTAAAGCTGTGCGCAAAGCGTGGCTGTTGCTGTTGCTTGGAATGGCCGGCATCCCTGGCTTTGCCCAGGAGCGGGTGATTTGGCGAATCGGCACCTTCGATCACGCTTCCGGTGAATTTCGCACAAGGTCCGACGACTACAGCAACCCGAAATTCGATCCCGTCTACCGTGTGGGCAAGAGCAAGGACAGTGAAGATTGGCAAAGATTTCAGCCCGGCCCGGCAAACGGGATGGCGGGTGGACGAGAGCATCCCTTCACAATTCTGTTCGACTTGCAGGATCCGGCAACCGGCGCGTTTCGTCTGAAGATTGCCATCTTGTATGAGACTCCACGGTTGTCGCATTTGAGAGTTGATCTCAACGGCCACTCCGGAATTTTCTATTTCCACCCAAAACTTGACTACAGTGCGGGCGACTGGGAAGGTACGTTTGTTCCGCAGACTTCAACTGACAGCAAAACCATCGACTTGCCTGCGGAGTGGCTGCGCCAGAACGGAAACCGCCTGGTGCTCACCGCGCTCGATGACCCCTCCACAGTCGAAAATTCTCTGGGGTCGATCGCTCTTGGACACAGCGGGTTGGTCTACGACGCGCTTGAGCTAACGCAGGATGCTGCGGCAACCTACGCTTACGACAGCATCACTGGGCAGGTGCGCCCGACCATTTTCTATAGGAATTCGTCCGCGGGACTATCTGAAGTGGTCGAAGTGGATACCTCATTTGGCGCGATGCCCGCGGAGTGGCTGGCAACTCTCAAGATCGGCGACAAGGAATACGACCAGCCAGTCAAGACGACCGATGCGTTCGGCGAAAGTCAGCTCAAGTTCGATCTTCCGGAATGGCAGGGAACGAAGTCGGGCACGCTCGTCGTCAAGACTCCGAGTGCAGTACGCACATTTCCGGTGGAGCTCACACCGGCGAAGAAGTGGACGATTTTCATCGTTCCGCAAGAGCATCTCGACGTCGGCTTCACCGACTACGCCGCCAAGGTCGCGGAACTGCAATCACAGTCGCTGGATGGCGTGATCGATCTGATGCGGGAGGTACCTGACTTCCGCTGGACGCTCGACGGTTACTGGGTTCTGGACCAATATCTGAACGGCCGCTCGCCGGAGCGCTGCCATGAATTGTTGCGCTTGATCAAAGACGGCAAGATCACGGTGCCCCCTCAGTTCGCCAACCAGCACACCGGTGTTGCATCGCTCGAGGGGCTGGCACGCTCGCTCTACGACTCCCACTTTTTTGCTCTGCAACACGATCTTTCGTTGGGAGCGGCCCATATCACGGATGTGCCGTCCTATTCATGGTCGTACGCTTCGATTCTGCACGACGCAGGCGTAAAGTATTTCGCTGCCGCAAGCAATTCCTGGCGCGCACCCGGAGTGCTGCAAGCTCGCTGGAACGAGAAATCTCCTTTTTATTGGGAAGGCCCAGACGGCGGTCGAGTGTTGATGTGGTACTCACGCGCATATCTGCAACTGGCGACGTTGTTTGCAACGCCACCCAGATTGGCGGCGGTGCGCGACTCGCTGCCTGTTTTCCTGCAGGCGTATTCAGGGCCAAACTACAAGGCGAATGCCGCGATCATTTTCGGCACACAACTGGAGAACACTGTTCTCAGCAAGGAGCAAGCCTACCTTCGCGGCGAGTGGCAGAAGCAATACGCCTGGCCGCGGCTGGAGTACTCAAACTTTGCCGAGGCCATGGGGGAAATCGAAAGACAGTTCGGATCGGGAATTTCCGTTTACCGTGGCGATCTCGGACCCTACTGGGAGGACGGCTTTGGCTCCGATAGCAAGCACACGGCTCTGCACCGGCAGAACCAGCAGCGAATCCTGTCAGCGGAGAAACTGGCGACCATTCCCGCGCTTCTGAATCCAGAGCTTCGTCCGGATCGCCGCCAGCTGGCGCAAGCCTGGAACAACATGCTGTTATTCGACGAGCACACGTGGACCTACGTAGGCGCAACCACACAGCCGGAAAACGAGCAAACCGAAACTCAACTTGCCCTTAAGGGAGCCCGCACGACCGAAGCCGAACGCGCGATTACCGAATCGCTGCAACGCAGCTGGGCGCAGTTCGAGCCCTTTCTTGCTCCGAAAGACCCGTCGCTCGTGGTCTTTAACCCACTGAACTGGCGCCGCAGCGGGCTGGTGAGCTTCGACTTGCAAGACGGCCTCGCTTTATTCGACACGTCCACCGGCAAACTTGTGCCCTATGGAACTGTGAGCGTGGGAAAGAGCACGCCGCTTCCAGGATTCGGGGGAGGATACCGGCGAGTCCGTTTTACAGCCGAGAATGTTCCGGGACTCGGCTATAAACGGTTTGCCTTGCGATCTGTACCGGTCCAGACTGTGGAGTCGGGAAAAACGGTCGATGGAACCACCTTTGAAAACTCGTATTACCGAATTACCGTCGATCCTTCTTCAAGCGCGGTCAGCAAGATTTGGGACAAAGAACTCAGCCGGGACCTTGTGGATGCGGCGAGCCCATTTCGTTTCGGAGCGTATCTTTACGTAACTGGCGCCGACGACATGCCGAATAACAGCTTGTATCGCTACGGCGCCACGCTAAAACCACCGGCATTGTCGACTGCCATCGCCGGCCACGGACGCTTGTTAGGAGCGAAACAGGTGCCCTTCGGGACGATCATTACGATGGAGGCATCTGCTCCGAACACGCCAATAATTCGGGTGGAAATTACGCTCTACAACGCGAAGAAGCAGATTGACTTTGCCTATAGCTTCTCGAAAGAAAGGACAATAAAGAAAGAAGCGGTTTACATCGCGTTTCCCTTTGCCGCGAATAAGCCCGAATTTGGATACGATACCCAGAACGGTTGGGTAAACCCCGCCAAGGACGAACTGCCGGGTGGAAGCCATGAATGGTACGCCGTGCAGCACTGGGCCACGGTGCACAATGCCGAGTTCATGGGAGCCGTGATTCCACACGACGCGCCGTTGGTAAATTTTGGCGATATTGTGAGAGGCAACTGGCCCACTGAATTTCGTCCGCAGTCGGCCACCATTTTTTCGTGGCTGATGAACAACTATTGGGGAACGAATTTCGCGCCGCAGCAAGGGGGAGAGTTTACCTTCCGCTACAGCCTGGTCAGCGGACGCGCGCTCGATTCCGCGGATCTTACACGTTTGGGAAATGAGGCAATGACTCCACTCGAAGTCGATCAAGTTGGCGCTGCGATATTGCCCGGCAAGTTGCCGAGCGATGAAGCCAGCCTGCTTGAAGTGGACAATTCATCCATTTCCGTCGCCACCTGGAAGCTGGCGGAAGACGGCCAAGGCAGTATCCTGCGCTTGCAGGAAACAGCCGGGAAGCCGCAGTCCGTGGAAATTCGCAGCGCTTATCTCAAGATGGAGCAGGTCTGGCGATGTTCACTGCTTGAGGACAACTTGCAGGAACTGAAGGTTGATCGTCATGATTCTCAAAGTCATGGGTTTCAAATTGAAGTCAAACCGTTCGAGATCGTGACCTTGCGATTGCGAACCACTCCGGATTTCCCTGAGGGACGATCCAACTCAAAATGAGGCGTTTCCTATGAGCATTCACTTCAGGGACAAAGTCGTTGCGATAACCGGCGGAGCCATGGGAATCGGCGAGGCAACCGCGCGCAAATTTGCGGAGCTGGGCGCTGCGGTTGCGATCCTGGACGTCAACGCAGATGCAGGCCGGAAGACAGCGCAAGCGCTCGGCAACAAAACGCGGGTTGAATCCTACCCGTGTAATGTCGGGACTCCCTCGGAAGTTGAGCAAGCTATCGCCGCTGTCATCCGTGACTTCGGCGGGATCGATGTGCTGGTCAGCAATGCCGGTATCCAGCGCTATGGAGACGTCATCGCAACCACGGAAGAGTTATGGGACGAAGTCATGGCTGTGAACCTCAAGGGCTGCTTCCACAGCGCCAAGCATGTTGTGCCCAGCATGAAAAAGCGCGGTGGCGGTGCCATTGTGGTAGTCGGTTCGGTGCAGTGCTTCACAGCTGTCGGCAATTCAGCCGCTTACGTTACCGCCAAGCACGCACTGCTCGGACTGGTGCGGGCGATGTCTCTCGATTACGCGCGGCAAAATATTCGCGTGAATTGTGTTTGCCCGGGCGCCATCGACACTCCCATGCTCCGCTGGGCTGCCAACCTTGATCCAAACCCGGAGAAGGTTCTGGCCACGTGCGATCGGATGCACGCCCTCGGCCGGATGGGAAAGCCGGAAGAGGTTGCCTCCGCTATTACCTTTCTCGCCAGTGATTGGGCTTCGTTCATTACCGGCACAGCGCTGATGGTAGATGGGGGAATGCTGGTGCCAACCGGTGGCATGGGTTTTCAGGAAGGCGGCACGGGCGCCGCCACCAAAAGTTAGGAGACGGAAGTGCAACTGCGGGACAAAGTCGCAATCGTAACCGGAGCGGGGGCCGGCATTGGACGGGCTTGCTGCCTGCTGTTCGCCGCGGAGGGCGCGAAGGTAGCCGCCGTCGATCTGGATCCGGCAACACTCGGATCGGTTGTCGAAGATGTGCGGCGTGCCGGCCGTACAATCCTCGCAATTCAGGCCGATGTCTCTCGGGCAGCGGATGTCGAGCGCGCTGTCTCCGCGACCTTGGAACAGTTTCGTGCGATCCATATTTTGTTCAACAACGCAGGCATCGTCCCTCACGGCAAGATTCATCAGACGACGGAAGTGGATTGGGATCGCACCATGGCCGTAAACGTTAAAAGCATGTACCTCATGTCGCATGCAGTCATCCCCATATTTCTCAAGCAGGGCGGGGGAGTGATTCTGAATACCTCCTCCGCGACTGCGCTGCGCAGCGTGGTTGATCGCGCGGCTTACAGCGCCTCGAAGGGTGCGGCGCTAGCCCTTACAAAAAGCATGGCGATTGATTATGTGCGCGATGGAATTCGTGTGAACTGTCTTTGTCCCGGAACCATCGACACGCCATCGCTACACCAGCGACTGGCGGCATTCGCGGACCCCGAAGAGGCAAGAAAGCAATTTGTCGCGCGACAGCCGATGGGGCGTCTTGGTACAGCTGAAGAAGTCGCGAAGGCCGCGTTGTTTCTCGTCTCGGGGGATGCACGATTTGTAACCGGGACTGCCTTTTCCATCGATGGAGGCTTCACGGTCTAGCCGATGAAATCGCCCAGTCCAGCCTCCACGAAAACGAGATGGCGCAACCGGCCGGCGTATTGCCTGAACAACGGTGTCGTCCAACTGACCACGCTCACCGGCGGCGGACACATTGCCGATTTCCGTCTTCTTGATCCAGCTGGCAGCAGCATGAATGTGCTTTGGGAAGCTCCCTGGGCCACGATGGATCCCGACAAATTTCGAAGCCAGCATGTTCGCAAGTACGGCCCGACGCCGGTGGGTAAGTTTCTTGCAGGCTTCACGGGGCACGCGGTTTGTGTGGACTATTTTGGGATGCCGTCCGAGGCAGAGGTTGCACAAGGACTCGCTCTGCATGGAGAGGGCGCAAACTCCCGCTGGAAGGTGCTCGAACTTGAACCAAGCAGCGCGGGAGTTCAACTTTCGCTGGCTGCGCGCTTGCCGGCCGCCGGTCTTCGATTCCGCCGCGAACTTCGTTTGCGGCCTAGCGAATCGGTTATGTACGTCGAGGAAAGTGTGACCAACGAACGTGCGCAGGATCATTTTTTCCACTGGACCCAGCATGTCACGCTCGGTCTGCCCTTCCTGCATCCGGACGAGAGCATGATGGCTCTGCCCGGAACTCGCGCCTTGACTTGGCCACATGGGTATGAAGGAGCAAGCCTGGTCAAGGACAATCAAGAATTCACCTGGCCTGAGGCGCCTGCGATCGAAGGTGGAACAGTAGATCTCGCGCGACCCTTTTCGCGAGACGGCAAGGGCTTTGTCGCTGCCGTGTTGCTCGACCCACAGCGCGAACTTGGATTTGTAGCGGCCCTGAACTGGCGACTTGGACTCTTGCTCGGTTACTGTTTTCTCCGCTCGGACTTTCCCTGGGTCGCCATCTGGGAGGAGAACGTTGCGCGCACGGGTTCGCCCTGGGACGGGAAAACGCGCGCCCGCGGTCTGGAGTTTGGTTCGACCCCGTTTCCGGCTGGAAAAGAAGAGGCGTTTGTGCGCGGATCTTTGTTCGACACGCCCACGTTCCGGCGAATTCCTGCAAAATCGGAGCTACGAGTGCCCTATGTAGCGTTTCTATCCAAAGTTACTGCGGGATGGCGTTCGATCCGCGACATTCAGGTCAGGCCAGACAAGATCATAGTGATGGAAGAACGAGGAGAGCAAATAGAGTTACAAGCAAGCGGCCTGAAGAAGCTGGGCTTAGCCTGGCGATGATTTTCCGTAGAGGCGCGGCTCGCCGCGTCCCCGGCCGCAGAGCGAGACGAGGCAAGTCCCGTCTCGACAGATGGAAGATGTGATTTAAGAACTGGAGAGAACATGAACCAGGCCGGTGTGGGTTTCCTGATTCTGCTGGTTGCGGGCGTGATGAATGCCAGCTTCACCTTGCCCATGAAGTTCACCCGCAACTGGAACTGGGAAAATACCTGGTTGGCATGGACTTTATTCGCGCTGGTGATATTTCCGCCGCTGGCGGCCTTCACCACCATTCCGCATCTTGCGCAACTCTATGGAGAGGTCGCGACGGGACTGGTCGCGGCGGTCGCGATTTTCGGAGCGGGATGGGGAATTGCGCAGGTCTTGTTTGGGCTGGCGGTCGATTCCATCGGAATCGCCCTGACATTTTCGATCGTGCTGGGAATCTCCGCGGCTGTAGGGAGTGTCATCCCGCTGATCCGCCTGCATCCGGAAAAGGTCTTAACCACCGGCGGCCTTATCACATTTGCGGGTGTAGCTCTGGTCATCGTCGGAGTCGCGATCTGCGCCGTTGCGGGGCGTCGCCGGGAAGCCGCAATGGCGGCGCTTGACGGACGTGCGAAAGTCAATATGAGCCGGGGATTAGCCTTTGCCATCCTCTGCGGTTTCGGAGCGGCACTTGTGAACTTCGGGCTTGCCTTCGGTGGCCCGCTTTTGGAAGGAGCCAGGAAACACGGGGCGGCTGAACTCTGGGCCGGAAACGCAGTCTGGCTGCCGCTGATGCTCGCCGGCTCGATTCCGAATTTCGCGTACTGTATCTATCTGCTTAACAAGAATAAGACGGCGGATCGTTACAGCCGCCAAGGCACAGCGTCTTACTGGTTTCTTGCGGCCATCATGGCCTTCTTCTGGTTTGCCAGTACGACGCTCTACGGAATTGCAACCGGGAAGCTCGGTAGTTGGGGGACGATTCTGGGCTGGCCCTTGTTTATGTCGCTGATCGTCATCACTGCAAGCCTTCTGGGGATTATGACCGGGGAATGGAAAGGCAGTGGCAAACAGCCTGTGCGCATCCAGGTGGGTGGGGTGGGTGTGCTGGTACTGGCGGTATTCGTTCTGGCTGCGGCTAGCCGCTGGGTTTAGGAGGAAGTATGAAAGCACTTGCCATCGACCTCGGCGGTACACACGCCACCTGCGCCGTCATCGATGATCGCATCATTCTCGCCGAGGAAGTGGTTAGCACCGACGGGACGCAAGGATTGAAGCCGTTTCTTCCCCGCTTTGCACAAACCTTCCGCAAACTCTTGCAGCAAACCGGCGTCTCCCCCAAGGATTGTGCCGGGCTCGGGTTCAGTTTTTGCGGATTGGCGGATACCCGCATCGGCCGGATCGTTTCCACCAACCAGAAGTATGACGACGCGGTCAGCATCGATTTTATGGAATGGTCCCGGCAGGAATTCAGCCTTCCCCTGAGGATTGAAAATGACGCTCGCATGGCGCTGCTCGGCGAACAATATGCCGGAGCCGCTCGCAACTTTGACGATGTGGTCATGACCACGCTGGGAACAGGCATCGGCGGAGCGGCTATGATCGGGGGCACGTTGATTCGTGGCAAACATGCGCAGGCCGGCTGCCTGGGTGGGCACCTCCCCATACTTTTCAATGGCCGAACTTGTACCTGTGGAAACATCGGATGTCCCGAAGCCGAGGCTGCCGGCTGGTCCATTCCGCTGGTGGCGCGCGACTGGCCCGGATACGCCGCCAGCGCCCTGGGGAAGGATGAACCGGTGAACTTTGAAAAACTCTTTCGTTACGCCAAGCAGGGAGACCGGGTGGCGACTGCGTTGCGCGATCGATGCCTCAGTATTTGGGCCGCGAGTATGACGGGGCTGATTCACGCTTATGATCCGGAAATTGTGGTCTATGGCGGAGGCGTGATGAAGAGTGCCGATATCATCATCCCGTTTGTGCAGGCCTATGTAGAGAAACATGCCTGGACTCCCTGGGGTAAAGTAAAAGTAAGAGCGGCAGAACTGGGAAACAATGCGGGCCTGCTGGGGGCGATCCCATTACTCTCTGAATCGATCGGATGACTTTGAGCTCAAACTACGACAAATTCCCGGTGGTTCCCGTCTCAAAATCGGCGGGCGACTGCCAAGTCGGCTGGCGTGCGATCGTTGACGCGATCCAAAAACGCTTGCGCGGAGGCAGTCAGAACGCACGCACCGTCTTGTGCGTCGAATGCTATCCGGGAGTTTTCGAAGATCAAGTCGCCCGAGCCCTTGCCGCAGGTCTCGGTCCCGGCTTGAAGGTGAGGACCAGCAATCTTTTCAGATCTCCCACTGGCGTCGATGCCCTGGTCGGGCACTATCTGGGCGATGACCCGGTTTTTGGCAGGATGAATGACATCGTAATCGACGATTTCTTCGATCCCCAAAAGCTGGCAGCAGCCCGTGAATCTATCGTCAAGCATCAGGGACTGGTGCTCATCGTAGGCACTGGCGCATCGCTAGTTGCCGCTCACCATGACGTGCTGGTCTTCGCAGACATGGCGCGCTGGGAAATCCAGATGCGATATCGCCGCAATGAGATCGGCAATCTGGGCGCGGACAACGCTTCCGCGAGCGTGGCTGAGAAATACAAGCGCGCATACTTTGTGGACTGGCGCGCGGCCGATCGTCTCAAGCAGAGAGTCTTACCCGAGATCGACTTCTTACTGGATGCGAACGACCCGAACACACCGAAAATGATTGCTGGAGATGGGTTGCGCGAAGGCTTGCGCATTGTGGCCCACCGGCCTTTTCGGGTGGTTCCGTACTTTGATCCCGGGCCTTGGGGCGGCCACTGGATGGAAAAGGTCTGCGGGCTCTCACCCGAGGGAGTTCCCAACCACGCCTGGTGCTTTGACTGCGTGCCGGAAGAGAACAGCTTGCTTCTGGGTTTCGGGGAAGTGAAAGTTGAAATTCCGTCCATCAATCTCGTGTTCCAGCATCCTCATGAATTGCTGGGTGAGGCGGTTCACGCGCGCTTTGGCAAAGAGTTTCCCATCCGCTTCGACTTTCTCGACACCATGGGCGGCGGTAACCTTTCTCTTCAGGTTCATCCCTTGACCGAATACATCCAGGACAAGTTCGGCATGAACTATACCCAGGACGAAAGCTACTACCTGCTCGATGCCGGCGACGACGGTTGCGTCTATCTCGGACTGCGAGAGGATATCAACCGCGACGCCATGCTGCGGGATTTGAGGGTCGCACAAAATGGCGGGCCCGCTTTCCCTGCGGAGAACCACGTTAACGTGTGGCCTGCCAAGAAACATGACCATTTCCTGATCCCCGGTGGCACCATCCACTGCTCAGGCAAGAACAGCATGGTGCTCGAGATTAGCGCTACCCCATATATTTTCACTTTCAAGCTGTGGGACTGGGGACGACTCGGCCTGAACGGCTTACCCAGGCCAATTCACCTTGATCACGGGGAAGCTAACATCCAGTGGGATCGTACGACAGAGTGGGTGCGTCGTAACCTGGTGAATCAGATCACGCCTCTCGCTTCGGGCGATGGATGGCGAGAGGAACGTACCGGACTCCACGAACGCGAGTTTATCGAGACACGCCGCCATTGGTTTACGGGCGCCGCGCCACATCGTGGAACGGGCGGCGTCAACGTCCTCAACCTGGTCGAAGGAAGAGAAGCGGCGGTCGAGAGTCCGACGGGGGCATTCGAGCCGTTCGTGGTGCACTATGCCGAGACTTTTATCGTTCCTGCCGCCGCCGGGGACTACACCATCCGTCCGTTCGGCGAAGCCGAAGGGAAAGAGTGCGGGACCATCAAGGCCTTCGTAAGAACCAACCCCTAGCACTCTGTATTGTCCAGAAGGAGATTCAGAGCGTGAAAGCATTCCTCCGATGTCTGCTGATTTTTCTGGTCGCAACCTGCACTGCGGAGGTGCATCCCAAGGGCGCTCCTCACTCGGGCAAGGTGGCTCAGTCTTGCGTGCGAGTAGAGGATGGAGCGTTTCACAGCCTTGCCCTCGATCGAGAAATGAAGTACCGCGTTCTGCTCCCTTGCTCATACAACACAGGCAGCGGACGTTTCCCGGTCTTGTACCTTCTCCACGGACTTTACGGAGACTATTTGAACTGGGATACCCGCACGAACCTGGAACGCTATGTCGAAAAATACGAAATGATTGTGGTCATGCCGGATGCCGGTGACTCCTGGTATACGAATTCAGCCACCGATCCCAAGGACAAGTTCGAAGACTACATTGCCAAAGATCTGGTGGCGGAAATTGACGGCAAGTTCCGCACCCTGCGTTCGCGCCACAGCCGAGCCATTGCCGGCCTTTCGATGGGAGGATACGGAGCGCTGAAAATCGCGCTTCGCTATCACGACGACTTCGCTTTCGCCGGCAGCCTCAGCGGTGCGCTGAACGCTCCCCATGATCTGGGTGACAAGAGGCCAGAGTTTCGGAATCAACTACTCAAGGTCTTCGGGTCTCCGGCCAGCGCGGTGCGGGCAGAGAACAACGTGTTTTCCATGCTCCAGAGTGCGGGCCCGAGAGATCTCCCGTACTTTTATCTGGCATGTGGAAGCGCTGACGATTTTCTGCAGGTCAATCGCGATTTCGCGGCACAGCTTTCGACTCGAGGCGCTGCCTATGAGTATCACGAGACGGTCGGCGGACACGCGTGGGACTACTGGGATCGGTCAGTGCAGGATTTGCTGGGTGCAGCCGCAAGCGTGGTATCGAAGCCATAACTCGAGAGAAGACATATGAAACTTGTACGCTATGGACCGCCGCACCAGGAAAAGCCAGGCGTTATCGATTCCGAAGGTAGAATTCGCGATCTTTCGAGGACGGTACATGACATCGCGGGTGAGTCTCTGTCGCCTATGGCCCTCGCGTCTTTGAAAAACCTGGACCTTGCAAAATTGCCGGTTGTGCCGGGCACCCCAAGGTTCGGCCCCTGCGTTGGCCGTGTAGGCAAGTTTATCTGCATTGGCTTGAATTACTCCGACCATGCGGCGGAAGCCGGCATGAAAGTCCCGAGCGAGCCCGTCATTTTCATGAAAGCCACATCCGCCATCTGCGGCCCGAGCGACGATATTGTGATTCCGAGGGCCGGTACCAAGGTGGACTGGGAAGTCGAGTTAGGCGTGGTCATTGGGACGCCGGCAAAATATGTCAGCGAGGCTGACGCGATGTCATATGTCGCCGGCTACTGCGTCATCAACGACCTCTCGGAGCGCTCGTTCCAACTCGAAGGTACCGGGCAGTGGGTCAAGGGCAAGAGCGCGGATACCTTCGGTCCGATCGGACCATGGCTCGTAATGGCCGATGAAGTCCCTGACCCGCAAGACCTGAAGATGTGGCTCGAGGTGGATGGACACCGCTACCAGAACGGATCGACGCGAACCATGATCTTTGGCGTTCGCCACCTGGTCAGCTACCTTAGCGGATTCATGAGCCTGCAACCCGGAGACGTTATCTCTACCGGAACTCCGCCAGGAGTGGGGATGGGGCAGCGGCCCCCGGTTTATCTGAGAGCGGGAAACCGGATGCGACTGGGCATCGAAGGGCTAGGCGAGCAAAACCAGCGCGTCGTCGCAGAGAGCACTTCGCCAGAGACCCTCGGGTCCCCCTTGCCCTGATCCAGATGGGACAGAGCGGATCAGTACCGATAAGTCTTAGGGCTGTATTGGAAGCGCCCCCAGGAAAAACCGCGCGGGTTGATCTTAATGGGTTTGGGGCGCTTTCAATACAGCGACTTGAAGGAAGCCGGTGGTGCGACGGACGCTATGGGACTTGAATGCTGTTGAGGTGAGACACGAGGCAGCGCAAGTATGTGCCGTAGTGTGAAGGAGGGCATGGGCTGAAGGTCGGGTCGGGTTTTGTGGGCAGAGCAGGCATGGGAGGGCTCATGCCGTGAGTGAAAGGAACTGGGTAAGAGGCCGAGGAGACGCACGAAGCTGGTTCGTGTCGAAACACGGAGATGGGTTCGAGCTGGGTGTTGTGGTTTCATGCTGCACATGCGTAAGGAAGGGGCGGAGAACGGAGTTGGATCTGGGCCGCGGTGAGCCTTTCGATCACTCGCATGGGTCCACCACAACGCGGGCAGGTCCAGAAAACGGGAGCCGGAGGAGTCCTTGGGGTGGGGTGGGGGACTGGGTTCGATTGCGCCGGAGCGTTCAGCAACTGAGAACAGAGTGGCAGTAATGCGGCGCGGCGGCGGTTCGCAAGGAAGCCGAAATTGCGAATGCGAACAAAGCCGGGCGGAAGCAGATGCAAGAGGAAGCGGCGTAGGAACTCCTCCAAAGGTAGCGTCATCAGCCGCTTTTGGTTGTGCTGCGCTGAATCCCTCCAGCGAAACGTGACTTGGCCATCCGTCAAGGAGACCAGCCGGTGGTTAGAGATGGCGACACGGTGGGTGTAGGAACCGAGATAGCGCAAGGCATGCTCGGGACCTCCGAAGGGTCGTTTGCAGTAGACGACCCAGTCATGGCGAAACAGTTACCGGAGCCATGAGGAGAAGAGCTTGGGCTGGGCGAGGAGCTTGAGGTGGCCATGGAAACCGAGTTTGCCTTGGGTGAAAGCGCACCTCAGAGAGGCCACGAACTTGCCGCGAAACACCCGGCTCAGCACTTTGTTGGGAAGAAAGAAGGAGCCGCGGGCTTGGATCCAGCGCGTGTGATCGGCGGACAGACCACCGGCCGGGAGTACGCAATGGACATGGGGATGAAGTTGGAGCTTCTGATCCCAGGTGTGCAGTACGCTGAAGAAACCGATCTGGGCGCCAAGATGCTTGGGATCGAAGGCCACTTGGAGCAGAGTTTCGGCGCTGGCGTGGAACAGGAGATCGTAGATCACTTTCTTGTTCTGCAGAGCGAGTGGCGCCAGTTCCCGCGGCAGAGTGAAAACGACATGCACGTAAGGGGTGGGTAGCAACTCGCGGCGGCGCGCCTCCAGCCAACGGTGGCGGGCATTGCCCTGGCATTTTGGACAATGGCGATTGCGACACGAGTTGTAAGAGATGGCGGAATGTCCGCAGCGGGAACACTGGTCGCGATGACCGCCGAGCGCAGCCGTGCGGCATCGTTCGATGGCCAGCAGCACTTTCAGGTGTTGCCAGGTCATCCACTGGCGACTGCGTTCGAGGAATGATTGCCCCGCGATGCGAACGAGGACGGCCATCTCTAAGAGAGGCCGGTTCATTTAAGGCGTTCGCGGCGGCGGGTGTTTCTCCTTCCCCGGCGACAACGCGAGCGCGTCCAAGGGGCTAGCGGTGGCGCTGAGATGGCGTTTGGAAAGATGCAGGTAGATGGTGGTTTCTTCCAGATCGTGATGTCCCAGCAACAACTGAATCGTGCGCAGGTCGGCACCGGCTTCGAGCAAGTGGGTTGCGAAACAATGGCGCAGCGTGTGCGGATGAATCTTCTCCGCTGCTAGACCGGCCCGTTGAGCGGCGTGACGACAGGCGTACCAGACTGCTTTGGGAGTGATGGGACGATTGGCGCTGTGGCTGCGTCCACCTGGGAACAACCACTGGGAGGGCTTCCGTTTTAACCCGCGCCAGTACTCGCGCAAAGCTTCCAAGAGCTTGGGGCTGAGCATGACGTCGCGATCTTCCCGTCCCTTGCCCCCTTGGATGTGAATGACCATTCGTTGACTGTCGATGTCGCGGATCTTCAAGCGAGCCAATTCGGCACGCCGCAGCCCGGTGGCATAGAGCGTCATGAGCACGATGCGATGAAAGGGAGTCAAGGCGGAGTCGATCAGGCGAGCGACCTCTTCCTGACTGAGAATCATCGGCAGACGCAACGTCTTTTTCGGATACGGAGTTTCCGCCACGCTCCACGCCTTCTTGAGCGTCTGGATGTAGACGAAACGCAGCGCCGCCAATCGCTGGTTCACCGTGTTCGGCGCCAACTTCCACTTTCTGAACAACGCGGCCTGATACTCGCGGATGTGTTCCGGACCTAACTGATCGGGGGAACGGTGAAAGTACCGGGAGAAATGTTCGACGGCGTGAATGTAACAATCGATAGTGGTCTGAGCGTAGTTGCGACGCTCGAGTTCCTCTAGCATGATCTTGCGAAGATGGGTCACAGAGAAACCTCCTTTCTCTGTAACCAAACTAGATCAGCCACCTCCAGAACTGCTGGCCCCATGAAACGCGATAGCGTCCGTCGCACCAGCGGCTTAGTTCAAGTCCTCTTCCGGGAAGTTGGA
>Ga0074046_10000444_pt1 | contig 38076 bp, 37 predicted proteins | sample BogForMeECP23OM3_FD_94441 | JGI IMG/M metagenome (GOLD analysis project Ga0074046, IMG submission 94441) | Bog forest soil microbial communities from Calvert Island, British Columbia, Canada - Bog Forest MetaG ECP23OM3 | ecosystem: Environmental > Terrestrial > Soil > Wetlands ... | reverse complement strand
GACGGTTCGTACGTCCTGTTGATCACGAATCACGCGGTGAACTCCGCGAACGATAACAACGGGGCGGGTAGCCCGCGGTCAGTCACGATTGATGTCACGGCGCTCGGAAATTACACGTCCGTGACCAAGACGACGCTGGACGCCAGCACGGACATTACGAACGGACCGTCTGCCGTCAGCCTCACGCCAGCGGGGATGCTTTCCGTGACCCTCGGCGGATACGGTACCGCCATCCTGCACATCAAGCCGTAAATAAGCCGAGAACGGGCGGCACATCCTTCTCCGCGCCGTTTCCTGCCGGACTTCGCTCCGCAGCTCCGGAAAATGGAGCTAAGACATGAAATGGTGGCGGACTGGTTCAGCGGGGTATAACATGCCAAGCGTTGGGATTTATTTCGCCAAGACCGGTAGATCAGAGGACGTGGACCCCTTGCTGCAATCTCTAAGCAGCAGGAACATGCTCACCAACCAAATGAAAAACTATCCGGTCACGCTGCGTCACGAACGCCGACGCCGTAGACTGGAACCTATTCGTAGAGCGTTACCTGGTAGCCTAGTTTGTAGTTCGCCCCGATTACATAGCGGTGGAGGGACGGATGAATTTGGCCTGTACTGGGAGCACAAGATATGTACAAGCGCTATCTACGCTTCACCATCCTTAATTGGTTAGGAATTCTTGGAATTACTGCGGCGGTCCTAAGCGTGGCCCTTTCGGCCGTTTTCGCGCAGAGTCCGAATCAAGCCTCCAACCAGGCAATTCAAGGCCCCTGGCTAGACAAGAGTTTGTCGCCGGACAAGCGGGCCGAACTGCTTATCGAACAAATGACACTGGAAGAGAAAATTGCGCTCGTCCACGGAAACGATGTGTGGAGCCTCTATCCCGGCCCTGCGAAGTGGCTGGGCGGGGCTGGCTTCGTGCCTGGCGTCCCTCGACTGGGAATCCCCGATCTCCAAATGACGGATGGGAGGTCCGGGGTGGCCAACACTGGCAAGCGCGGCCGTTACGCGACCGCGCTGCCTTGTGCGCTGGCGTGCGCGGCGAGCTGGGACCAGGAGGTGGCATACGAATACGGTGCGCTGCTTGGCAAAGAAGTCCGTGACCTCGGCTTCAACGTGTCACTCGGCGGAACGGCCAACATCATACGCGAACCGCGCAACGGTCGGAACTTCGAATGCTTCGGCGAGGATCCGATCCTGATCGGGAAAATGCTCGGCCGGGAGCTGAGAGCCACGCAGGACCAGCAGGTGATCGGCAACATCAACCGCTATGCAGTGAACGACCAAGAAATGGCGCGCACTACCATCAACGCAGTAATAGATAAACGCTCGATGCAGGAAAGTGACCTGCTGGCTTTCGAGATCGCCATCAAGGAATCGAACGTCGGGACAGTGATGTGCGCTTACAACCGCGTCAACGGAGACTACGCCTGCGAAAACGGCTATCTGCTGAACGATGTGCTGAAGAAGGCCTGGGACTACAAGGGGTGGGTCATGTCCGACTGGGGAGCTGACCATAGCACCGTAAAAGCGGCCCTCGCCGGATTCGACCAGGAACAGCCAGGGTCCGTGTATTTCGGTGATGCTCTCCAAGCGGCGGTCGAAAAGGGCGAGGTGCCAACGGCGCGCCTCGACGATATGGTGCATCGCATCCTGCGGACGGAATTTGTGTGCGGGATCTTTGATTACCCGCCCGCCCCCAGGCCGGTGAATCCTTTTACCGGCGCCGAGGTGGCGCAGCGGGTCGCGGAGCGCGCCATCGTGCTTCTTAAGAACAGTGGCAGCCAGTTGCCGTTGAACACATCCCAAGTCAAGGTGATTGCGGTCATCGGCTCGCACGCAGATGCGGGTGTGCCATCCGGGGGTGGCTCGGATCAGGTCGATGCCGCCGGCGGCAACGCCGTTCCGCCCCCCGACGCCGGGATAACCGGGGTGGGCAGCGAATCGCGACCTCCGACTGGCATCTGGCATGCCTCTTCCCCGCTAGAGGCGATTCGCGCTAAGGCGCCGAAGGCAAAGGTGGAGTACGACCCGGGGACAGACTTGGGAGCGGCGGCGAAGCTGGCCGGCGCGTCAGACGTGGCGATCGTGTTCGTCCATCAACGCACCTCGGAAGGCGATGACGTGCCGAATCTTTCCTTACCCGGTAACCAGGATCAGTTGGTCAGCCAGGTAGCCGCCGCAAATCCCCACACGATTGTTGTACTGGAGACCGGCGGCCCCGTGCTCATGCCCTGGCTGCAAAACGTGAGTGCGGTCCTCGAGGCTTGGTATCCGGGTATTCGTGGGGGCGAGGCCATCGCCAACACTTTATTTGGTGAGGTGAATCCCTCCGGCAAGCTGCCTGTCACTTTCCCGAAGACTGAAGCCGACCTGCCGCATCCTGCGATGCCGCAGACCTCCGCTTCAGCCGGGGAAGTCAATTACACGGAGGGGCTCAAGGTCGGCTACAAGTGGTTCGACGCAGAGGGCAAGGAGCCGCTCTTCCCGTTCGGCTTCGGTCTTTCCTACACTACTTTTGCCTACTCCGGACTCAAGGTTACGCCAGGAAAGGAAGTGCAGGTGAACTGCAAGGTTACCAACACGGGAGGGCGCGCTGGTGCGGAGGTCGTGCAGGTTTACGTGTCGCTGCCGCCCCGCGCCAGCGAACCGCCCAGGCGCTTGGTAGCTTGGGACAAAATTCTGTTGGAGCCGGGCGAGACCAAGGCCGTCACCTTGCGGCTCGACCCTCGTTACTTGTCCATCTTTAACCTCGCCAAAGACGACTGGGAGTTAGTGCCAGGAGAATATGAAGTTTACGTGGGCGGGTCCTCGCGGAGCACGCCCCTCACCGGGAGAGTACGCATCCCGTAGGCGCAAATCTCTGGCGTTGGCTGCGGCGCGATGAATCGGGCTTCTGCCTGGCTTGGTGTTTGCTCCCAGGGATTAATGCGGTTGCCGTGCAGAAACTCAAGAAAATGACCGCCAGAACAGGCTGGGAAGCAAAAACCCCGCTCAAAATTGAGCCGATCGCTCCGGCCGTGACATTCAGCACATAATGCAGCCGCCTCTCTCCCGTTTTGTCCGAATGATGGCTAAGAAAGATCGTCCCCACCACTGCGACACAGTACGGGATGGCTTCTGCCTGCTGCGATTAGCAGTAGTAAGAAGACGGCCCTTGGTTCATCGAGCACTTCAGTGCCACTCAGCCACACTGCTTACTGTGCATTTTGATTTGTCTTCGGTGCAGGAAGCTCGTGCCTCAAGCGTTCTATTTCCGACTGCAGGGACTCAATCTGCTGCTGCTCGGCATCGAGTCTGGCTTTGCCGGCGGTGTCTGAGGCGTAATTGGTCTTCGAATAGTAAGTGGCCTGATCCAGTTCGAGCTCACGTTGCAATAACCTCAGCTGTTGTTCTGCGGAATCGATCTTTCTCTGAATTCCTGCGTCTTCAGGAGAATCGCAAGCAATCCGTGAGCCTTCTTTCAGAGATCTAATCCTCTCCTCGAGAATGACTTCCTGCACACGCCCCGGTGCCGGCGGTTCCGTTTGCGACAGCGGTGGAGATCCCATGGCAAGGCCCGAAGAGCCGGGTTTGAAATTCTTCATATCGACATCGCCATCGGAGATCACTTTGGGATCAGAGTTAAGTGCGTGGCGAAGCTGGTCCAGCTCCTCCTGGGCGGCCTGCAGCTCCGTTTTGAGTCGCTCGTCCTCATCAGGATTTTTGCAGTCTGCTGTTTGCGGCGTTGGTGCTGCGGGAGCCTGCTGTGGTGAAGACTCTGGAGAAATAGCTGCAGCGGTCGGCAACGATGACTGTGGGCTGAAGTCGTCGTTGGTATAGATTCTCGAAGGCTTCGAGGATTCCGATTTGTGCTCCCGAGTGTTGCGCGCGGCCTGCACTATCGAAGGTGCTGTTTCTTGTGATGCCGTGGTTCCGCCAAGCGCAAGCGTCAGAAACGTGAGGATTAAGGAAAACGCCGAAGATGCGCCCAGCAACTGCCTTATCGCGAGTGCTAAGGGGAGGATGCGAGGTTTCATGTGACGCCCCTTTTCAGAAGCGGATACTACACCCGTCAAACGTACAGGACAACCCTGGCATCCTGGTAGCGCCCGGTCTGATGAGTCGCGTTGCAGCTATCCTTCAGCCCGAGTTTATGGCAGACTCTAGCCCCCGAACGGTGTGGGTGAGGGCACGGCAAGGCAAAACGTTAGAAAAACCCAACTCGCTGTGCCTTCACCTATGAAAAAGTAATCCTCTGGATAGCCGTTCACTGGCATCCAGACCGGTCCCCGCCAATTGGAGTTGCCTCCGACTGGCCCGCGAAGTTCCATCGCTTTTTTCTTGACGAAGGGGAGCGCTGGGCTAATGCGCCCGACGAAACATCTGCTCGTATATCGCCTTGTCTGGCATCTCGAAAGTATGCGTGGGGCGATTGTGGCTAGCGCCGTGCTCGTTGCAATCACCGTACCCATCACTGTGAGCGGATTCTGTCCCAGAAAAAAGAGGGCTGCGACCAGCCTCGAATGCGTTCTCTTGGAGTCAGTGGAGAGGGAGGCTATTCCTAAAAGGCATAGCGCAGGGAGAGCATCACCAGGTTGCCGCGAAAATTGCGGGGAGCATAGATGTTTTGGTAAGCCGCCGTGGCGTTCTCATGGTAGCCGTAGTAGTCCCACATCGCCCGGCCCGTCCACCGTTTCGCAATTCGATAATCTGCTCCTCCATACGGTTGATACCACTGGGAATTCAGCGATCCGGCGACCGACGTTGGAACTGGACTCAGCGGGGCCAGATTTAGATCTGAACCCGACGCTCCGCTCAGATTCGCTCCGCCATGCAGCGTCAACCTGCTCAACACATTCCAGGAAAAATCGATGAATCCGGTATTCACGTTGCTCGAGTACGGGGAAAGTTGCTGTACCAAGCCTGTAACGCCTGGGCAGGCTGGCAATCTCGGTTCAGATCCCGTTGCCGTAAAGCAAATCAACAACTGCGATCAGTGGCCGCGTTCACGAATGCCCCTTCAAATACATCAAGTCGGCGCCGCATCCCTTGGTACGAATCCCGCCGAATCCTTGGGCCGCCACCAAAACATGCTCTTCAGTTGCACTAGGGCTTCCGTGACGCACAGGGGCAAGAAACTCAGGCCGAGCTTGGCAATCGCTCGCCAATGTGTGCGTTGATACTTCAGAGCACATATCAGCTTCCGGCGGGAAAGACCTTTCTCGCCTGTCGAGAGCAAAAAGGAGCCATACAAGTAGATACGTTCGGCAAGTGCACGCCGAAGAGCCCGCCGTTCCGAGGGCGACAGTTCCGGACAGCTAGACTGCACATGTTCGAGCGTAGCGATGCCCGTACGCAATCGTTCCTCCGGAGAAATACTTGCCGACAAACTCCCGGGCCGTTTGTGAGTAATGGCGAGCGTTTCGGGCAAGAGAGCAATCTTCCAGCGGGCCGCAATCCGCAACCATAGGTCGAAATCCTCGCTCACAGGTAGCGCCTCGTTGAACAGCCCAACGTCTTCCAGGCAGCAGCGCCGCACCGCAACCGTGGGAGTAAATACAAAGCAGTTCCGGACGAGGTCTTGGAACAATCTTCCGCAATCCGGCACGCCGTCCGCTGAGAACACAGCGCGCCGTCCGTTCCCCCGCTCACTGACCAGGCAAAGTGAGCACACCAGACCGAGGGTAGGGTCCTGTTTCAGCACCGCGATCTGGCGTTCCAGCTTCGAGGGCATCCACTCATCGTCCGCGTCAAGAAACGCCACAAAAGCACTGTCAGCCAGACGGATCGCGCGATTGCGAGCGGCTGCCGGTCCGGCATGCGGCTGACAGACGATGGTGCACGAGCGAGCATTAGTCTTCAGCACCTGCAGCGTGCCGTTCGTCGAGCCGTCATCAACGCAATAGATATGAAAATCCCTGTAGGTTTGGGCGTACACGCTATCCAAAGCGCGTTGCAGATACGGTTCCACGTTGTAGCAGGGAACAACGACGGACACTTCGCTGCGCATTTCAGAATTTTGTCGTGCCATTTTAAGGAATTTGTGTAGCCTTTCGGGTAATCCACGTGAGGGTTTGACCGCAGGGAAATGTTATTCGATCGAGCCAAGGAAATGTCACGGCGATGTCAAAAGAGTGTCACTTCGATTTGAAGCAAAGGTTTTATGTGAAAATCAGCGTGGTTACAAATAACCTGCACGGGCGGATTGCGTTACTACTGTCGAAACGGATGGCGCTTGCCGAGGAGGCAGTTATGCGTGGTAGATGCTGGGGGAACAGGATTCTATGGGTGTGTGGGCTGACGGGGGTGATACTGGCTCAGGCCAAATGCGCCCTGGCTCAGAGCGGCAGCACCGAAAAGGCGGCCGTAAGCGAAAACGCGCAAAAGATAGATCTCGCTGCCATGGGTTCACTGCTGCAGCAACTCCAGTCGCAAGTGCAGGAGCTCAATGGTCAGGTCAACACGTTGAAGGCACAGCAGGCCTCGACGGAGGCGCAGTCCGCTGAGCTACGCCGCGAGCTCGACGTAGCCAAATTGCAACTCGTTGCGCTTTCCAGCGAGCCACGGCAAGTTGCCCCTGGTCAAATTCCCCCGTCAAGCGTTGCTCCTCAAACCTCCGCAGAAGAGAGGCTCGCCAAGCTGGAGGAAAATCAACAACTCGCCGATGCCAAAGCGGCGGAACAGAATCAAATCAAGGTGGAAAGCTCGTCAAAATATCGTCTGAGATTGTCGGGAATGGTTCTTTTTAACATGTATGCAGATCGGGGACACGTCGATAACCAGGATTTCCCGCAAATAGCCACTGCGCCGGGACCTCTCTCCTCGGACGGCACGTTTGGAGCCTCACTGCGTCAATCGCAAATCGGGCTCGAAGGATTTGGGCCCACAATCGCTGGAGCGCGCACCAGCGCGAATGTTCAATTTGATTTCGCGGGCGGGTTTCCGGACCAGCCGAATGGCGTGTCCTTCGGGTTTATGCGGCTGCGAACCGGCACCATTCGATTTGACTGGAAGAACACTTCCGTAATCGCTGGGCAGGACTCACTGTTTATCGCCCCGCTCAGTCCCACGTCGATTGCATCACTGGCGATCCCGGCGTTGTCCTATTCAGGCAATCTTTGGGCCTGGACTCCACAACTACGCGTCGAACACCGTGTGATTCTCTCCGAGAATTCCTCACTATTGCTCCAGGGTGGAATTCTCGATTCATGGTCCGGTGACATGCCGGTTTCCCAATACTCGCGATATCCAACCTGGGGTGAATCTTCGGGTCAGCCCGCGTATGCCGCAAGAGTCGCATGGACGCAGGCGATCCGTGGTCAAAGTATGACCGTGGGGGTCGGCGGATATTATGGCCGTCAACTTTGGGGATACGGCCGGTCCGTCGACAGTTGGGTGGGGACCATGGATCTGGCCCTGCCGCTCGGTAAGTTCGTCGAATTCGATGGCCAGTTTTACCGGGGCCGTGCAGCCGGTGGCTTGGGCGGTGGAATCGGACAAAGTGTGCTGTGGCAGGGCTCGTTGCTCGACCCAGGGACTCAAGTGGACGGGTTAAATTCGATGGGCGGATGGGCTCAACTCAAATATAAAGCAACAACGAAATTACAATTCAATGGTGCTTTTGGGCAGGACAATCCCTTTGCAGGAGATTTGCGCGAGTACGGCGGAAGTCAACTCTTCTATCCCCACCCTCTGTCGAAAAACCAGACGGCACTCGCAAATTGCCTGTATCAGCCGAGGTCCGATCTCGTGCTTTCTGTCGAATACAGGAGATTGAAAACATTCACTCTGGACAGTTACGCGAACGCGGCTAATATCGTAAGTCTGAGCGTGGGGTACATATTCTAGTGTGGAATAGCTCGTTCGGAAGGCAGGTCCTAGCCGCATGCTGCCTGGCGGCGGTACTTGTCTCTTGCGCTGCACCCGCCAGCGCCCAGGAAAAACCTGTAACGGTCAGAGCCAGGATTGAGCTACCTGCGCCAGCCAAATCAGAGAAGTCTCGCAGCCAGGGCATCGATGCCTCCGAAGTTGTCGTGTGGCTAATGCCCCTGGACCATCCTGCGGAAAAAAATGTTCCCGCGGATCAGTCGGCAAAAAGATTGCAAGTCGTACAGAAGAATAAGAGCTTTCAGCCACATCTTACGGTGGCTCGTGTCGGCACGATGGTCGATTTTCCGAATCGTGATCCTTTTTTTCACAACGTTTTCTCACTGTTTGATGGAAAGCGATTCGACCTGGGCTTATATGAAGCGGGAGCGACAAACTCGGTTCGCTTCGATCATCCGGGTGTCAGCTTTCTCTTCTGCAACATACATCCCGAGATGAGCGCCGTGGTGGTGGCAGTGGATACGCCCTACTATGGAATTTCCGATAAGTCCGGCGGCGTGACCATTGCAAATGTGCCGGACGGAAGGTACGAACTCCACGTCTGGTACGAGCGTAGCCTGCCGGAAGAATTAAAGCGTCTTACGCGAACTGTTCACATATCACAAGATTCTCGAGACTTGGGCGCGATCGTCGTAAGGCAGGACGCCGATTTTTCTCCCACGCACAAGAATAAGTACGGTCAGGATTATCCGCCCGCCCCCAAAGAGGGCTACCCGCGTCCTTAAACAACTTGATCAGTTGCTTGGTGATTGTTCTCGCAGACCGTCTGCACAGCGGCGTAACGGCTCTGCGCATTCAGGCGGCGCATGATTCGGCGAACGTGATTCTTGACGGTAAACTCCGAGAGGTGCATCGCCTGCGCGATTTCCTTATTTGTGAGGCCACGCGCCAGCAGGTCCATCAGCTGTTGTTGCCTCGCGGTCAAGCCCAAACTCAGACACAGCCGGTGATTGAGAAGCGTCGAACCTTCGCGGGTTGTGCGTGCAACATACTGAAAGAGTTGATGACAAAGCCGGGGAGGGGAGACCGCTTCTCCGGCGGCTACCTTGCGCACTGCGGTAATTACCTCTTCCGCGCTGGCTTCCTCAAGGAGATAGCCGCTCACACCCGATCTCACCGCTTGCAGAAAGATCTCGGAGTCATCGTCCATGCCGAAAAGGATGGCCTTGCGTCCTGGCGAAAGGGACAGAAGATCGCCGATAAAGTTCGCCGGAAAAGCTGTGGCGGAAGCTTGGTCCGCGAGCAAGATGTCGCATCCGGAAGCGGCGGCTTGTTTATAGGCCGAGGCAGAGTAACGCACGGAATCAATCAGCGAAAAATCCTTCTGCCTTCGAAAAACTGCACTCAGGGCTTCACGCAGCAAGCGGCTTTCGATAATGAGGAATAACTTTGTCATCCTTGTCTCGCCAATATGTTTGGCGCTCTTCATGGAGTGCCTGTGCTTCCTCGGAATCCCAAATCTCATTTCCAGTGACAGTTAGAACGTTACTGGGAGAACCAAACAGGGTCAATCCTCAGGATGTCAAAAGCATGTCAAGAATATGTCCAAACAGGGCTGTGCGAATTTGTTCAACAGCCACCTAAAAAACTTCGTTTCAACGAAGGGCAGAAGCTTCAGGCTGATGGCTAGTTTGTTGCGCTAAGGGCAGGCGCACAAGAACAGTTGTTCCCGACTCAGAAGTTTTTTCCACAGAGACGCTGCCGGAATGATCCTGGACAATTTTGCTCACGATCGCCAACCCCAATCCCGTGCCGTTGGGTTTGCCGTAACTCACGAACGGATCAAAAAGAGTGGCTCGAATGCCTGCGGGTATTCCCGGACCGTTATCCTGAATGCGAATCTCGAACGCATCTCCCTCCTTTCTCGCGTCAATCGTGATTGAACCGTTCTCTTGGGGTGTTGCCTCACAAGCGTTCAGTATCAAATTGAAGAACACCCGCTCAAGCTTTCGGGCATCAAACATGCCTTCCAGGTCATCCGAAACCACTAGCATGATCTTGGCATTCCGGAATTCCGGCTTCGCATGGATAGCTTCGATGGCTCGGCGAATCACTTGATCAATTTTCGTCAGCACCGGCGTGATTGCGTTGCGCTGGTAAGACAGCTCCCGAAGCGAGTCAATCAGGTCGGTCATCTGGTGAGCGGCGGTCTGAATCTCTTCGTAGATCTCGTCGCGATTGAGCTTTAGCGCGTCTGCTTCGTACAGAAATTCGGCGTTGGCAACCACGGCCGCAAGGTAATGGCGGAGATCATGGGAAATGGAGCTTGCCGCGCGAGCCAGCGCCGCGATGCGCTCCGTCTCGATTCTTTGCTGCTGCAAGGCCAACAACTGGCCGCGCATCTGCGCGAACGAAGTACTCAGTTCAACCAGTTCGGTGCTGCCGCGAGGCGTAATCGAATACGTAAAGTCGCCGGACGCCAGAGCCTTCACGCCGGCGACAAGATTGTCCAGCGGACGGGTGATTGTGCGCGCCACGAACGCGATCAGCAAGCCTCCAAACAAAACGGCTAACCCGCCCAGTAGATAGATCGAGTAGTCCAAACGCTTGATAAAAGTGTTCACGGGAACGAGTGGCATCATCACATAGCAATACACGGGGGACGGCGAAGATCCATGGAGTAACACGGACGAAAAAGTGTAGTGATCGGTCTCCAACGCCATCTCTCCCGATGCGGGATTCACGGGGAATTTGCCGGCTCGAATGCGCCGGGCGAGCTCGGCCTCATCGCGAACAGGAAGAGTGGAAGCAATGACCGTATCGCCGGTTGTCAGAGCGATTTGATTATTGGCGGCAATGGCCAACTGTTGGGCGACAGCCGAATCAACCTGATATCCGACCGCTAAAATACCCAACTGCTTAGTAGTGCTGCCGGCCCCCGAGGTGATCGGGTGCAAAAACACCCAAAACAGGCGGCCATCGTCGTACCACCAAGAAGCATCTTCTTCCAGATCCAGGGAGCGCTTCAGGTCCACCTCAACTGTGGCGGCGGACCATCCCGGATGCGTCATGTGCAAAGCGACCACTTGCCTGTCTGGTTTGGCAAGGACGAAGAGATTGCTCCCCGCTAATCTCCAAAAAGTCTCCGAGGCATCCTGGATGGTCAACGCGTCCGCGGGCATCAACGCTTTCATGGTCGGCAGGTCGGCGAGCATCGCGGCGGTACGGGATAGCTGAAGCTCGCGTTGCCGTTGAACACTCTCGAACGCGCGCACCGATGCTTCCGTGCCGTCGCGAACTGATTTCTGAATTTCTGTGTTCACGGTGTGACGCACGAAGAGCAGCAAAGAGCCGGTCAAACCGAGGATGATCAGCAGCGCTGCAATCAGTAACTGTGAACGCAGTCGAAGGGGTTTCATTGGGTTTAAGGAGAAGCGCCAATCTTCAGGACGCCGAAGCTCCCAGTATAAATTTGTAGCCGGCGCCGTGCATCGTCAACAGAAACCGCGGCGATGCCGGGTCCGGTTCCAGTTTCTGGCGAAGCCGGAGGATATGATTGTCTACCGTTCTGGTCGACGGATAGTTCTGGTAGCCCCACACCTCGTTAAGCAGCTCTTCGCGGGAAACCACGCGGCCAGCCGAAGAGGCGAGGTACTTCAACAGTTTGAATTCCTGCGTAGTCAACGTGATGGCCTTGCCTCCGCGCGTTGCCTCCATGCTCGTGAAATCGATTCGCGCATCGCCGAAGGTCAAAACCTCATGATGCACGGCCTTGGCTGCGACCTGCGAAACCATTGGTGCTGGAGCTCCGGTGCGGCGCATCGCACGCCGCACTCGCGCCAAAAGTTCTTTCGGGCTGAATGGCTTGGTGACGTAATCGTCCGCGCCCAGTTCTAACAGCAGAACCTTATCTTCGACTTCCGAATTCGCGCTCAACACCACGATGGGAACGGATGCAGCTATTCCTTTGAACTCGCGGCACAATTCCTTCCCGGAAATGCCTGGGAGTTTCAGATCCAACACCACCACGCATGGAAGTTGCTTGCGGAAGAGTTCCAGGCCCGTTGGGCCGTCGGATGCGATCTGCACTTGCAAGGAATCCGATTGGAATAGGCGCTGCAGCGTCCGTTGCATCGGGCGACTGTCTTCGACGATCAGAACCGTATCCATCGCACTAATGACTCCTAGCCGGAACGATTGCTTTTGCTGGCCGTCCGGGTATGAAGTGCCCGCGACGGGTGATTGCGCGATTCCCATATGATACCCCTCCACGATGAAGTAACCATTCAAGAGTTCGAGTCAAAACTAGGTCCCCGAGACAACTGCAAAGCGCGCTTCCAACGCAACTGCTGACGTGGAAGCGCGACAATATCTTTCAAGTGCACGCCCGCACGGTGAGCCAGGTAACCCACGCGCGCAGCCTGTAAACGCAAAAATGTGCTTGGACTGCTAACGGCGATCGATCCTATCGACGCGTGTCGTTTTTGGGGAAGTAGCCGGCTGCGCCAGTATTGCCTTCGCAGGCTCGGATCAGGAATGAACTCGGCTGTCAAAAATAGATTGTTTAAGCTTCCCGGCCAATCGGAGGTCGCCCAATCGACGGCAAAATGGTCCAACCACGCACGCAGCGACTGTGTGTGTGATTCCGCGGTCCAAGACCGCAGTCGCGCGGGAATCGGCGTGTGAAATAAGCGGTTTGCCAGCCCAAGTACGAAAGCGAAGATGCACTTCGTTAACCGCGAATCGCCTGAACGGGAAATCACTGCGTTCCACAAGCAATCGTCCTCCGCGTGATATTCCACGCACTGGGCAATCTCCAGTACCCAAGACACGCGAATCCAGGAGCGAAACGAGTGACGAAAGGTGTGAAGAACCTGCAGTAGAAACTTGTCTTCCAACGACAGGCTCAGGTACCGGGCGCCAGAAATAGCCCGATGCTGCGTGTATTCCAGGCAATCTTGCGGTGTTTCTACCGGCAGCCACGGGCAAGGTTCCCAAAGCGAAGTATGTAGATCTACTTGGCGTTGACCCTGCAGGATGTACAAATCATCATCAGCAGACGGGATGTGCTGCAGCGGCGTGACAAAGCAAGTTTCCCCCGATTCGCTCAGCTGGTCTGCGGTATAACCGCAATAGCGCAGAGCTTCTGCGGCTGCGCTGACATCGCGCGAATCGACGAGAAAATCAAAGTCGACCTGATGCCGTAGCGAAGGCTCAGCACAAAAATCAGGCACCAAAGTAAAACCTTTCAACGCCCCCGCCTTGACGCCAAATTTGCGGAACGCGACATTAAGTCGTTCAAATTCTTCGACCATGTCTCGCGTCCGGACGATATTCTTTTCCAGCCTCTGCCCGAGGGCGTCTCGCCATGCCTGGGAGATCTGTGGAATGGCATCGTTAATCTGCAAGGAGCGAAGGACACCGAGTGCCAATCCGCTTCGGTCGAACCAAGCCAATAATTGACGGCCGCCTCGGCTTTCGGGCGGTGGCAACGACACGAGCCCGGAAAAGCCCGGCGCATGACCCAAAGCGGCCAGGATGGCCAGTTTTAATTGCAAGTCAGGCATCGCTAGCCCCGGTGCTTTCCTCGCTGAGATACGAATGTGGATCCCCGTACACGCCCTCATTCGTCATTCGGCAAAAAAACGGAACGAGAAACTCGTGATACGTCCGCGCATCAATAGCTGCTCCGATAAAACCAAGCAATTCCTGCCGCTCCTGATCCAGCCCAAACAGGCAGCCGGTTCCCATTCCCACGACCGCCAGGCCTCCCGATGTCAAAAGCATTGGTTCCTCCAACCGACCTTGGGAATCTTTGTCACGAATGAGCTTCCATTGAAGTGTTTGTTGGTGAGGACCATTGACAGTCACGTCCAAAGGAAGCTCCGGCAGAAGACTGAAGTCGTTCGTCTCAACCACCACGCGAATCGCACCGATTCGGTATGCGGCCTTTAGCGGCGTGGGGACAAATCGACGCAGCAGGTCCAGCGGATCCACATGATTTGGTCCGTCAGACTCGCGCATAGGACGCCCCCAAAACAAAATCAGATATCGTTGCGGCTGTATTTCGCGGATGCTCGCCGCTGCGCACGATCCAGGAAGGTTGCTCGGATAGTTCCTGAATGATGCTCGATCGTGTCATCTGCGCATCGGGCACCTCGCGGGGCAAACGCTCCGCACTCCGCTCGAAGAACTCCCTGACGCACTCCGGTCGGCAGGGAATAAAGTGACAACCGGGGGCAGCCGTGCGCTCCAGCAGGAAAATCCATCGCGGATAAGAAATACTCTTCACCGTCACGCCCGGCATGGTTTGTGGATCAATTTCGAACGCAAGTTCTCCATTCAACGTTCGAATCGGCGCGAAATCGCGCAGCTCAGGAAAGAACCGAATCGTGTCGGGAAGAAGCTTGATGGGCGCCAATAAGCCATGCGCGATCAGAGAGAGTCGATCTCTCGAGATATAGGTCCAATCATCAGACACCAACGCAAAGCCGCGCTGCGCCAACGCTAAGGTCAATGTGGATTTGCCGGCGCCGGACTGTCCGGCAACCAGCAGCGCGCTTCCATCGCGATCCAGGCAAGCGCAATGCAAAGGAGCAACGCCCATAGTAGTTCCCAGAATTCCAATGGTGATTGGGAGCAAAAGCGAATTCCAGAAAACGTCGTCGTCGGCAGCAGCTGGAGTCAGCACTCCTCGTACGCGTCTTCGCAGCAAATCGAAACTCACAAAGCCGTGCGGAGGAAGGACTGCAAATACCAGGTGATGAAGACCCCGAAAGTGTGCCGAACGTTCATCGCCAAAGCGGACCACCGGCTCCGTGATGATTTCCATTTCGAACGAGTGCGTGCTCGCACTTTTCGTAACCGCGCGCCAACGCTTTGTGGCTTGCAGCAGGTCCTGAGAATTTGTAGAGAAAAAACAGCGTGTACCCGCAAGATGAAAATCAGTGCGGAACAGAAGCGTTTGCCGGGCGAATGAGAACGTTGCCGTCACAATGTTCTCCACTCTAGCGCGAAAAACAGCGCCTGGAATGCCCTCGAAAAACAAATGACAGCCGATTGACATTCTGGTGACAAATCACTTTTTGCCCTCACGTACTGTGTCGTTGTGAGACGAAACCAATGTCCCGGAAAGTAGTTTTCTTTTTTCCTTCTTTCTCAAGCACGGAGGCTACTGCTCCTCTCGGCATCCTCGCCGTGGCTACTCCCCTGCTTCGCGCCGGCTATCCCGTCAGCCTCATTGATTCCACGATTACACCAAACTATAAGCAGCGCGTCTTGGAAGAGGTGAAGGATGCCCTGTGCCTGGGCATCTCGCTGGTGACCGGCCCCATGATTCGCGAGACCGTCGAAATCGCAAAGGCGGTCAAATCCTGGAATCCGGATTTTCCGATTATTTTGGGTGGCTGGCATCCTTCGCTTCTGCCCAAGCAGACACTCGAAGCGCCATTTATCGACATCGTTGTCCGAGGTCAGGGTGAGGAAACGCTACTGGAGGTCGTGCAACACTTGGAGGCGCGGTCACCGATTGATTTTATTCCGGGGATCGGATGTAAGCGCGACGGCAAATTGTTCTTCAGCACAGAGCGGCCACTTCGCCCCATCTCTGAACTTCCCCCCAAGGCCTATCAATTGGCGGACTTTGACGCTTACGAACGAAGCTGCGGACGCCGCTGGGCCATGTACACGTCCAGCCTCGCCTGCCCCTTCAACTGTTCCTACTGCACGAATGCCGGCGTCTACGGCCGAAAGTGGAATGCACTTTCTCCAGAGCAGTTTGTGGAAGAGACCGTCGATCTGACGACACGCTACGGGCTCGAGATGCTATGGGTGGTCGACGACAATTTCCTTGTCGATCTGGATCGCGCTCGTCACATTGCTGAAGGACTGGTGCGCGCCGGGGCCGATTTTAAATGGAGCATTCAGGCCACCACGAACCTAACGGCGCGTTTGACCCACGAAGACTTGAAATTGTTGCGCCGCAGCGGTCTTCATCAGATCTGCCAGGGCGTCGATTCCGGTTCAGAGAAAATTCTGAAGCTGATGAACAAAACCTTCCAGGATTTTGACTCCATTTATGAAAGCGCGTCTCGTTGCCTGCACGCCGGAATTCGTCCTTCCTTCAACATCATCTTTGCTTACCCGGGAGAAGGCAGAAAGGAACGCCGCGAAACCATCGATTTCATGATGGACGTTTGCCGCCGGTTTCCTGGCGCCGAATTCTGGACCAATATTTTCACGCCCTACCCGGGCTCCCCCATCATGGAGCAAGCCAAGGAACTGGGCATTCAGGTGCCGTCTTCACTGGAGGGTTGGGCCGATTTCTTCCCGCGCTACACCGTGCTTCCTTGGTTGAGTGGCCGCGAACACAGGCGGCTTCAGGTGATGCGCGATTATTTGCGAATCGCCTTCGATCGCGTTCCCATTGCGGCAGACACTCGCAAGCGTTCCACGCGCATCGCGCAAAAAATGTTGTCCTTTCCAGCGCGCTGGCGCCTGGACCACGATGTGTACCACCTGCCAGTGGAACTGTGGATCAACGAGAGATTAAAACGTAAGACCGCCCCGTTCAAACCTGCGGTGGATGCGAAACGACTGGAGCCAGCTACAGGAGCAGCGTCGTGCTAGCCAAGCGCAAAGTCGTCCTCTTCTATCCACCCTATGACGGACCTCCGCTTGGCGCTCCGCTTTGTCTGCTAAGTCTTGCTTCAGTTCTGCTCGGCGCAGGCTTCGAAGTTGCCATCATTGATGCGGCCATCGAACCGAATTGGATGAAAGCCGTGCTTCGCGAAGTGCGCGGCGCCCTCTGTCTCGGCATTTCCGTGCTTACTGGCCCGATGATTCACGGCGCTGTACGGGCTGCCAAGGCGGTGAAACGCGTTGCTCCCGATGTGCCCGTGGTTTTTGGTGGCTGGCACCCAAGCCTTCTGCCCGGCAAGACGCTTCAGGAGAAATTTGTCGACGCGATTGTTCGCGGACAAGGCGAACTCACTCTATTGGAAGTTGCTGAGAGATTGGCAGCGAAGAAGCCAATTCAGGGAGTGCCCGGAGTCTCCACCCAACAATTCGGCATGCCGCAACATGCGCCGGAACGCCGTGTGGCGCTCCTTGATGATTTGCCGACGCCGGCCTTTGGGCTGGTGGATTTCGACGCCTATGAACGCGTCTCCGGCGAACGCAAGCTCGCTTATGCGACCAGCGTTGGGTGCCCTTACGGCTGCAATTACTGCACCGACATGGTGTTCTACAAACGTAAATTCAATGCTCTGGAAGCCAGCCGCGTCGTTACAGAGGTGACTGAACTCGTCGCCAAGTATCGGATCACGGAAGTCGCGATGCTCGATTCCAATTTGCCAGTCGATTGGCGTAGGGCACGGGACATTGCGCAAGGCATCCTCGATTCGAAACTTAAATTTCGCTGGACGTTCCAAGCGTCCACCGATTTTCTGTGCCGCATGAGTGATGACGAAGTGCGACTTCTCGGTGCCAGCGGCGTTTCGCATATGGGATTCGGCACCGAATCGACCTCCACCAGTGTTCTGAAGCTCATGAATAAGCGTCACCAGCGCGTCGACGAAATGTACGAAACCGCGCGAAAAGCGGCAGTCGGCGGCATTCATGTCACCTTCAATCTGATCTTCGGCTATCCCGGTGAAACGGAGGCAGACCGTGTCGAAACCCTGCGGACGATGAGCGACATCGCGCGCCAGTTCTGGAACGTGAGTTTTTCTCCGAATATCTTCACGCCGTACCCCGGCATCCCCATCTGGCCGCAACTGCGCGAATTGGGTGTCCGGGAGCCTCAGTCCCTGCAAGAGTGGGCCGAACTTCCCCTGGGCCGAAACACTTTGCCCTGGTTGGCCGGCAAGGATCTGGAAAAACTCAATCGCATGCTGGATTTCTTTTTGCTGAACAACCAACTCCGCAAAGCCACCAAGGATCATCCGCGTCTTCGCACTGCAGTCCGCCGTGCTCTCGGCGCACCGCTACGTTGGAGGCTCCGTTCCAATCAGTATTCGTTCCCGTGGGAACTATGGGTAGGCCGCAAGCTGGAAACAATTGTCAGGCGGAGATCGCTCGTCACGGGACAACCGCTCAGCACCCAGGGAGCCGACGCATGTTGAGCCGTTCCCAACACACGCACGGAATGGTCGGAGGCATCCATGGCTGACGTGCTTTTGACCCATTCCAATCACCTTCCCTACGACCGGAAGCAAGTGCGCAAGATGGAACCCTACCCGCCGCTTGGCACTCTTTACGCCGCGGGTCTGTTGCGCTCGCAACGAATCTCCGTCGCGGTATTTGATTGCACTCTCCAAGAGCCGGAGGTCGGCCTGCAAGAAGCCTTGCGCATACATGGCCCGAAAATTGTTGCGATCTACGAAGACGATTTTAATTTTCTGACCAAGATGTGCCTGACGCGAATGCGTGAACTGGCATGGAAAATGATCGAGATCGCCAGGCATCATGGCGCAAAAGTGATCGTGCACGGATCAGATGCCACGGATCACGCGGCAGAGTTCCTCAGACTGGGAGCGGAATGTGTTTTGGAGGGAGAAGCCGAATACTCCTTGCTCCACGTCGTCGAAGCCTTGCTGGCCGGATCAAGTCCCGCGAATATTCCCGGCGTCAAACGCCTCGGCCGTGGCGGGGACCGGGAGATAATCGAAACTTGTTCGCGCAGCGCTTCACGTCGAGCAGCGACGCTGCCCTTGCCCGCGCGCGATCTCATCGATCTTTCCGCGTATCGAACGGCCTGGAAAGACGCGCACAGTGTCTTCTCGCTCAACCTGATCGCCAGCCGCGGCTGTCCCTTCCGCTGTAACTGGTGCGCAAAACCGATCTTCGGTGACAGCTACCAATTACGTCCGGCGCTGGATGTCGCCATGGAAATGCGATTGTTGAAGGAAAAGTACGGCGCCGAACACCTGTGGTTTGCGGATGACATTTTCGGTTTGAACCGCCACTGGATCGAGGATTTCGCTCTTGCGGTTGAACGTCTCCACGCCGCAGTGTCCTTCAAGGTCCAAGCGCGCGCAGATCTAATGACCAGCGACGTCGCTAACGCGCTCCGGCGCGCGGGCTGTACGGAAGTGTGGATGGGCGTGGAGTCCGGCTCGCAAAAAATACTGAATGCCATGGACAAAGGCTTGCTGCTAGAGGAAGTCCTAAGCGCACGAGAGCATCTCAAGCGGGAAGGTATTCGAGCGTGCTATTTCCTGCAACTCGGTTATCCCGGCGAACAGTGGTTGGATATCCGGAAAACGATCGCCTTAGTTCGCGAAACGCGTCCGGACGATGTAGGAATTTCCTTCTCTTACCCACTGCCCAACACACGTTTTTTCGCGCGCGTAAGGGAACAGCTTGGCACCAAGCAGAATTGGTCAGACAGCGAAGATTTGTGTGTCATGTTCAAGGGCACATACACCGACAGGTTCTATCGGGCGGTCCGGGATGCCCTGCACGCTGAAGTGGAAAGTTGGAGACCTGGCTCGCAGCAAAAAGACCGTGCAAAGGAGTGCCGTGAGCTATGGAAGCTGGTGGAATCGCTGGAATCCACCAGTCGAAATTTGGATCCCACAGAATTGCCGGAGAGAACCAGTTATTGCCCAGATGGAATATTTTCTCCGGGCGCGCATTTCATTCCCTTGCAATCGGTAATCGCACCAGCCGGAGAAGCCAATGAGTGACCTGCTCCTCACGCACGGGTATTTCCTCTACGAGGATCCGAAGGAAATGCAGATCCTCAAGCCGTACGTGCCTCTCGGCCTTCTCTATATTTGCTCGTACCTGCGCGCCAAGGGCTTTCATGTAGACGTCTTCGATACAACGTTCTCCAGCACGGAAGAACTGAAGCGCCATTTGGCGACAGAGCGCCCATCGGTCCTCGGAATCTACGCGAATCTCATGACCCGCAAGAAAGTTGTAGAGATTCTCGAAGCCGCTCGGCTAGCTGGTTGGAAGACCGTTGTCGGCGGACCGGAACCAGGCGCATATATCCGCGAATATCTCGAGGCTGGGGCGGATGTCGTGGTTCTGGGCGAAGGCGAGGCCACAATGGAGGAGCTTCTGCTCGCCCTGCAATGCAAGTCAGACACGGCATTACGAAGCATTTCAGGAATTGCTTTTCTGGATGATTCAGGCCGCCTCCGCCAGACAAGCCCTCGCGCACAGATTGCCGATATCGACGCAGTGCCTTGGCCGGCCCGCGATGCCGTAGATATCCGGCGTTACATGGACACTTGGCGCGGCGCACACGGGCAGGACTCGCTTTCGTTCATTACCGCGAGAGGTTGTCCCTACCACTGCCGCTGGTGCAGCCACCAGGTCTTCGGAAAGACCCATCGGAGGCGCAAAGCCGCAAATGTCGTCGACGAAGTCGAATGGCTGCTGAACCATTATCAACCGGACATGATGTGGATTGCCGATGACGTGTTCACCATTCATCACGGGTGGTTGCGCGCCTATGCAGCTGAGATGAGAAAGCGTGGCCTGCATATTCCCTTCGAATGCATTACGCGAGCCGATCGCCTCAACGCCGAATCTGCCGACCTGCTGGCGGAGTTGGGTTGCTTTCGGTTGTGGATTGGCAGCGAGAGCGGCTCGCAAAAGATTCTGGACGCGATGGAAAGAGGCGTGACCGTCGAACAGGTGCAAACTGCCATCCTCCTCTGCAAATCCCGTGGCATTCAAACCGGAATGTTTCTGATGTGGGGATACCAGGGCGAAGAACTGGAAGATATTGAAGCAACCATCACCCACGTGAAAACCAGTGATCCGGATGTTTTCTTCACCACCGTGGCCTACCCCATCAAAGGGACACCGTACTACGAGAACAGCGTCAATTCTCTTGTTCAACTGAAACCTTGGCGCCAGTCCTCGGATCGTGAGCTATTGCTCCGCAGCCGGCGCTCTCCCGAATTTTACGGCTTCGCGGATCGCCTCCTCCAAAACGAAGTGCAACTTGCACGGCTGCAGCGAGCGGGCAGCAATGAAGAGGCGCAAGAAGGCTTGCGGCGGCAGGTGAGCACGCTACGTGAGTGCCTGTATTCCACCTCCTCCGAGGTGAAGGCATGAATGGGGTGAATAGCGTCACGATCTCTGCCGCCGCAACCGCTTTTGACCGAATCGCCAGCTCCTACGATGACGTCTTCACCCGTTCGTTGATCGGAAGGGCTCAGCGGAAACAGGTCTGGGCAAAACTGCTCGCCGCGTTTCCCCCCGGCCAGCGTGTACTCGAATTGAATTGCGGCACCGGGGAAGATGCGAGATTCCTCGCGAAAAGAAATCGGTCTGTGGTGGCTTGCGATGTGTCCCCGTCGATGATTGATATCGCCAGGCGGCGAGATCTGACAGAAGGCAGACTCGCCAATCTCGAGTATCTTCAACTCGCGAATGAAGACCTGGGACTTTTCTTCTCACGGGGGCACTCATTTGATGGTGCGTTTTCGAACTTTTCCGGGCTGAACTGCGTCGCCGACCTCGGTCCGGTAGCCGCGATTCTAGCTACTCTCGTAAGGCCCGGAGGGCGCCTGGTGCTCTGTCTCTGGAGCCGGTTTTGCCTGGCCGAGTTGATTTGGTACGTGCTCCACGGCCAGCCGAGAAAAGCGGTTCGAAGAATCTCCGGTACTGCGAGCGCTAACGTCGCAGGGACCACAATTCCCGTTTCGTATCCAACAGTTCGCGCGATCCGCCGAGCCTTTTCTCCCTGGTTCCGCTTGGAATCGCGTTCTGCCATCGGCCTGTTTGTGCCGCCTTCTTACGTGGAGCAGTGGATACGCAAACACAAAAAGTTTCTCGCTCATATGGAGTCTCTGGAGCGCGTTTTCGCGGAATGGCCGGTGCTGCGTGGTATCGGCGATCACATTCTCCTGGAGTTCGTCAGATGCAAGCCTTAGCCGCAGCCACTACCTCAGGCGGAATTCGGTCTTTCGAGATCGGGCCTCGCCACTGTGCTCAACAAACTCGCCCGATTGCACTGCGGTGCCCTGCCTGCCGGACGGAGTCGATCGCCCTCCCCTATTATTCGCTCGGTCAACCGTGTGGGGCGATCGCGTGCACAAATTGCTCCTTCGTGCTGGAACAAAAGCACCGCATTTGGCTCGCTTTGCCACGCGATCGTCACAGGTATTTCGCTCTTTTTCTTCGAAACTACCAAGCAGTTCGCAAAGCAGAAAGCCGCGGAAGCGATGGCCCCGATTTCTATCTTTCCTTGCCTTTTTGCGATCGCACCAATCGCAATTCCTGGCAGTGGTCCATTCGTGCAAGAACCTACCGCTACATTGTTCGCCATATCCTCCCGGCCTTGAATGACGGTGCATCTCAGCAGGCAACCATCTTGGATTTGGGCGCAGGCAATGGCTGGCTGTCCTATCGACTGGCAACTCTGGGACATCGACCAATCGCCGTCGACCTTCAGTCGAATACTTACGATGGCTTGGGTGCCGCCACGCACTACCTGCACACCCTTCCGGTCCTTTTCCCTCGCTTCCAGGCGGAACTCGACCGCCTTCCCTTCGAAGACGGGCAGTTTGACTGCGCCATCTTCAACGCGTCGTTTCACTATTCGGAAAACTACGATGTGACTCTTGCTGATGCGATTCGTTGCCTGCGGCCCGGGGGAACGGTATGCATCGCAGATTCGCCGTCGTACAGCCGGGAAGAACACGGTCTCGCCATGTTGCGGGAGCGCCGAAACAGCTTTCAAGCGCGTTTTGGATTTCAATCGGATGCGCTGGCCAGTTGCGAATATCTCACCAAAGAGCGGTTGCTCTCCTTGGAAGCCAAGCACGATCTTCAGTGGACCACTCACCCGGTTTGGTACGGAATTCGCTGGGCGTGCCGGCCCATCATTGCCCGGCTTTCCAAACGCCGCGAACCTTCACAATTCCGGATTTATACCGCGCGGGTGAAAACATGATCATCCTCTTTAATCCACGGGCCACGAAGCCGCGTAACCGACGATTTCCGCTTTCCGTCATGGCCTTGGCCGCGGTCCTCGAAGGCCGCGAACATTATCAGATTTTGGATGGCAACGTTGACGACGACGCCACCCAGACCATCCTCAATATGATCCGTACCCAAAACGTGGAACTGCTGGGCGTCTCCGTGATGCCGGGCCCACAGATGGTCTCGGCGATCGAGAGTTGTCGTGAGATCCGGAAGCAGTATCCAAGGCTACCGATCGTGTGGGGCGGTTATTTCGCTTCGATTTATACCGATGCGGCGTTAAATGCCAAGTATGTCGATTATGTTGTTCGTGGCCAAGGAGAGGACACGCTGCTGGAATTGCTTGACGCGCTTCGAGGAAAGCGGGGGTTCGAAGGAATCTTGGGATTGTCGTTCAAGGACGTCTTCGGGCTGCACCGCCACAATCCAGAGCGCCTCATGCAGCCGCCCGACGCATTTCCCTGGTCGCCTTTCCATCGCGTGCCTGTTGAGAAATACCTTCGGCCTTCCTTCTTCGGCAAGCGGACCGCGGCGCATCATGCCAGTATCGGGTGCCCGTTTCGTTGCAGCTTTTGCGGAGTGCACGCCATTTACGGAAATCGTGAACTCGTGGAGAGTCCGGCGCGAACGGAAGATATTTTGCGCCACCTGAAGATTCGCTACGGCGCGGACTCCGTGCAGTTTTACGACATGAATTTCTTTCTGAAAGAGAGCCACGCGAGGGAGCTTGCGGAGCGCATGGCGCCACTGGATCTTCGCTGGTGGTGCGAAGCGCGCATCGACACTTTCAATCGCTATTCCGACGCGACACTCGACGCCATCCGCCGTGCTGGATGCACCATGATCTTTTTTGGCGCGGAGTCCGGGTCCGACTGGGTCCTCAAAGAAATGCAGAAGGACATCACCACCGAACAAACACTGGCTGTGGCGCAGCGCATCCGCCAGTTTGGAATCATTCCGGAATTTTCATTTGTGATCGGCAATCCACGCGATCCGGAGCGGGATACGCGCGAAACCCTGCAATTCATTCGCAAGATTAAACAGATCAATCGCCAGTCGGAAATCATTATTTATCACTATACGCCCGTGCCGCAGCGCACCGCGATGTACGGCAATGTCGACCGCCAAGTAACCTTTCCGACGACGCCGGATGAATGGGCGACCAAACGTTGGATGGATTTTACGGTTCGCATTAATCCCAACACTCCCTGGCTGAACAGAAAGACAAAAGAACTCATCGACAATTTTGAACTGGTCGTCAACTCCCGCTGGCCGACCGTCCAGGACATTCGCGCTCCTCGCTGGAGCCGCGCACTCTTAAAGACTCTGAGCTCTTGGCGATACAAAGCCAAGATCTATGCGTACCCGAAGGAACTTCGCTGGGCCCAGCAATTCATCAGCTTGCGCAAACCAAAAGAGGAGAGCTTGTAACCACCAAGCCGAGGACCCATGTCCACCACTTCATCTACAACCGCTCTCTCGCCCGCTGATGGATACAATCTGTGGGCGGCTAATTACGATGACCAGCGCAACCCGATGTTGTCTCTCGAGCAACGCATTCTCCAGCCCCTTCTACCGCCGTTAGTGGGACTCGATGTCGTGGATCTCGGTTGCGGCACAGGACGCTGGCTGGAAGTGTCCAGGGATTGCGGAGCGCGCTCCCTCCTCGGCGTCGATCTTTCTCCAGAAATGTTGAGTTACGCGCGAACGAAATTGCGTGACTCGGTGAGATTCGTGTGCGCCGACTACAGGAATGTGCCGATTCCGCGCGGCTCGGCCGACGTCGTCTTTTCCAATTTCGTTCTAAGCTATATCGAGGAAGCCGGTCACTTCCTGGAGTTTGTAACCAAGCTCCTTCGGCCCGGCGGAATGTTTTTTCTGACTGACGTGCATCCCGAAACCGCCGCCGTCCTGAACTGGCGGCGCGGTGTCCGCGTAAAAAACGAATTTCACGAAATCCGTACGTTCTCGAGGTCCATATCCGGCTTGATCACGCTTTGCAAGAAAGCGGGCTTCCACGTTGACCGCCGTCTGGAACCAACATTCGGACATGACGACCGCATTATCTTTGAGCAGAACGGTAAGCAGGAATATTTCGACGAAATCGCCGATTACCCAGCGATCTACTTGCTCCAATTGAGCGTGCCGGACCACCCGCGTCGTGACTCAGTGCGGGTAACGAGACCAAAAACCGTAAGTCGCCTGCGGGCTGGACGATTTGCTCTCGGGTCTACCGTTAGTCTCTCGGGAGAAATGCGCATTACCCGATCTCGCGTGGAAGCAGTCTCCTGTGCCACAAACGGCATCTCCTCTATTTCATCGATGGAAGATTGTATTGATCTGGCCGGTTATCTGGCATTTCCCGGACTGATCAACGCCCATGATCATCTGGAATTTGCTCTATTCCCACGCCTGGGAAAAGGTGGCTACAGAAATTGCTTGGAGTGGGCCGAAGATATCCATCATTCGTATAGCGCTGAGATTGCCCTCCATCGGCAGATACCAAAACAGGTTCGCTTGTGGTGGGGTGGGATCCGTAACCTTCTCTGTGGAGTGACGACGGTCTGTCACCACAATCCTTATGATCCTGATGTTTTCAACGGTGACTTCGTCATCCGAGTCCTTCGTGAATTTGGATGGGCCCATTCCTTGGCGTTGGAGCCAAATGCTCCGCTGAAGAAAAAGACGACTCCCAAGGGCCAACCGTTCTTGCTCCACTTAGCCGAAGGCATTGATGAACGGAGTGCACAGGAAATTTTCCATTTGCACCAATCGGGTGCTTTGGACGCGGAGACCGTTGTCGTCCATGGAATCGCAATGGGAAAGAAGGGCAGCGCCCTAGTGCGGTCCACCGGCGCCGGCTTGATCTGGTGTCCTAGTTCCAACCTCTTTCTATTCGGAAAGACCATTCCTGCGGAAGAAATTCGGCGCTACCCGAATGCAGCTCTTGGCAGTGATTCGCCTTTAACTGCAGAGGGAGATTTGTTGGACGAGATTCGTTGCGCCCACGATGTGTTGAACGCGAGCCCCACACATCTCTACGACTACGTCACCCGTCAACCGGCAAAGCTCCTGCGGCTGCGGAATGCCGAAGGGAGTTTCCGCGTGGGAGGCTTCGCGGACCTCGTGGCCGTCCGCGACACAGGAGGAACGCCCGCCGAAGCTTTGGTTTCATCATCGTACCGCGAAGTCGAGCTCGTCCTTGTAGGAGGCCGCATTCACTTGGCATCCGAAGAGAGTAAGCGGCGTTTGCCAGCGAGCCTGTGTGAAGGGCTGCAGCCCCTTTCCATCGATGGCACCGTGCGCTGGATCCGTGCGCCACTCGAGTGGTTATTCACAGAGACTTCAGCTCACCTCGGTGAAGAGATTTATCTCGGCGGGAAGCGGGTACGCTTTGGAAGCTAAGACGGAAAGCATCGCGCCCTTTCAACAAGCAATAAGCGACGAGCAGGTCGTCAGCACGCTCCCGATCCTCGTGGTGCATGCGCACAGCTCCTGCAACTGCCGTTGCATTATGTGTGACATCTGGAAAACGCGGGAGCACAAGAAATTTGGTGTCAGCGATCTGGAACCCCAACTTGATTCCATACGCCGCCTCGGAGTTCGTTGGATTGTATTTTCCGGCGGTGAGCCACTTCTGAACCCTGAGCTCTCTGTGGTCTCTTCCATTCTGCGCAAGGAAGGAATTCGCCTGACACTTTTGACCACCGGCTTGCTTCTCAGGAAATATGCCGCCGACGTGGCCCTGAACTTCGACGACGTAATTGTTTCTCTGGATGGCCCGCCAAGGATCCACGACGAAATCCGTCGAGTGGACAATGCCTTCGCAATCCTTAAAGAAGGAATTCGTGCGCTCAGAGAGAAGCGCAACGATATTCGTGTCACCGCTCGCTCCACAGTTCAGAAAGCGAATCACTCATGTTTGTGGGAAACTGCGCTCGCAGCAAAAGACATGCATCTCGATGCCATCTCGTTTTTGGCTGTCGATCTAACGTCCCCCGCATTCAACCGCTCCTTGGTTTGGCCTGTTAGCCGGCAAACCGAGCTGGCCCTTTCCCTTTCCGAAATTGCCGCGCTTGAAACGGAGGTCGAATCGTTGATTTGCAACGGCGAACGTGAATTCGGCCCAAGCTTTATCACGGAGTCGCCAGCAAAACTGCGACGGTTGGCCCGCCATTTCCGTGCACAACTAGGGTTGGAGCGGCCTCAATCACCCGTTTGCAATGCGCCCTGGGTTTCCGCGGTCGTCGAAACCGATGGAACTGTTCGGCCTTGTTTTTTTCACGAATCCATTGGTAACCTGCAAGGCACAACTCTCGAAGCGGTAATCAATGGGGCGAAGGCGCGTTCGTTTCGAGAAAATCTCGATATCAGTTCGAATTCCATCTGCCGCAAATGTGTCTGTTCCCTGAATTACCGCGTTTGACCTGCGGAACTCGAACAGTTCGCAGCGTCCTCATCTCCCGAATACATCGATGGTTCTCCCAGGCTGCCCGCCGCCGGCAGATGACGAATGTAAACAACGACGGACCATATCTCGTCGTCCGTCAGGATTCCTTTTGACGCAGGCATTCCCGATGGAGACACTCCATTGTCGATCACCCATTTCAGTTGACCATCCGCATAAGACTGCACCTGCTTGGCGTTCAGAGGCGGAACCGGCGGCGCCATCCGGTCGGCGAACGGTACACCCGTGTTTTGTCCGTCCAACCCGTGGCACGCCACGCAGTAATGCGAAAACGCCACTCTTCCTTTTTCTATGGTGGCCGGAGTTTCTGGAACTGGATTCTTCGCGTCCTTGCCACCGACCGTCATGGAGTGCTTGATCTTGGTGATAACCGACGTCTCCCACTTCCCGGGTGGAGTTGCTTTGCACCCGGCCAACATTGCCGTAGCGCCAAGAAGTAGCAGTGCCGTTCGTTTTAGCATTTCACTCATTCCGTGACGTGGACCGTCATGGTCATCGATCCATGGCCGGAGCCGCAAAAGTGCGCGCATTTCCCTTGGAACGTGCCCACCGTGTCCGGAGTAAAGCTCACTTCTGCCGACTGACCCTTCTTCACGATCGTCCGCACGCCCAAATCCTCAATGGCCAGGCCGTGGCTGACGTCCTTGGAGTGAATCACCAAGGTCACCGGTTCGCCCTTCTTTACCGTGATTTCATTTGGTTCGAACGAGAAGCGCTGCGCGGTGATAGAAATGGTCCGCGGCCCTTGGTCACCGGCCGCCAGCGGAGATACGACAATTCCCCACAACAATACTGTTCTCAAGAAAGATTTAAGCTTCATAACCAGGTTTTCCCTCAGTATTCATTGGAGTTTGTGAATCAAGGAGCAAGATATTTCAGAATCAGTTGTTCATCCTCTGCGCTCAACATGGCGCGCACGCGCATGTGCTGTAGCACGGCCTTCACTTCACGAGGCGAAAGGGAATCGGGCGGATTGTGGCACCTCCCACAATTTTCTCGGAATCGGTTTTCCCCTTCCTCGCCATCATTTTTTTTGTCGGCAGCCGCCTTGGACGTTTTCTGCCCTCGGGCGGGTGTTTGCGGCACCGCAAGCACCTTCAGCGAGCCTACCAACAGAAAAATTACAAACAGAACGCTAAACAACGGTTTCATTTGTGTTCTCCGGGCCATGCAGGGAAAAGAAACCGATAAGTGATTCCGAAGTTCCAGATATTGCTGTTGCCGGCAGAGCTGTACGCCCTGCCATAGCTGCCGTTGATCCGCACGTTGTGGGGCAGGTAGTAATTCAAACCGAAATCGAATTGATTCACATCCGCGGACGGCAGCAAGTCCTCCGGCGTGGGTTTCCCCTTGAAATATTGCTGCACTCTTCCCACCACCTGCAGACGACTTACCCAGGAGATCGTGTCTCTACTCCGCGCTAAGTGAAAAGCTCCTTCGAGCCAGTATCCTTGTCCGCCTGGTGAATGAGCGTATTCCGCCCGCACATCCAAAGGAATCTGCGGCGGCTGCCAGGTCACGTAACTTCCGGCGGCGTTGTAATCTCCGCTTTGTAGAAACCTTTGATAGGAGGCGCCCAGCTCGATGCCTTCGTGCGGCAGAAAAAGTCCTGCCCTTCCGCCCGCGGCACGGCCAGACTGCAAATTCTCGGTGGTGGTCAACGCGGAAGCATAGGCCGCGTAGTTCAAGATCCAGTTCGCTCGCGCGACGGCAACTCCCCGCACCATCCCCCCGTTGCTCGAACCCGATGTGCGTGTGCCAATTGTATAAATGATGGGCGTATCCACAAGATTCGCAATCCACAGCGGGAAGCGCTCGTTATAGATGTTAAAAGGCGTGAGAAACCTGCCCACAGAGACAGTCACGTGAGAATTAGCGATATAGTCCACTTGAAGATAATCGAGAGAGGCGAAGAATTGACCGTTATAGGGCCCGCTGGTGCCATTCTCGCGCGAAATGAATCCCTGAACGTTGGCACGGGATTCAACCAGCCAATGATCTCCCAGCGGGGCAACCAGCACCGGGGCAATGATCGGTTGAAACGAAGGCGCACCTCCAGTTTTAGAGCCAATGAAAGCTAGCGCCCCCGAAAGGATGGGCACGTCCGATTGCGCATAAATTCCGCATGCGCCGCAAAGTAATCCTAAGAGCGTTCCCAAAGCTCTTCTCATCTTGTCGTCCTTTTTGAAGCCGTCCCTTGAATCGGCCAACAATCGTGTTCGCCAATCCAGCAAACCTCGAGACATTTCGCAGACTACTTGCTTGTGCGCGGCTAGTTGTCACCAGAAAGTCAAACCCACGTCATCTTCGTGCTTTTGATGTCGCGGGAATCGTTCGAAAGAATTTCTGCGTAGTCCGAATTAGTACCCGACGCTTAGAGCGAATTGGCTCCTCGCGTTGTCAGGAATTGGACCTTCTTTTCAATCCACTCGGGCGGACTGGCCAGGCAAGGAGAACTCGATGGAAAAGGCGACGCGCATTCTTGTAGCGAACCGCCCAAACTCATGAAGGACGCGTCTGCGGAAGGGACTTGGCATTTCGACAATTCCTTTGCTAACGCTTGACCGCGTCGTGACAACTCCTTCTTGGCTGCGGTCTAGTCTGATTCACCGGTCGGGAGGGCCTTGGCTCTACACTTCGCGCGGAAGGAATAGGGCTGAGGCACCTTCTCGACCGCCTCAGAAAAGTGAGTAATCCTAGAACGAGCGAATTGGTCCAAAGACTGCGCCTGATTTATCAGCCTTTATTTCTTCAAAACCTTTTCACTTTGACTTTCTCCCCGGCCTTACCGTTCGCGCAAATCGCGCACCAGAGAAGACATCACAAATTATTGGGCGCGTTATGTCATTTCCTCCTACGGACTTCGGAAGACTTTGGCGCACTCAAGATCGCGTTGTGCGAGCAACGCTCTGGCACTTTGCGGATATGTGAGGATCCCGCCCGGGATAGGCGCTGCTAAAGAGAGCCACGAGGAAGCAGACTAAGAAGTTGAAATCCAATTGCGGCGCTCGACAAAGGTTGGAGGTTCGTACGTACGTCCTGACGCCAGCTGATGCTCCTCTCGGCGTGTGGACCACAACAAGATGGGGCCCAACCATGCGGCAGTGAGACGGGCGACGATCGGGAATTCATTCTCGACTTCGTGGCGCAGCTTGTGAATCCGCTCACTCACGATTCGATTGACTTTCTTGAATTCTCGCTCCATCACCCAAAGTGCCCCGCTGTAGGCGCGGTTGAGCTTTTTGACTTCTCGCGCAAACCGCTCACGGACGCGTGGATCGGGATAGTCCTTGTAGCGTTGCCAGCCCTGGAACATGGTTTGGCACATACGATAAAGACTCGGTCCATTGCGCTCGAAATCGCGCCAAAATGCCCAATCCAGGAACCGCTTGAATCCTCGCGAGAAATTGCGCCGTGCCGGAAGTTGAATTTGTACTGCCCGTGGGTGTCGGCAAGGTCAATGTCCGTCAACAGACGACCCTGATCGGCCAAGCCGGGCTCCACGCGTGGTTCCGCGCGTTGTTACCTTCGTGGTCGCTGTTTCTCGGAGATCGAACGAATGATCAGCTTGCCACTACCTGCTTTGACGAACGGCGGGTCAGCTTGCGCCTCGGCGGCGTCAAGCAATTCCTGAACTTCCGGCCTGCTTAGAGTGACCACGCCATCGAGCCTCACAAATCGGTTCTGATTCCCGCTGCCTTGCAATATACCGTGCGGATCAGGGAGAGTGGCCCCGCGATAGAAGCTGAGACCTACGCCTTTGGAATTTGCTGCCAGAGAGACGACACAATCGGAAGGGCGCTCTGTCGTGCAATAGCCAATCACGAAGAAGTTGTAGTTGTCATACACCAGTTCATTCGCCGTCGGGAAACGCTTGCGCATCACTGACCTGCATTCGCGAATCAGCTTGCCCATAGCGGGATCAAACTTGGCGATAAAGCCCCTGAGCTGCCGGTCTGGGGTCTCAGGCATGCATTTCATATTAGCGGGATCGTTTACCCTCCACAACACGCCGCTCGGGACACCTGACTGCCGGCGAAGTGGAGATCAGAGTCCTCCAACTCCCGAGTGATCGGCAAAACCTCACCTTGCCGGATTACGTCAGGGTTGCCCGTCATCCGGAAGTTGGCAGTAAGCCGCGAGAAGCTTGGTCTCCTACAACGAATTTTTGAACGCAGTTCCTGCCGTTCTCCTTGGCGCTGTAGAGGGCATCCGTTTGCTGCAGCAGTTCCTCAATTGTGAGATTTTGCCTTCGGTCAGCAACCGTGATTCCCATGCTTACTGTAACCGGTACCGTAGCGAACGTAGTGACGATCGCATCCTTGCAGACCAAATGTCGAATTTCATCCGCGCTTCGAGTCGCAACTCCGTAGAAGAAGAGAAGAAAGAAGCAGAACACCGAGCATGAAATCACGCATCGAAATTTCGCTTCTATTCGTTCTGACCACAAAGCGTTCACCACCAGCGGTCTCCGCGCGCGGCGACAAAATTCCGCCAGACATAGTCCCACGGTACGACGAACAGGAAAATCACGCTCATCAGGCAGGCAAATGTTGTGTCCCAGGTGTCTGCGTCCATGGTGTGGTTCTGCCAGGCAGGCAGCGCCACCGCGAGAAGCCATGTGGCCTTCCATGCTATTTCCCAAAATAGAAGCGGCAGCATTTTCAAGGGATAGCGTAGCCCTGGGACCGCCAGCAGCACTAGAGCGAGCAGCATGGAATTGACCACGCCATGCATCAGCTCCCAAGGCCTGTGATGAAGAAAGGCAGGAACCTTCTGCATTCCCATGCCGACGGCAATCAAGAGGTATCCGGCCCTCAGAAGATAAATTCGCCACAGCGCGATCTCCTGCGCCGGAGTTTCGTTTCGGTCCCGCGTGCCCAATGCTGATGCTGGCGATGAATCGGTTTTCATTGCGTATCTCCCAATCCAACTCACATCGGCGGCGTCCGTTAAGTTAGCCGACATTCCCCATATGACCGTGTTATCAAACTGAACGCTGCGTCTGTGATTCTATGCAGCGAATTGGTGCCGGAGCCGTTTTACGGGTCCGTATATCCATGATAGCTAGCGCAACATCACCATAGCTCACAATACTGGATAAGGTCACTTAGTGGCTGGTCGGCTAACCGGAAGTTGGCCAGAAACGCGTTCGAGGAGATGAAGACGCCAGCGACCTCCGCCGGGACCTCGCGTCCCACATCCGGACTTCTCCCTCGTTTCGCCGAATTCGCATTGACGAGAACCGCGTATCAGGCACTAGGCCGTTAGACCTCGAAACAGTCTCGAATTTGTGTTGGATTCGCAGCGCGATCTACAACGTACAACGACGGCATTTGAACGCGATGGTTATAATCCAGAGGGAGTATTTGCGGGGGCGAGTGAGGTATGCGGAAGACTGTTAGCACTCGCTGTGATCATTCAATGGGTGCGGGCTCGTCGGGCAACCGGCCCACTATCGAGAAGCCAATCGCAAAAACGAGGACGCTGAAGACAATCACCGCGAATATCACCGGCGCCAGATTCTCCGCCCCCGGAACCCCGTATTGCATCGGAAGTGTCGCCAGTATGCCGGCAGCAAGACCGCGAGGTATAGCTGCACAGAGGAACCTAAACTCCTTCTTCCGCAGTCCCATGCTCCTCGTCGAGAGCAGCACAGCTGGAATCCGCATCGTCACGAGGAACAGTACACAGACGGCCGCCAGGACAATCTTCTTCAGGTCCGTCGGGAACATCAGGCCAATCAGGAAAAAAAAGAACGACTTGATAAGGAACGTCATCTGGTCCTGCATGACCGTTATTGTCTCTGTTGCAGCGAACACCAGTCCATGGGTGCCCGGAAACAGGCGTGGCACGATAGACGAAGCGTTACCGACCAAAAGCGACGCCACCAGCACCGCCATGGCGCCATTTCCCCTAAACAAATCGGTGATGCCATATAATGCAAGCATTGACGCAAGAAATACGGTATAGCCGTGAGGTCTGTCCCGCATGGAAGGTATTCCGGGGACAAGCAAGGCGGCGGCAATTACACCTGTAGCCACCCCGACACCGAGTTCTCTCGCGAGGGCAATGAAGGGACGAGAAATGTCCGCACTACCGCTCACGACGAGGTCGATGAGCACCATCGTTACAACGACACTGAGCGCGTCAGTTGCAGATGACTCGACCTCCAGGATGCGCGCTACTCTAGAAGGCACCCGAGCCATGGCCATCGTTGGCATAATGATAACCGAACTGGTACCGGCGACTATGGCGCCTACCATCACCCATGCCAACGGCGGCGAGGGGCGCACATAACCCAGTTTTGTAGACAGCCAAAAGAACCCGCAGACCGCGATCAAAGAAAAGAGAAATCCCGACAAACCCAGAAAAATGCCGCGCGGCGCGGCCGCGGCCACCTCGGTAAGTTGGAGACGAAACGCTCCGCTTGACAGGATGACTGTCAAGGCGATGGCTCCAAAGAAAGGGATGCTTGGCTTAAGAAGGTCTGCCGGGATAAGACCGGATACGGGGCCGGCGAGAATGCCGGCGGCCACCAGCCAGACCACGTCCGGAATGCGCGTTCGTGCGAAGATGAACTCGCCAAGTGCCCCCAGCAGGAGGATACCGGCAATCTCAACCAACAACCTGACTACAGGATCCATTTCAGCTTTCTTGCGGTTAGTGCGCGCCGCCCTGGATGAGCTAACGCCTTTATATCATGATGGCGGTCTCTTTCAGATCGCTATGGCCCAGCAGGATCTGAATCGTGCGCAGATCCGCGCCCGCTTCGAGCAGATGCGTGGGTCGGTTGCCGCTTAATGGATGATCTTGTGCGCGCGAACACAGAGTGCTGCGTTCTACTCAGGCTACTCGGGACAAAATCCCCTTGGTCCTGAATCACATTGAACCCCGCCACAAGGGTAAAGTGGGATCAGTCCCAAGAGGTCCGGATGTGGGAATGCTCAGGCTATTATTCTGAAACGTGACTGCAATGCCGAACACGGACACCAAGACCCCGCTTCGGACGGGCTCCCTCCGATCCTTCATTCGGTGGCTTGTCATCAGCGTGGTGCTTCTTTGGTCGCTTGCAGCGCTGATCCTTCTGGCCGCCCGGTGGATCGACCCACCGACAACCGCGGTGCACATCCAGCGCCGCTTGCAGGCCTGGATTCACCACACGCCGTATCGCGAGCGCTACAAGTTCATTCCGCTCGGCCAAATCTCGGCCGATCTCCAGCACGCGGTAATCGCCGCAGAGGACGCCCGCTTCTACCAGCACCATGGATTCGATTGGCACGAGGTGCAAATCGCTGCCGAAGAAGATTTGGAAGGCGAACGCACTCGCGGAGCTTCCACCATTACCCAGCAACTCGTAAAAAACCTCTTCTTCGGAACGGGTCGCTCGTTCCTCCGCAAGGGCGCAGAGGCTTCGCTGGTACCGGTGGCCGAATTCGTCCTCGGCAAACAGCGCATTCTGGAGATATACCTCAACGTGGTCGAATGGGGGCCTGGTATTTATGGTGCAGAGTCGGCGTGTCGTTACTACGACGAAGCCGCAGCCCGGAATATCGGCCGGCAACAGGCGGCACGGCTCGCCGCAATTCTGCCGGCTCCCCTGAAGCGACGACCCGAGCGCATGAATAACTACAGCGCGATTATCCTTAAGCGGATGGGCCAGATGGGTTGGTAATTGTGGCTAACATTTTACCAATGCGCCAGAAACGCGTTCGCGGAGACCACGGAGGATGGCCTCGAACCGGACTGGCCGGAATAATTTTCGGATGGTCCGTCACTCGTCCAGAATCATCGGCAAACGCTCTAAGCATCTCCGACAATTTGGGCAACATGAACACGTGGGATAGTGTATAGTGCCCGGAACCAAAGGCACTCGTCCAGTCTTCCCTTGAACAATGAAGCGAGCAGCCCACAAAGAAAACAAGGCGGCATCAGGCACGCAGCGAATCAAGGTGGCTGTCGTCCAAGCTGCCTCTGTTGTTTTTAATCGTAAGCGTACCCTGGAGAAAGTGCACGTCCTTGCGCGAGAGGCAGCCCGTCAGGGTGCCCAGTTGGTGCTCTTCCCGGAGGCATTTATCTCTGCCTATCCGCGGGGACTCGATTTCGGCGCGGTGGTTGGTTCGCGGTCGGAGGAAGGCCGCGAAGACTTCCGTCGATATTGGGAGAGCAGCGTGGACGTACCTGGTCCTGCAGTCGAGGAGCTTGGCCGGAGCGCGCGCAGCAACAGCATTTATCTTGTCATCGGTGTAGTCGAACGGGACGGCGGCACTCTTTACTGCTCGGTATTGTTCTTCGCTCCGAACGGCAGCTTTCTGGGAAAGCACCGGAAGGTCATGCCAACTGGATCGGAGCGTCTGGTATGGGGTTTTGGCGACGGATCCACGATTCCGGTGTTCGACACTCCCCTGGGGAAGGTAGGTGCAGTGATCTGCTGGGAGAACTACCTACCTTTGATGAGAGCAGCGATGTATGCAAAGGGCGTCGAAATATACTGTGCGCCCACCGCCGACAGCCGAGACTCGTGGACCGCTTCGATGCGGCACATCGCCGTGGAGGGAAGGTGCTTCGTGCTTTCCTGCAACCAATTTAACCGGCGCCGTGATTTTCCTGGTGACTACGATTCAGTTTATGGCACCAATCCCGAAGCGGTGGTTACACGGGGTGGCAGTTGCATCGTTGATCCTTTTGGGAGTTTCTCGCTGGGCCAAACATGGAAGACGAAGTGATTCTAACCGCCGAGATTGATCGCGGACAGATCATCCGCGGCAAGTATGATCTCGATGTGGTAGGCCATTACGCGCGACCGGACATTTTCCAACTGCATGTGGACGAGCGGCCGAAGCATCCTGTAACTATGCACTCCGACGTTATGACGAGCGAAGAAAAACCGTCGGCTCAACCTAACCGGCACACCTCTCCGGAAGCGGCCAAATGACCTTGGCCCTTACTGCAATCTGGCCACAGCCACTCGATCCACTTCACTCCACGGTGCTCTCCGCAATCGTGGCGGCGCTTCCTCTGATGCTCATACTCGTTTTGATGGGGGGCCTTCGCAAGAGCGGGCTGTTTGCTTCGGCTTGTGGTCTGGGCACAGCTGGATTGCTAGCGATGTTCATCTGGCACATGCCGTTCGCACTTCTTCTGTGGAGCACCGCCTATGGATTCATTTATGCTCTATGCCCGGTTCTGTGGATTGTCTTCTGTGGTCTCTGGCTCTACAACCTCACGCAAGACACGGGCAAATTTGAGTTGCTTCGCCGCTGGATGGAAGAGAACGCCTCGGGAGATGCCTGCATCCAGGCAATTCTGGTGGCTTTCTGTCTTGGAGCGCTCCTAGAAGGCAGCGCGGGCTTCGGGGCACCGGTCGCCGTGACCGCCTGTCTGCTGGTTGGTCTCGGTTTTGAACCATGCCGAGCGGTGATTGTCGCGCTCATTGCCAACACGGCCCCTGTAGCTTTCGGTGCTTTAGGTATTCCCATCGTCGCGTTGGCTGGAGTCACGGGGCTCGACCTGACACGGCTCTCTGCAATGGTGGGGAGACAAGTTCCCTTCCTTTCCCTCATCCTACCGGCTTACCTCGTCTGGGTAGTCGCGGGGGGCAAGGGCCTGAAACGAACCTGGCCGGCAGCGCTAGTCGCCGGTAGCACATTCGCCCTCGCTCAGTTTCTGGTATCGAACCTCTGGGGACCATACGCAGCAGACGTGGTAGCCGCTTCGGCTTCGATCGCTGCGTCAGTCGCTTTTCTTCGTGTCTGGACTCCAGGTGGTGCAGACCGACGTGCAGAGGGAAGACCATTGGGCGATGGGTCTCCCGTATCCGTCGCTGCGCCCGATCCGAAGCCTAGCGAACTCTCGTCAAAACAGGCTTTCGCGGCTTGGCTCCCGTGGGTCATGCTGTCAGCGGTGATGATTTTTTGGTCTTACCTCAAGCTCTTATCAAAGGGCCAAGTCGCAATTCCAATTCCCAGCCTGCACAACGGCGTTGTTATTACTCTCTACCAAAAGCCCTACTCGGCTCTTTATTCCTTTCAGCCTCTTGGAGCAGGGACCGCGGTCCTTGTCGCAACCGTGCTTACCGCGCTGTGCTTCGGAGTGAGCGGCCAGGACTTCTTGAGATCTGGATCGAAAACACTCCGTCAGTTGCGACTTCCCGGCCTGACCGTAATTGTGATTGTCGGTCTAGCTTACCTCTACAACTACTCGGGAATGGCCTACACGCTTGGGGCGGCTGCGGCTCGGGTTGGCCCAATTTTTCCTTTTGTCAGCAGCTACCTAGGTTGGGTTGCGTGTTTCCTCAGCGGCAGTGATACCGCCAGTAACGTCCTCTTCGGCAATCTGCAGGCGGCAGCGGCCCACCAACTTCATCTCAGCCCGGTGCTGTTGGCTGCTACCAATTCTTCGGGAGCGGTCGCCGGGAAAATGATCTCCCCTCAGAACATCGCGATCGGGGTCACGACAGTCGGTTTGATCGGCCAGGAAGGCAAAATCCTGCGGGCCACCCTCTGGCACAGCATCCTCCTTGCTGCGATGCTCGGTCTTGTCGCTCTTGCTCAAGCGTATTGGATACCTTGGATGGTCCCGTAGCACTGTCGCAACCTGCTGTACATTTGGCTGGTGGATTCATACTTTCAGAGTGCGTTATTGGGTGAATGAAGGTTCGAGGTGTGTCGTTCTGGCTATTTAGTCGGCTGATCGCAAGTTAGCTACTTATAGGGCCCCAAACGAGACGCCCGTTCTCGCAGCGGTTACATTTCTAGGCTGCTTTCAAACCGACAACATCGACGAGGTCGTCCAAAGCCTGAATCACTGCGGTATATCGTTGGTCGAGGGCGGTGATTTTTTCTCTGGGAATG
>Ga0074046_10000443_pt1 | contig 38102 bp, 29 predicted proteins | sample BogForMeECP23OM3_FD_94441 | JGI IMG/M metagenome (GOLD analysis project Ga0074046, IMG submission 94441) | Bog forest soil microbial communities from Calvert Island, British Columbia, Canada - Bog Forest MetaG ECP23OM3 | ecosystem: Environmental > Terrestrial > Soil > Wetlands ... | reverse complement strand
TGTACGCTTCCGAGATCTTTATGGTTCACGTAGTCCACGATGTGATAAGTGCGGTCCTCTAAACCGCGCAACTGAATCGGCCCACTCCAATGGCGGGCGAAGAAGGCATAGTACATTTCCTTGTCTTTACGGATAACGTGAGCCTCCGGGCGGTCAAACCCTATGTCGTAAAGATCTCCGAGATACTCGCCGCGCGACAGCATTTTGTCTTTGTAAATGTGCAACCACTCCTCAAAGATCTTCTGCCGCTGCGGTGTCAGATCTGATTTGCCATGCTTCGTAACTAGATTCGGGAGCACGAACTGCGTGCCCACCACTCCGCCCACTCCCACCGTAGAAGCGAAATCAATCGCACCGTCGCTCAATTCGACGTGGTCCCCAAAATAGGGAATGTTGTCGCCCATGAGCGCTTTCAACGTCTTGCCTTTGGAGCGGATTTGAAACGAACTTTCCGGATCGGATGCCACCGACATATTGAAATGCGGCATGGTGAAAAACGAATAGGCGGTACCGCAAGGGCAAAACTCTACCAGGGCATCCGGTTTCACGCTGCGGGCCGTTTCGTAAATCTCCCGAAAGAAATCGGGCAAGGCTTCCACCGAGTCCTCCGGGCGTTGGTGGTGGTGCGCGGGATTGTAGCAAGGAGGAACGGCGTTCATGTGCTGACCATCGAGCTTGAGGCCGTCGAATCCCCACTCCCCGAGGATCTTACGAACCAGGGCCTTGTGGTATTCCACAACTCCCCGGTCGGCGGGGCAAAGATAAAACGAGTTCCACCAGGAAATCTTCCGCTTCGATCCATCGCGGTTTAGCAGAAGAAAGTCGGAGTGATCTTTGAGTAGCTGCGAATCCGTGACGGCACTCAGCGGCGACCACCACAACTGCGCTTTGAAACCCTCTGCGTGGATGCGATCGACAAGGGCCTTCATGTCGGCGTCGCCATGAGGAAATTTCTTGGGATCGACTGCCCAATCGCCGTAGTTATTTTGCCACCCATCGTCCAAAGTGACCCAGGCAAACCCCATTTTCTTAACGGTCGGAAGCGTGTCATACACCTGTTTGAGCTGCATCGACCGGCCGTAGCCCCAGGCGCACCAGATCGGTCCAAAAGCGCTGTCGGGCGCCGAAGCCATTTGAAATCCCTGCCGCATCATCAGCCGGCGGTACTCCGTAAGCGTGCGAAAGTAGTCCCCCTGATGCACGGAGACAAATGTGCGCAGGGTATGGAAGCTCTCTCCCGGTTCCAGTATTCGCTCCTTTGTAGAGCGGACGGCCACGCGGGCATGACTCGCGTCGGGCATGGCAACGGGAAGGGATATCAGGCGTGGTCCGGGTTCCACGTGACCCACCGCGAGACCAGCATCTTTACGCCAAACATCGACGATGGGAGTACCGCCACCGTAGTCGCTGGCATTCATGCCGAGATAATTTTCCTGCCGGAATCCGGCACGCAACGGAAGCACCCAATTCGGACGCTTCTCGTAGGAGCCACTTTGGTAGGACCAGAACGCGGGCCCGAGCACCGGAGGGACTGCCGTTAGCACATACTGGTTGTTGCTCCAGCCACGAATTTTCAGTTGTGCCGGCGAATCGTTCGTGTACTCCACATCAAAGACCGCCAGGGATGGGAAGTCGGCATAAATCGTAACCGCGACGCTCTTCCGTAAGTCTCCGCACTTACCGGTTAGCGTCAGCCGCTCCCCTGCACCAAACGTGTCAGACACTTGTTCCCGCCGACTTGCACTCAGGGCAAAGTCGCGGCAGGCGCGATCCGCCATGGTGACCGTTTCCGACGCGGAAAACGGAGTCAGGATTTTCGGGCCCGGGCCAAACAAGGCGACCACCCGGCTGTGCAGGTTGCGGTCGAATTCGATCCGCAAGACTGAGCTTTGGAGCTGAAGATCAGTTGAGGAATTGTGCCCACCCGTCGGGGTAAACCTCTGATCTGCACTGTTTTGCCCGGAGTTCCAACCGGGCAGCGCAAGGCCAAAAAGAGCACAGCAGGTGAGAACGGCGGCGTGCGTTCGCCTCATGACCAAAGGGTACCACCGCTGCGATTTCGATTCGACATCTTCCGCAAATTGCAGATACAATTTCCGCAAGTGCGGAAGGGGTTATTGATTTAACGCGTTACGATGGAATTATTTCTCAATCTTTTGTGGCTGGCGTTGGCCCTGCCGGCGGTGCTCGTCTGGCGCAGCCAACCGCCCTCGCAGTGGAGTTCAGGCAAGCCATCTCGTTCCTTTGTTCTTTTGGGCTGCCTTCTGGCGTTGCTGTTTCCCGTGGTCTCGGCTTCGGATGACCTGCATCCCATCAGTGCCGAAATTGAAGAGTCCGGACCCTTCAAGCGCACCATCAAACAATTGCCAAGCGTCAAGTCTCCAGCGTGCAACTATGATGGCGGAGGGACGGCGCGCCCTGTTCACGTCGCTTTGTTCCGGCCTGAGAACGATGCATTGGGAGCGGTCCCTGAATATCTGCGCCTTCCTCTCCGGCAAATTCCGGTCAGCGCCATCGACGGCCGGGCCCCTCCCCAAGGCTTAATTTCTTAGGCCGTTTTGCGCCGTCATCAGTGGTGCGATCTCGTTAGGTCTCAACCGGATTTGTTGCTGCGCTCTCGCCGTTGGTTGCGAATCGCAGCATTGGCAGTTGCTAGTCGCGAAGAGTGTCGTCGCGACTACGGAGTTGTGCAATGCGAAGGCTTCATTTGCCCTGTCTGACGTTGTATCTTCTGCTCTGTTTTGGGCGGCGTGCGTCCGCGCAGGAGCCTTGGACATGGGAAAACGTGCGCGCTAGATTCGAGCAGAACAACCCCACTCTGCAGGCGGACAAGTTGAGCGTGGAGGAATCGAAGGCAGAGGAAATCACTGCGTACCTGCGGCCGAACCCGCAGCTCACGCTGTCGGCAGATGGAACGCAAATCGCTCCTCATGATGGCGTGTGGCGGCCATTCGCCGGCACGTTTGAGTCGCCCGGCATCAGCTATTTGCACGAACGGCGGCACAAGCGCGAGCTGCGACTGGAGAGCGCGAAAAAAACGACGCTGATCGCAGAATCGAGCCATGCCGACTTGGAGCGAACTCTGCTCTTCACCTTGCGCGGGGCGTTTGTGTCAACCCTGCAGGCGAAAGCGGTGCTGCAACTGGCCAAAGACAATCTTGCCTACTACGACCACGTGCTCGATATCAGCCGAACCCGCTTCAGTGCAGGCGACATCGCGCAAATTGATCTCGACCGGCTGGAACTGCAGCGCGTGCAGTATGAATCCGATTTGCAAGCTGCCGGGGAGAATCTCGAAAACGCCAAAATTCAACTGCTGACCCTGCTCAACGACCGAACCCCAATTGAACAGATCGACGTGACTGGGCCCTACGACTTTAACGACCAACTCTCGCCACGCGACGAATTCCGCAAGATTGCTCTGGATACGCGGCCGGACTTGAAGGCCGCTACCGAAGCCGTCGACAAAGCCCAGGCCGATCACAAACTCGCCGTGGCCAACGGCTCGACCGATCCCACTTTCAGCGCGTGGTATACCCACAACTCCTCCACCAACAACCCGTTTGGCACCAATACCGCCGGGGTAAGTATCAGCATTCCGCTGCGCATCTTCGACCGCAACCAGGGTGAGAAGCTGCGCACGCAACTCGATATCAGGCGCAATGAAAGATTGCGCGACGCCGCTGAAGCGCAGGTGTACAGCGACGTGGATTCCAGCTACGCCACGCTCGAGAGCAATCTCATTCTGCTGCGGCCGTACAAGGCCAAGTACCTGCAGCAGTCGGTCCGGGTGCGAGACACGATTACGTTTTCCTACCAGCACGGCGGTGCATCGCTGCTGGATTTCCTGAACGCCGAGGCCGAATACCGCATCGTGCAACTGGCCTACGCGAACCTTCTTGGTTCTTACCTGACCGCAGCCGCCCAATTGAATCTAGCGGTAGGCCGCGAGGTGATCCCATGACATCGCAAGCGATATACTCTCTGAATTCAAGAGCCGCCCAGGCTATGCAGTCGGCGGACTCTTACGGCGCGGCTGCAGCGGCCCTCCCCCCTGTTGCCGCGCCGAAAATCTCTCCCGCCCGCGTCCGTGTGTCCGCAGCCTTACTGCTGTGCCTGGCTCTGTTCCCGGGCTGCGGCGAAAATAAACCGGACCCAAAGGCTGAGGCCCCGCCCCCGGCCACCGTCGAGCCGGATCTGGATGCGAACAACTTCAAAGTCGACCACCCCGACCAGTTCCCCTTGGCAACGGCGATTGAGCATAAAGCCGCGCCCGCGCTCAATGTGACCGGCGTAGTGCAGCCCGATATCGCACGCGCCGTGCCGGTAATCTCGCTAGCTTCAGGACGAGTGGTGGAGATTAAGGCCAGGCTTGGAGACTCCGTGAAAAAAGGCCAGTTGCTGCTCAGGGTTCGAAGCAACGATGTTTCCGGGGCTTACCAGGCATATCTGAAGGCTGTGAACGATGAGCGCCTGGCGCGTCAGCAGCTCGAACGAGAGCAGACTCTTTACGACAAGGGCGCGATCGCAAAGAGCGCGCTCGAGCAGGCGGAAGACACTGAGCAGGATGCCAAAGTCGATCTGAATACCGCCACCGAGCAGTTGCATCTTCTCGGCGTGGATAAGGACCATCCGTCGGGGATCGTCGACGTTACCGCCCCCATCTCGGGCGTAATCACCGACCAACAAGTTACCAACGCAGCGGGCGTGCAGGGCCTGTCGGGCCCCAACCCGTTCACCATCTCTGATCTCTCGTACGTCTGGATCATCTGTGACGTTTACGAAAATGATCTCGACGCCGTGCGCGTTGGCGATTTCGCGGACATCCGCCTGAACGCCTATCCCAACAAGATCTTCAAGGCGCGTGTCGATAACATCCTTCCCGTTCTAGATCCCAGTCTTCGCACGGCGAAAGTGCGGCTCGAAGTCGCGAACCCCGGAATGATGCGTGTGGGCATGTTTGCGACTGCGACCTTCTATGGCAAGCAGCCGGAAGCGCATGCTGCCATTCCAGCCACCGCCATTCTGCACTTGCACGATCGCGAGTGGGTATACACGCCAATTCCGAACAGTGCAGGCCATTTCAAACGCCTGGAAGTCGTCACCGGAAACATGCTTCCCGGCAACCTGCAGGAAGTTGTCTCAGGCATCAAGCCGGGAGATCGGGTCGTCTCGAACGCTCTGCCGATGCAGAACACGTTGGAGCAATAAATGATTCGCCGAGTCGTTGATTTTGCTCTTGACAACCGCCTGCTCGTCCTGGGTTTCGCCCTGCTGCTTTTCGCGGGGGGCATCGTTTCGTTCCAACGGCTGCCCATTGAGGCCTATCCCGACGTAGCCGACAACTACGTGGAAATCATTACGCAATGGCCGGGAATTTCAGCGGAACAGATCGAACAGCAAGTCACGATTCCGCTCGAAGTGGCCATGAACGGCATCCCGCAGACCGTGCATCTGCGCTCGTTCTCGTTGTTCGGGCTCTCGGACCTGAAGCTGATTTTCGAAGATGGTTCGGACAATGCCTGGAACCGGGAGCGCGTCCTGGAGCGACTGAGCCAGGTCACGTTGCCCCCGGGCGTGTCGCCGCAAATGGGTACCGACTGGAGTCCGGTCGGCCAGATTTATTTCTTCACCCTGCACAGCACCAACCCCGCCTACGACCCCATGGAGCTGAAATCCATTGAAGACTGGGTCGTGGAAAAGAACTTCAAATCGATACCCGATATTGTCGATGTGGCCAGCTTCGGCGGCCCCACTCGCGAATATCAGGTTCGCGTGGACCCCAACAAACTCGTCGCCTATGGCCTGAGCCTGGCCCAGGTCGAACAACAACTCACCAACAACAACATCAACGCTGGCGGAAGCTTCATTCAGGAAGGTTTGCAGCAGATCAACGTGCGTTCCGTCGGATTGGTAGATCGCGCCCAGGACATCGAGCGCACCGTCATCACCACCAAAAATGGCACGCCACTCCGGGTCAAGGACATTGCGGTCGTTTCACAGGGTCCAAAGATTCGACTCGGCCAGTTCGCGCGGGCTTGCACTGCTTGTCCCTACGGTCCCAACGGGGCAATCCAGCGCGAGAACGGAAAGATTGTTGACAACGACGATGTCGTGTCGGGCATCGTGCTCTTGCGGAAAGGCGCAACGGCCGAGACGGCGCTCGCGGGCATCCACAGTAAAGTGGAGGAGCTGAACGATCATATTCTACCTGCTGGCGTGAAAGTGGTTCCTTTCCTCGATCGCAGCGACCTGGTTCACTACACCACCCATACCGTGCTCCACAACCTTACAGAAGGCATGATCCTGGTATCGATCGTTCTGCTTCTATTTCTGGGTAATGTTCGAGGCGCCATTATCGTCGCCGCAACCATTCCGTTCGCTCTCCTGTTTGCCGCCATTTGTCTGGACTTGAGTCAAGTTCCTGCCAATCTGCTGTCCATTGGCGCATTGGACTTCGGTGTGATCGTGGAAGGCGCCATTGTGCTGGTCGAGAACATTGTGCGCAATTTAAGCCGTAGCGATGGGGTCACGACCTCAACCGAACGAATCAGTTTTGCCTCACATGAAGTACAGCGCCCGGTGTTCTATGCCATCGTCATTACGATCACTGCCTTCTTGCCCATCTTTACACTGGAGCGGGTCGAAGGCAGGCTTTTCCATCCCATGGCTTGGACCGTAGCCTTTGCCCTGCTGGGGGCGTTGCTGTTCTCGATCCTGGTCGCACCCGTGCTGGCAAGTTTTGCGTTCGCGAAGGGTGCACAAGAATGGCGTAACCCAGTCATGACCTTCGTGACCGAACGATATCGCGATGCCCTCCGCTGGGCCATTCGCCACCGTGTCATCACTGTCGGCGCATGTGTGCTTCTGGTGATCTTTGGAAATTTTCTCGCCTTCAGCGGCATCATCGGTTCCGAATTTCTGCCTCATTTAGATGAAGGCGCGCTCTGGGTGCGCGGCACACTTGCGCCCAGCACTGGCCCGGACGAGGGTATCCGCGTCGCGAACCAGGCGCGAATCGTGCTTTGTTCTTTTCCTGAAGTCCCGCAATGCACCAGCCAGGTGGGCCGTCCTGACGACGGAACTGATAACACCGGCTTCTTTAATACCGAGTTCTTCGTCGACCTCAAGCCCAAAGAACAGTGGCGCCCTGTCTTCCACGAAAATAAAGACGAGCTTATTGCAGCCATGAATCGTGAACTCAACAAGATTCCCGGCGTCGCCTGGGGCTTTTCCCAGCCCATCGAAGACAATATGGAAGAGGCCGTGAGTGGAGTCAAAGGCGCGCTGGCCACGAAGATCTATGGCAACGACTTGAAAGTATTGGAACAGAAGAGCGATGAGATCGTCAGTATCATGAGTCGAATCCAGGGCGTTGAAGATCTCGCAGTTTTCCGTGTTCTTGGCCAGCCCAACCTCAACGTGACCGTGGACCGCGATGCGGCCGCCCGTTACCAGATCAACGTCGCCGACGTGCAGGATGCGGTACAGACCGCAGTGGGCGGGAGCGCGCTCACCCAGGTCCTCAAGGACGAGGCGCGCTACGACCTCACGCTCCGCTATCTCCCAAAATACCGCGATACGAAAGAAGCTATTGAGAGCATCCGTCTGCTCTCGCCCTCGGGGGAACGGGTATCTCTCGCCCAGCTCTGCAGGATTAGCGTGAGCGACGGAGCTTCTGAAATCTATCGCGAGGGCAATCGCCGTTACGTTGCCATCAAGTACAGCGTACGCGGTCGCGACCTCGGCAGCACCGTGGAAGAAGCAATCAAGAAAGTGAACGAACAGGTCAAATTGCCCACCGGCTATAGCATCGATTGGGAAGGCGAATACGCCAGCCAGAAGCGAGCCAACCAGCGGCTGCTGATCGTGCTCCCCATCACCATCCTCATCATCTTCGTCATCCTTTACACGATGTTCAAGTCTTACAAATGGGCGCTATTGATTATGGCGACTGTTGCTATCGCACCCATAGGAGGTCTGCTGGCTCTTTTGATCACCGGCACAAATTTTAGCGTTTCCTCAGGCGTCGGGTTCCTGGCGCTGTTTGGCGTGTCCGTGCAAACTGGAGTCATCATGCTCGAATACATCAATCAGCTTCGAGCAAGGCGCTATTCCATTGAAGACGCTGCCGTAGAGGGGGCTGTCCTCCGATTGCGCCCCATCATGATGACCATGCTGGTAGCGACTCTGGGACTGCTGCCCGCCGCTCTCTCGCACGCCATTGGTTCGGACTCCCAGCGTCCGTTCGCGATCGTCATCGTCGGAGGCCTCATTGCCGCTCTCATCATGAGCGTCTTTCTGCTGCCCACCTTATATGTGTGGCTCGCCGGCGAACGCGACGTGCTGCCCGCGTCCGAAGAAGGGTTTGAGGTCGGCGAGCACGTCGATTAGGGCCTGGGGTATCAAGGAGCGGGCTGGCGGCCGCGATCTCGGCGAAAGGCCGCGTACCTCCTCCCAAAGAGATTAGTGTTGCACCCTGTTTTCATGCGTGCTAGGGTTTCGCTCCACCAGCCCGCAGCCAAGGCAGAGTGAACGGTTTCCTATGTGCGGTCAGTGTCTGTTTGCGCCGCCTGCTCTGATTGGAGCTGCGAGTGAGGCCACGGAGATCCCAGGGGAAACACCATGTCACAGCTGTTTTCGACCAAATATGCTGCCAGCTTCAGACCGTATTGATGCGTGGCAATGGAATGCGCAACAGATCTGCGGCGATTGCCGCTTTCAGCCTCCGAAGGCCTCGTTTTACGGCGCGATCGAAATCCGGCTTGTTAACGGCCTGCGGATGACACGATTTTCTTCCAGCCCCCTCTCTTTCTGGAAGTGGCCTTCCGAAACGGCCAATCCCGATAACCGTTCCTGCATCGTCATCACGCAACTCGCCGGCAACCGGCGTTACGTGCAAAATGGATGCACCGTATTGCTGAGTCCGGGAGACACCACGTTGATCGATTCCGGATCTCCCTGGTCTTCCAGTTGCGGCACAGAGTGCGCACGTTTCTACTTGCGCGTGCCGCGGTGGATGATGGAGAACCGGTTGCGACTGCGCGCCATTCCGATTGCCCAACGCATCAGCGGGGCGCAAGGCGTGGGCGCTATCCTCTCCCGCTTATCGCAATCGTTGTACGAAGAAGCAGAGCGGTTGAAAGTGGAAGAAGAAGCCGCAGCCGCACTAGATGCTTATTTCCAAGTTTTGTCGACTTGCATCGGGCGCGTGGAATCCGGCGAGCGGCGCGATCCAGAACTCCAGTCGCGGATTCAGCGCTTCATCAATGAGCACCTGGCGGACCCTGGGCTGGCGCCGGCGGAGATCGCGGCAGCGGCTGATATCTCGGTTCGCCACTTGCACCGCCTTTTCTCCAGCACCGGGAGCACCCTGGGAGACTGCATTCGCGCCCGGCGTCTGGAGCAGTGCAGAAACGATTTGGCGAACCCGCGCCTGCGCGGCAAAACCATCACCGAGATCGCTTTTCCCTGGGGCTTCAGCGATTCCGCTCACTTCAGCCGGTCGTTTCACAAGCAGTTTGGCATCTGTCCGCGCATCTTCCGCGCGCAAACTGGCCTGAAAACGTGGAATTACGAGGAGACACAGGAATTTCGCGACCTCTTGCACGCAGAGATCGTGGAGCCTAGGTATTCCCGGCCGAACTGAGAGCAAGCTCTCAGCTCTCGGCTGTCAGCTCTCTGCGCGAATCACCTTCTTTGAACCTCCGGTCGAAGGACCCCTCCTGGTGCGGTCTTTTGGAATCAAAGACTTAGCGGGGGTCGGTCGCCAGGTCCTTGAGAAATAAGGAGTTATAGGTAAAGTCTTTATAAATCATAGACTTAGCTACGGGACAGACTCGGGCGGCCGCAAGCAACGGTCGCCCGGACGACGATTTGCATCCTCAGAATTCGTACCTCAGTGCAAACTGCATGACGCGAGGCTGGGTCAGCGGGCTGCTGTAATCACCGAACTGCTGCGGTAATTGCTGGAGGTTGGGCGCGCCGTCTCCGAGACCCCCCGACCCGTTCGCCACCACATTAAATCGATGCAGGTTCGGCACGTTGAAAACCTCCCATCGGAATTGCAAGCTGTGACTCTCCCAAGGCATCTTCCAGCGCTTGCTCAAGCTCATGTCCCAGCCGGCGTAGCCTTGGCCGCGAATGACATTCCGCGAGCCGCTGCCTCCGGGGAAGGTGTGTATATAGTCATTGTTCAGCGCATCGCTAGGACTAGCGAAAACGCTGACGTTGCCGTCGGGCTGCTTGAACGCGCCAGTCTTGGTCCCAGTTGGTGGGCCAGAACTGCCCATTGTCGACCGTCAAGGGGAAGCCCGTGGTCCAACGCGCCAGCCCTGAGAGTTGCCACCCTCCGACCACAGCATCCAGCGCAGAACTCGCAGTGGCCGCAAAGCGCTTGCCTTTTCCAAACGGGAGTTCAACAATCCAGTTTGCGTTGATCTGATGGGTGGTATCAAAATCCGAAGGCCCACGGTTGCCACGGGGGTCAAAAGCATTCACCAGCCGGCTGCGGCAGGGCAAGGAATTGATAGTCGCCCAGCCCGCCGGTCGTTGCCGTTCGCGTAATCTTCGATTCCGGGTTGGCGATAACAACCGTAGCACCCGGGAGAGCGCGCCCACTCGGGTCCGTCACGGTGCCCCGCAGTGAACTGGATGAGGCTTGGGGAAATGCAACGTTGCTTAAGGCCAGACACACTGCGACTGCCGACATCCACCGTTCAAAGTGCTTCATGACTCCTCCAACCGGGAAATTACCTCCCGCGACGTGACCGCCGTCGCTGGGCCTGACGCCTCAACCCGGACACTCCTCGGGTTAGGTGCCGAACAGGGTACTCCGGTTCAGGTTTCCAGACTTGTCTGACAGTGACATCAACTTGACCAGTAGTGCCCCTCCCGGCACGGTCCACCGGGTTCTAAAGTTCTGGGCCAGGCTCCGTGTAGCGCAGTGATGTGGGGGGTAAGTGGTAAAGGCGATTGATTGTTGTTCCAGGCGGGACTGCTTCGCTACTTCCGCTGCAGCGATTCCAAATACTTGGTTACATTTTCCAGTCGTACATTGCCCAGATCCTGATCAAACTCGATGTCATGGAAAATCGGCCCCCAAATCGGCATCTGCTTCGAGCCATGTGCTGGCAGGAGGTCGTCTGGGCCCAACATGATGGTGCTTCGCACATGTACCGCAGGAAATACGCCGCCATTTCGTCGCGAAAGCCTGGTGAGATCTGGAACTTTTCTTTTCAGCGCCTTGGACGCCGGCCCATTGCCTCGCCCACCGGGCCCGTGGCAAGCCGCACAATAATTTCGGAAGACGCTAGCCCCGTCCACCGGAACGATTGGCGGTTGTGGTTGATCCCTTTCTTGTGAGGAGGCGAAGATACCCCCCGCAACCACTGAGACTAGTACCAGCGTGGGAACTCGTCGATGCATTGCGGCCTCCGGCGTGGTGCAGTGGACATTCCGGCTGACCTGTCAGCAGGCCCGGCCCCTCGCCGTCGAGCGGCGGCTGGGCGAGATGCCCTCACCCTTTAGCGGGGCCGGGCCGCCAATTTGCAGTATTCAGTTTTAATTCCTCCTGATCAATTTCTACAGGTTTCGGTGCGCTGGTGTCAGTGATTCTTGGCACCATCCAAGGTGATTCTTGCCGGCATACCGCAGGCCGACAGATCACGGGAGGACTGCCTCACACGACTATGGCGGCCGCTCCGTCGATGGAATCCTGTTTTACCGCAATCAAAGCTTCGTTGGCCTGATCGAGTGGGAATGCAGTCACCTTCGGCTTCAGCCCAATCTCGCTCGCGACCTGGAGAAAATCTCGAGCGTCAGCACGCGTCATGTTGGTGACACTCCGAAGCTGGCGCTCGCCCCACAACAGGCGATCGTAGTCAAATTGGGGGATCCGGTCGAGGTGAATAGCGTTGATGGCAACCACTCCTCCCTTCCTCAGACTAGCGAGCGCTGCGATTACGACATCGCCACTGGGAGCAAAAGTCACGGCGCAGTCAAGCTCCGCTGGCGGCCGTTCAGTCTCACTTCCCACCCAAACCGCGCCTAGAGAAGATGCCAGTTGACGATGGGTTGCTCCTCGCGTGGAAACGTATACCTCGCAATTCCAGGAGCGCAAGACTGCGATTGCCAGATGAGCCGAAGCCCCGAACCCGAACAGTCCGACGCGATCACCATGCTTGACACCAGCCACACGAAGGCTGCGAAAACCGATGATGCCTGCGCACAACAGAGGGGCGGCGTGTAAATCGTCCAGTTCATCGGGAAGAGGAAAAGCGAAATCGGAACGAACGACGGCATATTCCGCATAGCCGCCGTCCACCGTATAACCGGTAAAGGTAGGTGAATCGCAGAGATTCTCCAGGCCAAGCTGGCAATACCGGCAGGTGCCGTCGGTTCCTCCCATCCAGGAAACGCCAAGGCGGGTGCCGACAGCAAATTCTTCAGTAGCTCCGGCTACGACTTCGCCAACAATCTGATGTCCGGGGATTATTCCAGGGCGACGAGGCGGCAAGTCACCCTCGACGATATGCAAATCGGTGCGGCATACTCCACACACTCGCACGCGCAGAAGAACTTGACCTGGCTTCGGTTCCGTCATCGCAACCTGGCCGATCCGAAGAGGCCGCTTCGAAACTTCTTGAGGTGACGTTAGAGTAGCGGCTTTCATCCACTCAGTGGGCGACGTTCTCCGGGCGGAGCAACCGTCGCGAAAATCAATATACTCCCTTCCACACGGAGGAGAACGCTGGAGGTAGTCACATTGACCAGTGACTAAGATCACTGAATCAAAATGCGCCGCAAGCGATAACCATTATCGATAGATCCCGAAGTGTATTGACCGGACGGCAGTTTGTGGTCACAGGGATACAGGAGGAGACGAAGAAACCGGGCCGTAATTTTTATCATGTATTAATTCTTAGTCTCAGAAGTTGTTGCACCCATAAAGCTTGGGTTATTTCAGCTCTTCCTGTCCCCTCTGCGACTCCACGGAGAACACCACGAAGTTCGCGAGGGTAGCTCCGCCTATCGTCCACGGGGTAACGGCCGCACTCAGGAAGGCGCTAAATGTCCAAGCATCCAACCATTGCAGAACACCTGGAGGCTAGCGGAGTCTCCCGAAGAAGCTTCCTCCAGTTATGCAGCGTGCTGATGGCCACCGCGCCGGTGGGACTGGCGCTTACCAGCAAGGGCTCCGTTCTGCAGATAGCAGAGGCGATCGGCAAGACCAAGCGGCCCTCCGTGATCTGGCTGCATTTCCAGGACTGCACGGGATGCACCGAGACTTTGTTGCGCACGTCCGCTCCCGATGTTGCTCACCTGATCCTCGACGTGATCTCCCTCGATTACCACGAGACCTTGATGGCCGCCTCGGGCGCGCAGGCGGAAGCCGCGCTGCGCTCAGCCATGGCCGACAACGCCGGCAAATATGTGTTGGTGGTGGAAGGCGCGATTCCGACCCGGGACAACGGCGTCTATATGGAACTGGGCGGCAGACCGGCAGTTCAGGTGGTGAGAGAAGTTGCAGCCCAGGCAGGCGCGGTGATCGCCATCGGCTCCTGCGCTTCGTGGGGCGGCGTGCCGTCGGCTGACCCAAATCCCACGGGTGCGGTTGGTGTTGATTACGTCGTGTCGGGCAAACCGATTGTCAACCTTCCCGGTTGCCCGCCCAATCCTTACAATCTGTTGGCTCTGGTTCTGGAATACGTCACTATGGGCAAGCTGCCGGAGCTGGACGAGTTCCGCCGTCCGAAGTTTGCCTACGAACGTGTGATCCACGAAAATTGCCCGCGGCGCGCGCACTTTGACGCTGGCCGGTTTGCCGCTGCCTTCGGCGACGAAGGGCACCGCAAGGGCTGGTGCCTCTACAAGCTCGGTTGCAAGGGGCCGATCACTCATGCCGCCTGTTCCACGCGCCATTTCAATGAGATTCCCGGCGTGTGGCCCATCGGGATCGGAGCTCCCTGCCTGGGCTGCACGGAGAAGGGCGTGGTTTGGCGAATGGGTACCTTTGAAACCGTCCCGATTCACCTGGCGACTTCACCCGATACCTACCCACCCATTTACAGTGCCGCTGGAGGAATCAAGGTAGGCGCGGCGGCATTGGTGGGCGCTGTAGCCGGAGCAGTCGGCGGCGCCACCTGGGTCGCCTCGCAGCGTTTCCAGAGCAGCCAGGAAACCGGCATTGCGCGCATCGAAGCCGATCGCGCGCACGCGGAAAAACTCAAAGCTTCATCGGCTAAGCAAGTCGCTAACCCAGTGGATAAGAAATGAGGACTGATGTGGCCCTTACTCGGCGAGAACTGATTTCCACCATCGCCAAGGCCGGAGTGCCGGCTGCCCTGGCCATGACCGTCGGCTCCGAAACTCTGCGGGCAGAGACGGAAAATGTTCCCGTTCCCAACGCCGCCGTCGGATTGCTCTACGACGCCAGCATCTGCATCGGTTGCAAAGCCTGCGTGTCAGCCTGTTCCGAAGCGAACGACACGCCGCCCGATACCCGCCGCGATGCTCTGCACCAGGATCCTTCCGACCTCAACGATCTCACCCGCAACATTATCAAGCTCTACAAACCCGAGGATGGCTCGCCTTCCTCTTTCGTAAAGCGCCAGTGCATGCACTGCTTCGATCCGGCTTGCGCTGCCGGCTGTCCCTTCCAGGCTCTGCACAAGGATCCGGAAACCGGCATCGTGAACTGGACAGCCGAGGAGTGTATCGGCTGCCGCTATTGCACCATCACCTGCCCCTATCACGTTCCGCGGTTTCAGTGGAAGGGGTTCAATCCGCGGGTGACCAAGTGCGAATTGTGCAGCCACCGCCTGGAGAAAGGCCTGGAACCGGGATGCAGCAGCGTGTGTCCCACCGGCGCCGTGATCTTTGGTCCGCGCACCGTCTTGCTGTCGGAGGCCAAGCGCCGCATTGAGAAGAACCCCGGCCGCTACTATCAGGAGCGCGTGTACGGGGAAACCGATAATGGTGGCACCCAATGCCTGTACCTCTCTCGCGTCCCCTTCGAAAAACTTGGCCTGCCTGAACTGGGGCCGGAGTCAGTGCCCGCCAGAACCCTGCGCTGGCAGCGACGCCTTTATCAGTACTTCGCGCTGCCCGCGCTGATGTATGTCGGCTTGGTGCAGGTTATTCGCAAGCGGCTGAAAGGTCATGAGCAGGAAGCGCACGAACGCGAAAAGGAAACTGGTTTAAGGGCGCAACTATGAGGCCAAAAGCATGAGCACTGCAACCCTGAGTAACGCGCCAGTCGCCACCAAGGCTCGCTGGGAGCGGGCGGTGCCGGTTTACGGCTTCCCCGTGGTGAACCAGTTTTTTCTCGTGCTGGTTGGCATGACTCTGGTCGCGTTTGCGTTAACCGCTTACCGGGAACTGGCGGGTCTGGGTCCGGTCAGCGGCATGAACGACGCGTATGGATGGGGGATCTGGAAGACGTTCAATGTGATGGTGCTGACGGGTCTGGGCTCGGGCGCGTTCGCGGTAGGAATCGCCGCGTGGCTGTTCAAGCGCAAGCGTCTGCATGCGCTGATGCGGATGGCCCTGCTGACCAGTTTTCTGGCGTACGCATGCGGTCTGCTCTTGCTGGGCATCGATGCTGGCCGTCCATGGAATTTCTATTGGATTGTCTTCCCGTGGAAATGGAACATGCACTCGCCGCTAGCGGAGGTGGCGATCTGCATGTCGATTTACGCCATGATCCCCCTCGCATTGGAGAATATTCCAGTTGTATTGGAGCGGCTCTGGTACTTCGATTCCAGCCTGCGGCCTGGAGTTGAGCGGCTGGAACGTGGCCTGCACAGATTTTTCCCCTGGATCATTGCCGCGGCCTACTTGTTGCCGGGCATGCACCAATCATCCCTGGGCGCATTGATGCTGCTGGCCGGAGAACGAGTTCATCCCTTGTGGCAGACACCGTGGCTGCCCTTGCTCTACCTGGGCGCGGCCTGCTTCATGTCGTTCGGGTGCGTCGCCGGAACCACCATGTTGTGCTGCGTGGTATGGAAGCGCGCCATGGACATGGAGGTTCTTGACGAAGCCGCCCGCATCACCGCGTGGCTAATCTCCGGCTGGCTGGGATTGCGCTTGCTCGACATCGTCTTCCGCGCCGCGGAGGGTACGGCTTTCCACGCGGATCGGTTCGCGGGCGTGTTCTGGCTCGAGACGCTGCTGATCTCCGGTGGCGGCTGGATGCTTTACCGTTCGCTGCGGAACCACGATACGCGAATGATGTTCCTGGGCTACGTCCTCAGTTCGGCGGGCGGCATGATCTACCGCTTCAGCCCCACGACCTTGGCTTTTCGGCCCAACCCCGAATCGTTGTACTTTCCATCCACCATCGAAGTTCTGGTTGCGCTGGGGTTCATTTGCATGGGCGTCGCCGCATTTCTTCTGGTGGTGAAGCGATTTGCCATTCTTCCGGCTCCGCTTCAGGAATGGCACGACATGGCAATGTACTTCCGGTTCCGTAGGCCGTACATCCGGTGGACTGGATATTTCAAGTATGGATACTTCGGCGAGAACGAAATTAAAGAAGCAGACTCCGACTAACAGCAGGTTCTATGGCGAAACGAATTACGATTGACCCCATCACCAGAATTGAAGGTCACCTTCGCATCGATGTCGAAGTGGACAACTACGCCGTCAGCAACGCCTGGGCTTCGTGCACCATGTGGCGCGGCATCGAAAACATTCTCCGCGGCCGCGATCCGCGCGACGCCTGGCTCTTTACCCAGCGCTTCTGCGGTGTGTGCACCACCGTGCACGCCATGGCCAGCGTGCGCGCGGTGGAAGATGCCTTGAAGCTCGAAGTACCGCTCAACGCTCAGTACATCCGCAATCTCATTTTGATTGCGCATGCCTTGCACGACCACATCGTCCACTTCTATCAACTGTCGGCGCTGGATTGGGTGGACATTCTGCAGATTCCCAAGGCCGATCCCACAGCGACGGCAAAATTGGCGGAGAGTCTTTCGCCCTGGACGCGCAATTCCCGCAATGAGTTCAAGGCCGCGCAGGACCGCGTGAATGCTGTTGCCAGCAGCGGCCAGCTCGGAATTTTCATGAACGGGTACTGGGGACATCCGGCGATGCGGCTCTCTCCAGAGGTGAACCTGCTGGCCTTCTCCCATTACGTGCAGGCACTGGAGTATCAGCGCAAAGCCCTGCAGGTGGTTGGAATCCTGGGAGGAAAGACACCGCACATCCAGAACCTGACGGTCGGAGGCGTAGCCAACGCCATCGACCTCGACAGCACCAGCGCTCTCGGCATGGCGGGCCTGGAGATGATCCGGGTGCTGCTGGACGAAGTCGTGCAGTTCATCAACCAGGTCTACTTCGTCGATGTTTGCGCGCTTGCCGCGATGTACCCCGAGTGGTTCAAAATCGGCAAGGGCGTAACCAACTATCTGGCAGTCCCCGATCTGCCGCTGGACAGCCACAGTAATGCGTATGACCTTCCCGGCGGCACCATCATGAACGGAAACATCGCCGGCGTCCATCCGTTCAAGACCGCATCGGACAAGGACTTTCGCGATGGCGTCAGCGAAGATGTGGCGCATGCCTACTATCAGAATGGAAAGCCTCTCCACCCCTGGGTCGGAGAGACCGAACCCGCCTTCACCGGCTGGGACGGAGAGCAGAAATACTCCTGGGTCAAAGCGCCGCGCTTCAATGGTCAACCCATGCAAGTCGGCCCTCTGGCGCAGGTGCTGGTCGGTTACGCCCAAGGCCATCCGCTGACCCGCAAGTATACGGATCTCGCGATCGGCAAGATCGAGGCCGTCGGCGGGCTTCGCGTGACTCCCGACATGTTGCATTCCACCCTCGGCCGTCATGCCGCGCGCGCGATTCGCGCCAGCATGCTGGCGGAACTGGCGCAGAAGCACTTGCAATTGCTGATCGACAACATTGCCAAGGGCGACTACACGGTCCATAACCAGCCCGTGTTTTCCGGACATGAGGTGGAAGGCGTAGGAACCCATGAGGCGCCGCGCGGCACGTTGTCTCACTGGATCGTGATCAAGGATGAAAGAATCAAGAACTACCAGGCGGTTGTGCCCTCCACCTGGAATGCCAGCCCTCGCGACCGCTCCGGTGCACACGGTCCCTACGAAGCCTCGCTGCTGCACACGCCGCTCGCCCGGCCCGAGGAGCCCTTGGAGGTCTTGCGGACGGTGCACTCTTTCGATCCCTGCATGGCCTGCGCCTGCCATACGTTCGATCCATCGGGCCGCCAGATTGCCAAAGTGAAGGTGCTGTAATGAAGAAGCGAGGGTCATGAAGAAGATACTGATCGGCGGGATCGGCAATGTCTTGCTCGGCGATGACGGCGTCGGGCCGTACGTCGCGCGGCTTCTGGCCGCCCACTACGAATTCGACGATGGCGTCGAAGTTGCCGACCTGGGGACCCCAGCCCTGGACCTGATCGATCAGTTCACCGGAAAAGATGCTGTCATCCTGATTGACTCGATTAATACCGATGCCGATGCGGGAGCGGTCGTCCTCTATCGGAAAACAGATATCATGCGCCACTGTCCCGCCGTGCGCATGGATCCTCATTCGCCGGCGCTGGTCGACGCGCTACTCAGCGCCGAGTTATTCGGAGTGGCACCCGCTGATGTGCTGCTGGTAGGAATTCAACTTGGGTCTTGCGAGGTGGGTTGCAGTTTGAGTGAGCCGGTGAAGGCGTCGCTGGAGAGAGCGATCGCAGAAGCTTTGAATGAGCTGGATCACTTGCGTGTCGGGTACCGATGGCGGGAACATCCGGCTGAAAACGACATCTGGTGGGACCACCTTGGCGTGGAGCACGATAACGCCGAGCGAGAGGCACAAAGTCCAACTTAGGTTATCCACCGCATTTTTACTGTGAACATTGCATTCCGGGACAGGATAAAACGCGAATGTTTGCACAGATCAGCCGTCCGCCCAGTGATCTCACTCACTCTGGCAAGTGATCCAACAAACTAGCTCAAAATCTGGACTGTTAGTTTCAAAACCGGAAAACTGCTCGTCCTATCGCCGTGAATGTAAATGCAAAGAATGGACACGAAGATGCAGACGTTTTTGATAAAATGTCACATTAGATATAGTCCAAACATTTCATGTACCAGGGCGCAATACTGTACCCGAACGCCAAAGTGTTTCCGGGCACAACTTGGCCTTTCGCTGCTGCTGGCGGTCTCATATGGCGCTCAGTCCAGAGGCTACTGGCGTACTCTAAATGGAAAAATTGATAATACCGAAAGCTAGGATGCGCTCGTAGTTCGTCTGAGTTTTATTTGAAAGAAGGAGCAATCATGTCAACCGAAGCAAAGTGCCCGTTCACTCACGCCGCAGCTGGAGCCACGGCGAATGCCGACTGGTGGCCGAATCAGCTGAACCTGAAAATCCTGCACCAGCACTCCCCCCAGGCCGATCCCATGGGCAAGGGCTTCAACTACGCGGAAGAATTCGAGAGCCTCGACCTGAATGCCGTGATCAAGGACCTGCGTGCCTTGATGACGGACTCGCAGGATTGGTGGCCGGCCGACTTTGGCCACTATGGGCCACTGTTCATTCGTATGGCGTGGCACAGCGCGGGCACGTACCGCATCGGCGATGGCCGCGGTGGGGCTGGAGCCGGTCAGCAGCGCTTCGCGCCGCTCAATAGCTGGCCGGATAACGTGAACCTCGACAAGGCGCGCCGGTTGCTGTGGCCGATCAAGCAGAAATACGGCCGGAAAATCTCCTGGGCTGATTTGATGATTCTCGCCGGCAACGTCGCCCTCGAGTCGATGGGCTTCAAGACGTTCGGTTTTGGCGGCGGGCGCGAGGACGTCTGGGAGCCCGAAGAGGACATCTACTGGGGCCCCGAAGGCAAGTGGCTGGCGGATGAGCGCTACAGCGGCGATCGTGATCTTCAGAATCCGCTCGCTGCCGTGCAAATGGGTTTGATCTATGTGAATCCGGAAGGGCCGAACGGAAAGCCGGATCCAATCGCTGCCGCACGGGACATTCGGGAGACTTTCGCCCGCATGGCGATGAATGACGAGGAAACGGTTGCGCTCATTGCCGGCGGTCACACCTTCGGAAAAACCCACGGCGCTGCCGATCCGAACAAGTATGTCGGCCCAGTGCCGGAAGCCGCCGGCATCGAGGAGCAGGGCCTCGGCTGGGAGAACAAATTTGGCACGGGCAAAGGAGATGACACGATCGGCAGCGGTCTGGAAGTCATTTGGACCACGACGCCGACGACGTGGAGCAACAACTTCTTCACCAACCTGTTCAGCTACGAATGGGAACTGACCAAGAGCCCGGCTGGTGCAAATCAGTGGAGGCCGAAGAATGGCGCTGGCGCCGGTACGGTGCCGGATGCGCACGATCCGTCAAAGCGTCAGGCGCCCTCCATGCTGACCACTGATCTCTCTTTGCGGTTCGACCCAGCTTACGAAAAGATTTCACGGCGTTTCTACGAGCATCCCGATCAGTTCGCAGACGCGTTTGCGCGGGCGTGGTTCAAGCTCACGCACCGCGACATGGGGCCGATCTCGCGCTACCTTGGTCCGCTCGTTCCGAAGGAGCCCCAGCTGTGGCAAGACCCTGTTCCCGCCGTGGATCATAAGTTGATCGGCGAGAAGGACATTGCTGCTCTGAAGGCGAAGATCCTCAAATCCGGACTGTCGATTTCCCAGCTGGTGACGACTGCCTGGGCATCGGCGGCGTCGTTCCGCGGCTCCGACAAGCGCGGTGGGGCGAACGGGGCGCGCATTCGCCTCGCGCCACAAAAGGATTGGGAAGTGAACCAACCGGCCGAACTGGCGAAGGTTCTCAAAAAGCTGGAGGCGATCCAGAAGGAGTTCAACAGCTCCGGGTCCAACGGGAAAAAGTCCAACGGAAACAAGGGGAAGAAGGTCTCGCTGGCTGACCTGATCGTTCTGGGCGGCTGCGCAGCCGTCGAGGAGGCTGCGAAAAGGGCCGGGCACAAAGTGACGATTCCCTTCTCGCCGGGGCGCACGGATGCTTCGCAGAAGCAGACCGACGTGCACTCATTCGCCGTAATGGAGCCGATCGCTGACGGGTTCCGCAACTACCTCCGGAACGGACACCAAATGACGGCGGAGGAATTGCTGGTGGATCGGGCGCAGTTGCTGACGCTGACTGCCCCCGAGATGGCAGTACTCATCGGTGGCCTACGCGCCCTGAATGCGAACTTTGGGCATGCTAAACACGGCGTTTTCACCAACCGGCCCGAGACGCTGACGAATGATTTCTTCGTCAACCTGCTCGACATGAATACGGAGTGGAAGCCCTCCTCTACATCCGAAGGCGTGTTTGAGGGGCGCGATCGCGCGACGGGCAAAATCAAATGGACCGGCACGCGTGTCGACCTTGTGTTCGGTTCGAACTCGCAGCTGCGGGCAATTGCGGAAGTCTACGCATGTGAAGACTCGAAAAAGGCGTTCGTGAAGGACTTCGCTGCTGCGTGGAACAAGGTGATGAACCTTGATCGCTACGACCTTGCCTGAGTTTGACGGGCATGACTGCCAAGAACTGCCAACGGGAACTGTCCACGTCCGAACTTATGGATACGGGAGATAGAAAACCTGATTATAGGTTGTGGGCAGCCATAAGAATCTTGGAAGCTATTTGTGAAAGCGGGAGGACCCAATCAACGGCGCCGCTGGCAATCGCCTCTTTTGGCATTCCGAAAACTACACACGTAGCTTCGTCCTGCGCAACCGTCTCAGCCCCCGCGTTCTTCATCTCCAGCAAACCCTGGACACCGTCGCTTCCCATGCCTGTCAGGATAACGCCCAGAGCATTTGCGCCTTGTGTTTTCGCCACAGAACAGAACAGGACGTCGACACTGGGGCGGTGCCGGGAGACCAGGGGATCGCTGTTGATCTCAACCACGCTGTGTACACCTCGGCGTCTCACCGTCATATGGTGATTCCCTGGTGCAATCAACGCTCTTCCGGCTGAAATCCGATCGCCCTGCTCGGCTTCTTTGACCTCAATCTGGCTCAACCGATCCAGTCTCTTGGCAAATGCGGCGGTAAAAACCTCCGGCATATGTTGCACCACGACGATGCCGGGAGCGTCGGGCGGCATGGCGGTTAATATCTCCGTAAGGGCTTCTGTGCCTCCTGTGGAAGCTCCGATCGCAACCACGCGCTTCGGCAAAGAACCTGGGAGGTGAGGAGGAGGCGGTGGGCTTGGGAACCGTCGCTTCTGAACGGGAGAGGCTGGGCGGCGAATCCGTGCCCGGGCCGCGGAACGGACCATGTCAGTCAGCACCAGACCTGACTCGTAAAGGAAATTGCCAACCCCAAATTTGGGTTTGGTAACAATTCCCACCGCGCCCGCGTCCAAGGCCCGCAAAGCGGCTTCCGTCCCGCGCGCTGCCACCCCGGAGCAGATTACCGTCGGTATAGGATCTTCGGACATGATTTTACGCAAGAAGGTCAGTCCGTCCATCCTGGGCAGTTCAAGGTCCAGCACGATCACATCCGGCCGGACGCGCGCCATCTTCTGCTGGGCAATTAAGGGATCGGACGCGACCATAACCGACATGTCGCGTTCTTGCGACAGCACGGCCTCCAGCACCTGGCGAACCACCGCAGAATCGTCCACCACCAACACTTTGATGGTTCCGCTATCTTCTCGTTGCATGGGTTGAGGCGCTTCGATTCTCCGCTGGCGTATAGACCGTGGCCATGACACGGCGTAACCCAGGGCAGGTTGAATTCAAACTCTCCGCGTGTCCAACAAAGAAATATCCTTCCGGATCGAGGTGCTGGAGCAAGTGCATAGTGGTGCGCGCCCTGCCATCGGGGTCAAAATAAATCAACACATTCCTGCAGAAGATAAGGTCGAATTTTCCGATATCCGGATACGCGGCATCGTTCAGGTTCAAGCGTGCGAAGCGAATCACGCGAATCGCCGGAGCCGCCTTGAGTTTTCCTTGGTTTTCCCCAACCCCTTTCAGCGTATAGGCGCGTAGGTAGTGCAGTGGGATTTCATGGACTTGATCCTTGTTCCACACCCCTTCCCCGGCGATGGCAAGTACTCGACGCGAAAGATCGGTGGCTAAGATCTCGACGGACCATCCTTGGGCGGCCGGGAACCAGTCCACCAGCAACATGGCCAGCGAATACGCCTCCTGCCCGGTCGAGCAACCGGCGCTCCATGCCCGAATAGTCCGGGAGCGTCTTCCGGATTCCGCGCTTGCTCGCCACACCGGCAAAACCTTCTGCTCAAGAAACTGGAAGTGGACGAGCTCTCGAAAAAAATGGGTTTCATTGGTGGTGATGGCGTCGAGCATCGCCCGGCGCTCTTCGTCGTCCAGAGTTACGCGGTCGTAATACTCGGAAAAGTTTTTGAGGCCCAAGGCGCGAAGGCGCTTGGAAAGCCTTCCCGTCAACAAGCCTGCTTTGGCATCCGACAGCGATATTCCAGACTCCCGGTAAATGAGTGTCTGAAAGCGCTGAAAGTCCTTCGAGGAAATCCCGCGGGGCGCCACATCGGATGACGTGGCTCCCGCCGCCGCCCTGCGACTGTACCCCGAGGAACCTGACAACGATCCTTTGCGCATCGTGTTGGCCTCGATTCCCGACACAGGGCTTCGGCTTTTCATCTCAAGTATTTTTTCAGGACGGTAGTGAGCTTTTCTTCGTTCATCGGCTTCAGCAGGTACTCATTGCAACCGCTATCGAACCCGGCTTTCACCGCAGCGTCCTCGCCTCGCATGGTCAGCAGAATGATTGGAGTGCGCATGGTCGCCTTGTTACTCCGCAACGCCCGGCAGGCTTCGACCCCATTCATACGAGGCATTTCAACATCCATCAGAATCAGGTCGGGCCGATGTGCCAGTGCCTTTTCCACACCGTCGACCCCGTCGCTGGCGCTGATAACCTGATATTCCTTCTGGTTTCCGAAAAAGGCACGACTCCTCAACAGCGATGTAACCGAATCATCTACAAGCAAAATTAACTTAGACATAGTGCTTCCTTTTGGTCGATTTCCCCCAGTCTTCAGAGGCGCCTTCAGGCGTGCTCTGCCGAAGCGGCGCGAGCATTCCCGCCCTCCGTGGCCGCCGATGTTTCCCGCAGGTCAAGAAGTTCGTCCGTGGAGAGGACCTTGTCCACGTCCAGCAACATAACGAATTTCTTTCCCAGTTCTGCCATGCCTTGCAGGTAGTCCACTTTAATGTGTGTCCCGAATGCCGGCACGGTTTGGACGTCCGCAGCCGCTATTTCCATGACCTGGCTTACGGCGTCGGCGATCACTCCCATCATCGTGTTCTGGTTTTCCAACTCTCGCTCCACAATGATGATGCAAGTAGTCTTGGTAACCTGTCTTTCCGCGAGTCCGAATCTCAGCGCGAGGTCCACTACCGGAACCACGTTCCCGCGCAGATTGATCACTCCCCGGACCCACTTCGGCGTTCTCGGCACGGTAGTGACAGTGTCGTAACCAATAATCTCTTTCACCCGCAGAATGCTGATCGCATATTCCTCGCCACAAAGGAGGAAAGTGAGATATTGCTGCTGTTCTGTGGCTTCTTTCGCTACTGGTGTCATATTTCAGTTTTCCTTAGATTCCGGTGCTGTGTCCTCGCGCGAAATCTTCCCTTAATGGGTGGGTTTCCGGCGTAGCCTGTGCCGGCCCGGAATGAGAAGGCACGTTCGGAACCCAATGCTGCCCATGGGGCTGCCAGGAACCTGATCCGCGCGTCGCCGGTCTAGCTTGTCTCGAACCGCGCAATGGAAACGAGTCTGGCGACTCCTCGGTACGAAAGAAGGCCATCAACTGCATCAAGGCTTCCGATTGAGCGGACAGCTCTTCCGCAGTGCTCGACATCTCTTCGGCTGCGGACGCATTCCTCTGCGTTACTTGATCCACCTGAATCATGGCTTTGTTCATCTGGTTTACGCCCGTCGCCTGCTCGCGCGAAGCTGACGCCACTTCTTGCACGAGGTCCGCGGTCTTTCGAATCGCTGGGACCAACTCGTCCAGCAGTTTGCCCGAGCGCTCCGCCACTCTCACGCTGTCCGATGCCAGGCTGCCGATTTCCTTTGCCGAATCCTGGCTTCGTTCCGCCAGCTTCCGTACTTCCGAAGCCACCACTGCGAAACCTCTCCCATGCTCGCCGGCGCGAGCCGCTTCAATCGCCGCGTTCAATGCCAGCAAATTCGTCTGATAAGCGATTTCTTCAATCACCGAAATTTTTTCTGCAATCGCCCTCATGGCTCCTACGGTCTCGTTGACGACCCGGCCGCTGGTTTCCGCATCGCCCGCGCCTTTCGATGACATTTGCTCCATCAACCGGCTGTTTTCTGCGTTTTGGTTGATGGAAGCGCTCATTTCTTCCAGGCTGCTGGTGGTTTCCTCGACTGACGCCGCCTGTTCGGAAGTGCCTTGCGAGACGGTCTGCGCTCCGGCCGCGACTTGCGCCGCTGCCGCCGCCAGCGCACTGGCTGAGTTCTTGACCTCGCCGAGGGTTTGCGAGAGCCGCCCGGACATGTCTTTCAGCGCCTGTAGCATCTGTCCAGTTTCGTCCGTGTTGTACACCTCCACACCCGCCATCAGGTTGCCCTGGGATAGTTCGTTGGCAACCCGCGCGGCTTCCAGCAGCGACCGTGTCACAGTCTTGGCAACGTACCAAGTCGCGGCTGCCATCGGTCCGAGGCAGAGCAACGCCACGATGAACGTCAGCAGGATCGCGCGATGCTGTGAATCTTTTGTCTCGTCAAATGCACGCGTGATGCTGGCCTTGTCGCGCGTTGTGTTCGCCAGGAGTTTCTCGTGGATTGTGTTGTACTTGGTCTTCATGGAGGCGAGCGACTGAGTCAGGTCTTCGGTCACGCTGCCCGCGATCATGCCTTCGGTCGTCTGCCGCGCCTGGACGTAGTATTCCCGCATTTCACTATCGAGCTGGTCCAGGTCCCGATGGTCAAGTACCGGGTTGTTCTGTTCTTTTTGCAGCCGCTGCAGGAACTTGTCCTTAAACGCGTCGGTCTCCACCAGGGCCTCGCTGTTCTTGGCAGCGACCGCATCTTGCAAACCCCTCTGAATCGCGTTCAGATCTTCTTCCAAATCCCTGCTCATTTCCACCGAAGGGTAATATCCAGCTTCGACCTGCTGCATTTGGTTGGCACTGCGGGAGCCAAGAATCAGCGTGATCGCCAATACCAGGCAGAATGAAAACCCCGCTAGCGCCGGACCGATCAACATTTTTTGTTGAAACTTAAGCTTGTTAAACATGAGCTTTTCCTCGTGTGCAACTTTCCGATCGTTAGTCGGTGTTGTTAGTCGGTGACGTTAATAACCTTGACGCCTCCGGTGTCGGTGCCAGGCGAAACATAGCCGATAGCGTTCCCGTTGGAGCGCACGAACTCGAGCACACCACTTTCGCTTTTCTGCGCAGGCGGAATGTCCCGGCCGGAGAAGATCATCTGCTGCCAGTAGGCTTCCACTGTGGAGGAGGACTTCCCATGAACATCCTTAGAGAAACTCTCCCGGGTTGGTGAATTAGCGGGAAGATCCACCGGCGACGCACCGCGTCCATCCGAAAACTTGGTCGTTTTCTTCAGAAAGATACGCGACACGTCTTCCCGGCTCATCGAAGACACCGGGTTCGATGGGTTGACGATAATTTTGTAGCTCTTCGCCTGTGCCCAGACATTCGCCGAGGCCAGGATCAGAAATATGGCAATGGCGCAAACTCGTATTTGCTTCATAATTATTCCCTCTTTTCTCATGAGTCTCATTTCAGAAAGTGAATCCGATCCTGGCTGCCAAAATGTTCGACCTGGGCTTCTCTCCGTTGGGGTTCGAGTCGGAGTAGTAGCCTATGTCCGTGCCATGGACAAAGTGCTCTTCCAGCTTGGCGTAGAAATGGGGGTTGAAATCGTACCGGCCCGAGATCGTCCAGTCCTTGGAATAATGCTGGCTCACTGACGTACTCTGGCCTCCACCGGCATCTACTAAGTGGCTATAGTACGATCCGACTTGGAACTTCTTCGTCGCGCGATAGCTCGTCATGGCGTACCAGCTGCGCCAATCAATAGGATTTGGACTCGTGAACGGGCCCTCGGGCGTGTTCACGGTAAAGAAGAAGCCAACCGGCATTCTCTTCATCTCGAAAGCGGCCAAGAACTTGCCCCGTTCGAACTCGGCATACTGCTGGGTGACAACGTTACGAGCCGCACGGAAGGAGATCGCTCCGGCGCTGCCTTGAATGGTCTCGGCCGTCGCGCTGGATCCGATCAGGAGCCCTTTCAACGGAGTCTGCCAACGCAGATCGCCGCCGATGACCGTGCCGCTAGGCGCGGATGTGATGACCGCAGAAGGAAGTCCGAACGTCTGGAAATAATAGGGCAGCGCCAAATTGATTTGCTTCACATAGCCACCGTTCAAATCCAGGGTGCGGTATCCGGCATAAGCTCGATAGGAAAGCGTTCCCCCTTGTTTTCCCAGGGGCAGATCACCGTAAAAATCCGCTCCGTAATGAGCTAAGTCAAAGCTCTTATTGTCGGTGGGGTAAACGCCCTGGGGGAGGAGCGCCCAGAGATGCACAGCGTCGATATCCTGAGTGTCGTTGAACAAGCCAACGACCGTCTTTACTTTCCCGAAGGAAAATCTGGCTTTGTCGTTAGCGCGATAGTCCCCCGACGCGTAGTCCACCTGGAGGTTAGGACCGCCGAAATCGCCCAGCTGATACATGTGCATCTGGACGCCCACGCGCAGCTTGTCTGACACTTGGTCGCTGATGCTCACCACGCCGTCGGTCCAAGCGAGGCTTCCCGAGTTCGAGTTCGTGGACAGGTAATTATTGCTGGAGCTGTAAAGAAAACCCTGGGTCGCGAATCCGTGAATCTGAAGATTCGAAAGGTCCTGTGCGAACATCGCGCTCGCACAGAGGCATAGAACAAAACCAACTAAACTCCTGTATCTCATGATGTCTCCCTTTGTCGTTGTAGTAGAAATAACCAGTAAACAAATCCGTTTCCAAACTAGCGCGGTAAGAGCTCGCTTCTCTGTTTCATGCGACCTCCACTTTTTCTTTGCAAAATTCTTGCAGCAAAACGGCTGTGTCCAGAATCAGCGCCACCTTGCCGTTGCCTAGAATGGCCGACCCCGCCGCCCAGCGCAGTCCTTCAAAAACTTCCCCTAGAGGCTTGATTACCGTCTGGGTTTCCCCATGTAATTTGTCGACAACCAACCCTGCCAGTTGCGATTCTTGGCGGACGACGATGACGCTCTGCCGTCCGTTGCGCTCCTCCGTACAGCCAAAGTGCCGGCCCAGATCGATATAGGGCAGCGGCTCTCCGCGCAGGTTGATCACGCCAGCGCCTCCACTGCGAGAACGCTCTTCCGCCGGCAAATCCAACAGGTCTAAGCACTCGATCACATGGTCGAGCGGAATCACGTAAGTATTGCCCCCGACCTCGACGGCAAAACCCTCGATGATGGCGAGCGTCAGCGGGAAGCGCAGATGCACCGTCGAACCCATTCCGGGGCGGCTTTCAATGCTCACGCTGCCGCGCAGAGCCTGCACATTGCGGCGCACGACATCCATGCCTACGCCCCGCCCGGAAAGACTGCTCACCTGTTCCGCGGTCGAAAGCCCTGACTCGAAGACCAGTTGATAGACCTCGTCATCGGTCATGCCCGTGGCGTCCATTACGACTCCGCGTTTCTTCGCTGCTTCAAGAATCTTGGCCCGGCTCAGGCCGGCCCCGTCGTCGGCCACTTCCACCGAAATGTTCCCCGACTGATGCGAGGCGCGCAGAGCGATGACGCCTTCCACCGGCTTACCCGCCTTGCGTCTCTGCTCCGGCAGTTCGATGCCATGGTCCAGTGCATTGCGAATCATGTGCAGGAGAGGGTCGCGCAGGTGTTCGACTACGGACGTGTCCACCTCAACCTCGTCGCCCTCGATCTGAAGGTTGACTATTTTCCCCAGTTCTTTGGCCAGATCGCGAACGGTTCGCTGATATTGGCGAAACAGCGGACCCACGGGCACCATCCGAACCTTCATCACCAGTTCTTGCAGTTCGGCCTGCAACATGGCCTCGATGCTGTGCGCTTCCGCCAACTCTTCAATCGAGAATTGCTCCCTGTTTTCGAGGAGCCGGGTGGTTCGACCTCGTGCAATGGCGATTTCCCCCGTTAGATCCAGCAGCCGGTCGAGTTTCTGAACATCCACCCGCAGCGTGCGCGCCGACGTCGACGATGGGCCCCAGCTCGTTGCCTCCCGAGGAATCTCTTGTGGAATTGGAGCCGCCGCAACCTCTTTCGAATCTTCTGTTTTTCGTGTTCTTTTCCTTTTCGCCGGCTTGGTTCCGGACTGCGCCTTCACTCGCTGCAGCAGTTGCTTGTACTTTGACGGGGAGGAGTCTCTTCCCGCGGCTGCCGCGGCGGTCAGTTCCCGCAACACATCGATTGACGACAGGAGGACATCTGCGATATCGGGTGTGAAACTCAAGTCGTGGGTGCGGACCCTGTCCAACAGGTCCTCCAGCGCATGTGCGAATTCCTGGGCGAATTTCAAATCAAAGATCGCGGCATTGCCCTTAAACGTGTGGACTACGCGGAAGACGGTATTCACCAGCTCGACGTCCTCCGGGTGCAACTCGAGCTCGAGCAGCGCCTGTTCCATTTGGACGAGGCCTTCCCCGGTCTCCGTCACAAAGCTCTTCAGCAGCAGTTCGTTATCGATTTCCATCTGTATTACTCAGAGAGCTTTCTTTCTCCTAAATTCGCCGGGACCAGGCTGCGCCGTCGTCGGAGTTGAACACGATTTTTCGGCCACGAGTTCCCCCGGTATCTTGCGCGGCCACGGAAATCCCCGCATTTTTCATCAAGCACAGTGCGGCCGCGACATTCTTGGCCCCCAGGCTCGCCGCATAGTGATCCTGGTTTTGGAACATCAACGACCCGCCGAAAATCTTGGCCCGGAGGTTCGAGGGGCGGCATCCAAGCAGCAGCAACCTCTCCAGCAACGCTTTTGTGGCCACGTCCGCGAAACGCAGAGACTCAGGTTCCCCTTCCCGGGAAGCGGGGAGCAGGAAATGATTCATTCCCCCGGCTAGACGGCGCTTTTCCCAGAGGCAGATCGACACGCAAGAACCTAAGATCGTGCAAATCTGGCTCGGCTCCCTGCTCACATGGAGCTGTCCGGGCAGGAGGTACACACGCTGACGTTCTCCGAGGACAGGCACATTGAGCTCCATGCCGGAAGGAGGATCGCCGGGCTGCGGACGGCACGATTTTGGATCTGCCATTGTCATCAGAGTTGTTCCACCCAGGCGCGCCCGTCATCGCTGTGAAAAACCAGCTTTCGCCCGCGGGTACCACCAATTTCCCTCTGCACCAGCTGAATGCCGCTCATGTTCAGAAAGCGAGTCGCGACCTGGACATTGCGCTCGCCCAAACGATTCCCGCCGTTACCGAATGTCAACTGTGGGAGCGAACCGCCGAAGATCCTTGCCTGAAGACTCTCGCGTTCAGCGCCGAGATCGAGCAGGCGCTGCAGCAGCGCCGGGTTGGCCACGTTAGCGTAGCGAGTGGCATTCTCGCTGTTCTCGGGGCCTTCGGGCAGCATGAAATGATTAGCGCCCCCAACCCCATGGGCGGAATCCCACAAGCACACAACGATGCCGGAGCCCACTATGGTGCTGATGGCGAACGGTTGCGCGGCCGCGAAAATCGTGCCCGGGATCAGATAGTGCCGCCCGTGCTTGTCGTCGGAAGCGCCCAGATTACGCGGCGAATATTCCATCGGCAGCACAGCCGGACTGAAACTTTTCGTTTTTCGCTTAAAGTCCATACCTATTTCCCTTGCGCTAGCGCGAGTGATACGGTTCAATCGCCCGGCCTGCGCAGTTCGACAACACTTCACAAATTTCCTTATCCACAGGCTCGATTCCCATCTTGTGTGGGAACAAGCGAAACAGCACAATCACCGCGGCTGGACTGCCGTCCACCAAAATGGGCACCAGGGCGCTCACGGGATCGTCAGTGGAGAGCAGGTTTTCAGCGGAGAACCTGGATCGAAACACGGGCTTGCCGCTGAGCACCTCTGGCAGCCGTGGCTCGCGGCACACTTCGAGAACGGAGTGCTTGTTCGGATCGGCGCCGAACGACCAATAGAGCCAGAGTTCCGAACGCTTCTTGTCGATCTTGAACACGGCAACTTCTTCTGTGCCGATCAGGTTGACGGCAATTTCGCGAATGGCGTCCAGGGCATCGGCTTGATCGAGCGCATTCTGCAGCCGCATGCGCGCCGCGAACACCTTGGCCTGATCGCCCGCTTGTTGGACCGAGACTTTTCCTTCGAGCTCCGTTGGTGAGTTGGAATTGTCGCTCATGCGTGCCAGAAGCATCCTTTCCTGAAAGTCGCTTATTCTCCGAGATAGTTTTGCAGCAGCGTGACCAGTTCAAAGCCGTCGATCGGCTTGGTGATATAGTCGCTGCAGCCGCTCTGGAAGCCGGCTTCGACGTATTCTTCTTCGCCGCAGGTGGTGACCAGAATGATCGGGGTTTCGCGCAGTGAAGCCTGCTGCCGCATGCGCTTGCAGGCTTCGAAGCCATTCATGCGGGGCATCACTATGTCCATCAGAATAAGATCCGGGGTTTCCACCACGGCGCGCGAAATCGCATCCAAGCCGTCTTTGGCCGTCACGCACTCATAGTTGGTGCGCTGCTTCAGAATCATCTCTTCCATCATCAGCGTGGTGGTCGAATCGTCCACCAGCAAGACTTTCTTAGGCATTGCGTAACCTCTTACTGACCATCTATTGGGGGAGGGCTTGGGATCGACCCTCGAGTACTGCCTCTGTGTTGGGGAAGGGCCCTGAGGATCGATCCCCGCCCTCAAGAGGTAATGGCAATCGCGGAGCCAAACCGAATCGAAGTGAGCGCGCGCCGTAAGACGCTGAAGGCGTTTAGGTTAGCGAACTCCGTGTCGGCAGCTTAGGAGCGCGGGATGGGGTGAATTCTAGAAAGTGTTCCCGAAACCGAACGGTCCCAAAACGGAACGAGGACGAGGCGGAGCGAGTCCTTCAGGTGAGGTGGAGAGCCTTGAGCTTTTGATAGAGCGTGCTCTTGGCGATTCCCAATCGTCTGGCAGTCTTTTCGACGTTCTGGTTCTCGCCGGAGAAGGCTGCGGAGATGTGGAAGCGTTCGAGTTCTTCCATGGTCCATTCCGGCTTGTAGGAATCGGAAGGATGCGCGGGGCTGGTTTCGAAAGCCAGATCGCCCGGTTCCAGAACGGGCCGCTCCGTGAACAAGAGCGCGCGTTCCAGGACGTTGCGAAGCTCGCGGATATTCCCAGGCCAGTAGTAGGAGCGCAGCCGCTCCACAGCTTTCGCCGAAAGTTCAGCACTGGGGCGCGCCATGTCCGAGCAAATCCGGCGCAGCAGGCATTGAGCAACGAAGGGAATATCATCCTGCCGTTCACGCAATGGCGGAATCGCGAGCGGCACGGTACTAATCCTGAAGTAAAGATCGCTGCGAAAAACTTTGGTTTCGATCAGTTTCCGCAGATCCTGATGGGTAGCAGCGATCAGGCGAACGTCGATGAAGCGATCGCGAACATCTCCCATGCGACGAAACTTCTTTTCCTCGACCACCTTCAACAACTTGGGCTGCACGTTGACATCGATGTCCCCAATCTCATCCAGGAAAATAGTACCGCGATGACCGACCTCGAGCAGGCCAAGCTTGGCGTTGACGGCCCCGGTGAACGCGCCTTTCTCGTGACCAAATAGCTCCGATTCAAGAAATTCCTTGGTCAGTCCCGCACAATTCACGTCCACAAAAGATTCGTCAGCGCGCGGGCCGTTTTCATGAAGCCAGGTCGCCAGGACTCCCTTCCCCGTCCCAGTCTCGCCTTGCAGCAGAACCGGGCTATGGCTGTTTGCCACTTTGGACGCCGCCTCGGCAAGGCGCTTGATCGCTGAGCTTTCACCCAAGAATGGATTGAGCACGACCCGGCGCCGGCGGGTGCTGTTGGCCAGCTGTTTCTGCTGATTGCGCGAGTTCTCCACCAGTTTCTGGACGATCATCAGCAGGGCAGAGGGTTCGAGCGGCTTGGCGAGGCATTGTTCGGCGCCGCCCTTAATGAGCTCCACCCCCAACTCCATCGAGCCAAATCCGGTCAGCACGATAATGGGAACTGTGGGCTCAAGTTCCTTGAATCTGGAGAGAAGATCAAGCGCCGTACCATCCGGCAGGCGGTAATCGAGAATGGCGACGTCCGGCCGGGTAGCCTCAAAACTCCTGCGAGCCGCGGCCACGTTCCCGCCTTCTTCGACCACGAACCCGTTGGCGGTCAGATGAGTGGCGTAGGCGTAACGAAGCTCATCGTCATCCTCCACCAGCAGAATCCTGCGGCTCACGAACGTGCCGGTCAAGGTATCCATTTTCGAGGTGTGCACATTATACTGGCGAGGGTAGCTGTGCCGGTAGAAACCATAGTATTGCACAGGCCCGGGCGGCTTTGTAAAGCTCGATACATCAGACCAAAACCGGGGAGATGATCTGTACCTCAGGAACCGGTCCCCCGCAGCTGTTCAGAACCTTGGCCTGGAGCTCGGGCCACTGGATCGACCGTGTTGAAGCGTTGGCATCCGCGGCAGAGCAGTTGGCGGGTTGAGGTTTGCCGGGTTCTTTTTCCACCAGGCAGTTCCTTCGCGCGCTTCGCTATTCTGTGCGCGGCCTTGGCTACGCTCGTGGTTTCAAGCACGGGATGGGCTCAAGACTCGGGCAATCCGCCGAAGAGAGTTCTGCTCCTCTATTCTTTCGACAAAGAGGAAGGAACTTTTTCCGGCTTTGATTATGGACTGCGGTCGCAATTAAGGGCCCTGGCACGAAACCGCGTAGAGTTCTATACCGAATACCTGGATCTGGTGCGGTTTCCTGGTCCCGCTCATGCAGCGAATCTGGTTCAGCTGTTGAAGCTGGAGTTCTCGAAGCAGAAGCCTGACCTGATCGTGCCGACCTCCTATTTGGCGCTTCAGTTCCTGCTGGGTGAAGGGAAAGACCTTTTCCCTGGAGCTCCAGTCGTTACGACGTTCAACGCCAGAAGACTGGACGAGCTGAAACTACGCATCGCGACGGGGATGGCGGGACGGGGGATCACCGGAATCGCCAGCACGGATGAGCCAACTGGAACGCTGGATCTGGCCCTCCGGCTTCAGCCAGACACACAGCGGGTCGTCGTCCTAGGTGGCAGTTCGCCCTTCGATCAATCTTGGAGGGATCAGCTTAAGCACGATTTCTCACCCTATCGCCAGACGGTGGAAGTTACCTATTTAACCGGCCTGACCATGAATGAGCTTCTTAGGCGAGTTGCTCAGTTACCCCCGCACACGGTCATCCTGAGCACTATCTTTATTGAAGATGCCAGGGGCCAGTTTTTTCTTCAGGAAGAGGCCTTGGACCTGATCACTCGTGCGGCAAACGCCCCCGTGTATGGGATTTACTCAAGCTATATAGGACACGGCGTGGTCGGCGGGCGAATGACTGATCCTGAGAATTTGGGAAGGAGGGTCGCGGGTCCGGCAGGCCGTGTCTTGAACGGCGAGAACGCGGCCAGTATTCCGATTGTGGTCGACGACTCGTCCCAGGACATAGTGGACTGGCGCCAATTGCAGCAATGGCACATCAGCGAGAAACGATTGCCGCCTGCGACTGTGGAATTGTTCAGGGAGCCGTCGGTCTGGGAGCGCGACCGCTCCATCATCGGGGCGGTGATCGCATTCTGCATTCTGGAGACTGCCCTCGTCTTCGCTCTCTTGCTGAATGTGGGACGACGCAGGCGAGCGGAGAAAGCGCTCCTACGGGAGAAGACTCTGGCGGACGCGGTCATTGAGAGCCTTCCGGGAATCTTCCTCTTACAAGATAAGGCCGGGACGAACCTGCGCTGGAATAAGAATGCTGAACGGCTGGCTCGCTACCGGACCGAGTTGGCTTCTGCAATGGGAAACATCGCGGATCAGCAAAAAGAGGAGACGCTACGGGCCAGGGAGGAAATCTTCGAGAAAGGCTCGGGCTACCTGGAAGTGGATGTGCTGGCCAAGGATGGCGGCACCGTCCCCTATTATTTCACGGGAGTGCGGGTGGAACTGGAAGGCAAACCCTACCTTGCGGCCGTCGGGATTGACCTAAGCGAACGCAGGCGGGCGGAAGAGGCGTTGCGCCGGTCGGAGGCAGATCTGCGCTCTTTTGTCGAACATGCTCCATACGGAATTGGGGCTATCAGCGTCCAGCAAGACAAGTTTCTGCATGCGAATCCCGCGTTGGTGAGATTACTCCGGTACGAATCAGAAGCGGAGGTTCTGGCGCTCACCTTGTCCCGTGATCTGTATCCCGAGGGGGGTGCTGGCGGCTTTCGTGCGCAGCCGACCGGCGCAGATTTCTTCAATGCCGTGGAGTTTACCTGGAAGCGCAAGGACGGCAAACCCGTCATTGTACGGGCCAGTGGCCGCCGGATATCCAGTCCGGGAAGCGGAGGCGACACCATCGAGATCATCGCCGAGGACATCACGGCACGCCGAATGTTGGAAGAGCAATTGCACCATGCTCAAAAGATGGAGGCCCTTGGGCAATTGGCCGGCAGTATCGCCCATGACTTCAATAACCTGCTCGGGGTGATCATTGGCTACAGTGAATTGCTGTCCTCGAAGTTAAGTTCCGAGGCGCCCGCTGCCGCGCGGCTCGAGATTATCAAGAAAGCCGGGCAACGTGCCGCTTCGCTGACTTCGCAACTGCTGGCCTTCAGCCGCCGGCAGGTGCTCCAACCCAAAGTGCTGAACCTGAACTCCCTGCTAACTGAGACCCAAAAGATGCTGCAACGCCTGATGAGAGAAGACGTCGAGCAGAAAATACTGCTCGACCCCGCGCTGGCGAAAACCAAGGCGGACCCAGGGCAGATCGTGCAGGTCATCATGAACCTGGCGGTCAATGCCCGCGATGCTATGCCCCAAGGCGGCACGCTCACGATGAAGACGGCCAATGTCAGTTTTAAGGACGCCGTCAGTTTTTCCGGGGTTGCCGTCCCCCCGGGAGAATACGTGATGCTATCGGTGAGCGACACCGGCACGGGTATGGATGAAGAGACGCGGAGGCGCATCTTCGAACCTTTTTTCACTACCAAGGAGGCCGGGAAGGGCACGGGGCTAGGTTTGGCGACGGTGTACGGGATCGTGAAGCAGAGCGGCGGGTATGTCTTCGCCGATAGCGAACTGGGGCAAGGGACGACCTTCACAATCTATCTCCCGCAGGTGGATCAACCCATAAAAGCATCTTCGCAGGTCGCGCCAGCGGAGTTTCCACCAACGTCGGAGGTGCTCCTCGTCGTGGAAGACGAACGCGCTTTCCGGGATTTGCTGCACGAGGGGTTGCAGTCGAAGGGTTACCAGGTGCTCGTTGCCGCCAACGGTGTGGAAGCCCTGCAAATCGCCGAAGAATATAAGGGCTCGATTGGTGTGCTGATTACTGACGTGATCATGCCGAAGATGAGTGGCCCTGAATTGGCCAAAGACCTGAAAAAAGTGCGCCCCAATACGGATGTGTTGTACATGTCAGGTTACGCTGACGATAAGCTGGGCCATATTTCAGAGTCGGACGGCGAACTGACGTTGATCCAAAAGCCTTTTTACATCGACGATCTTGTGCGGAAGATACAAGAAATTCTGCACCGGAAAGACATGCATTCGAGTCGTGAGGTCTCCTCTCCGGGACCTGCCGGGCGCGAGAGTTGAAGGCGCGCACCCGGTATGCGAACCGCTCACCCTTTTCCAGACAGACGGAGCGAGCACCCATGTTCTTGCTCACAACAAATGTGCGGCAGGGAGCGGTGGGGAGCCAATACCGAGAATTTGATGGGTAGCCGCAATTCGTAGCCGGGGATGTACGCTACTCATTTCAAAGAATCTGGCGGAGAGGGAGGGAGTCGAACCCTCGATACAGGTGTTAGCCCGTATAACGGTTTAGCAAACTAAGCCGTCCTGGGGCCTATTGTTCGGATTCAACAATTCACGTCGGAGTGGGACGGCCATTTTCGGGGCGCCACGGGCTTGTTCGGGCACAACTGTGCAGCAAGAGTGCACCACGCTGGCACCGTTATTGGAAAGCCAAAGCTCTCCCCGGTTTTCTTGGACCGTGCGAGCGCAAGAAGTAAAATCACAAACTCCGTCCGCATTCTTAAACCTCCAAACAAAGTTCCCGTACACGTTGCACAATCAACGACGTTTCAGCCGTCGGCCGATCTCGTCCAAGGTCCTTGGCGATGGGAAAAGGCTCCTGAGAAGGCTTCTTGCATCACTTCCGGGAGGCGATCCAAACGTTGATTTTTGTTTCTAGCATGTCTAGCGGCAACGGGCCCTGATCGAGCACCGCGTCGTGGAAAACGCGAATATCGAATTTCGCTCCCAACTCTTTCCGTGCCCGGGCACGTAGTTCGAGAATCTTCATCTGTCCCGTCTTGTAGGAAAGTGTGCGCCGGCCATGTAGCGATCCAGTTCGGTATTGATGGTCTCGTCGTCGCCCAAAATGCCGATATAATCGCCGGGCCCGTTGACGCCTTCGGGGACCGGCAGTTCAACGATCTTAAGTTGATTTCTGCGAACTGACTGGTATTAAGGCGGTGCTGCCCTGAACGGTTTGACATGCAACTTTGAGCAGAGGTGAACGATGGCTGCGAGAACGGCAACTGCAGTGGTCAGCACCTCTCCCACGGCGGGGGAACCCTAACCGAGGTCATCCCCGCCGCCGTGGCTGCCTGAATGCCCATGTCCGTGTCTTCAAAAACAAGACAGGCACTTGGCGCCACTCCGAGTTTAGCGGCTGCGAGCAGAAAGGCTTCCGGGTCAGGCTTGCTCTTCTGGTAGTCTCCGGCACAGACCAAGGTGTCGAATCGATCGAGGAGGTGCAGCGAATCCAGAGACGCCGTCACCGAACCCCTGGTGCTTCCTGAAACTACAGCAAATGGAATCCGCCCGTGCTGCGCCTCAATATGCTCCAACACTTCCGGAACCGCCTTGAGCTGCGGAAGGAGATCGAGATAGAGACTTTCCTTGCGGTGGCCCACAACCTCCACGGGC
>Ga0074046_10000442_pt1 | contig 38113 bp, 32 predicted proteins | sample BogForMeECP23OM3_FD_94441 | JGI IMG/M metagenome (GOLD analysis project Ga0074046, IMG submission 94441) | Bog forest soil microbial communities from Calvert Island, British Columbia, Canada - Bog Forest MetaG ECP23OM3 | ecosystem: Environmental > Terrestrial > Soil > Wetlands ... | reverse complement strand
GTCAGCGTCGTCTTCCCATGGTCCACGTGACCAATCGTCCCCACATTCACGTGCGGCTTCGTCCGCTCGAACTTCGCCTTGGCCATTGCTCTCTGTTCCCCCGGCTTTAGAGTCTGGAGCCCACGAGCGGGATTGAACCGCTGACCTCGTCCTTACCAAGGACGTGCTCTACCAACTGAGCTACGTGGGCCTCGGTCCATCCCGTCTCACCCGTCCGACACCCAACCACGACGTTCAGCGACTCACCCGTTCGGCTCGGTCGCGCGTGGAGCGGGAAACGGGATTCGAACCCGCGACCCCGAGCTTGGAAGGCTCGTGCTCTAGCCAACTGAGCTATTCCCGCCCGCGCGTACCCCATCCATCTGTTTTGACCCGGGTCGAACCCGTGGTGGAGAGGGGAGGATTCGAACCTCCGAAGGCGAAAGCCAGCAGATTTACAGTCTGCCCCGTTTGGCCGCTTCGGTACCTCTCCGCATCCTTGCCACGAGACGCTCGGGGCCTCGTCCCCAGCGATCGGTTTGTAAGACTGGAAAAAGTGTAAGCAGCCCCGGCCCCCGGGTGCCCACCGTCTCCACGATGTGCCCCATGACCGCGGGATTGCTGAAATTCCTTGCCCTCGTATGGCTCGGCCCGACCCGATGGCGTGTCGGACCCTGTCGGACCCTTGACCCGCTCGACTCTCGCGCCTCTCGACGTCCCTATTCTCGGAGCTGGCGAGGGGACTCGAACCCTTAACCTGCTGATTACAAATCAGCTGCTCTACCGATTGAGCTACGCCAGCTTGTTGAGGAACGACGCGGACTATAGGCGCAGAGCTTCCACCCGGCAACGGCCCCGCCCGCGGGGTTGGCCCCTCTTCCGCTCGTCTGGTTAGGGTGAGCCGTGGCCAGCCCACAGCCGGGAGCGGCGCAGGATCTCAAACAGCAGCACGGCGGCGGCGGCCGAGACGTTGAGAGACGCGACGCGCCCTTCCATTGGGATCCGCAGGCGATGATCGAGACGGGCCTCCACTGCGGGACGCAGGCCCTTGCCCTCCGCGCCAAGAACCACCACCAGGTCCCCCTGAAAGGTGCGGTCGGGGGCCGAGAAGAGGTCGTCGCCCTCACTCGGGTCGGCCCCTACGGTCCAGAAGCCGTCCCCTTGGAGCTCTTCGAGGGCGCGTGCGAGGTTCGTCACCCGGGCCACAGGCAGGTGCTCGATCGCCCCAGCGCTCGCCCGAGCGACGGCTGCGCTGAGCGGCGGCGAGCGATGACGGGTCAGCACGAGGCCTTGCGCTCCGGCAGCTTCAGCAACCCGGGCGATCGCCCCGAGGTTTTGCGGGTCTTCTACCCCATCCAGAGCAACCAGCCTGCGCCGGCCCCGTTCTCCGCCCCGAAGTGCCGCGAGGGTACGCTCCGGAATGGGCCCCGCCTCAAGCACGACGCCCTGGGTTCGTGCGGACGGGCCCGCCCGCAGGGCAATCGCACCCCGGCTCACGAAGTCCACGGGGACCCCGGCCTCGTGGGCAAGGGCGGTCAAGTGTTCGACCTCGACGCCCTTTTGATCCACCGCCACGAGCAGCCGGCGGAACTTTCGGTGCCGGGCGCTCAGGGCTTCGCGGACGACATGCAAACCGAAGAGCGGCTCGCTCTCGCGCATGGTGGGACCCCGGCCGGAACGCAGCGCACTTTCGCAAAAGGCGGGAAAGCAGATTAGGGATCCCCATCCAGTAGCGGATGGACGCCCCGAGCTGCGGCCCTCCGATCAGGGATCGATCTTAGCTCGCAGCTCCTCAACCCCAGCGAGGAATCGGTCGGGCTCGGCGATTCCGGGATGGTTCTTGAGCTCGAATTCGACGTAGGACACGAGCTCGCCGAGGGCAGCACTGACTTGGCTTTCCCGGTCGCCGGCGAGGCGAAGAGCGCGGCCCGCCAGCTCCTCGGGATCGAGCACGCCGCCCGTGCCGACGGTCACTCCCTTCAAGAGCGCGGGGAAACGTTGGGCTGTCTCCTCCAGAACGCGCGTGAAACGCTCCCGAAATGCCGCGCCGCCTTCGACCGCGACGATCGGCGCACTGAGCTCCACCAGGAGCTTCAAATGATTCCCCACGCACCCCCGAACCATCTCCTCGTCGTGACGACGCAGATCCGCCTCGCCGAGAAACCCCTCGTCGTCCCGGGTGCGTACGAGCCGTACCGCTCCCACCAGGCGCAGGAGCTGGACGGTGCGGGCTGCCGACAGCGGATCGAGCCCGATGCGTCGGCAAAGCGCGGGGAACGCACGCTCCGAGCCGAGCGCGTCGAAGAGCGAACGCTCTCCGCCGGCGAGGTTCGCCTCCTTGCCTTCGACCGGTGCCAGGTGCACGCGGGGGTCTTCCAGCAGGGCCAGGAACTTGAGCAGCTCGTCACGACGCTGAATGCCCTCGGCGACGAGGCGCCGCGTGGGGAGCGACAGGCGAACCACGTTGTCGGGTTGGACGTCTCCCTCCCAAAGATAGACAGTGCCCGCCGTGTAGGAGAAGAGAGAGCGAACGATCTCCTCGACCTGGTATTTCACCCCGTGCCACAGTTCACGAGGGGTCAAGAAGCCGCGCTCGACGAGTGTTTTGCCGAAGCGGTCCGGCGGGTTGAAGCGTCGCTCCGCCTCGCGCAGCTGCTCGAGGGTAATCACTCCTGCACGCAGCAAGCACTCGCCAAGCCGATCGACACGCTGGTTGGAGCTCGCGAATACCACCTCGCCGCGGTGCAAAAAGACGCTCTTTGTGTGATCTCGGCAGGTAAAGAACAGAAAGCCGGACTTTCCGGCGCTGTGCACGACGCCAAGCAGATCGGCCAGAGGGAATGCCCGCACGTTTGCAGTGAAGACAAGCTCGTGGTCCCAGGGCAAGGCGGCGCTCGCAGGGCCGCCGCAGCGCTCGAGCAGGAGGGTCCGGACGCCCGCGTCCAGGAGCCGCACGGGCTCGTCCGGACCGAGGCCGAGTTGCTGGCGCAGCCGCTCGTCGATTTCCAGTTCACGGACCGGCAATTCGCCCATGCTTCCTCGCGCGGGGTGCGATCCTGAGCAGCGGTCCCCAGGCCTTCTTCGACGTGGTTGCGCTTCGGCTTGAGCCAGCTCCCTGCGTGTGCGTGGCGGCTCAAGCGGATCCTCGCTCGGCCGATGCCGTCAGTGGGGGGTGTCGTCATGTCCAATTCCGAGCGAGGCATCAATCGCCGTCGCTATCGCCGCCTTGCGCTGGCCCTCCCGGTACGGGTCTCGACCATCGACGCAGAGACCGACCCGTACACGGGTCGACCGTTCTTCCGCCTGTCGCGGGAGTGGTGCGGGAACGTTTCGCGGGGCGGCGTCTTCATCCGCACGCCTGAGCCCTTGGCGCCGGGTCGCCGAGTCCTGGTCGAGGTCGCGCTCCCCGACGGCACTCCGCTCGAGGCAACGGGGCGCGTCGCCTGGGCGCGGCGGGTACTCGCACCGCCGGGGGACCACGAGGAGGCCGGCGTTGGCATCGAGTTCCTCGGCGCGACAGCCGTGGGACTTGAAGCGCTCGAGCAGCTGCTGACGACGGGCGAACCCGAGGGACGCCCGCGACCGCCTGGCGCATGAGTTCCCGGCTTGAACCCCGCCCGGCGTTCCGGGTATGCTCGCGCGCGCCATGACCCCCCGCGGTGCGTACAAGATCGCGAGCCGCAATCGCAGCTTCGAAGCGTTTCTTGACCCGACGCTGCGAAGTGAGCGCCGCGTCCAGCGAATCTTGAGCTCCCTGCGCAACGAGATCGTGGAAGGTGGAGGCGGCGACCGCCTGCGCATCCGCCGCGTGCTGAAGGATCCGCGCGAGATCTACAGGTTGGAGCTCGACCTGCCCGAGCTCGGCTATCAGCGGACGACACTATTGGACCGGCAGGCGCTCGAGCGGCTGCTCGAGGCCGAGGAAGTGCGGGCCTTGGTGCGACCGTCCGCGCTCCACCGGTAGGATCGAGGTGCCCGGGGCAGGGATCGAACCTGCACGGCTCGTGGCCAGGCGATTTTAAGTCGCCCGCGTCTACCGATTTCGCCACCCGGGCAAGAGCCCAAGACCAGCCATCCGGAGTTCCGGAGCGGCAGCAGGATAACAGCTCATCGTGTTCCACGGGAAGAAGATCGTCGTCGTGATGCCCGCGTACAACGCGGCGAAGACGCTTGAGCGGACGTATCGCGAAGTGCCGCTCGACCTCGTCGACGAGATCGTGGTAACAGATGACGCGAGCAGCGACGATACGGTTCGCGTCGCCCGTGAGCTCGGCTTGCGGACCCTGGTCCACCAAAAGAATCTTGGCTATGGGGGCAACCAAAAGACCTGCTACGGGGAGGCCTTGAAGCTCGGCGGCGACGTCGTCGTGATGCTGCACCCCGACTATCAATACCCTCCAACACTCATCGCCCCGATGATCAGTATGATCACCGATGGGCCCTACGACGTGGTCCTCGGCTCCCGCGTGCTTGGGGGGCGAGCGCGCGCCGGCGGCATGCCACTCTACAAGTATGCTTCGAACCGATTTCTCACGGCGGCACAGAACTTTCTTTGCGGTGCGAAGCTTTCGGAATACCACACGGGCTATCGGGCTTTCTCGCGGGAAGTGCTGGAGAGTCTCCCGCTGCTGGAGAATTCGGACGATTTCGTCTTCGATAACCAGATGTTGGCGCAGATCCTCTACGCGAACTTCGAGATTGGTGAGATCAGTTGCCCGGCGGCCTACTTCGACGAGGCCTCGTCGATCAACTTCCGCCGCTCGGTGACCTACGGGTTCGGCGTGCTCGGTGTCTCGCTCCAGTACTTCTTGCAGAGGCGCGGGCTTGCCCGCTACCCGATCTTCGATCCCCAAGGTCGCCGCTTAAGCGCGGCTCAGCCTCGTGGCGCGACCTCAGAACTCGCAGTCGGCTGAGAACGCGCCTTGCGACCGGCCCTCCGCAAGGTGAAGCGTGACGCGGGCGCCTCGTGACGGCCTCCCCGGGGACGTAACCCGATCGCACTCCTGGCAGCGCCCCGCCCGCACCCCCGAAGGCGGGTCTACTCCGCCGGCGTGCTGAACGCGCTCATGAGCTGCTGCGTCACATCTCGGGTGGTGATAGGCCCTTGGTCCTCCCGCGGCGGCTTTCCGCCGTGGCTGCGCAGCGAGAGATCCACGTCGCGGGCCTCCGCCCGGAGCGCAGCCACTGTGCATTTCTCTTTGGGCCTGTGGGCGAAGGGATCGAAGCGAAAATGACGCATCGCATTTTCGTGCGTGATGCGCCGGACATCTTCATCCGGTGCATCGCCGAGGCAGCGGACCAGCGCTTCCGGCGCTCGCGGCCACGTGGTGTCGGAGTGTGGGTAGTCGCACTCCCAGGTGATGTTGTCGATCCCGACCTCGTGCCGAAGTGCGACGCCCGTGGCGTCGTCAATGAAGCACGTCACGACGTGCTCGCGAAAGATCTCGCTCGGGAGCTTCCCGCCGAAGTCCTGCCTCGTCCAAGCCTTGTGATGCTTATAGACGTAGTCAATGCGTTCGAGGAAGTAGGGGATCCAACCGATCCCGCCTTCTGAAAGTGCGAATTTCAGCTTGGGAAAGCCTCGCAGCACACGGGACCAAACCAGATCTGCCGCCGTCGGAAAGATATTGATCGGCTGGACCGTAATCATGACGTTTACCGGCGCATCCATCGACGTGAACGCCATGCCAGCGCCCGACCCGATATGCAGGCAGACGATCGTCCCCTCCTCGGAGCAGGCGGTCCAAAATGGGTCCCAATGCTCGCTGTGCAGGCTCGGGAAGCCAAGCTTCTCAGGATTCTCTGAGAAACTCATGGCATGGCAGCCCTTGCGGGCGACGCGCCGGACCTCGTCCGCCATGAGGCGAGCATCCCAAACCGGCGGAAGTGCCAGGGGAATGAAGCGACCTGGATGACTGCCGCACCACTCGTCGATGTGCCAGTCGTTGTAGGCCTGCAGCATGGCGAGGGCGAGAGCCTTGTCCTGATGTTTCGCGAAGGTCGTGCCACAGAAGCCGGGGAACGACGGGAAGCACATGGAGGCCAGGACACCGTTCGCATTCATGTCGAGGATCCGCGCGTTGACGTCGTAGCAGCCAGGGCGGAGCTGGTCGAAGCTCGTGGGCTCCATCCCGTACTCATCGGGAGGTCGGCCCGCGACGGCGTTGAGCCCGATATTCGGAACCTGCTGGCCCTCCCACGCCCATACATCCGAACCGTCGGCCTTACGCACGACGTGCGGAGCGCGGTCACGAAACCGCATCGGGACATGACGTAAAAATAGGTTGGGCGGCTCGACCACGTGGTCGTCGACGCTCACGAGGATGAGATCGTCAAGCTTCAAGGGGCACCCCCATAGTCTCGGGAACCTCACTGAGTCCCGAGTAGAATTGCCGCGCCCATCGGCGGAGCAATGCAATCGGTCCATCGCCGTCGCACAGCAGTGGATGCGGGAGATGGATTTTGTTCTCCCAGATGGGGATGTCCTGGCCGAACTGCCGGTCGATCTCCGCGACGAACGCGCGGCCCACCCCCTTCGTAGCGTCGTCGTTTGCGAGTTTCCGGACCATGAAACGGAGGGTCGTCTCCGAAAAGTCCTCGTCGATCGGCGCGCCCGTAATCACCACCAAGGTCTCGATCACGCCCACGAAGCGCGTGACACCGAAGCCGAATCCGTAGGAGGCGATCTCGATCCTGCCCTCCGTCTCGCCCCGCGGTGTTCCGACCATCGAGATCGAGGTGACTCGGAAGATGTGCCCGTCGATCTGTGCGGTGCTTCGCGGCATGGTGTGCGTGCCGTGGACGTACCGGAAGTGAGCGTCGTCGACCACGTTCTCGGCCATCTCCTGGCAATGCGCGCGAACCCGGAAGCTGCGGCGCACGGGCGCACTCCAACCCTCGGCTCCCCATTCCGGAACGACGGGGATCTCCCAGCTCGGCGCGTCTCCTTTTGCGTGGTGCCAGACGAATACACAGCCGTTGCGCTCCACCACGGGCCACAGCGTGAGCGCCGCGTGGGGGGGGATGCGCCTTGCGTACGGCACTTCGACGCAGCGCCCCGCCGGATCGAAGCGCCAACCATGGAACGGACAGCGCAGGGTGTCGTCCAGCACCTTCCCGCCCATCCCGAGGTGCGCCCCTAGGTGCGGGCAGTGCGCATCGGCGAGACGTGCTTCCCCGCGTTCGGTCCGCCAGAGCACGAGTTCCCGGCCGAAGTAGCGGACGGCCTTCACCTCACCGGGCGCGAGCTCATCGGAGTCCGCCACACAAAACCAGCCGTCAGGCGATGCAGGGAACGGAAGGCGCCGCGGCATGCCTTCGATTCTAACACTCCGTCAGATTCTGGTGGTATGCTCGAATTCGTGCCCGTCTACCGTCCGGAGCTCATGGGCCCGCCGCCGCGAGACGCGAACCAGCCGTTCTGGGATCCCGAGGCCCAGACGCAAAGTCTCGAAGCGCGTCGCCACCTCCAGAACGCCCGGGCATGCGAGCTCGTGCGTCGCATCCTTGAGACGCCCGTGCCGTTCTTTCGGCGAAAGCTCGAAGAAGCGGGCATCAAAAAGGCGGCGGATTTCCGCGGCGTTGAAGACTTGGCATCCGTACCGCTGACCCGCAAGCAGGAGCTCCGCGACTCCGAGGCCGAGCATCCGCCGATCGGGGATTACCGATTCACGGACCTGCGCCGGTGCGTGCGGATCGGACAGTCCACGGGGACCACCGGGACGCCCACGACCATGATCTTCACGCGCAAAGACATCTGGATCGAGTACGAATCTGGAGCGCGGATGTTCTGGCGTTCGGGCCACCGTCCCGGGATGATCGCGACCCACGCACATCCCGCGTACCTCTATGGCGGCGGCGCGCTCCTGTCCGGGACCTACGAATACTTCGGTGTCGTGAATCTCTGGGTCCCACCCCCCGACACCGACGCGCTCGCAGAACTGGGCATTCGGGCCTGGATGCGCTTCAAGCCCGACATCCCCTTTGTCGGCTTTTCGCTCGGTCGCTACTTCGAGGTGTCTTCGAAGCTGGGTCTCGACCCGCGCAAGGACGTGGGCCTTCGGATCCCTTCGCTCGGCGGTGGCGGAAAGGGCATGCCTCTCATGACGGCAGGCCTTGAATGCTACGCGTACATCGGAAGTCCGTGCACGCATTCTCCGGGTGCGCACCTCAACGAGGATTGGGCGGTGGTGCAGGCCGTCGATCCGGCCACAGGCCAGGATGTACCTGAGGGGCAATGGGGCAATCTTGTCGTCACGACGATCGATCGTGACAACGGGATGCTGCGCTACGACCTTGAGGAAGCCTGCGCTCTGGTACGTGAGCCGTGCGCCTGCGGAGAAACCACGATTCGTGGTTTCTGGGGCGGCCGCTTCAAGGACTTACTCTCTTGCCAAGGGAAGCGCTTCCAGGCCTCTGAGGTGGAGGCGGCCCTCCGCGGCGTTCGTGCCGTGTCCGAGCCCTCCCTCGAGTGGGCTGTGGTCCGTCCGCAGGAAAACGCCGCGCAACTCATCGTCCGTGTGGAGCAGGGTGACGGAGACGCGGGAGACGCGGCGCAGGCCTGTGCGGGCGCACTCATGGAGAAACTCGGGCTTGCGGCCCGAGTCGAGATCCTCCCCCGCGGTACGCTCGGGCGCTCGGGTTACAAGACCAATCGGATCGTCGACGCCTAAGGGGCCGGCTTGGAGTGAGCTCCGCCTCGGATGCCGGGATACCCGCCTCCCCCGAACTGCTGATCCAGCGCCTCGTAGTCCACCGCGAATCCGCGCCGGGGCAGCTGCTCCACGAATTCGATGGCGCGTGGCTTCTTGTAGGAGGCGATACGCTCCCGGCAGTGCTCCACGAGCTCCTCGGCTGAGACGCTTCCCCCGGGCTTTCGCACAACAATCGCCATCACGCTCTGGCCCCACGTGCTGTCAGGTCGACCGATCACGGCGCAGTCAGCAACGCCGGGGTGATGGCGTAGGCAACTCTCCACTTCGACGGGATAGATGTTCTCGGCGGCCGACTTGATGAGCCGTGTCTTCGGCCCGATGAAACTCAGCGAGCCGTCGGCTTCGCGGCGGCCGAGGTCGTTGGTGTGATGCCATCCGCCGGACTGGCGCGCGCTCGTCTCCGCGCTGCGACGGTGGTAGCCGTGCATCAGCGTCGGACCCCGCGCCACGATCTCTCCCACCTCGCCCGGGCCGACCTCCCGGCCGTCCGGGTCCACAATACGGATTTGGACCAGGGGAATCGTGCGGCCGTGGGATCCGGTGGCTCCACCGCCCAGCGCGGCGAGGGTTAGCATGCCCGATGCCTCGGTCTGGCCGTAGCCCCCGGGTCGCCGGCCCCACGGGCTCACGTCCTCGGAGGTCATCGCGTTCCATGCAGGGAGTGCACGGAAGCTCCGCAGACTCGTGAGATCGTACTTCCGCTCGCGGTTCACCTCCACCATCTGCTGCATCGTCGGCGGCATGACGAACGCCCCGGTGCAGTGCTCCGCCTCGATCAGGCGACACAGTTCCTCTGCGTCGACGCGTCGTGTGAAGACGTTCGTCCCTCCCCACAGAAACGTGGCCAGGGTGGTCATCAGCGTCGCCACGTGAAAGAGCGGGCCGCAGTTCAGGTAGACAAAGTCGCGACCGACGTCTTGCGCTTTTGAGATCATGAGGGATTGGAGCAGGAGAGCGGTGTGCGAGAGCAGGGCCGCCCCCGGACGTCCACCAAATGCTGCGGTGTACAGCGCAAGGACTGCCATCGAAGGGTCGACTTGCGGCGGAGGCGAAGCCACAGGCTTGCGATCGAGGAGGCTCTCATAGCTGCCCTCTCCGAGCCCGTCGTGTTGAATCCAGAGTGGTACCTTAGGACTTCGCTCGCGCGCTGCGCGGACGGCGGCCCCGATCTCCTCGTCCTGCCACAGCACGACCCTCGGAGCCAAATCGTCCAGCACAAACGCGAGCTCGTCAGCCGTCTGCCTCCAGTTGGCGGGACAAAACACAGCGCCAATCTTCGCCGCCGCGAGAAACGTCTCGAGCAGTCGGTGGCAGTTCTGGCCGAGCCAAAGGATCCGATCCCCCGGGCCGACGCCCTCTGCCTGCAGAAGATCGGCCAAGCGACTCACGCGATCATCGGCCTCGGCGTAGCCATAACGTGCCGTGCCGCAGACCCAGGCAACCTGTTGCGGATTGCTTCGTCCGTGCTCGGCCAGGATGTCACCCAGCCCGAGGGCGTGGAGCAGATCGATTCCCTGCGACGCGGCCTCGTGGTCCACGGTGCTCCTCCCGCCTCAGATCGCGCGTTCGCGATTTTGCCAATACGGATCGCGCAGGCGGCGCTTGTAAAGCTTCCCGTTCGGGTCGCGCGGCAATGCGTCGACGAAATCCACGCTGGACGGACACTTGTAGTGCGCGAGCTTCCCGGCGCAGAACGCAAGGAGCTCCTGGGCGAGCTCCGGCCCGGGGGCGACATCGCTCGCCGGTTCCACCACGGCTTTTACCCGCTCCCCCCACTCGTCATCGGGAATCCCGAAAACTGCAGCGTCTCCGACCCGAGGATGGGTCAGGAGAACCGCCTCCACTTCGGCGGGATAGATGTTGACGCCCCCCGAAATGATCATGTCGATCTTGCGATCGCACAGGAAGAGGTAGCCGTCAGCGTCCAGGTACCCGACATCGCCGACGGTGAAGAAATCGCCTCGCCGAGATGCGCGAGTTTTCTCAGGGTCGCCGCGATACTCGAAGGGCTGGAGCAGCTTGAGATACACCGTCCCGGGGCTCCCGGGAGGGCATTCCTTGCCATCGTCGTCGAGGATCCGGATGGCCGCGCCCGCCCAGGGACGACCCACCGTCCCCGGCTTGCCCAGCCACTCATCGGCTTTCACGAGGGTTCCCCCGCCCTCGCTGGCGCCGTAGTACTCGTAGATCACTGGACCCCACCACTCGAGCATCCGCCGCTTCACCTCGACGGGGCACGGCGCCGCGGCGTGGAGCACGTGCCGCAGCGAACTTGTGCGATAGCGACCGCGCTCCTCGGACGAGAGCTGCAGCAAGCGGTGGAACTGCGTAGGCACCATATGGGTGGTGGTGACGCCGTGGCGCGTGATCTGCTCCAGCGCTTCGTGCGGTGTCCAGCGGTCCATGAGAACCACGAGGTGCTCGAAATGGAGCGAGAACCACGCGTAGGCGAGGGGTGCCAGGTGGTACATCGGCGATCCGCAAAGGTGCACGTGCCCTCCGCCCGGCGTGATATCGAAGCGGAGCAGATGCTGGGCGTAGAGTGCGATCGCCGTTTCAGGGTCGAACGGGGCAAGATCGCGATGAACACCCTTCGGCCGTCCCGTGGTGCCCGAGGTGTACTGCATGATCTGCCCCGCAAGTCGGTCCCCGGGAAGCGAACTAGGCTGACGATCTCGTAGGGCTGCGAGAGGACGAAAGCCCGGCACCTCTCCCACGGCAAAACGCACCTTGGCCGGGAGGTCCGCAGCCTGCGCCGCCTCAGCGCAGCGCTGTGCGAGGCGTTCGTGGCCGAAGAAGGCCCGCGCACCGCTATCCCGCAAGATGTACGCCATCTCGGTGTCGGTCAGGTGCGTATTGATCGGGACCAAGTGCCAACCAGCCTGCATTCCCGCGAGGAGTAGCTCGAAGGTCGCGCCGCAGTTGGGAAGCGCCATTGCCACCACATCGCCATGGCGAAGGCCGAGCATGCGAAGTCCAGCCACGGTTTGATTCGCAGCCGCGAGAAGCTCGCCGGCAGCGATGCGTCGACCATCGGGTTCAATGACGGCGATACGTTCGGGCTGCTCCGCGGCGGCCTTCCAAAATCCTCGGATCTCCATCGCACCAGTTCCCCCGAAAGTCTGTGATCGCACGCTATGGCGGAATCTCTAGTTAAGTTCTTGATCTACCTCGGGTTTCCTTCACCCTGAGAGCCCGCGATCAGCGTCCGAGGAGCGCCCCGCCGCAATCTCCAGCATACACTGGGCACCCACCAAGAACCTGTCTACCTGAACGCTGTCAAAGGCTTCGCGGCTCCTGAGGGGTCTGCCCGCGGAGCGCGGACCTGTGCTTGGGGAGTTACGCACCCTACCGACCTGAATCTTCACGTGGAGGGTCGAGGATGGGACAACGGAACGGACCAACTGGCTCACATCCCGGGAGGCTATCGCTCGAGCTCGCGCCGCAACTCATCCGCCCGACGGAGCCACCCCGGCATGCCGATCGACTGGAAAGGGCCGCGAACCGCGTCGAGCAACCCGCGTGCGCGCTCGCGGTCACCAGCCCCGCTGCGTCGGACCTCCATCCACGCTTCGTCGAAGTCGACGAGGGCGCGTAGCGGCCACGCCTGCTGCTCGTCCAGGACACGGCGTGCTCTCTCGAACCAGGTCCGCGCTTCGTCGAAGCGGCCGGTGAGCGCACAAAGACGCGCCAGTGCGAGACGCGCGTCGGTGTGAGGGAAACGGAAGTCGGGCGCGAGCGTCTTCTCGCGGAGGTTGCGCTCGAGCACATCGGCGCAATCGCGGCGCTCGAGGATCCAGAGGGCTTCGATTGCCCAGTAGAGGATCGCGGTGTAGCCGAATGCCCAGCCTGCGGCGCGTTCGATGGCGGGAAGCACGCGATGAAGCGCCTGGAGCGCGTCGTCGTCCCGCCCGTCGAAGGCGTAGAGGAGTGCGACGGTTGCCCAAACCAGCGCCATGACCCACCGGAGCTCCGGAACATCCTGAGCGATGAAGCGCTCCAACCCGGGGAGCGCGAGGTCGTAGCCCTCACCGCGGATTCGTACGAGATCGGTCTGGATCCCCTGGAGTGAGACCCCGAGGAAGGGAGGGCTCCCAACGCGCTCCGCAAGCCCGGCAGCGCGCGCGAACGCCTCGCCCGAGGCCGACAAGTTCCCGAGGGCAGCCTCGCAGCGAGCAACGTCCGTCAGGAGTGCCGCCGCCACCGCGAGCCGGCCACCCTCGATAAGGACCGTCACGATCGGAGTCGCCGTGGCCAGCGCTACTGTGTACTCACCGGCCCAGAACGCCATCACCGGAGGAATCAGGCGAGCGCGTTCGATCGCGTCCTCGCGGGACGCGAAGACCATCGCAGTCGCCGGGATGACCACGCGACGCCGCAGCAACGAAGGCACGTTCGCCAGAAAGATGCGCGAAACCTCATGTCGTTCGGGTATGTCGAGGGGAAGCCCCAGGAAATCGGGATTGCTTGCTTCCCGCTGATTGAGATCGTGCGAGGCCAGGAGCGCCCACGTGAGATCTCGACGGCCCCCGACGTAGCGCAACCCTTGCGCGGCGAGCGCCCAGGCTCGCGCGTCGTAGCTTGAGGTGTAGACGGCTCCGGCGGCGTCCGCGAGATAGTCGGCGGCCGCATCGCCGCCCTCACTGACCGCGAGGAGCTCCCCGGCCCGGCTGCTCACACGGACCGCCTCCTCGTTCTTCGGACTCCGGGCGAGGGCGAGCCCAAGCCGAGCCAGGAGACGAGAGTGGCGCGCATCGCTCGCCGGCAAGAGATCGAGCGCCGCGCGCAGCGCCAGCGCCGCCTCCTCGTGGGCGGCGTCCCGCTCCGCGCGGTCCGCCGCGACGAGGCAGTGCACGACACCGCGCTCCCCGCCCGGTAGCGCAGCGCTCCTGTGCCACTGCTGAGCGATCTCGAATGCGTGCTCCTCTGCGTGCTCGCCGTAGCGACGCTCCATTTCCTCAGCGAGACGCCGGTGGAGGCGCACTTGGCGGGCGGGATTCAGCTCGGCGTAGAGCGTGTGGCGGATCAGGGCGTGCGTGAAGTCGTAGACCTCGGGATCGCCCGTGGCACGCAGAATCTGGGCTTCAAGCGCCTCGTCGAGGGCGTCGAGGGCCTTGCCCTCCTCGAAGTCGGCGACCGCTGCTGTCACGTCGAAGCGGAAGACGCCCATGCAGCCCGAAGCAGTCGCCAGGAGCCGATTTGCCTCTTCGGAGAGCCGCGAGAGCCGGCGCCCGATCACCTGCCGCACGCCTTCGGGAATCCCCATCTCTTCGATTGAGAAGCGCGAGGTAAAGCGGCCAGCCGCGCGCTCGAGCTTTCCCTCCTCAAAGAGGTGCAGCAGGACCTCGCGTAAGAAGAACGGATTGCCACTGGTTTCGGCAGTGATGGCCGCGACGAAGTTCGCCGGCACCTCATGCTTCGCGATCGTTTCGAGAAGCTCGGTCACGGCCTCGGGATCAAGACCCGAGAGCGCGATGCGCTCAAGCTCGACTTCGCGGCGAAGCGCGACTAGCGCTTCGCCAAGCGGGTGCCGGCGGTCGAGCTCCTCGTCCCGGTAGGCGCCAAGGAGGAGCACGCGCTGATGCCGCAGAAATCGCGCCAGGTGGCGCAGCAGGACAAGCGTCCCTCCGTCGGCCCAGTGAAGGTCGTCAAGCACGAGGACGAGGGGCGCGCGCCGGGACACGACCCATAGGACCTGGGCCACCGCATCGAGGAGTCGATGGCGTTCCTCCTCCGGCGCGAGCGCTGCCGGCTCTGCGAGATCGGGCAGCCGCTCGCGGAGTTCAGGTGCGATCTTCGCGACGACGCCCCCGAAGCTGCCGATCTCCTGCCGCAGCAGCTCGATGTCCGACTCCTTGGCGTAGGTCACGATCGCCTCAGCGAAAGGCCCGAAGGGCCGCGAGAGCTCGCCCTCGAAGCAGCGGCCCCACACCACCTGCGCGCCTCGAGACCGCGCCCGCGCCGTGAACTCCTCCAGGATGCGGGTCTTTCCGATGCCGGGCTCTCCGACCAGCAAGACGAGGCCGCCGCTTCCCGACCCTGCCGCCTCGAGTCGCCGCGCGAGTCGCTCAAGCTCATCATGGCGGCCCGCAAAGGGCGTCCGCGCGAAGAGCGTCGCAGTCCGCTCGGCCTCGTACACCACCTCGCACACGCTGAGCTTGTCGGGCATCCCCTTGAGCTCAATGGCACCCAGCTCCCGGAACGCGAAGGCTGCACGACCCGCGAGCAGGTGCGACACCGCCTGGCTGCAGACAATCTGGCCCGCGGCCGCCAGGTCGCAAAGACGCCTGGCCACCACAACCGGCGTCCCGAAGTAACCGCTCCCCGTCTTCTGCTGGAGCACCTCCCCGACGTTGAGACCCACTCGGATCGAGAGTCGCTCGCCAGGCTGCTGTGCCGCGGCCTGCGCCATCGCCACAGCGCAGCGCACGGCATCTGCCGTGGAGGCGAAGGCCACCATGAGGCCATCGCCCAGCCACTGGAGCTCGCTCCCGCTGTGCGCCGAGACGGCATCCGAGAGGAGCCGGTGATGCGTCTCGAACAGCCGCTGCGCCCGCTCATCCCCGACGCGCCGCATGAGCGTCGTCGAGTCCACGAGGTCCGTGAACAGAATCGTGGTGATTGCGGCACGAGCGACCTCGGCCATGGCTCCGCTCCCAGGTTCGATGATGGAGCAGGTGGAGGCAGGCGGCGACAGCCTCCCGTGTGTGTGCGCTTACAGTGTACACCTAAGACCCGGGCGACCCCGAACCCGCGCACTCCTTTCGGGGGATCGTCGAGAGCCGGCATCCCCGTTCACAAGATCCGTCATCACGGACCAACTGGCCGGGCGGGAGGCGCGCAGGGATCCATCACACCGGGAGTCGTTCTCTGGGTTGCGGACCAAGGAACTGGAGGCTCGCGCACCATTCGCTCAACCGCCGCTGAAAGCATCGGCGAAGATTCGCGGGCCGGCGTCCCGCACCGCTTCGGGCAGGGTCTGTGCCGCGGGGACGGCGACCGGACGGCGGGCTGTACCGGTCCAGAGGGTGTGGCCATCGCGCGGGTCGACCAGGGCGAGGTCGAGAGTAATGAGGAGAACGCGGCTCGGGTTTAGGGTGAAGCGGCGAAGCGTTCCCTGGAGCACGAGCGTGTCGAGACCCGCTCGCTTCGCAGCCACTGCTGCGCTCCCGGGATCCGAGGGTGGCGTCGGAACGGCCTGCTGCGTCTCGGCCATGGAGAGGACAACGAATCCCCGTCGCGAAAGCTCCTGCGCTGCGATTTCCTGGAGCTCGTCCAGCACGGTGGGATCCCTGCGTGCAAATGGATCCCCTACGGCCTTCCCAAGCTCCTCGAGCGGGTTGTTCGACGCGATGCGCAGGCTTTCGCCCGTTTCATTCCGGAAACGCAGCACCGCAATGGGGCGCTCCGATGCGGGTAGCGTGCCGCGCGAAAGGGGCGCCGGGGCACCGCTCAGGGGCTCCTCGGCGGGATCGGAGCCGCCTGCGCATCCACCGAGTGCGAATCCGGACAGGAGCACAACCGTCGCCAGCGCGACCACCCGGAGGGCACTTCGCCGGGCCATGGATTGGCGCAGGCGCGCGAGCGCGCTCACACCCAGCCAGAGGGCCGCGGCCAGAGCGACGTCGACGGGGCCCGCGGGCAGGTCCGCTCGGTAGGCGATTGCGAAACCCGCGAGCGAAGAGGCGGCTGCCGCGAGGGCAGCGATCATGAACGCTGCCCCGAGGCGAGGTGCAACCCGGAGCGCGCAGAGGGCGGGGAGGGTGAGGAAGCCAAACACGACAAGGGGACCGACCGTCATCACTCCGAGCGAGATCGCAATCCCAAGGAGCGAGTACAGGAGGGCATCAGCGTTCACGGGACTCTTGCCGAGGGTGCGCGCAAAGTCCGGATCGAACGACGCGAGAAGAATTTCGCGGCGGAACAAGAGAAACAGAACCCCGGTCACCACACTCGCCGCGGCAAGGACCACGAGGTCACTGTCGCTGATCGCAAGGAGCTCCCCGCGCAAAAGGCTCGTCACTTCAAAGTCGCCACCGGGGTTGGCCGCCACGAAAAGCACCGTGCCCGCGGAGGCCACCGCAAGCAGCGCGCCGATACGCCCATCCTCAGGGATCCGAGAGCGCCGTCCGGAGAGCGTGAGCAGGGCCAAACCGCAGAACGTAAATCCTACCGAGCCGAGGAGCGCAAGAATGTGTGTTCCCGCGCCCGCTTCGTGCTGATGGCGCGTGACCAGGAAGGTAAACGCAATCCCCGCAGCGCTGGCCTGAGGCAGCGCCACTCCGAGGAGGGCGAAGCGGCGCAGGACCACATAGACTCCGAGCACCCCGCACAGCACGCTCACGAGAAGACCCCCCGCGAGGGCGTTGCGAAATAGAAAGTCGGGGGAGAACACGTTCATCTCGATGCTCCCTCGATGCGGAGCCGGCCGCGATCGACTCTCGCCAGGCGATCGACGCGCAGACGGAGCAGTTCTAGATCGTGACTCACCATCCAGATGGCGAGCTTGTGTCCACGCCGCAGATCGTCGAGGGTGGCGACGATGCTCTCGGAGGTCTCGGAGTCGACGCCCGCCGTAGGCTCGTCGAGCAGCAACAGATCGGGCTGCACGGCGAGTGCCCGCGCAATCAGGACACGCTGACGCTGGCCGCCCGAGAGATCCGCGTAGCGGCGTCGGGCTAGCTGGCTCGCGTGGCACACCGTGAGTGCCGCCTCGGCACGCGCGCGCTCGCCGGTGCCGCTGCGTCGCCAGGGGCGCGTATCGCCGTAGGTCCCGAGAAGGGTGACGTCGAGCGCCGACAATGGATAAAGGGGATCAAGACCCTCTCGTTGGGGCACGTAGCCGACGCGCAATCCGGGCCGACGTTCGACCCGGCCCCCGAGAAGTGGGACGAAGCCCAGGAGTCCCCGCAACAACGTCGTCTTTCCGCTCCCGTTCGGACCCACGAGCGCCACGAACTCTCCGGCCTGTATCTCGAGCGTGGCGTCCTCGACCACCGCTCGCCCGGAGTAGCCGAAGCATGCGGATTTTGTCTCGAGGAGAGCGTCGCTCACGGGCTGCCGGCGGTGGAAAGCGCGCCCACGAGCGCCTTCAGGTTGGCCTCGACGAACTCAATGTAGGTGTTGGTATCCGGCAGGCCGCCAGTCAGCGTCGAGATGGTCACAACCCGCGCACCCGTACGCTCCGCCACGGTTTGCGCAAGCGGCAGTTCATACGCCACCTCGCGTACGACGAGCTGCGTCTTGTGCTGCTTCATCTCGTCGATCAGCTCTTCCAAATGAGCGGGTGTCGCGGGTACGCCGGGCTTCGTCTCGATGGTTCCAATCAGTTCAATTCCGTAGCGATCAGCCAAGTAGATCAGGTCGGGATGGTAGGACACAGCCTTCACGCCGCGCAGTGGCGCTGCAAGCTTTGCCCATTCTGCGATCTTGGCGTCCAAGAGCGCGGTGTAGCGGGCCAATCCGCTCTGATAGGTCTGTGCGCCGTCAGGGTCGACACGCTCCAATCCCTCTGCGATTGCCCGCGCCATGAGCTTGCCCTGCACCGGGTCGAGATTGAAATGCGGGTTCCCGAGCGGATGGAGTTCACCTTGGGTGCGGTTCTGGCTCGTCGGTACCTCGAGCGGTGTGACGTAAAGCGATGCATCGATGTAGCCGGTCTCCCCCGGTGCGATCTTGGCATTGCGCGCAACCTCGAGCAGTGGTGGCAGGAACGCATGCTCGAGACCGAGACCCATGACCACGACGGCGTCGGCCCGGTTGAGTTTTGTCACGAAGCTTGGTTTCACCGGGACCTTGTGGGGGTCCTGGTTACCCTCCGCAATCGTCACGACGTCCACGCGTTCACCGCCGATCTGGCGCGTCATGTCGGCGAGGTCGGGGAAGGTCGCCACCACGCGAATTGCGGCATTGGCCGGCAGCGCGATCGAGAGCAGGAGAAGCGCCAGAGTCGCCCTAACGGGTCGTAAAGCCATGACTGTGACTCCCGAGGAAGGCGGTCCACTGCAGGGTGATCCTCTGATCGTCGGGCTCGCCGCGGGCGACGATCTGATCCAACTGCAGCCGCAGCCGGTGGAACTCCGACGGCATCCAGGTGACGAACATGGAGTAGGTCAGGATCTGATCCGCGTTGGGACTGAGCGGCGCAATGTAAAGCAGCGACGTATTGACGTTGTCCGCGGGCGCCTCCGAGTAATCCACACGGAGGCCCGCCGAAAACCGACGACCGAAGAAAGACTCGAAATACGCGTATCCACCCTGCCGCGTGTTAAATCGGCTTCCGAAGACCTGTGGGTTTGTAATCGCGTCGAACGGTAGCGCGGGGTCGGTGAGAAGCGGCGCGCCGGTAGTGTTGAATTGCGGCGTCTGGTTCGCGAAGCGCTGGTTGTTCCACATCCACTCGATGCCGAGGGTGGTTCCCTGATAGAAGCCGCTCGTCCCCGGCTGGTGCCTGAAGGTGACATCGACACCGTACAAGTGGCGGTCGTTATCCTTCGGCACAGCAAAGTAGGTCCCGCCCACTTCGACATTGAAGGTATCGGTGAGGTCGAAGTACGTGGTCGGGTGAACCAGGTAGGTGAGCTCACTGTAGGAACCTACGCCGAAGGTATTGTTGAGCACTGTTCCCGCTTGCTCGCCGATGGAGTTGTAGATCCCTCCCGTGATTTGAATGAACTGCTCGGTCGGCGCGAGCCACGATACCTCGACGCCCTCAGCTCTCGATTCACCACCAATGAGGCGGTCAATCGACGGCGGGCGGTCCACGAAGGGGAGTGCCTCGTCATGCCAATGCGAGAGCCGACCGACGTCCGCAAAGTAGCGGCCTGCCTTGACCGTGAGGTTCCAGGGGAGCGCAGTCGTCACCACCGCAGCCTCTTCGATGTCGAAGCCCTGAGTGGTATTGCCGTTGATCGTCGCGTAGCCGCGCAGGAACGGGTCAATCGGCGCCGAGATGAAGAGCTCGCCGCTCCTTAGGGCAAAGCCGTTCCCACCTTCAAGGGGTTCGCCCCCATCGCCATGGGTGTTCGATCTCGCTGTGGTGTCAACCACGAAGCTGATCGCCGGGTTGTCGGCATTGACTGGGGCGAGGCGCGCCGTGGTCCCAGGCGCCAAGCTAGAGGTCGCGGCGGAGGGCGCCGCTGCAGCCAGCGCCTCGACTCGCTGTTTGAGAGCGTTCAGCGTGTCTTTGGTTTCTTGGAGTTCGCTCTTGGTTTTCGCGAGTTCGTCTTGTGTGACTGCGAGCTGCTGTTGAAGAGCATTCACATCAGACGGATCCGCGGCATGAGCCCTGAGGCCGGGCGCAAAACAGGCACAAGTGGCGAGGCCGGCTGCAAGACCGACTCGCGCGATGCGATGACGATCCATGACCACTCCTGGGCCCGCGACGCCGTGAGGCGGGCGGTATTGGCGGCTCCGCGAGCGTATTGGCGGTCCGCACGCGGAGCGTGAGGTGTCGACGCCGCCCGTATGGCGGCGCTAGGTGTGGCGAACGGGTGAGCGGGCGGGAGGAGCGCGGGGTTGCGCAGTCGGGAGGGCCGGACCGTGTGGGAGGTCTTCGCCCACACAGAACAACGCTACGGCGATCGCGGTTGCCGCGGTGAGTTGCGGGGCTGGTGCGGTCGCGAGCGCGGCACGTCCTTGGGCGAGCGCGCGGCACTGAGGACAGTCGCCCGGATCATGGAGTGGGTCCCCGGCTGCGGGGGAGCCCACTCCGGCACTCGCGGTGCTCTTTGCAGTGGAAGCCTGGGTCCGATGTGTGAGGGTCGTGAGTCCGTGCAGCGGTAGGAGGAGGAACGCGCTGACGAGCGCGAGACTTGCGAACGGCGCACCGAGCCGGGCGACGCGCGAACGATAAAGCGAATGGCGCGGCATCCGCGCGCACCCTACCGGAAGCCTTGGTTTCCCGCCAACGAGGGCGGCCGCGATCCGCGATGAGCGCAGCTTCGCAGGACATTGAGACCGCTCGGTCATGGTCTTCTCATTCCTTGGAGAGCCCACGGACGCGGCAGGAGTGCCCGCCCAGGCACCTGACGACCACCGGCCGCCCGCCTCCTTTGGCTATCGTCCGTTCCCTAAGACCTCGTCGTACCGGTGGAGGCACTCACGACATACCTCGATTACCTTGCGTGGGGTCCTACGCGTCGTCTGGGAGAGAACAGCCCCAATCGCGACCGCATCCAGGTGAATCAGAAACCAGCGATCTTCGGTTCTCATGCCCGCTTCGACCTCGTATCGCGTGCGGCGAACGTGTGGCATGCCCAAGGCTTCAGCTCTCTCCAATCGACGAAAGAGGGAGCCCACCCCCAAGCCGCCGCCTTCGAGAATACGGATGGATTTCGCCGGGCAGCCCAGGGATCCGATGTTCGCCCCGGAGCAACGCAATGATCAGCAGAGCGTTATGCCTCCTCGGCCTCTCCGCGCTGCCTCTGGTCGCTGCGGGAGAGCTGCCTTCTGCTTCCTTGAGTTCCGGGATGGAAGGTGGAAACGGCGGGACCCCCACCAGAGCCAAGCTCGAGCACCCCTCTCCGCAATCGCCGGGTCTTTCCGAAAGGCTACAAGATCCTGAAGATCCCCCGCGACTGCAGCAGCGAGCAGAGGTCGACTTCTGCGTGGGGCTCAACAAGCTGCTCGAAGCGAGTGCGAATGGCTTCCGTTCGGTTACACAAGCCTTCAAAGAAACGCCGACGGGAGTCTTGGTTGGCCTCGGGACGGTGCAGTTGCCGGGGGCGGTACTCTGTACGGCCGTTCAGCACCTGGTCAGTGGCGCATGGAAGGCCAGTTATACCTGCCATTTTGCAGCGGACGATGAGACCGTACCGAAAGCGGAGGCCGACCGGCGGCTTGAAGCCCTGAAACAGCAGACCCGAAGCTGTATTCCCGCAGGCTTGAAGGAGAGAGACAGTACGGGTGGTGAAGATCTTGGCGTTGTCAGCACGTCGTTTGTGGGCGATCCCTCCGGTCCGACTGTGACGGTCTTCCTCAACTACAACGGGGGAAGCGCGGAACATCCGTCCACGATTGATCTGTGGCTCAGTGTGGTGAGGTCGCTCCCTGCGGGCCCCGAGGTCGGTCGACCGGCCGCACCCTCGCCCGACAACACGAACCTCCAGCTACTCCGCCGAGATTAGAACCCGAATCTCAGCACGTGGTACCCGGCCGCCTCGGGGTCGCTCACCGGAGCGAGGTGAACCCAGGAGAGTGCGGAAGAGCTGCGGGGGCCTCTTTTGGGCCGGATCTGACGCTCTATCAAACCATTTGACCCCGCATCAGCTCTGTCAGAGGATGTGCGAGGCAAGCATCTCTGGGAGTGCACACCATGTACCAGGACTACGGCGTGATCGATGCAGATGGCCACGTGATGGAGCCCCCGGATCTCTGGGAGAAGTACATCGAACCCGAATTCCGCTCCACAGCGCCCAGAGGCGTCGGCATCATGACGATCGACGTGCTGGGTCACCGCATGCCCGACGTCCCCGGTTGGCGAGAGGAAGCCACGGATCCACGCCACGTGTTTGATCCACGCTTCGCGGACGCGGCACGTCGCGGCTATGACGCTCAAAGCCATATCGAGGCGATGGACATGGAGGGGATCGACATCATGGTCCTCTATCCCTCGCGTGGCCTCTTCGTGGCATCCGCCAACGCACTGCCCCGGCGCTACGTGGGCGCGGTCTGCCGCGCCTACAACCGGTGGCTCGCCGACTTTTGCAGCCATAATCCACGTCGTCTCATGGGCGCCGCACTGGTCGCGCTCCACGATCCACAGATCGCCGCGGAAGAGGCCCGTTACGCGGTGGAGGAGCTCGGGATGAAATCGGTGTTTTTGAGGCCGAATCCCGTGAACGGGCGCACGATCGATCATCCCGACCACGAGGAATTCTTTGCCGAAGTCGAGCGCTTGGCTGTGCCAATCGCGACCCACGAGGGTGCAGGCGTTCACCTCGCGCAGTTTGGCCGCGACCGCTACGACAAGCTCTTCAAAGTCCACATGATCTGTCATGCCGTGGAGACGATGGGGGCGTGCATGGACCTTATCGTGGGCGGCGTCCTCGAACGGCATCCACAGCTGCGCTGCGTCTTCCTCGAGGCATCTGCGGGCTGGGCGCCATGGTGGCTCGAGCGCATGGACGAACACTTCGAGGGATTCCACGGATCGCGGGAGGCAGGGGGGCTATCGCAAAATCCGAGCGAGTACTTCCGCCGCCAATGCTTTGTCTCCTGCGAGGTCGACGAGCGGTCGGCGAGGTACGTCGAGGAGGCTTTCGGTACCGACGTACTCGTGCTGGGAAGCGACTATCCCCACGGCGATGGAAGCTTTCCGCATGCCATTCGAGATTTCGTGAATCTCGAGGCTCTGTCTCCGAGCGCGAAGCGCAAGGCCCTCTGGGACAATCCGATCCGGCTCTACCACCTTGAGAAAGACGCCGCGGCGCTCGCCGCCGCGCGAACCTGATCCGGGAGACTTGCTGATGCAACTCGGTGTGATCGGCCTCGGGAACATCGGAAGCGCCATCGCTACCAATCTCATCGTGGACGGCCACGAGGTCTGCGTATTCGACTCGGCCAAATCCCGCTGCGAACCGCTTGTCACAGCGGGTGCCAGCGCGACCGCGGGTCCAGGCGATGTAGCGCGGCGTAGCGAAATCACCCTGCTCTCCCTGCCGACGCCCACCGTGGTGGACGAGGTAGCGACACAGTGGATTGCCGGGGCGCCTCCCGGCCGCCTTCTCGTCGACCTCTCCACCAACGCGCCCGCTTCCGTACGGGCCCTTGGCGCGCGCCTCTCGGCCGCGGGCTGTGGACTTGTCGAGGCACCGCTGAGCGGCGGCGCCGTCGGCGCGAAGTCCCGTGCGCTGGTCTTCATGCTGGGCGGTGAGCCCGAGGCCGTGGAGCGCGCGCGCGGGGTGCTCGCAACGCTCGGGCGCGCATCCTTTCACGTGGGACCGCTGGGCCAGGGTAATGTCGCAAAGCTCGTCAACAGTCTCGTCGCGTTCTCGACCACGTGGGCTTCGCTCGAGGCCCTCGCCCTCGCTGCGAAGGCGGGGCTCGACCTGCGGACCACCCTGGACGTGATCCGCACGGCGGGCGCGGGAAACTTCTTTACGAACTTTGCGGTCGAGGGCATGAACCAACGGGGCCGGCCGACCCAGTTCGCGTTGGCGCTGGCGGCGAAGGACGCGAGCCTCATCCTCGACCTTGCGCGCGAGCACGGGGTCCCCACCCCGGTTGCCGCGCAGATCGGCCAGGTCCTCGTGTCGGCGATTGGGGCGGGGCTCGGCGATCGCGACTGGACGGATCTCGTCGAGCTGATCGAACGGCAGGCAGCCACCCGGCTCGAGCTCCCCCCCCTGCGTGAGGGATCCGTCCAGCCGCGGGTCTAAATCGGAGGCTCCGGAAGGCCGAAAGGGTCGTCCGGGGGGGACCGATGAAGGCCGTCATCGCAATCGGGTTCGGTGCTTTCTTTCTCTCGAGCCTGGTGATCGGGTTGCGCCTGGTCTGGCTCGCCTACCGAAACCGCGAGCTGCCCGAACTTCTGATTGGAATCGCCATCATCGGCATCGGACCCGCGGGTTTTGCGGGTACCATTTTCGCGCTCCTCCTCAGCCCGAGGCACCCCTCCGCTGGGTCGTGCCTCCTGGCGGCGGCGACACTCGCCGTCTCCGTGGGTGCAGTCGCTGCCTACGTGTTCAACTGGACGGTGTTCCGCCGCGGTGACCGCTGGGCGAAGGGGATCGTGGGCGTTGCGGCTCTGCTCTTTGCGGTCTTCTTCGTGGGACGGCTCGTGACGGGCGGCTTTGCGCTGCCCTTGCACCTGGACGTGTGGTTCCACCTCTACTCCATCGTCATGACGGGCTCTCTGCTATGGGGCTCGGGGGAGTCTTTGCGCTACTACGCCCTCATGAGACGGCGGCTCCGCATTGGTCTCGCAGATCCCCTCGTCAGCAACCGCTTCTTGCTCTGGGGGCTTGGCATCGGCTCGGCGGGTGTGGGCTCCGTGATCTCCATTGCCTTCAGCTTAGTGACCGGCTCCGCCCCGCAGGAGTTTGACTGGATCACGCTCAGCAACTCGCTTTTCGGTCTCGCAGCGGCCGTGCTGATGTGGATTGCGTTTCTGCCGCCGGCCCCCTACCGCCGGTGGATCGCCCGTGTCGTCACCGCCTGATCCAATCCCCGCGCCGACCCTACGTCTTCAGGATTTCCGCGGCCGCGTTCAGTGCCGAGACTGCTGCGGGGATCCCCGCGTAACAGGAAGTCTGCATGAGGACCTCGATCAGTTCCTCACGCTTGATGCCGAGATTGAGCGCACCCGCGAGGTGCGCCTTTAACTCGTCGGTGCGCCCGAGTGCTGCAAGCTGCGCCACGGTGCAAAGGCTTCGGCTTCGCAGATCAAGCGCGGGTCGCGACCAGAACATCCCGAAGCAGGACTGCACGACGAGTGCGAAGAACTCGGGCGCGAGCTTTTGGGCCGGGAGTTCGCTGCCTCCGGCCCTCTCTCCCCAGAGCTTCTTTGTGACCGCGAGACCCTGCGCCATCAACTCGGGCTGGATCGCCATTGCGCTCTCCCTCTTTCGGCCGGGCGGGGCTTCACTCCCGACGCAGTAGATTCACCGTGCACACGCTCCCTCCGCCGACGAGGTGTGCGAGGCCCACCCGCGCGCCCTCGACCTGGCGCACACCCGCCTCGCCCCGCAGTTGGAGGGCCAGCTCGTGGATCTGTGCGAGACCGGTCGGGCCACCGGGATGACCGCGCGCGATCAGCCCGCCATCGGTGTTGAAGGGGATGCGGCCGCCCAGCTCGGTTTCGCCGGCCTCGAGCAGCTTCTCTGCATCACCGGGTGGACAGAAGCCGAGGAGCTCATAGTACTCAAGCTCCTCGTTCGCGAAGGCGTCGTGCACGAGCGCGACGTTTACGTCCGACGGGCCGAGCCCCGCCTCCTCATAGGCTTGCAACGCCGCGTCCCGCGTCATGCTCGGTGGTCCGACGACGGGGCCGAGGAAGGTGTGGCCTCGAGTGTAGGTTTCGGTCTGAAGCGAAGACGACAATGGCACCACAAGCGGACGGCCCGGCCGGAGTCGGCGAGCCAAGTCTTTGCGTGCAAGAATTGCGCATGCGGCACCGTCAGAGATCGGGCAGCTCATCATGGACGTGAGAGGCTCGGCAACCTTGGGCGAGGCGAGCACCTCCTCGATCGTCACCAGGTGGTCCGCTTGTCGATGGCTAAAGGGGTTGCGTGCGCCCGCGTTCCAATTCTTTGCGGCGATCCGAGCAAAGTGCTCGGGTTTGGTGCCGCGTTCGTAGATCCGGCGCATCGCCCAGAGTGCGAAGTACGCTGCCGGCAGGATCACGCTATCGATGGTGTCACGGCCCACGCCTCGGCCTTGTGTGCTCCCCGAGGCAAGCTCCGTCATTTTTTCGAAGCCGAGGGCCATCGCGACGTCACACCGTCCACTGGATACGGCGTGGGCGGCCTCACGAAACGCGATGAGACCCGTGGCTGACGCATTCTCAACGTGACTCACCGGAAGGCCGGTCAGACCGAATTCCTTCATGATCTTGATGCCGGTCATGGGAGATGCCTGCATATAGCCGACGAAGGCCTCCCCCACGTCCCGGAACGATACGCCCGCGTCGTCGAGGGCGCGCAGCCCCGCCTCCCGCGCAAGCTCGACGAGTGTGCGATCTCGGTGGGCGCCGAACCGGGTCATCCCCACTCCAATGACGGCGACATCCTGGAGTTTCACTTGGCACCTCCCGGCTCCGTCGCCGGTCGAAACCTGAAGATCACGACCTCCTCGCCCTTGGAGTTTTCGCGCAGCACCTCGAGCTCCAGCTCCATTTCCATTCCGATCCGAAACTCCTCGGGGCCGCCGGAGAGCACCGCCTGTACGCGCGGCCCATCGGGCAGATCGACCTGACCGACGCCGTACCCTCCAGCGTCGGCGCGCCGTGAACCGAAGAGCGGGAAGTGAGCGTAGGTAAAGGTATAGAGCGAGCCGCGCGGGCCGAGGAGTACGTCCACGGTGTCGCGCGCAAGGCAGCGGGCGCAGATACGGCGCCTAGGGAAGAAAACCTCACCGCATGCTGCGCAGCGAGAGCCGAGCAGCCGGGGAGCCTCTGTACGATCGCTCGGAATCGTGAAGAATCCGGGCTCGATGGGTACCCACGTGCGCTCTGGCGTTGCCATGTTCACTCCGCCCAGCCTGCTCGCTTCACCGATTCGCTCACTGCGTGCGGTCCGGGCCGAAGCCCGGCGCCCATTCGAAGCATTGCACCTCAATCGAGAGAGGGAGCCGGTAGCGCACGTAGAAACTGTGGAGCTTGACGACTTGAAAGTCGTCGACGTTGCGTTCTGTGAGTTCCACACGCGGATCGCTCGACCGCTGGGTGCGTGCCCGCTCGTAGAGCTCGGTAAGTTCGGCAGGCGTCGTGACGGAGAGGCCGAAGTGCTCGGTCCCCGTGGTGCGCATGGGTTCGCTGCTGGCGTGCAGGTAAACGAACTGCTCATTGCTATGGCAGCGCAGCACCAGGAGCTCGCGATCGCGGGTCATCGTCGGCATCTCGGTCCAACCGAAAACCGCATTGTGGAAGCGAAGCAGATCGGCGCGCCCCGCAGTATCGAGGAGCTCGGCGGGCACCGTGAGTGCCACGTGGTTGAAGCGCGGGAATGCCGGGTTGGCACCCGTCACGTTGCGGCCCTCGGCGCGACCATCACCTTTGCCGCCCGCACGCCGTGTTCGAGCTCAAAAATCGCCTCGAGCATACCGCCCAGGCTGACGTCCTCGCGTTCGATCAGCTGCTCCACGGGTAGCGCACCCGATTCGAGGAGCCGCAGCGCTTCCTCGAAGCCGCCGGCGTCATAGTTGAAGGCGCCGGTGACCACGAGCTCATTGAGCAGAATGCGATTGTGATCGAAGGTCGGGCGTGCCAGGCCGGTCCCGACCATCACGAGTGTGCCTGCCCGCTTCAGTTGCGTAAGGCCCGACTCCATCGCTGCCGGTCGACCGGAACACTCAAAGACGATATCCACTGGACTTTCCACGAGTCGGAATGGCAGCCCCTGCCCTTCGAGCTCATCCGGGTGCTGTACGCGCGCAGCGCCCACCTCGATCGCACGGGCACGCCGGGTCGCTGCCGGTTCGCTCACCGAGACGTCATCAATTCCTCGAGCACGCAGCGCCGCGACCACCAAGAGACCGATGGGTCCTGCTCCCATAACGAGCACCCGCTGACCCGGGCGAATCCCCGAACGGGTGAGTGCATGAAGCGCCACAGCCAGAGGCTCGGCGAGCGCTGCATGTCGCAAGGGCAAACCAGCCGGTACGCGGACCAGCTGCGACTCGTGGACGCGGACATATTCTGCGAAGGCACCCTCAAAGCCGTCGAGGTCGACAAGGGAATGGCTGCTGCAGAGAACGGGCCGCCCGGCGCGGCAGTATTCGCAGCTCCCACAGCCCGGCCGCGGTCCCCCGACCACGGGATCGCCAAGCGCCCAGCCCTCTACCTCATCGCCGAGCACGGCAATCCGCCCGGAGTACTCATGGCCTCCAACGGAACCCGGCCGTCCCATACCCTCGAGCACGAAATGCAGATCCGTTCCGCAGATCCCGCAGTGGCTGACCTCCAGGAGGACATCGCGCCGTCCGATCGTGGGTACCGCGCGTTCCTCGACCGTGAGGCGCCGCGGGGCGCGGTAGACAGCCGCAAGCATCGCCGAAGGAAAGCTCGGGCGGGAGCCTGATCGAGGGGTCCTGGAAGTATCGATTTGGCGGTCCATCAAAGTGACGCTCTTTTGTGTCGACATCAATCTCGGCCGGATCACGAAGAAAGATGTCTTGCGTTACGAGTCCGCGTCAAAAATCTGCCGAGCGGAGCCTCCGCACTGTCATTTCGCGATTGCATTTGCGTCGCGCCGACAGGTTATCACGATCCGAGACCGCAATTCCCGAAAGTCACGGGGCCAAGGCCGAGCGCAAAGTCCGAGAAGCAAGCGGCCCCGAGACCCAAGCGACCGAACCCATGCAGCCTTCTGATACCTCCCTGGGCCGCCGCCCCCCTTGGCGAGAGCCCCGCGCGAGCTTCGGATGGCCTGCCGCCCCGCACAGATTCCCTAGGCGCGAGGGGCAGTTCGAAGGAACTGGGGCGCCCGCTCAACGACGGAGGGGCCCAATCTGCGAATCTGACGACCCATCAGTTCTGGTATAACTCGGTGGGGCCAGCCGGGACCGAGCGGAGGCCGCCCTCTTTCCGAAGGGAGACCCATGCTTTTGGGCGGAATCCGCGTGGTGGAGATGGGCGTCTGGGTGGCGGGACCGGCGGCGGGCGGCGTTCTCGCCGACTGGGGCGCCGACGTCATCAAGCTCGAGCCGCCGGCGGGCGACCCGATGCGGCGTGCGTTTCAGAATCTCGCCGGAATCGATCTCCCCTCTTCGCCACCCTTCAATCAAGACAATCGGGGGAAGCGCAGCGTCGCCCTTGACCTCCGCCTGGATGAGGGCCGAGCAATTGCTCGTAGGCTTGTGCTCGGAGCAGACGTCTTTCTCACCAACTATCGGCACGATGCGCTCGAACGACTGGGTCTCGACTGGGCCTCACTCTCCAAGGAGAGTGACCGTTTAATCTATGCACACGTCACAGGCTACGGCTCGGAAGGACCGGATCGCGACCGAGCCAGCTACGACATTGGATCCTTCTGGGCGCGGTCGGGCATCTCCCATCTGCTCACACCAACGGGTGACGATCCTGTAGGCGCGCGTGGGGGTTTTGGGGATCACATCACCGCGAGCCACATCCTGGCCGGGATCGCCGCCGCACTCTTCCAACGCGAGCGAACCGGACGCGGACAGCGGGTCGAGTCAAACCTTCTTGGCAGCGCGCTCTACACCATCGGGTGGGATATCTCCCTCCAGCTCGAGTTCGGCATCAGCCTCTCACCGGGCAAGCGGAGCGAGTCCATCGTTCCCACGGTGATGAGCTACAAGGCCGGCGATGGACGCTGGCTTTGGCTGCTCGGCGTCGAGGCCGACCGCCACTGGCCGCGCATGGTCAAGGCGCTCGAGCTGACGGACCTCGAATGTGATCCTCGCTTCGCCACAGCCGCGGCGCGCCGGGAGAACGCGCGGGCCCTGATGCCGATACTTGACGCCAGTTTCGCAACGCGCCCGCTTGCGGAGTGGGCGCAACGGTTTGACGAGGTGGATCTGTGGTGGGCGCCCGTCCAGACGCCGGCTGAGGTGGTACAGGATCCTCAGGCGCACGCCGTCGGGCTCTTCGTCGACCTCCCGGGTCAGCCGGGGGGGGTCCGCAGCGTCTCGAGCCCCGTTCAATTTAGCGACTGCGACACACGCCCGCGCCGAGGCGTACCACAACTCGGCGAGCATGGAAGTGAGATCCTTCAGGAGGTCGGAATTCCCGTGGGCGAGATCGAGCGCCTGCGAACCAAGGGGGTGCTGCGCTAATGGCAATCCGAACCTGGCGCCTTTTCGTGGATGGCAAGTGGACCGAAGCCGCATCGGGTGCAACCTACGCGGTGCCGAACCCGGCCACCGAGGAGACCGTGGCCCTCGCACCCGACGCGGGTCGCGAGGATGTCGCGCGGGCCTTGGTCGCGGCAAGGCGCGCGTTCGACAGCGGTCCTTGGCGACGGAGCACACCTGCTGAACGCTCGCGCATTCTCCTTCGAATTGCCGACGCGGTTGAAAAGCGCAAGGAAGAATTCCGCGGGCTCCTGGTGTCTGCACACGGTGCCGAAGCGATGACGCATGGCATCCAGCTCGATACCCCCATTGCCCAGCTTCGCGGCTATGCCGAGCTCGCGACACGCTTCGCCTGGGACGAGCCGCTTGCGCCAGTTCAAGGACTGACGTCGGTTGGCATGTCCAAGGTTCAGGGCATCGTCCATCACCAGCCCGCAGGGGTGTGCGGCCTCATTCCGACCTGGAACTTTCCCCTCTTCGTAACCGCGCAGAAGGTCGGTCCGGCGATCGCGACCGGCTGCACGATGGTCGTGAAACCCTCACCCTGGGGTCCCCTGGTCGATTTGCTTCTCGCCGAGATTATTGCCGAGTGCGATCTTCCGCCGGGCGTCTTCAACATCGTCACGGGTCTAGGTCCTGAGCTTGGCGCGGAACTTGCGGAAAGCCCGCTCGTCGACAAGATCTCCTTTACGGGCTCCGTCTCCGTCGGCAAGAAGGTCGCACTTGCCGCCGCTGGTACGCTCAAGCGTGTCCACCTCGAACTCGGCGGAAAGTCCGCTCAAATCATCCTGGACGACTTCGAAGTGGACGCTGCAGCGCCCTCCTCCGCCGGACCCACCTACTTCCACGCCGGACAGGGCTGTGCGATGACCACCCGCGTCTTGGTGCAGCGCCGCCGCCACGATGCCCTGGTCGAGAAGATGGCGGGCTTCGTGCGGGCCTTCGTGAAGCTGGGCAACCCCGCGGACCCGACTGTGATTCTCGGCCCTCTGATCCGGGAGGAGCGGCGCCAGGCGGTGGCCGGCTATGTCGCAAGCGGACGCGCGGAGGGCGCGGAGCTGGTGTGTGGGGGCGGAGCTCCCGCCGCCCTCGCTCACGGGTTCTTCTTTGAACCGACGATTTTCGCGAACGTTCGAAACCACATGCGGATCGCGCGAGAGGAAATCTTTGGCCCGGTGGTCTCCGTCATCCCATTCGAGGACGAGGAGGACGCGATCCGTATCGCCAATGATTCGAGCCTCGGCCTATTCGGTGGAATTCTGACCCACGATCTCGACAAGGCGCGTGCCATCGCGAAGCGGATTCGGGCCGGCGGTGTGTCGATCAATGGCGCCGTCAACCTGACCCACGCTCCCTTCGGAGGCTTCAAGGAGTCCGGTATCGGCCGTGAGGGCGGAGTATTCGGGCTCCGCGAGTTCACCGAGATCCAATCAATCACATGGCCGGAGGGATAACCGCGAGAACCGCCGCCAGATTCCGGTGCGTTCGGCGTAGGCGCTCCAACGGTCGCGGCAGGAGGAGTCCTGCGTCGTGAACGCAGTTCTGAGCATATTGGGTACTGCGGAAGCCTCCGCAAGGGAAGCCACAACGGAATGCTCTTGCGTGTGGCGCAGCGGCTCGCGCCGCCGGACACGCGCTCGTGAGCCAGCTCCTCGCGAGCCTCGCTGTTTGAGACGAGAAGGCTGCGCGCGGACTAGGTCTTGGCGGTGCGGCCAGTCGCCTCTGCCTCTCACGTGCGATAGCGGTGGCCTTCGATCTCCGCACCTTCCGCCTGGAGACGGCGCAGCGCTGCGTCACGCAACGGGCCGAGCTGAATCTTCTGGCTTCCCGTGTAGGCAAGCTCACTTTCCCGAAAGAACAGAATGCGGCGGGGTATTTTGTAGGGAGCGATTCGCTGGCGCAGGAAGGCTCGGATCTCGTTCTCCGACGGCTCGGCCGCGCCCCGAGAAACGACTACGCACAACACGACCGCCTCGCCGAGCGTGGGATGCGGAACCCCGACGGCCAAGCCCAGCTTGATGCTCGGATGGGCGGCCAGCGCCTTCTCGATCTCGAGGGGTGAGACATTTGCGCCGCCCGTCTTGATCAGGCTCGAGAGGCGCCCCGTCCAATGGAGGAGCCCTCGCGCGTCGAGGAACCCACCGTCTTGGGTGCGAAAGAAGCCTTCGGCGTCAAACACGTGTTCGGGTTCTACCTTGTGGTAGCCGCGCATCAGGGTGAGGCCGCGCACCGCGATCTCACCAGGCGTACCGGTAGGGAGGGCAGTCCCCGTTTCGGGATCCACGATGCGCAGCTCGATCCCGGGGAGCGGTGGACCGCTCGTGCCCCCCCGCTGTTCGGCCGGAGTGCGGGCTGGATACGCCGTGGCCAGCGTGAAGGTCTCGGTCATACCGTAGGAGGCCTGCATGCTCCACACGTCTTTGGTGATCCCGGCGCGCTCGGCGAGCGGGGAGCCCGCCCGAAGCTTGACCACGCTGCCTAAGCTCCGCGCCGCGGCGTCGGGGTGCTCCGCCAGGGCCTTCTCTTGGTGCGGAAATGCGTGCACCACCGTCACGTGCTCTGCTTCAATTAGCGCGAGCGCTGCGCCTGGCTCAAAGGTCTCCTGGAGCACCAGCGTCGCACCCGCCGCCAGGGTGGCACCGAGGGACATCGCAAGACCTGCTGTCCAGAAGAAGGGCTGCGCGGTCCAGACACGATCTTCGGCGACGAGATCCATGTACTCGGCGAAGCGCCAGCTCTGGATTACCGCTGCCCGTTGGAAATGCACGATTCCCTTCGGGTGCGCGGTCGTGCCCGAGGTATAGAGCAAGATGCCGTCGTCGGTGGGCATGACCTCCGCCGCCGCGGCGGCCGCAAGTGCGTCCGGCACGGCTCTGCCCGACCCCAAGAAGTCCGACCAGCTCTCGACTGCCCCCTGGCGGTCGGGGAGTCCGAGGCAGGCGACGCGGCGCAGGAATGGAAGAGCCTCACACCCGAGGTGGCCCGGCGCATGCTCGTTGAGCTCAGGATGTTGCTCCGTAAGCTCGGCAAGGAAATCGCGTCGCAGGAGGCTTTTCTGGACGAGCAAAACCGCGGTGTCGCTGTGACGCAGCACGTAGTCTCGCTCGATCGGCGTGGCGAAGGTGTTCATAGGAACCAGCACACCCCCGGCGAGTGCCACACCAAACGCGCAGGCCACCCATTCGGGGCGATTGCTCATGAGAACGCCGACACGCGCCCCTTTCGCCAACCCCCCCGCGAGCAGCGCCTTCGCCACGCGTCGCGCCTCTGCCGCAAGAGCGTCGTAGCGAATGTCGCGACCGTCGAAGCGAAGCGCCGGCCGCCCGGCGTGGCGCGAGCTGATGTCCTCCAGGAAGCGGGGAAGCGTAAACCTCGAGGAGTCGGACTGGAGTTTCAACACACCGATTTGGGCTGATTCTCCGTCGGCATGCGCAGTTCGGCCGTACCCTGCGCCATCATGGCACCTCGATGGTTGGTCATGGTGACCTCGACGTGTGCCACGGACTGGCCCGACGGATCCTCGTGGGAGAGACCCTTCACCTCCGCGTTGAGATACGTGACCTCACCGGTGAGCGCCGGAGAGCGGTACTGCATGCGGCTGTGAATCAGCTCGCCCCATTCGCCAGCCCAGTTTGCCAGGTAGTCGATGATCCACGCGCCCATGGACGCGCCGTAGCCGTAGCCCCGGGGCATCCCGATGAGCTGCGCGTAGCGCGGCTGCACGTGACCACGCGAGGGACCCTTGTAGAGCCCGTCTCCGAGTGACGGATCAACCTTCGCGCCCTCGAGGTCCCGGGACATCTCGGCGAGCCATCCGGCTTGATGAAGCGAGGAAGGACCTCCGGTGGGACGGAATGCACCCCACACGGTCATGAGATAAGAGCGCCATTCCGTGGTGAATGTCATGAGGCTGTGAGGACCGATCGGGCGCGTCGGGAGTTTCTCGCCAGGTTTCACGAAGAGCCGGCGTTCGTGACCGAGGTCCAGAAAGCTGCCGTAGTACTCGAACTTGAGACGTTCGATCTCCTCGAGTTGTGAATCCGTCCACTGCGGATCGTCGGTCTCGCTGAATTGGGCGAGCCTTCGAGCCTCCTCTGCCAGGTAGCGGATCGAGGTCGAGCGCTGCTTTGCCACCACTTCGCCCCGCTGGTTGATGTAGGTCGTATCACCGCGCGAAAACATCGTGGGACCCGCAAATTTGGTCTCCGTGACCTTGTAATCGAACAGCATCCGGTCCTGGCGCATACGGTCGCCAGGCAGGATTCTCGGCCCGAAGAACCACCACTCGTCGCCTCCAAACAGCATGTGCGTACCCGGGATCGTCCCCTGAATCGCAGGTCCAGCGCCGTGGCTGTCGTCGGTACATACGCAGAAGGACTGCGGCGCCACGATCCCGCCGAATCGGCTCGCCCGTGCAAAGTCCTCATCAAAGTAGAGGGGATTCGGGTTTTGCATGCCCTGCGCCCAGCGCCGAATGTCATTCACGTGCACAGGGTCCCGCATCAAGCCACCGCCCAGCGGAACACCGATCCAGCGGTCGACCTCTTTGGTGTCGAACTTAGGGTTCATGCTTCGCCCCTGGCTCATGCGGGCACCTCCATCGCCTGCCCGAGCCCGTAGGCTCGAACCATGTTGCCCGCACAGATCTCGTAGCGCTCGCGGGCCGGAACGCCGTCGAACATCTCGCCCACCACCTTGCGACTGTAGGGCCAGTCGTTGCCGTGGTGGGGGTAGTCCGTCGACCACGCCATGTTGCGGACGCCTACGTCGTAGCGGTTTCGAATCCCGACGCGGTCGTGGATGAACGTGCAGACCCAGTGGTCGTGGAAGTATTCGCTGGGCAGCCGCTTGATCTGGATCCCCGTGTGCGCGCGATTTCGCCAGTAGAAGTTGTCGAGCTGTTCGAGCGCCGCCGGAATCCAACCGACATCGGTCTCCACCCCGAGGAAGGTGAGCTTCGGGAAACGGTCGTGTACGCCGCCTACGATGATCTCACTCATCACCTCGGGAAAAAGCGTCATGCCGGCGAGCGCCATATTGGCGATCGCCGCCGGGCCTTCAAGCGCTCCAGTCGACTTGCGACCCGGGCGTAGGATCCGGATGTGGATGCTGATCGGCATGGCCAGGTCTTGCGCAGCGGCGAAGAATCGGTCGTCTTCGGGACCGAGGGTGTCCCCCCCGCTCGGCCATGCCGTGAGGATGACGCCGCGGAACCCCTTCTCGCGACAACGCCGCATCTCACGAATCGCCTCGTCTACGCCGATGTTCGGAATCTGGGCGAGCCCAAAGAGGCGCTCCGGATCGTGGGCACAAAACTCTCCGGCCAGCCAGTCGTTGTAGGCGCGTACGCCCGCCCGGTGGAAGTCCACGTCGGGGTTTCCCATGAAGTGATACATGGTGCGCTGGCTCGGGTAGAGGAACTCGGCGTCCACGCCGTCGACGTTCATGTCTTCGAGCCGCGCCTTCCCGTCCCAGCAGCCCTTCCGGATCGTGTCGTAGGTGTACCCACGCCAGCGAATGTCCTCGTAGCGCATGCCCGGGGTCGCCACGAGACCGATGTACATGAGGGGCTTGCCGGGACCGAAGGACCAGGCATCGCCACCCTCCTCGTCCTTGACGAGTTTCGGCGCCCGGTCGTGGAACTCCGCCGGTAGGTAATGCTCCCAGATGTGCGGCGGTTCGAGAGTGTGGCAGTCAGCATCGATCAGGCGGTATTCGCGCATCGCCGTTCCCTTTCTGACGGGTCGTCAGTCAAAGCCTTAACGAGCTTTGCGAGGCCGGTCGCCGACTTAGCCCCTAACCCCTTGATTTTCCGCCGGGTTGTCTCTACCCTCGGCTACTCCTGGCAGCTACTGAGACCGCCTCGATTTCCCGTCCGCTGCTTACCCGGTGCTTACCCGATCGAGGGGCCTCTTTCTGACGCGGTGTCAGATTACCACGAGGAAGCGCGTTTTTGCCTAAGCTCACCAAACGCATCATCGACGCCCTAGAGCCCAATTCTGGCCGCCGCCGGATCCTGTGGGACAGCGCGCTACCGGGCTTCGGGTGCCTTCTGCACCCGAGCGGCCGGCGCGTCTACGTCGTGCAGTACCGCACGCTCGCAGGCCGGTCGCGCCGGCTCGCGCTCGGCGCCCATGGCGTCCTAACGCCTGAGCAAGCCCGGACACTCGCGACTGAGAAGCTCGCCGATGCCCGCGGCGGGCGAGATCCCGCAGCCGAGCGCCGCCAGGCCCGCGACGCGCTCACGGTCAAAGAGCTGGCTGAGCGGTATGAGCAGCTTCACCTGCCGAAGAAGAAAGCTCGAAGCGTGGCCGAGGACCGGCGCATCCTTACGAAGTACGTCCTCCCCGCGCTGGGTTCTCGCGTCCTCACCGAGATCGGCGCGGCCGATATCTCGCGCCTCCATGCTGCGATGCATGAGGCGCCCATCATGGCCAACCGCGTGCTGGCGGTCCTGGGAACGCTTTTTGGCCTCGCCGAGGAGTGGGGTTTTCGCCCGGATGGCACGAACCCGTGCCGTCGCGTGAAGCGCTACCCCGAACGCAGGCGCGAACGCTTCCTTTCTGAGGCCGAGCTCGCGCGGCTCGGCACCGCCATCGCCGAGCTTGAGCGCGAGGGGCCCCGCGGTACGGTCGGCGCTAACGCACTTCGCCTCCTCTGCCTTACCGGGTGCAGACGCGGTGAAGTGCTCGGGCTCACGTGGCAGGAAGTGGACTTCGAGCGCGGCCTCCTGCGCCTCGCCGATTCGAAGACGGGGGCCCGCACCGTCGTGCTCGGCCCTCCTGCGCTGGAGCTCCTCACGAAGCTGGCCCGAAGCCAGAAGGGAGAGCGCGTCTTCCCCGACCGTCGCGGCTACAAGTGCGGACTTGACGTCGAGCTCGCCGAGCAGTGGAAGCGAACACGGGCGCAGGCTGGGCTCCCCGATTTGCGCATCCATGACTTGAGACACACGCACGCATCGGTCGGGGCTGCCGGCGGGCTCTCGCTGCACCTGATCGGTGCACTCCTCGGCCATAAGCGCCCGGGGACGACTGCCCGCTATGCGCATCTCGCCGACGATCCCATTCGGGCCGCTGCCGACCGCGTTGCGAACCGCATCGCCGCTGCGCTGGAGGGGCGGCCCGGGGCGGATGTGGTGCCGCTACGGGGTGCAGAATGAGGCTGGGTGGAGGCACCGTTACTGACCGAGCGGGAGACGGAGATGCTCGGCGCGGGTAGATGAACATCTCCGGCAAGCGCGGAAGCGCCCCTGCAGATATATCAGCTCGCCAAGGAGAACAGGCCGGGAGCCCATAGCGAGAAGTGGCCGGCCTAGCTTCGTAGTTCAGGTCGCGGGGCCCTTATCGGCGCCGACGAACGTTTGGACATTGGCGAGCGCTTGCCCACATCGCGCGACCCTTCTGCCTCGTCCGGCGCGAGGAACACCGGCTCGACCACCCGAAGGGCGAGCCACTCAAGGCCGTGGGCGGGACCTGAGGGGGCAAGTCATGCGGCTCGTCACAGAGCACGTCCGGGCACGAGGCTGACGTGGTCCCAGGTCTTCTCCTGCGCGGGGGGCGAGACGACTTCCGGCCAGGTTCAACGCTATCGCGCTACCCATGAAGTGCGCTGGAGTGGCCCACCTCGTGGCTCACGACGGCGCCATGGCCGGTGAGGAAGCGGGACCGCCTTGTCTCCTGCCCGCGCCGGCTGGGCGCTGACAGACGGTCACCGTGCGTGTCGAGCTTGGGGTCGTGGCGAGGTCGAGCCCGTCACCAGCACGGTCTTCCCGAGCGACCCTGAGATGACCCGCGAAGGGCCGCGGTGCACGCCTCGAGGGTGCCCTGCACCAGACCCGACAGCCCGTCGACAAGATGCTCGCGGAGGTGCGCGGCCTCGTTCTCAGGACGCAGCGGCTGCTCGCCCAGCTCGTTGCCTCAGCCCGTTCACGAGCCTGCCATGGCCTG
>Ga0074046_10000441_pt1 | contig 38124 bp, 29 predicted proteins | sample BogForMeECP23OM3_FD_94441 | JGI IMG/M metagenome (GOLD analysis project Ga0074046, IMG submission 94441) | Bog forest soil microbial communities from Calvert Island, British Columbia, Canada - Bog Forest MetaG ECP23OM3 | ecosystem: Environmental > Terrestrial > Soil > Wetlands ... | reverse complement strand
GCTGTATTTCGCACCAGCGGCAGCAGGCCCTTCATGCGGAGCATGGCCGGCTTGCGCGCCAGCACGTAGCCGCGAATCTCTTTGTAATCGGTGATTCGGCCGTTTTTCGGGTCCCCGGCCGAAGCGTCAATATCCACGGTCGCCTGCATGGACTGAATCTTGGCGGCCTGCACGTTGACGTATTCGATCAATTCCTGCTGCGACGCGCTCTTCAGCGGCCGGTTCGAGAGCTGCCGCTCCACAGTCCGTGTCCGAAACAGACACCCGCTCAGCGGAAAAGCAGCCGCCAACAGCAGCAAAAGCAATAACAGGCGCAGATGAGGGCGATACATTCCTATGCCAGTACCTGGGGAAACTTTGGCCACATGGGTATCTGATTAGTATAAGGCAGCGGAGGGTTCAGCGCTCGGCAGCCTGGGGTATAAGTAGCGGTTCGTATCAGGGTATCGCCTTCACCGGCTGCGGAAAAACTCTAGTTTCGTGTCAGGGTATCGCCTTCACAGGCTACGGAAGAGCTCTGGTTTCGTATCAGGGCACGCCTGCACCGGCTGCGGAAGGACTCTGGTTTCGTATCAGGGTATCGCTTTAGCGATACCGTAGGTTCTCCAGAACCAGACGCCCCTTTAGGGGCTGCTCAGATTGGGAATCGGCGTTTCACCGCCGGCCGAGTGCGCGGCGATACGCGGTCACATTCCGATTGTGTTCTTCAAGGCTGCGGGCGAAGCGGTGATGCCCGTTGCCATCGCTAACAAAATAAAGGAAGTTCGTGCTGTCAGGGTGCAGAGCCGCTTCCAGCGCGCTTTTCCCAGGATTGCCGATTGGCCCCGGTGGCAGCCCAGGGAAGCGATATGTGTTGTAAGGCGAGTTCACCGCAAGATCGGCATGATGCAGGCTTCCCGAATAGGAGCCAGTCAGCTGCTCGGCGTAGATCACGCTCGGATCGGCATCGAGCGCCATCCTTCGCTCCAGCCGGTTGTAGTACACGCTAGCCACGCGCGGCCGTTCCTCCGGAGCCGCCGTCTCTTTCTCCACGATCGACGCCATGGTCACGACCCGGGGAACGTCGGAATCTAGCCCAATCTGCTGCGCCACCTGCCGAAACTGATGCACCATCTCTCCCGCCATCTCCTCCAGGCTCTGGGTGCGCGTGAACTGATAGGTGTTGGGGAAGAGATATCCCTCAAGCGACTTGGCATCCGGCGCCAAATCCGAGATCAACTGAGTCTGGGTTTCGGCCACATGCACAAAATCGGCGGCCGAGCCGAGCCCCGCGTCCTCCATCGCCTTGGCGATGTCGAACATCGTGTAGCCCTCGGGAATGGTGACCTCGTGGAAGTAGATATCGCCGTGAGCGATCCGCTCGTAAACCTGGGGAAGCGTAGCCTCCCGCTCAAAGAGGTACTCACCCGCCTTTAGGGACGGCTTGGGATGCGTCGAGTGCCACAGCCGAAAGGCAAGTTCGCTGCGGATCACCCCGGCCTTTTTCAGCTCTGCCGCAATGTGCCGAGTCGAATATCCGGTATGCAACAGCACAGAAATATGGGCTGGAGGCATGAGCGGGGTATAGACCTGAAACGCCACCCAGCCGCCAACGGCCAGAACCGCAATCAAAAACAGTGTGATCAGCGTGCGCAAGGTTCCAGTGTAGAGGCCTTTTTAGATTGCCACAAAGTCGCCACAGTACAGGTCCGTGTGGAAGCGGGGCTTCGCCCCGCTTGGACGGGGCAAAGCCCCGTCCCCACACATTAAAGGGTTTTCTCGCGCTCTCCGCGTCTCGGCGGTGCAATGCTCTACTCCCCCAGCCAATCCGCGTAGGGTTTCATCGACTCGACGTGGTCAAACACAATCTTCATCGCGGCCGTGATCGGAATGGCGAGCACCAGTCCGATTGCGCCCCAGATCGCTCCCCAGAACAGCAACCCGATCGTCACCGCCAGCGGATTGATTCTCAGGCGGCTCCCCAGCAGCTTCGGATAGAGAACATTGAGCGCGAAAAGATGCAGCCCAACCACGCAAAGCACCACGATCGCCAGGTCTCCGGCCTCCAGTTGCCCCAAACTGACCATGATCGGCGGACCCATTGCCAGCACGATCCCCAGGTACGGAACCAGGCTCAGAAATCCGCTGAGAAAACCGACGAAATAGAAGAACGGAACGTGCAGCAACCAGAAAATCGCCACGCTCACGCCTGAAATCAGCAAGCCGATCACCAGGTTCCAGACAATAAAGCTCTGCAACATCTTTCCGATCAGTCCCAGGGTCACGTATGCCGTGTTCCGGTGTTGCAAAGGAAACAGCATCACCGTGGCCGAACGCGCATGGTTCCGCCAGGTCAGCAGAAAGTAGGCCAGAAACGGAACAAACGCCGCCGCCAGCAGGATGTCGGTCAGAGTGCCGGCGCCGCGGGTGAGCACCTCCGACCAGTTCGTCACCTGCCGCACGCGCACGACATTCGAAGGTTCCGGGGCGCTGACCGCCTCGCCCGTCTTCTCGATCTTTTCCGCCTCCTGCCGGAAGGGCTGCAGGATGGAGCGGATTTTCTTCGAATACTTCGGAACGTTGTCGGCAAAAATAACGGCCTGATTGTAAGACGCAGAGGTGAGGCCATAGAGCACCGCCAGCAGCGCAATCATACTGATCAGCGCCGCCAGGGCTCTAGGAACATGCAGATACTCGAGCGCCTGCACCACCGGAGAGAGCATAAAGCTCAGCAGAATGGCAAAGAACAACACCGCCAGCACCGATTCGCCGTAGTAGGCGAACATAACGATCAAGCCCATGCCCAGCAGCGTCAGCGACCAGTGATGCCCATTTGTTGCTTCAGTGGTTTCCATACCGTGTTCTTACTCACCCCTTCTCCCGACTGGCCAACAATTCTGCCTCACCGCCGCCGGAATTGCATCACCGGAATGTTGCAAGAGTAGCGCCGCCGTCCCGGCGGCTGTCCGGCGGGCGTCCTCGCCCGCCATGTCGACACCCACACGCCCGTCAGTCCACTTAGAACCTCCAACATCTACAATTGACGGATGCCCGAACCTCCGTCCCCCGCCCACAGCCGCGTCCTCGCCCTCGACGTCGGCTCGAAAAGAATCGGAGTCGCCGTCACCGACCCGCTGGGCATCACCGCGCAGGGGTTGGATACCATCCAGCGTCAGAACAAACGCCGCGATCTGGAGGCCCTAGGACAGCTGCTGGCAAAATACCAAGTCCGGGAAATTGTGGTCGGCCTGCCCCTGCGCTTAAGCGGTGCGGAAGGAACACAATCGGAAAAGATGCGTCGCTTCGCCGACGATCTGCACGCTCACTTCGGCCTCACCGTCCATCTCTGGGACGAACGCTGGACCTCAACCCAAGCCAACCGCCTGCTGCGCGAAACCGATCTTTCCATCAAAAAGCGGGGGCAAGCCGTCGACCGCATGGCCGCCGTATTAATTCTTCAATCCTGGCTGCAAGCCCGCGCCACACGCTGAGAACTCCCTGCCCCGCACTATAATTTCCCAGTTATGTCCACCCCGCTCATCGAGAAGAAAATCGAAGCTCTGCGCGAGAAGATCAGGCATCACGAGTATCTCTACTACGTGTTGGACGCCCCGGAGATTTCCGACGCCGACTTCGACAAACTGATGAACGAGCTCAAGCGGCTCGAAGCCGAGCATCCGAAGCTGGTGACGCCGGACTCGCCGACACAGCGCGTGGGCGGCAAGCCGCGCGAGGGATTCGTGAAAGCGAAGCATTCTTCTCCCATGCTTTCGCTCGATAACGCTTACAGCGAAGAAGAGTTGCGTGACTGGGAACGGCGCGTGCATGAGCTAAGCGGGCGGACCGACCTCGAATACATGTGCGAGTTGAAGCTGGATGGCATGTCGCTGGCCCTTGTTTACAGCGACGGCCGCCTGGAACGCGGCATCACCCGCGGAGATGGCAGCGTCGGCGAAGACGTGACTTTGAATGTCCGGACGGTTGGATCGATCAAGCTCTCGATTAAGCCGGACAAGCTCAAGAATGCAGCCATGCCCGCGGATTTCGAAGTGCGCGGCGAAATGCTGATGCCTCTTAAGGATTTCCGCCGCATGAATGAGGAGAGAGAGCTGCAGGGGCTTTCGAGGTTCGCGAATCCGAGGAATGCGACTGCGGGGACGATACGGCAACTGGATCCAAGGATCACGGCAGGGCGGCGAATGGATTTTTTTGCATACATGCTTCTAAAGGATGGGCGTCCCTACTTTGACCGACAATCGAAGGCCATGGAAGCGCTGCACGCAGCTGGTTTTAAGGTCAATAAGAATCGTATTTTGGCGAAGAATCTGAATGAAGTCTGGAGATTCATTCAGGATTCAGAAGCGAAACGCGACTCGCTGGAGTACGAGATTGATGGAGTCGTGGTTAAGGTAGATCGGACGGCACTACAAGACGAATTGGGATTTACAGGCAAGGCTCCGCGCTGGGCAATTGCGTATAAGTACGCGGCGCATGGGGCGGTAACGCTGCTGGAAGACATCAGACCCCAAGTAGGTCGCACCGGAAAACTAACACCCGTTGCGTGGCTAAGGCCAGTCCCGATTGGTGGAACGACAGTATCCCGTGCAACTCTTCACAACATGGATGAGATCGAGCGGCTGGGAGTGAAGATCGGCGACTGGGTCGAGGTGGAACGCGGCGGCGATGTGATTCCGAAAGTGGTGAAGGTGGTCGAGGACAAAGAGCATCCACGCGGCCACAAGCAGTTCGAAATGCCGGAGCTTTGCCCCGAGTGCAAGACGAAGGTCGTGAGAGCCGAAGGTGAAGTGGACTATCGTTGCGTCAATGCCAACTGCCCTGCCAAGCTTCGAGCGAGCATTTTGCACTTCGCCTCGCGCGGAGTGATGGACATTGACCACATTGGGGAATCCCTAGTTGATCAGCTCGTCGATCAGGGGCTCGTGAAGGGACTGGCCGATATTTACAGGCTAAGGAAAGAGGACTTGCTCTTGTGCCCTGCCGTTCGCGAGCAGTCCGCCGAGCTTGCGAAAGCTGCTAAGAAACCCGGCGGCATTCCACTTCAGGACGTGCTAAGTCTCAAAGAATTCCGGGTGTCCGGTATCCCTATTGAGACAAAAAGTAAGCAGCAGGATGGAAAACCGAGTAGGGCCAAAGCACTTGGTGATAGGTTTGGAACGATCACTCGGTTTTACAAAGCTTCTCTTCAAGATCTGAAGGGCGCACTCGGTGAAAAAGTTGGTGCCGTAGTTCACGCACACTTGCATAATTCTGAACACGCTCAGTTTTGGTCTAATCTCGCTGGGCTATCCCCGGAGCGCCAGTTGGAGAGTCTACTGGAGCGGATGGAAAGCCAAAACGCTAGCAACATCCTGACGGAAATTGCGCGGTCGAAGGAAAAGCCATTTGACCGCGTGCTTTTCGGTTTGGGTATCCGACACGTCGGCGAGCAAACGGCTGTAGCGTTGGTGGAGCATTTTCCAACAATAGCCGACTTGACTGGTGCGACGATTGAAGAACTCCAACGCGTGCCTGATATCGGGCCCACGGTCGCGCGGAGTGTGTACGAGTTCTTGCATGAGCCGGCGAATCAGCGGCTCATTTCAGACTTAAAGGAACTGAGGCTGTGCTTCGAGGAAACACGAAAGCGGGAGACCGGCGATAAGCTGACTGGCAAGACCTTCGTGATCACCGGTGAACTCGAATCGTTAACTCGCGAAGAAGCAAAAGTTCTGATCCAGCAGCAGGGCGGGAAAGTTACGGGTTCAGTGAGTAGCAAAACCAACTATCTTGTAGTTGGAGCTTCCCCCGGTTCCAAGTTGGTCGAGGCGCAGAAGCTCGGAGTTCGCCACATTACCGAACGGGAACTGAAAGAGTTGCTCGGGCGATGAACCGGAAAACGTCGGAGATTGTCCAATACTTGCCCCCCGGAGGAGTCGCAACCTGTGAATTTTTTCGCGATTGACGTAGAAACAGCTAATCCGGCCCTGTCTAGCATCTGCCAAGTCGGCATCGCATCCTTCCGGGACGGTCGCCTGTGCGGTTCGTGGGAGTCGCTGATCAATCCCAAGGACTACTTTGACCCCATCAACATTTCCATTCACGGAATCGACGAAGCCGACGTTCAGTCTTCTCCAACTTGGAGCGAGGTCTATCCGGGAGTGTGTGCCGTATTGCAGAACGGCATTACGGTTAGTCACACTGCATTTGACCGAGTTTCCATCCTCCGGGCGTGCGAGAAAAACGGCCTGCCCTGTCGCGAGTTTCGTTGGCTTGACTCTGCGAAGGTAGCGAGGCGGGCATGGCCGATTTTTTCTAAAAGAGGGTACGGCTTGGCAAATGTGGCGGCTCATTTTTCCATCCAGTATAGGGCTCACGATGCGCTGGAAGACGCTCGCTGCGCGGGCGAGATTTTACTCCGCGCAATCGCTGAGACTGGTTTGAGCATCGACCAGTGGCTCGAACGTGTAAGACATCCGATTGATCCATTCGCAGATGCGGCAATAACCCGCGCCGGGGATGCGGACGGGCCTCTCCACGGCGAAGTGCTGGTGTTTACAGGCTCACTATCGATGCTACGCCGCGAGGCAGCTGATGCAGCATCAGCTGCCGGATGTGAGGTCGATGTTGGAGTGACCGAGCGGACAACGGTGCTGGTCGTCGGCGATCAAGACATACGAAAACTCGCCGGTCATGAGAAAAGTTCAAAACACCGCAAAGCAGAGGATCTGATCGCCCGGGGCCAGAAGATTCGTATTATCGGCGAGAGCGACTTCCAGAGGGTTGTGGGGCTGTAGCATGCGCCTGAGAACTGGCGCCGCCCCAGCGGACGGGCGAGGCGCCCGTCCTTCCACAACCAAATTGCACTTCACTTCTTCGCAGTCGGCGGCAATACGCCGTTCAGCCGCAGATACATTGCGGCTTCGGCGTAGTGGTCGGCCCAACTGCTGGCGAGAACAATGCTGGCCCAGGCGCGCGAAACTTGTTTCCCGCCGAAGCCCTCCGTGGTCTCGGCTAGTTTCGAGTCGTCCATTTTCCCGAGCGCGTCGGAGCAGTAATCGAAAGAGGCCTTCAGTGCGGCCACGAGCTTGTCTTTGGCGTCCGATTCTTTCGCTTCTTCGACCTTGGGAGCCGGGACGGCGGCGACCTTGCTGCACAATGCGTTATTCGCTTCGATCATGTGGGCCACGAGATGGCCGAATGTATTCTGGTCGGCGGTAGGTTTGTAGTTGAATTTGTCGGCGGGCATGGCTTCGACGGCTGCAATGGTGTTCTTCTGGCGGCCGGGCAGAATGTCGCGCAGTGCGCTGCTGACCGGGTTCTTGACTTGCGTCGGCGCTGTTTGTACGGGCGGTGTCTGTGCGGTCGCCACTGCGGCGAGTAATAGCAAGGCTGGGATCACGAAAGTCTTCTTCATTTGTCCTCCTGATTCGGGAAGTAAGGATAGCGCGAGCCGGGGGGTCTGCGCCACCGCGAGGCGTGCTGAAGGCACTGGGTCCGCCCCCACACGGCACCGTTGCGCTATCCTTAGAACATGCACGCGCACGGCGCAGACGGACATTCTCATGGCACAGGGCGGGTGCTGCGCTTCTCGCTGGCTGTCACCATGCTTTACGTCGTGCTGCTGGTGGTGGCCGGTATCCGCGCCCACTCGCTGGCGTTGCTTTCCGAGGCAGGGCATAACCTCTCCGACTTTCTGGCGTTGTTGTTGTCGCTGGTCGCAGTTTTTCTGGAAGGCCGCCCGCCGAGCGCGACCAAAACTTATGGCTACCGGCGCGCCGGAGTGCTGGCCGCGCTGGTGAATTCGCTGTCGCTGGTAGTCGTGTCATTTTTCATTTTCTACGAGGCGGTCCGGCGGATCCAGCATCCCGAGCATGTCCGCGCCGCGCTGATGATTTGGGCGGCGGCGGCGGGCGTGGTGATGAACGGAGCGATCGCGCTGCTGCTGTGGCGTTCGGGACGGGATGTAAACGTCCGCAGCGCCCTGCTGCACGAGGTGGGAGACACGCTCTCAACCGCGGCCGTGATCGTGGGCGGTTTCGCCATCCTGTGGACAGGACAATACTGGATCGACGCGGCACTGTCATTCGGGATCGGCGCGCTGATTCTGTGGTCGAGCATAGGCATCGTCCGCGAGACGCTGAACATTCTGCTCGAGGGCACCCCGCGCGGCATCAACCTGGAAGCAGTAGAGTCCGCGATGCGGACGATTGCCGGCGTCAGCGACGTGCACGACCTGCATCTGTGGAGCATCGGATCGGAGAATCACGCCCTCTCGGCACACGTCAAGATTGCGGACATGGCGACGTCGGAGAGCGACACCATTCTCCGCGAGATCAACGAAAAACTCGGCCAGGGGTTTGGCATCCACCATACGACGATCCAGTTGGAACACGTGGTGTGCGAGACGGCGCATGGTTGCGTAATCGGGGTACAAGAAGACGATCACGTCGACCACTGAAGATTCGTGTGGTGACGGGGCGGAGCCTGCCCTGAGCGGAGCCGAAGGGCCCCGTCCAAGCCAGCACCAGTATTCGCGTACCGAACTAACTGTATCCACTTGAAAGCACAGCATGTTATACGAGTTCTGGGCCGCCACCCCCAAGGCTCCTGTGGTATCCTGCTAGTTGGAGTCGTTCCTCCCCGAGTATCATCCAATGCCTATGCAAGGTTGGCGGCAAATCCTCCGTTTCTTGGCGGCAGTGCAGCTGCTACCTGCTCTGGAGAGCGGAGAGGAGACCCTCGTCGGCGGTCAGGCAGTGCTGGAGGGCGTGATTATGCGTTCGCCGCACGCCTGGGGGATCGCGGTGCGCAAGCCTTCGGGCCAGATGGTTACTCACAGCGAGCCGCTGGAGCGGCCTTCCGAGCAGCATAAGTGGATGGGCTGGCCGGTGGTCCGTGGTGTGATGACGCTGGGACACGCCATGACGCTAGGATTTCGCGCGCTGAAGTTTTCCGCCAATGCAGCCCTCGACGAGATGCCCGCCGACGATCAAGGCAAGAAGATGGAAATCACCGGCTGGATGGCGGCAGTGAATATTGTCTTCTCCATCGCCTTTTTCATCTTTATGTACAAGTATCTGCCGCTGTTGGCGACGACGGAACTGAAGAAGGTGGATCCGGTTTTCGGACAGCAGATCGTGTTTAACCTGGTGGACGGGCTGATCCGGATCGCGATGTTCCTGCTCTTCGTGTGGGGCGTTTCCCTGTGGAAAGACATCCGCCGCGTGTATGAGTACCACGGGGCCGAGCACAAGACGGTGTTCGCGTTCGAAAATGGCGATCCGCTCGAAACCGCGGCGGTGCAGAAGTATTCGACCTATCATCCGCGCTGCGGGACGAGCTTCCTGATGACGGTCATGATCATCTCGATGATCGTGTACATGGCGATTCCCGTGCATACTTTCTGGGCGCGATTCGCCATTCGAATCGCGTTGCTGCCGCTGATCGCAGGCGTCTCCTACGAAATCATCCGCTTTGCCGCCAAGCATCGCGGTTCGCTCTTCGCCATGATGACGGCGCCCGGACTATGGCTGCAACGAATCACCACGCAGCCGCCGGATGACAGCGAAGTCGAGTGCGCCATCGTCGCACTCGATGAAGCCATGAAGCTGGAAAAACAGCACGGTGGCGAGTTGGTGATTGCCTAGCGGCGCCCACCGCGAACTCTTGTTTTCTTTCTCATTCCACCTAAAATCAGAGTAGAGACGCGGCTTGCCGCGTCTCCGCCGACAGTGAGACGAGGTAAACCCAGTCTCGACGGATGAAAATCATGTTTGAACGCTTAGACCAAATCGAAATTCGCTACGAAGAGCTGACGCAAGCGCTCTTGGCGCCGGAGATCACCAACGACTCGGCAAAATACCAGAAGACTGCCAGAGCCCACGCCGAAATTGCGCCCATCGTCGAGAAGTATCGCGAGTACAAAGACCTGAAGCGCGGCATAGCCGAGAGCCGGGCCGTGCTGGTGGACGAGAAGGACGCGGACATGCGCGTCTACGCCGAAGAAGAACTGGCGAAACTCGAAGCGCGCATCGTGACGGTTGAGGAAGAACTCAAAGTGCTACTCCTGCCGAAAGATCCAAACGACGAGAAGAACGTGGTTCTCGAAATTCGCGCCGGCACCGGCGGCGATGAAGCCACGCTGTTTGTGGCCGAGGTCTTCCGCATGTACAACCGCTACGCCGAGACGCAGAAGTGGAAGGTGGAAGTGCTCTCCACGTCGGAGTCGGGCGTTGGAGGCCTGAAGGAAGTGATCGCGCTGATCGAAGGCGATCGCGTCTATTCCCGCCTGAAGTATGAAAGCGGCGTGCATCGCGTGCAGCGCGTGCCCGCAACCGAGCAGCAAGGACGGGTGCATACCTCGGCCATTACCGTAGCAGTGCTGCCAGAAGCCGAGGAAGTTGACGTCAAGATCGAAGCCAAAGACCTGCGCATCGACACGTTCTGCTCGTCGGGACCGGGCGGCCAGTCGGTGAACACAACCTATTCGGCGGTGCGCATCACCCACATTCCGACAAATACGGTGGTAAGCTGCCAGGACGAAAAGTCGCAGATCAAGAACCGCGAAAAGGGCATGCGAGTGCTGCGCTCGCGGCTCTACGAAGTCGAAATGCAGAAGCAGCAGGACGCGCTCGCCAAAGAACGCAAACAAATGGTAGGGTCGGGCGACCGCTCAGAGAAGATCCGCACCTACAATTTTCCCCAGAACCGCCTAACTGATCATCGCATCGGCTTCACCATCCACCAGCTAGAACAGGTGATGGACGGAAAGCTGCAGCCAGTGATCGACGCGCTGACCACGTATTATCAGGCGGAAAAGCTGAAGCAGGAAACGGCCAGCGTAGTGTAAGGCTCGTGTGGGATCGGGATTCGTGTGGTGACGGGGCTATGCCCCGTCCAGGGCCGAGCGCAGCTCGGCCACCTATGTTCCTCTTCAGTAGTCTGTCATTTGTTTTTTCCCGAGTCTTTGTGTCTCCGTGGTGAAATAGAGGCGTGCAGCTTCGCCAGGCTCTAAACACGGCAGTCGAACGGCTCACGTCCGCGCAAGTCCCCTCTCCGCGGATGAACGCCGAACTCCTCATCATGTTCACCCTGACCTGTGACCGCGCCTTCCTCTACGCGCATCCGGAGCGGCAGCTCACCGCCGACGAAACCGAGCGTTACGACGAAGCTTTAGCCCGCCGCGCGACCGGCGTTCCGGCACAATACATCACAGGGCATCAGGAGTTCTGGGGGCTGGATTTAATCGTGTCCCCGGCAGTGCTAATTCCGCGTCCAGAGACAGAGCACGTAGTGGAGGCGGTGCTGGAGCTGGCAAAGCCTCAGATGGTGGAGCGCCGGGCGTCCCCGCAAGCCTGCCCTGAGCAAAGCCGAAGGGTCAAAATCGTCGATGTGGGCACGGGCTCGGGAGCGATTGCGATTGCGTTGGCTAAGGAGCTCCCCACGGCGGAAATCCACGCCACCGACATTTCTCCCGAAGCGCTGGAAATCGCGCGGCCCAACGCAGCCCGGCACGAACTATCATCGCGAATCGAATTCCACCATGCGGACTTGCTCAACGGGTTCCCCCCGGCTTCATTCGACTTCATAGTTTCGAATCCTCCTTACGTCGGCGAGTCGGAAGAAGATTCAGTTCAGCTCGAAGTCCGCAAGTTCGAACCACGCCATGCGGTTTTCGCCGGACCCACCGGTCTGGAAGTCATCGAACGTCTGATTCCGCAGGCGCAGTCCGTACTTAAACCCGGCGGTTGGCTGGTATTCGAAATCAGCGGAACCATCGCCGAAGCCGTGCGGCGTCTGCTGTCGAGTTGGGACGAGGCTGCGATCAGGAACGACTTGCAGGGAATCGCGCGGGTGGCCGTGGCAAGAAAAACAATTTCCCATTTGTCATCCTGAGCGCCGCAGAACGATCCGCGAAGCGATCGTTCTGCGGAGTCGAAGAGCCTGCCCTGAGCTTAGCCGAAGGGACCCCTAAACCCTCCACCCCGCCCCAGTCGCGAAGGGGATCTTCGCGCAAACACCTGCCCGGCAATTTCGAAGAGTCGAGTGACGTGTGTCAGAACGTCACCCGTACTCCGAACTGCGCGGCGAACGGAATTCCAACCGTCGTACCGGGGCCAAAGAAATCTCCCAAACCGCCCGCGGGGATCTCGAGCTGCTTCAGACTGGTAACGGGCACGGTTTGGGAGCAGTCTGCCACGGTGCAAAGGGCAGTAACGTTGCCGCTTGCGATATCGCTGCTGGGGACCGGAAGGTTGGCGATATTCGCCACGTAGTTAGCGCCGGGATTGTTGCGGTTGAAAAGATTGAAGAACTCGGCGAAGGGATTGATCTCCCAACGCTCGCCGATCTTGAAGGGTCGCGTGACCCGCAAGTCCATCTGGATGTACGGTGTTCCGCGAAACTCATCGAGGCTGGTCGGCACTCCGTTCACGGAAATGCGGGCGCTGTTGTCCGCCGTGGTGATGGTAATGGGCCGGGCGCTCTCGGCCTGCGCGATGGTGCTCAACTCAAAACCGCCGGGAATGTGCACCGTCCCGGCGAGCACAAAACGGTGCCGAACGTCTTCGCCAGAAGGGCCGTAGTCGCCGGGGCCGAAGGCATTCAGCGGATTGCAAACTCCATTCACATAGTCAAACAGTTCGCCCAGCACGCAACCCCAGGTCTCTGCTTTCGAGAGTGTGTAGTTCGCAACCAAGCTGAAGCGGCGCGAGACGTTGCCCTGCACATGCAGCATGAGCGCGTTGTAACTGGAGCGGTTGTCGGAGCGGAAGACCGTTGCGCTGGAATATGGATACGCGCGATAGCCGTGGTCTCCCTGCTCATGGGTATAGTCTGCGCTGATGATCCAGTGCTCATCGAACGCGTGCTGTACTCCCCCGGTCACATGGATGGCGTAAGGCGTTTTGTAGTTGGGGTCGATGAGCGCTGGGGGCGCGACGGAATTCGGGTTCACCGCCTGGAATGCGGTGGCCCACCCGTTTTGTGCGAGGTCGTTGAAGAACAGGCCGAAGCCGGCGCGAATCACGGTCTTCTCGCCGCCGCCGGGCGAGTAGGCGATTCCCAGGCGAGGCGCGATTTGCTTGTGGTAATCATGAGGAACCGCTTCGGGGTATCCCAACGATGCCAGCAGGGGGAACGAAGGATTCGCAGCCTGACTTTGCCCGGAGGCCGTGAAGAGCCCGAAGGTGGTCTGATAACGCAGGCCGTAGTTGACCGTAAGGTGGTGCGAAACGCGCCAGGAATCTTCAGCATAGAGCGCGAGACGCTGCACGTTCTGCGAAAAGCTGCCGTTCCCGGCGGGAGTAAAAATACATGTGATATTGAGTGTCGGATCTGGTGCCGGGGTACACTGCGAACTCGGCGGAGTGTAATAAAACTGCGCCGGATTCGCCACGTAGTAATCGGGGTTGAAGGGATACTGGATGAGTTGCTCCGCCGTCGCCGCGAACGCTCCGCTCAATACCGGTTCATGAATAAAGTTGATCCCGAACTTGAGAGCGTGGCTTCCAGCCATGTGGTTCAGGTCGTAGCGTGCCTGATATTTGTCCTGATTACGCAGGGTCGGGAACAAAGTGATGGGAGTGGCGAACTGGTTGTCGCCGAAAGTTTCAAAGCCGGAAACGGTCAACGCGGTCGAGCTGAATGGAAATGCCAGCGCGAAGCCCAGATCGGAGTTACGCGTCTGGGTAAGATGCAACAGGCTGGCATCGAGTACCAGGGTGCCGAGCCATGTCGGGTTGAAAGCATAGGTATTGCTGAGTGCCGTGTTCCAGTAATTGTTGTGCGTGGTCAGTCCGGTAGAGGGCAGCGTCCCCTGCTGCACCAGGGCATTGTGCGTGATGTAGCTGTCTTCAGAAGTGCGCAGGAACCACTGCGATTTCGAAGACTGGGCCCAGTCAAAACGCATGGAGCCGATGTAGTCGCGAAAAGGAATCGGGACGGTGGCTGGGACCGCGATCAAGGGGATCCCGGTAATCAAGCCACCCGCGGCCAAGTGCGCGAGGGCATCGAAATACGTGATGTTGGTGGGGCTGTAGGCGATGCTGGCATTTTCGTGCACATGTTCGAATGAGCCGAACACCCAGAATTTGTTTTTTGCCAAGGGCCCGCCAAGTGTGCCCACATAGTTCTGGCGAGAAAACGGCTGCTTGGGATTAGGCGCCGGGTTCTCAATCGGGAAGCGGGCGTTGAGCCGTGCTGCGCGCTCGTAGAAAGCCGCGTCGCCGTGCCACTCGTTGGTGCCGTGCTTGGTGGTGATCACGACCGATCCGGCTGTGGTTCCGCCGGTGTCGGCGTCTTCGTTCGCCGTGCGCACAGCAAATTCCTGAATGCCATCGGGCGAAAAGTTTTGCAGGAAACCGCCGATCCAGTCGTCGGAGTTGTCGGCCCCGTCCACCGACAGTTCGTTGTTCAAGCCCGAGCTTCCACCGGTGGAAACGGCGGTGATACGCGCCTTGGTCGGATCGGAAGGCTCGACCGGCTCGGTTCCGGGCACAAGGTAAGCGATGTTAGCAAAACTGCGCGCCGCAAGCGGAAGAGTTTCCAGGTCCCGGCCGCCGACCACGCCCCCATGCACCGCACTCGCCGTGTCAATCGACTCGGTGGTGATCGAGGAAACATTCCCCTGCACATTCACCAGCTCACGTCCGCTTGCGGGTTTGAGCGTAACCGTGATGTCGCGCACCACACTGACTGCGACGTCTACATCGGCCGTGGCCTGGGTAAAACCTTTTGCCGTCACGGTAACGCGATAGGAGCCGGGCAGCAGACCCTCAATGCGGAATTCTCCGCGATCGTTTGCCGTGGCCTCGCGGGTGATGGAAGACCCGGCAGACTGCACGAGGACCCGGGCACCCGTCACCCGGGCCGCGCTCGTATCCTGAACCTCTCCCCGAAGCGCGCCGTTCGGATTTTGCGCGCGCATGAGCGAGGGAACAGAGGCCAAGATCAGGAGGGAAAACGGCAAGACGACCGCGCGGATCAGCGAACTCGATCCGCGTATTTCAGAGAGTGCGAGCCTGGCAAGCATGCAAACCATCCAGCGGACACAGGAATTGCCGCGGTTCAAATTCCTTACGGGAAAATAGTCAGCGCGGCGAAGCAGACTAGTTCACAGAGAGTAGCGGGACATGCTACCTACTACCAGCGATAGTTTCATAAAAACAGGCGGGGGAAAGAACCGAAGTTTTGCGGGCGGGGCTGCAAAGTCAGCGGACAAGCCATTCTGTAACTTCATGCGTCAACGCCAGAGCCGGGCCGTAGGTGGCCAAAACGCACGACAGCGCCACTAGAGCGGGTGGAATCACGTGCCACGGGCGCATTCGCATCGGTTGAGATTTTACGGCTTCGCCCCAGACCAGCAGTCGCGCCACGCGGGCGCTGATGGATCCGGTCACGAAGCCCACGGTGCAAACTGGAGCGGCTTCCACGGGGACCAGGCGGGACAACTTCACCAGGGCCGCAGCCAGGTCAACGGCGTCGTCCAGATTAGAAACCGCCGCATCATCGGCGGCCAACTCTGCGGCGTGAGACCAAGCACTTTCCAGCCTGGCCATGCCGGGAAAAGGACAAAAACGGAACACGAGTTTCTTCAGATTGTCGCGAGACTGCATGTGTGCGAGTTCATGCTGGAGCGCGACGTGCAATTCGTCATGACTCAGAAGCGCAACCGTGGATTCTGAGACCAGTACTCTCGGTCTACGGACACCCACTAGCATGAGTGGCGGAGACGCGCATCTGGAGCGGAACGTGGCCATCTGCGGGTCGCAATCCACCTTCAGAGGGTTCGCGCCTTCCAGCCAGCGAGCCACCGCGCGAGACGTCTGGATCTGGGCGGTGATCACGCGGTAGCAGCCGCAGGCGATCAGCAGAAGAGCGCAAACGCCCAGCGTGAGCGGCATCGTGCCCATGCCCTCTTGAATCGACCGGGGTTCCAGCAACTGAAATGACGGCACGACAAACACGAACGTAATGACAACGGAAATCACTAAGGGGAGAACCCGCAACGCGAAGAGCAAAGCGGCCAGGCTCCGTGCGGGCGCATGCCACAACTTCAACGAGCGCCATGCGACCGCCACCAGTGTCGATAGCAAACAGTAGACGAGAACGAAGAAACTGAGTGAGACGGCGATTCCGCGCAGGGCAAACATCAGCGTTGCTCCTCGGCCTTGTTTTCACCGCCCTTGGTTTCCCGGCTTTGGAGTTCGCGGCGTTTGCGTTCGACCAGGAGCTGCAGCTCATCGAGCAGTTGCGCGTCATGAGTGCTGAGGGCTTCCACCAGATACGAAAGAGGCAGCGAGGATGCATCGCCTGATCTCAGCAATTGCTGGATGCTCTCCAGCGCTGTGACCCGTTGCAGCTCTTCGGGAGAGTGGCGCGGAGTATAGCGGAACGCTCTACCGTCAGCGACGCGGTCGAGCAGGCCCTTCTTGTAGAGACGGTCCACGGTCGTCATCACCGTGGTATAGGCTTGATGGATCTTGCCATCCTCAAGCAGTTCCCGGACCGTGGCGCTGCCATGCGACCAAACCTCCTGCAGCAGTTGCTGCTCGAAGGGTCCGAGTCGAGGCCTGGAACCTGACCCGAAGATCGAAAATGCTTTGGTCATAACACCCGCACCCGACGCCACGTGGTTTGCCGAAAAATAATACCATCCGAGGGCGCGGCTCGCACCTCCAATGAGAAAACAGCGCCTCTCAGGCAGAGACCCTCCGCCATCACTTCCACTTACCCTGACCCTCCACGATCGTGATGTAACGATCGATGGGAAGATCGGTAAAGCGTTCGACCAGGTTACTGGGTTGCGGCCATGCTTAAAAATAAGTTGTTTTCGAAAGCTCTATAGCATAGAAGAGGGCAGTAGCTTTGGAACCCAGGCCGGTGCACCTGATTTCGTTTTTGTTTGCTCTATAGCACATTAAGCACGCGCGAAGTAAACATCGGCGCTTTTGATTCGGATCAGAATGATTGGGGAGTTCATGCCAAACAGCCAGCCAGATGGAATGCCTGCATACAAGAAGATCCAGGCCACGATCATCAAGCGCATTGACAGCGGGCAATTAAAACCCGGGGACGCAGTCGATTCCGAACGGGAGTTAGCGAAGATTCACCAGGTCAGCCTGATGACGGCGCGGCACGCGCTAACCGCGCTCGAACGCGAGGGTCTGGTACATCGCAGGCGGGGCGCCGGAACTTTTGTGGCGCCACCCAAGATCCACTTCAACAAGCTGACCAGTTTCACCGAGCAGATGGCCAGTCGAAGTCTAACCGCCTGTTCAAAAGTCCTGTCCTTCAGCGTGGTCGACAACGAGCAGGAAGTCGCCGCCCGTCTGTCCTTATCCGCCCACACTCCCCTGCTCAGGGTCGAACGACTCCGCATAGCAGCGGACGAACCGTTCGCGGTGGAAACCTGCTATCTACCGGCCGAGCAGTTCTCCGATCTCACCCGCAGTTCGGTGGCGCGTGGGTCGCTGTTTTCTACTTTAGAGAGCAGTTATGGAATCCAAATCGCTTATGCCGACGAGGAAATGGATGCAACCGCTGCTGCCCCCGCGACCGCAAATCTTCTGAAAGTTCCGCGCGATGCGCCGTTGCTCAGGATCCGCCAAGTCATTTATTCGACAAAAGGAAAAGCCACGCTTTATGTGCTCGGCCTGTATCGATCGGATCGGCACACTCTGTTAGTCCGAAGATTTCGGTAAAGAAGATTTCGGTAAAGTTGAGCTGCCCTCGTCGCAGCGGCGATTATCGCGAGGCAACCACCGGCAAGATCTCTTCCACGTCGATCTTGGTGGGGTAATTTCCCGTATAGCAGGCCGAACAGTAAGTGGTTTTGTCTCCGTCCGCGCAAGCTTTCTTGAGGCCCTCCAGCGAGAGATAGGCGAGCGAGTCGGCAACGATGTAGTCGCGGATCGAATCGACCGTCTTGTTGGCGGCGATGAGTTCTTTCTTGGAAGGCGTATCCACTCCGTAGAAGCAGGGTGAGATCGTGGGCGGGCAGGAAATCCGCATATGGACTTCCTTCGCGCCCGCGTTCCGAATCATGCGGACGATCTTCTTGCTGGTAGTGCCCCGCACAATCGAGTCGTCGACCAGAATCACTCGTTTGCCCTCGAGCAGGCTGCGAACCGCGTTCAGCTTCAGCTTCACGCCAAAGTCGCGCACCGACTGTTGCGGCTCGATGAAAGTGCGTCCGATGTAGTGGTTGCGGATCAGACCAAGGCGAAACGGGATGCCGCTTTCGGCAGCGTATCCGATGGCCGCGGTGTTGCCGGAATCAGGGACGGGCACAACGATATCGGCTTCCACCGGAGCTTCCCGCGCCAGCTGGCGTCCCATGGCGTCGCGGCTTTGATCGACCGAGCGGCCAAACACCAGACTGTCGGGACGCGAAAAATAAACGTGTTCAAAAATACAGCTCGATAGCGCCGGAGACGGCGAGTAAAAACGCGAGCTGATGCCTTCCGGCCCCACGATGACCAGTTCGCCCGGTTTGACGTCGCGTTCGTAGGTGGCGCCTAGCAAATCAAACGCGCAGGTCTCCGAGGCAAAGACGATCGTGTCTCTCTTCTCGCTGGTGAGAGCCGGAATGCGGCCCATGGCCAGTGGCCGAAACCCGCGCGGATCGCGCGCGGCAAAAATCCGGTCACGGCTGATCATGACCAGTGAAAATGCGCCTTCCGCCCGCCGCAGCGCATCGATGATGGCATCCGGCAGCGTGTGCTCGCGGGAGAGCGCAATCAGGTGAACCAGCACCTCCGTATCGCTGCTGGTTTGGAAAATCGAGCCCTGGCCTTCCAGCCTGGCCCGAATCGCCTGAGCGTTGACCAGGTTGCCATTATGAGCAATGGCGATCGTTCCCTTGTTGGACTGCACCATGATGGGCTGGGCATTCAACAGAGCCGAATCGCCGGCGGTCGAATATCGGGTGTGGCCGATGGCAAGAACCCCGCGCAAAGAGGCCAGCACTTCGTGGCTGAAGATGTCGGCGACCAGGCCCATGGCCTTGTGCTGGCGCAGGCGCTCGCCGTCCGAGGTAACGATGCCCGCCGATTCCTGTCCGCGATGCTGCAAGGCATGCAGCCCAAGATAGGCAAGCTTCTCCGCCTCAGGATGGGCGTGGATGGCAACCACCCCGCATTCATCGCGAAATTTGTCGGAAATCAGCATTCATCAGCTCGTGTGGGGACGGGCGACTCGCCCGTCCAGCCGGGCAAAGCCCGGCACCTTTAATCCGCCGCGGCAATGTTTGGCTCCGTCCGCAGCGCCCTTTCCAGCGCGCCTTCGTACGCTTCCCGCAACTCGGCAACGCTGGCAGAAATCACTAACTCGTTGTCGACCGCAATCTCAACCCTGTCTGACCCGGTTTCGCCCAGCACATCCGCGAAGATTCCGTACTCTTCCGCTACCTGTTGGATTCGCGGCAGTTGAGCTGGATCGCAGCTCAGCACGATGCGGCTTGCGTCTTCTCCGAACAACAGGAACTCAAGCGCCGCTTGCTGCTCAGGCAATCGGACGTTCAGACCGACTCCGCCGGGCAGCGCCGCTTCCACCAGCGCCACCGCTAACCCGCCATCGGCGCAATCGTGAGCCGACTCGACCAGTCCCGCCTGGATTATGGCCACCAGCGCACGTTGCAGCGTGGCTTCTTTCTCCAGATCGAGCGCCGGCGGATAACCCCACACGGCTCCGAGAATCTCTTTCGCGTACTCGGACGACCCGAACTCTAATTCGGCATCGAGTGCGTCGCCCGGTTCATTGGCCCGCAGCAGGACAATTTTGCATTCCGGACGGGCGAAGTGCATCTTCACCGTTTTGTGCACGTCTTCAAGAAGTCCCACCACTCCGATCACCGGAGTCGGGTAAATTCCCTCGCCCAGGGTTTCGTTGTAGAAGCTGACGTTGCCCCCGGTAATCGGCGTATCCAGTTCCTCGCAGGCTTTGGTGATGCCGTCAATCACCTGCGAAAACTGCCACATGATGTGCGGCTTTTCGGGATTGCCGAAATTGAGGCAGTTGGTGGCGCCGATGGGAGTCGCTCCCGCGCAAGTCACTTTGCGCGCCGCTTCGGCGACCGCATGCATGGCGCCTAGACGAGGATCGAGATAGCACCAGCGGCTGTTGCCATCAAGCGCCATGGCCAGTCCACGATTGGAGCCCTTGATGCGGATGACGCCAGCATCGCCCGCTCCGGGCGCTTCGACCGTATTGGTCTGCACCATGTGATCGTACTGCTGCCAGACCCAGCGCTTCGAGCAAATGTTGGGGCTTGCGAGAAGCCGCTTCAGATTCGGAGTGAAATCGTCGGCGCCGTTTTCAAGAAGAGGTTTTGGGAAGGGCACGGCTTCAGCCGTGCCGCTGACAGCTCCTGAAGCAGCGCGCTTTAGCCCCTGAGGGCCGCGAAGGAATGAGAGCTTGATGTGCTCGCGCATTTCGCGATCGACCGGCGGTTCCCAGCGCGCCAGCGGACGCTTGTAAACCGGCGCGTCATCCGTGAGCGCAGCGTTCGGAATTTCAGCGACGACTTCCCCGTGCTCGAGCACGCGCATCTTCCCATCGGAGGTGACCCGGCCGATTTCCACCGCATCCAGTCCCCACTTCTGGAAAATGCGGAAGACTTCTCCTTCGCGGCCTTTCTGCGCGACCAGCAACATGCGCTCTTGCGATTCGCTGAGCATGATCTCGTAAGGAGTCATGCCGGTTTCACGTTGCGGGACGAGGTCCAGTTCGATTTCGACGCCGGTGCCGCCGCGCCCCCCCATCTCGCAGGTCGAGCAAGTCAACCCGGCGGCGCCCATGTCTTGAATGCCGACAATAGCGCCGGTTTGCATGGCCTCCAGACAGGCCTCCAGCAACAGTTTCTCGAGGAATGGGTCTCCCACTTGAACGTTGGGCCGCTTCGCCTCCGACCCTTCGCTGAACTCCTCGCTCGCCATGGTCGCGCCGTGGATGCCGTCGCGTCCGGTCTTGGAACCAACATAAATTACGGGATTGCCTTCGCCCGATGCGCGGCCGTAAAAAATCTGGTCGCGCCGCACCAGCCCAAGAGCAAACGCGTTCACCAGCGGATTGCCCGAGTAACAAGGCTCGAACTTAACCTCGCCCCCAAGGTTGGGAACTCCGAAACAGTTGCTGTAAGAGGCGATGCCAGAGACGACGCCTTCCATGACAGAGTGGTTCTTGTGAATTTCCGCCTGTGTGGATTGAGATTGTGTGGTGGCGGGGCTCCGCCCCGCCAAGACGGGGCGAAGCCCCGTCTCCACATGCTCCGCTGGTAAAGAGATCGGTCCAAACCGCAGCGAATCCATCACCGCCACCGGCCGAGCTCCCATGGTGAAAATGTCGCGCAGAATTCCGCCGACGCCAGTGGCCGCTCCCTGAAAGGGTTCGATAAACGACGGATGATTGTGCGACTCGATCTTGAACGCGCAGGCCCAGCCTTCGCCAATGTCCACGATCCCGGCATTTTCGCCCGGCCCCTGCACCACCAGCTTGCTGCGCGTGGGCAAACGCTTCAGGTGAACGCGCGACGACTTATAGGAGCAATGCTCGCTCCACATCACGCTGAAAATGCCCAGTTCGGTCCGCGTAGGCTCGCGTCCGCCGAGCAGGTGCTTGATCTTTTCGAATTCTTCCGGAGTGAGGCCGTGCTCCCGGATCATCTCCGGAGTAATGGCAATAGGAATGATCGCAGAGGTGGTCATCAGGGAATCTTTATTGTCGCATCTCGACTAACTTTTCGCATGTGGATTCGTCGAATTCAGAGAAGAAAAGTGACAAATTTCTGCTTTCTTCGTTATGCTTTCGCCCAAGATGCAAGATCTTGCCGCCGGATCACAGGCAGACCGCCTCGCCGAACCAGGCCGGGCCAACAACGGAATGCTCGCCGTCGCCGCTATCGCTGCCGCCACCTTCGCCCTGCATATGGTCTTCAACGCCCGCTACGGCTATTTCCGCGACGAGTTCGACTACATCATTTGTGGAAATCATCCGGCATGGGGGTACGTCGATCAGCCACCCCTGGTGCCGATTCTGAGCCGGATTTTCCGCACACTCTTCGGAGATTCACTGCGCAGCATCCGCTTGATGCCCGCCCTTTCCGCCTCAGCTCTGATCCTCCTGACGGGCATCATCACGCGCGAATTAGGTGGTAGGCGATTTGCGGTCGCCCTCAGCGCGCTGACCATCCTGATCGCCCCCATTTATTTGTCGGGCGGCAGCCTGCTCACCGCCAATTGTTGTCTCGAAGTATTGCTGTGGATGGGTTGCGTGTATTTCGCCATCCTCGCTGCGAAACATGACCAGCCCAGTTATTGGCTGTGGTTCGGCGTGGTGGCCGGACTTGGCTTGCAGGAAAAGTATTCCATCGCCGTACTCGGCTTCGCCATCGTCGTCGGACTGTTGCTGACCGGGCAAAGACGCTTTCTGTGGAGCAAGTGGATGTGGCTGGGCGGCGCGGCTGCCTTCCTTATTCTTCTGCCCAACTTGCTATGGAACGTTGCCTACCAGTGGCCATTCGTCCAACTCATGCGCAATATCAAGGCCGAGGGCCGGGACGTCGTGCTCTCGCCCTGGCAGTACTTTTCCCAGCAAATCCTGCTCATCCAACCCGTGTCCGCCGTGATTTGGATCACGGGGGTTATCGCACTGCTGGCTGCGCGGCGCTTCGAGCCCTACCGCTTCCTGGTATGGGCCTACCTGACCGGCTTTGCTGTCTTCGTCGTTCTCAAAGGCAAGAACTACTATCTGGCTCCGATCTACCCCGTCTATCTAGCTGTCGGATGCATCGTCATCGACGACGCCATCGATCGTCTCCGGCAAGGATGGCGCTGGCTGAAACCTGCGATGGTTGCGGTTTTGTTGGCCGGCGGCGCCATCTTCGCCCCTCTGGCGATGCCGATCCTGCCCATCGATCAGTTCATCCCGTACATGAACTGGCTGCCCATCAAGGTGCCCCGCACGGAATACCAGCACGCACGAGTGGCACTTCCCCAACACTACGCCGACCAATTCGGTTGGGACGAAATCGTGCAGGAGACCGTAGTCGCCTGGAACAGGATTCCCAGTGAAGAACGCAAAGACTGCGGAATCTTCGCGCAAGACTACGGACAGGCCGGAGCCATCGATTTCCTGGGACCAAAATACGGTCTGCCCCAGTCTTTGAGTGGCCATCAGTCGTGGTGGCTGTGGGGGCCGAGGGGATATTCCGGCAATTGTCTGATCGTGCTCGATGACAGCCGCGAAAGGCTGGAAGAGCTTTTCGAGCATGTTGAGTTCGTTGGCACTTCACGCGACAATCCGTATGCGCTGGAAAAAGAACTTCCAGTATTCATTTGCCGCAACGCAAAGTTCGGCACCTTGGCGCAGGTCTGGCCCAAGCTGAAGAAGTGGCGATAATGTGTAGTGGCGGGGCTTTGCCCCGCCAAACGGGGCGGAGCCCCGTCACCACACGCCCGTCTATACTGTCGCAGATGAAATCCGTCGTCGTCGGCACCGCCGGACATATCGATCACGGCAAGACTGCGCTCGTCAAAGCCCTGACCGGCATCGACGCCGACCGCCTCGAAGAAGAAAAACGGCGCGGCATCACCATTGACATAGGCTTTGCCCACTTCGAACTCCCCGCTCCCGATGGCAGCCGCCTTCGGCTGGGCTTTGTTGATGTCCCCGGCCACGAGCGCTTCGTGCGCAACATGCTGGCGGGCGTGGGCGGCATCGACCTGGTGCTGCTGGTCATCGCCGCCGATGAAGGAGTCAAGCCGCAGACTCGCGAACACTTCGATATCTGCCGCCTGCTGGCGGTCCGCCGCGGCATCACCGTGCTCACAAAATCCGATGCGGTAGATGCGGAGACGCTAGAAGTGGTGCGGCTGGAAGTGGAAGACTATGTGCGCGGATCGTTTCTCGATCCGGCAAAATCGCCAATAGTCGCGGTAAGTTCGCTGACAGGCGCAGGTCTGGAAGAGTTGAAATCCGCGCTCGCCCAAGTCGCTTCCGAAGTTGCGGCGAAAAACTCGGCGGCCCTGGCTCGCCTGCCCATCGACCGCGTCTTCACCATGAGAGGTTTCGGCACGGTCGTGACCGGAACTCTGCTTGCTGGAACCATCCGCAAAGAAGAAGAACTCGAAGTTTTTCCTTCAGGCAAGCGAGTTCGAGTCCGCGGAGTGCAGGTCCATGGCTCTTCCGCCGAAGCAGCCGTAGCGGGACAGCGCACGGCGTTGAATTTGGTAGGACTTTCATCTGAAGACCTGGCGCGCGGCATGACCCTCGCAACCGCGGGCACCTTTCATTCCACGTCGCGAGTCGATGCGCTTCTGTCACTTCTTCCTTCAGCCAAGCCATTCAAAGATGGTGCGCGGGTGCATTTTCACGCCTACACAACCGAGGCCATCGCGGAAGCGCGGTTGTACGGGATCAAACAGCTGAAACCGGGGAACGAAGCCTATGTGCAACTAAGGTTCGCGGAACCGATGCTGCTTCTGCCCGGAGATCGCTTCATCGTGCGCCAGTTTTCGCCGGTAGTAACCATTGGCGGAGGCATGGTGCTGGATGCGTCGCCCGCGAATCGCAAGCAACGCGCGGAAGATGCGACCGCATTTCTGAATACCATGCGGAATGGTTCTCCGGAACAAATGCTGGCAGCGCGCGTCGCCCGGCGTGGGGCAATCGGTCTGCGCCTGGATGCCATTCCCGGAGAAATGAATATTCGATGGGAAGACGCGGTGAAACTTGCCGCACAGGCCGGATTGGTGCGGTGCGATCAAGTGCTGGTTGCACCGGCGGCATATGTGGCAGCAAAGACGGATGCACTTCAGGCTCTCAAGAAATTTCACGATGCAAACCCTCTTGTAGCCGGCATGAGCAAAGAAGAACTGCGCGATCGGGTAAACCTGGGCCCCGAAGTGTTCTACAGCGTGCTCGCACGATTAGCGGAAGAAAAGAAACTCGAAGTAACCGGCGAACTCGTCCGCCTGTCCGGCCGTGGCGTGGTCATGAAAGACGAAGAAGCCGAGTCCAAGAAAATCATCGAGCAGGCATTTGCATCCGCCGGTTTGAAAGTCCCGTCGCTGAAAGAGGTACTGGCGGGTCTGAAGGTAGATAAAATCCGCGCCCAGAAAATTGTCACGCTGCTCTTGCGCGACAAAATTCTCGTCAAGATTTCAGAAGAACTAGTCTTCCACCAGAGTGCTCTCATCGATCTTCGCCAAAAAATCATCGCCCTAAAAGTGAGCACGCCGAAGATTGATGTCGCCCGCTTCAAAAATATGACGGGGGTAAGCCGCAAGTATGCGATTCCCCTGCTCGAATATCTGGATCGCGAACGGATAACGCGCCGAGTAGGAGACGAGCGGTTAATTCTGTGATTGTGTGGGGACGGGCGCCTCGCCCGTCCAAGCCGAGCGAAGCTCGGCTTCTTTCTCCAAATCACATCGTTAAATCTTTTCTTCCGGAAACTCCCCTTCCAGCGCCAATGGCCCAGTGACCCGGTTAGTCAAGTTCGCCAGTCCAACCAGCATATGCAGATCAACAACCTGCTCGTCGGAAAAATGCCTCTTAAGCTCCACGAAGTCGCCGTCTCCCGCGCCGTCGGGCGTGCGCGTAAGCTTTTCCGCATAGCGCAGCGCGACTTGCTCCGAGGCACCAAATCCCGAGTAGTCCCCCGCCTTCAGAGCTTTCATCTGCTCCGGTGTCAGTCCGGCGCGTTTAGTACCCTGGATGTGGTGTTGCGTGCAGTAACGGCATCCATTAATCAGTGAGACCCGCAAATATACGGCCTCGTACAACTTGCGATCGAGCGAACGTCCCACGCTGGCATAGAATCCGAGAAAGTTGCCGAGCATGGCAGGACGGTGCGCCAAAGCTTTCTGAATATTGCCGGGCTTGGCTTTCAGCTTGCTGTCGTAGATTTCTTTGACCTCCGCGCTGGCTTGCGCAGGTTCAATCAGACTGATCCGAGCCATGGAATTCTCTCCTCATTCGTGCCCCATATAATAAACAGGTTCGGCAAAGTGCGCTGGGATCGCATGATGGGGAAGTCGGGTGAGGAGCTGGGCTCAATGAAGAAAGTGCAAATCATCGGCGCCGGCCTGGCGGGGTCGGAGGCGGCGTGGCAGTGTGCGCGGCGTGGTGTCGCCGTCGAATTATTCGAAATGCGCCCCGTGCGCGCGACTCCCGCGCACCAGACAGCCGACTTCGCTGAACTGGTCTGCTCCAATTCCCTGAAATCCGAGAGCGAAAACACTGCGCCTTGGTTGCTGAAAGAAGAGATGCGGCGCGCGAGTTCTCTGCTGCTCGAAATCGCTCGGGAAACCGCCGTGCCCGCCGGGCACGCCCTGGCAGTGGACCGGGCCGAGTTTTCACGAAAAGTGACGGAAGCGCTTTCCCGCGAACCACTCATCGCGATTCGCCGCGAAGAGGTCACGCAAATCGAACCAGGCGAATCCACGATCATCCTACTTGCCACCGGCCCGCTGACCTCGGATAACCTGTCTCGCGAAATTGCGCGTCTCTGCGCAACCAGTTCTGGTACTAGCCACCTGTATTTTTACGATTCCATCAGTCCCATCGTCGAGGCCGGTTCCATCGACATGAGCAAGGTGTACCTGGCCGCTCGCTATGACAAAGGCTCGGCGGATTACATCAATTGTCCCATGTCGAAAGACGAGTACGACCGTTTCTACGATGCGCTGCTCGCGGCGCAATCGGTCGAGCACAAAGACTGGGAAAATCTGAACTACTTCGAGAGCTGCCTGCCCATCGAAGAGATCGCCCGCCGCGGACGCGACACATTGCGCTTCGGTCCCATGAAGCCGGTGGGACTCAAAGACCCTCGCACCGGCAGAATCCCTTATGCCGCTGTGCAGTTGCGCCAGGAAAATCTGCGCGCCGATTCCTACAATCTTGTCGGATTCCAGAATCACCTGAAATTTGGCGAGCAGGCCCGCGTGCTGAGCCTGATCCCCGGCCTGGAAAGCGCGCGCTTTCTGCGCTACGGACAGATTCACCGCAACACCTATATCAACGCACCCACGCTGCTCAACCGGGCGCTGCAATTGAAGACGCATCCCCACCTGCTGTTCGCGGGACAAATCTGCGGCATCGAAGGCTACGTCGAATCGATCGCAACCGGCCTGTTGGCAGGACTGAATGCGGCGGCGCTCGCCACGGGCGGCGAGCCTGCGCCTCCGCCGCGCGCAACGGCACTGGGCTCGCTCGTCCACTACATCACGCAGGCGGAGAGCAAGAACTTCCAGCCGGCCAATATCACATTCGACCTTCTGCCCGCGCTTGACCGCAAGGTTCGCGACCGCAAAGAACGCCATCGACTGCAATGTGAACTCGCCCTGCAAGAATTCGAGAACTGGCTCCGACACAACTCCCTATCGGCGATGGAGCGACGGGCGCCCTCGCCCGTCCCTTTGGAAGCCACGTAGCTGAGACGCGACACCCGGCATCTCCACTCTCGCTTCCAACAATCCGAGATCTGACCTGGAACAAAACATCTCCATTCCGCGTACCTCAAGCAGGGAGCGGGCCGCGCTTTCATTTCCCGGCGATCCGCGTCGAACCTTCAGATGTCGTTTCGCGATCTTATTCAGGACGTCTTCCGAACCCTTTGGGCACACCGAGTCCGCACCCTGCTGACCATGTTCGGGATTGCCTGGGGCGTGGTCTCGATCGTCCTGATGGTCGCTGCTGGGGAGGGTCTTCGCGTCGGCCAAGCCAAGCAAGCCGAAACCCTGGGCCGCGACCTGATGATCGTCTTTGATGGCCGTACCAGCCTCCAGGCTGGCGGTACCCGGGCCGGACGCCTGGTGCACTGGGTTGACTCCGATGTTCCCCACATTCAAGAAGAGGCCACCGATTGTCAGTATGCGATTCCGGAACTCGAACAGGACACCGTGCGCTCGCATACCGCTTTCAACGCGGCTGCGCTCACCGTAACCGGTTCGATGCCCGAGTTTGCCCAGATTCGCAGCCTCGGCGTCAGTGAAGGCCGTTTCTACGATCAGGCTGACGTCACGCAAAGGCGCCGCGTAGCCTTCCTCGGCTCCGATGCGAAGAAGCAGTTATTCGGAGGCCGTCCGGCCGTCGGACAGCTCGTCTACCTCAACGACATACCCTTCACTGTGGTTGGCGTGATGTCGTCCAAGAGCCAGAACTCCAGTTACGACGGCTGGGACGTGAACAAAATCTTTATCCCTTTCTCTGCCATGCGAAGCAGCTTTCCCGATAAACCACCGCGCACGCCCGACACGTTCGATCAGTTCCTTGTCGTTCCACGCTCCGTCGAGCACCACGAAGCGTGCAAGGGAGAGATCCGGCGCGTGTTGGGAAGGCTGCACTCCTTCGACCCCAGCGACAAGGAAGCCTGCCCCATCTGGGACACCATTCAGGAAGCAAAAGCCTTCCGCACGATGACGGATGGCATGAAGTACTTTCTCGGCGCGGTCGGCATCGTGACCTTGTTCCTCGGCGGCCTCGGAGTCATGAACGTAATGCTGGTGGCGGTTCGCGAACGCACCCGGGAGATTGGAGTCCGCAAAGCCATCGGAGCTCCGGCGCACACCATCCTGCGGCAGTTCTTCCTGGAAGCGCTCATGGTTGCGCTGATCAGCGGTGGCGCGGGCCTGCTCATCGCGTTCGGCCTGTGCGCCCTGGTCAACTTGCTGCCCATGCCGGACTTCTTCGCCGGCCTGCTGCCTACGTGGCAGACGGGAACCGTGGCCATGGCAGTTCTCGGAACCATCGCCATCTTGTCCGCTTTGTATCCGGCTCGCCGCGCCGCCGCCATCGATCCTATCGAAGCTTTGCGCCACGAGGCAGGTGGCTAACATGGTCTACCAGGTCCTCAGCGAAGCCTGGACGGCCCTGCGGCGAAACCGCACGCGCAGCGCGCTCACCATGCTCGGCATCGTGTGGGGAATCGCCACCGTCACCCTGCTGATCGCGTACGGCGGCAGCTTCCGCGAAATTCTGGTCGGTGGCTTCGACGCCTTCGGCAAAGGCGCTGTCATCGCCTGGCCGCAGCAAACTAGCGAACAACCCGGCGGCCAACGTGCCGGCAAGAAAGTCGTCCTCGAGCAGGCTGACATAGACATGATCAAGGAGACGGCCAACTATGTGCGCCACGCGTGTCTCGAGACCGTGCGTCGTCCTGGCGTTGCCTACGAAAACCGCATGGCCGGCACAGCGCCCGTCCGCGGCGTGTGTCCGGAGTATGGCGATATGCGCAACGAACAACCGTCGGAAGGACGCTGGATTAACTCTCTCGATGAGCTCGAACGGCGCCGCGTGGTGTTCCTGGGCGCGCGCGTACGCGAGCAATTGTTCGGCGGACGCCCCGCCGTAGGCGAGACGGTCGTGATTGCGGGAGTGCGGTTTACTGTGATCGGCACCATGGACCGCAAGATCGAACTGAGCAGCTACTTCTCCAGCGACGACGAATCGACTTGGATTCCCTACTCTGCGGCCAGTGATCTTTGGAACGCGAAGTACGCCGATGTACTGGTGTTTGAACCGATCGCCCCGCAGTTTGAGGCGCGCGCCGAGGCACAGGTTCTCGCCGCGATCGCCACGCGCCAGCAATTCTCGCCCACCGACAGGAAAGCGATCCAAATGTTCGGCCGCGAAGAGTTCCGTCCTGTGATCAACGGCATCACCATCGGTCTGCAAGTGCTGCTTATCTTCATCGGCATCCTGACGCTCGGCATCGGCGGCGTCGGCGTCATGAACATCATGCTCGTCTCGGTCGACGAGCGCATTCGGGAAATCGGCTTGCGCCGCGCTCTCGGCGCCCGGAAGTGGCATATCAAGACCCAATTCCTCGCCGAGACCCTGCTGATCATGCTGCTCGGCGGCGCCATCGGAATTGTGGTGTCCTACGTGGTGGCTGCGGGGGTGGGGACGCTTCCACTAATGGGTCCACTGTACGAAGACAACTCTGGAAAAGCCGACATTCACCTCAAGATTTCATTCTTCACAGTCATGATTTCAACCTTGGTGTTGCTGTTTGTCGGCGTGCTGAGTGCGCTGATCCCCGCGTCACGAGCCGCAAACCTGGACCCCGTCGAGGCCCTGCGATACGAGTAATTAGGTAGTGGAGCAACGGGTGCCTCGCCCGTTCAGCCGGCGAGATCACCGTCCAAGTTGACGCCGCAACTCTCCACGCGATACCTTGGCGGCACTAGCACAAGGTGGTCCCGTGCCCGTTTCCGCCGTTGATTGCGTACAGCCCGCCCTGCAGCACACCAAGGAACAACTCTTCACACCTTTCCGCTGGGGACAATGGTCCCGGCTGGCGCTGGTTGGAATTCTGGCCGCGGAAATGCATGTCGGCGGATGCAATTTCGGAAGCTTCAACGGCAATTGGCCTCGCGTCCCCCACAAGAATCAGAGCGAGTTTCTACCCTCGGGCATGGCATGGGATCTGTCCTCCTTCAACCCCGCGCGCATTCCCGCCCACATTTCCGAGCACATCGGGCAGTTCCTCGGATTGATCGTGGTCGGGATTTTCGTCCTGATCGTGCTGGCCTTCGTCCTCCTCTACATCAACAGCGTGTTCCGGTTCATCCTGTTCGATTCGGTCCTGCGGCGGCACTGCTCGATTGGCGAGGGATGGGAGAAATGGCGTCGCGCCGGCGGACGATTCTTCCTATGGCAGATCGTGTTCCAGATTGCATTCTCCCTGTTCCTGGTCGTTCTGGTCGGCGTGCCCTTGGCGCTGGCTTTCGCTGCGGGTTGGATGACAGATCTGCAACAACACGTCGCACGCTTGGTGGTCGGTGTGGTTCTGCTGCTCGGCTTGCTCCTGGTGTTCGTGCTGGCCGCCGTTGTGGTTCAGTTCCTGGCCAGAGATTTTCTGGTGCCGATCATGGCTCTCGAGAACCTGGACTTCGCCGATGGCTGGCATCGTTTGCTGGACATGGTCCGGCCGGAGAAAGGCCGATTTGCCCTTTATCTGCTGATGAAGCTGGTGCTTTCGATAGCGGCGGCCATTCTGTTCAGCATCATCGCCATCGTCCCGGCGCTGTTGGTTGTGACCCCTGCCGTGGTTGCCGTGGTAGCGGGAAAAGCTGCAGGGCTGGGATGGAGCGTGACCACCATTAGCTTGGCGATCATATTCGGAACCGTGCTGCTGCTTGTTCTGATTTACCTGATCGCTTTAGTGTGCGTGCCCGCCACCGTCTTCTTCCCTGCCTACGCGATACATTTTCTTGCGGCTCGATATCCGAATCTCGATGCGCTGCTGCATCCCGCGCCTCCCCTGCCGGCGTCCCCTTCGATCACGGAGCCTCCGCCGCCGTTTGAACCGCCCCCTCCACCGCCGTCCCCGGAGCCCATTGGCTAATCCCGCTGGTGGAGAGCCGGGCGTCCCCGCCCGGCCGCCTAATTTCCCCAGGACGGGCGAGACGCCCGTCGCTCCACTACTCCTGCGCGGCGCGCGGTTTGTGCCCCCAGCTGAACCGCCGTCCAACAATGCACTTGAGGATCAAGTGATCGGCGGAGTTCGACACGTCCGCGCCCGCGCCAAAATTAAATTCCCAGTTCGGCGAAAGATTGAGGTCAATCGTAGGAAAGATCTGTTGTGACTGTTGGGAAATGGGATCGAAGTTTGAGACCGGCCCGAGGGCGCCGTAGTATTCAAAACCGCCAGTGATCTTCTTGGTGAAATCAAAACTGACCTTCACATTCGGCGAGAATTCCCATCCCCTGCCCGTGTTCAGGCCATGCAGCGCCCGGTCAAATGCGGGATTAAAAGCGAAATACCAGCGCCCCAGTTTCTTGTCGATGATGGGACGAAGCTCGTAATTCCAGCTATCCTCCGCAAACTTCCGCCGCTGATACCCGATTTCCTGTGAGAGGCTCAGTCCCACCGGCAGGTGCCACGACTCAGGAACCGTAAACCGCGGACGAATGTGATCCCCCACCCAGTCCCAACCATCACCGTTCTGAAGGCTCGTAAAAACATAGAAGCCGGTTTCGAACCAGTCGGTCCAACCCTGCGTGATCTCCAAAGTTTCGTGCATCGCGTGGTTAGTAGGAGCAACACCATTGACTACGGTTTTCTGCCCGTCCACGGTGAAGTTGGAATGGATTTCCACCATGGTGACGTTCTTCGGCGTCGCTTCCGAGCTGTAGACCTGGATTTCGTAGTTGTCCTGGGCGTGAGCTGGCAGCGCGAGCAGGGGCAGGCAAAGCACGAAGAAAAGGGTCCCGGGCGCTACTCGCGAGAAACGTCTCACCATGATCCTTGATCTAGAGCTGGATTGTGTAACGAGCCTGGTGTCGCATGAACATTCGATTCTAGCGGGTAGCAGCCGGAGGCGGGAAATTCGCGCCCTACCGCAATGTCATCCTGAGCGGAGCAGTTCCATTCGCTTGCGAATGGAATTGCGGAGTCGAAGGACCCCTACTCCCGGCGCAAGCCTTTCGGCAGTACGAATTCTTCGCGACGCTTAGGACACCCTACTAATGCCACGGCAGGGGACACAACACCAGCGAACCAGAGCAGCCCGGGAACTCTCCGCCCCCTGCGGGTGTCCAATGTTTCAAGACACGCGCGTGCCGTTCCCGATTTAAAGCGAGGAAATCCGAATGGCATTCTCCACGGCAGGCGGTGGTCCGTCTCGTCCACAGATGAACGTCACTCCTTTGATTGACGTTCTGCTGGTGCTCATTATTATTTTCATGGTGGTGGTAATCGAGCAGCGGCCAACCGGTTTGCAGACCGAGCTTCCACAACCCAGCCCAACAGGCAGCACGATCCCGCCGCCGCAGCAGACGATCGTGATTCAGATCCATCACCCGAAGCCGGGAGCGGAACATCCGCAGGTGATGGTGAATGAAGAAGCGGTGGAATGGGATCGCCTGCGCGAACGCCTGCGCGACATTTTCGCCATTCGCGTGGAGCGGATCGCCTACCTCGAAGCCGATGACGACATTGATTTCCAGGACGTAGCGGACGTAATCGCAATTGCCCGGATCGCCGGCGTCGACCGCGTAGGGCTGCTGACGGAGGATGGACGACACACGGCGGTAACTGGGTAGAAGTTCCTAGGTCAATTGTCCGGGCTAACGCCCAGAAGTGCGTGTATGGGAAGATTCCAGGAGATGGGACAGGATTCGATATAGTCCCAACAGGGCGAGTGCAACTAGAACGCCCATACATACCATCAAGTCAGCGAACGCTTCGTTGGGGTTGTGCCGATTTGCGATGAGTCGCGCGGCCAGAACAATGGCGGCCGTCAATGCAACCAGGAGGAGGCGCCTGACCTTCGGCAGGCGGTCCCAACTCGGAATCACGCGATCCCGAGCCCACAGATATCCAACTCCGCCCAGCAAGCTCGCGACAAAGCAAAGAATTATGAAACTCCATCCATGGAATCTCTGCATGTACAAGCTTACGGCTGCGAGAAACGCCGCAAGGATGACCCCAGCCAGCATCAGCCAGCGCCAATCGGGAGATTGATCCACACCTGCCATTTTATGCCTCGCTAGTTACATTGCAGACCCGTAACCGGGCTGTTTCATTCCCGCGCCCGGTTCTTGATCCAAATAGGCGAGCCCACAAAGCCGAATGCCGCCCGAATCTGATTCTCCAGAAACCGCTGATAGGAAAAGTGCAGCTTCACGGCTCTGTCGGTGAAGAGCACAAACGTAGGCGGCGCCACTCCCGCCTGCGTCATGTAGAGGATTCTCACGCGCTTGCTCATGGGAACCGAGGCGCGTTCAAAGTCAACCGTCCTAAGGAAGCGGTTCATCTCCCCGGTGGTGATGCGCTTGCGCCGCTCGGCAGCCACTTTCTCGATCAGCGGAAGAATTTTCTCCGTCCCCTTGCCGGTGTGGGCGGAGAGAAAGAGCACCGGGGCGTAAGCCAGAAATTTAAGCCCGTAGCGCAGGCGTTCTTCGTACAGCGCACGGTCTTGCGGGCGCTTGGCGTCCTGTATGCGAGCGGTTCGGGACTGGCTGATGGCGCGCTTCTCGCCGCTCGCCACCAAGTCCCATTTATTGACCAGGATAATCACCGAGCGTCCGCTTTCGTGGGCATAGCCTGCGATGTTCGCGTCGAGCCCGCTGGCGCCTTCGGTGGCGTCAACCATGAAGAGCACGATGTCGGCGTCTTCGATATTTTTGCGCGCCATGACCACCGAAAGCTTCTCGGCCATCAGCCGCGTCTTGCCTTTGCGGCGGATGCCCGCCGTATCAATGAAGCGAATCTTGCGCCCTTTGTACTGGATGACTTGGTCGATGGAATCTCGCGTGGTGCCGGCAATGGGCGAGACGATGGCGCGATCAGTTCCCGTGAGTTGATTCAGCAGCGTAGACTTCCCGACATTAGGATGCCCGATGATGGCCACCTTGATTTCATGCGGCTCTTCGGGGCTGGGTGATTCTTCATCCGCACTTTTCTCCGCGACCTCGGAGCCTGCCCTGAGCGTAGCCGAAGGGCTCTCCGCGGTTGGATTCTTTGAAGGCAGCACCAGAAGTATCGCGTCCAGTAGATCGTCAATCCCGCGTCCATGCTCCGCCGAAACCGGAAATATATTCCGCATCCCAAGCGAATGAAATTCGCCAAGCAACGAATCCTGCTTGTCGGAGTCCATCTTGTTGACGGCGAGAAAGAGCGGCTTGCCGGTGCGCGCCAGCAGTCGAGCCAACTCGCGGTCGGGTCCCGCGATCTCGGTTCGCGCATCCACCACCATGACGATGGCCGCCGCCTCTTCGAACGCGACCTTGGCCTGACGGAAGATCTCCGCCGGTATGAAATCTTTGTCGTCGGGAACGATACCGCCCGTATCCACGACGCGAAACTCGTGCCCGCGCCATTCGGCCTCGCCATACAGGCGGTCGCGAGTGATGCCGGGCTCGTCCCCAACAATGGCACGACGCGATCCGGTCAGATGGTTGAACAGAGTCGATTTGCCGACGTTAGGGCGTCCGACAATGGCGACGAGTGGGGATGGCTTCTTTTTGCTCAAAGTATTTTCATAATCAAAGTCGAAGATGACTCGCAAGAGCCGAACGATCGTGTGGTAACGGGGCTCTGCCCCGTCCCGGCCCGGCGGAGCCCCGCCACCACACATAAAAGACGCTTGAGGTCCATCCCGTTATTATAGAGACTCCGTGCCTTCCTCATCCCATCCCGTGTCCCCAGCTACGGGGTTCTCGCTCTACCAGTTCTTCGCGCCGGGAGGCTTGCTCTCGAAAACGCACCCAGCCTATGAATTCCGCCGCGGACAGTTGCAGATGGCCCAAGCAGTCGAAGAGGCGCTCGAAGAAAAGCGGCACCTGATAGTCGAGGCCGGCACTGGCACCGGCAAGACGTTGGCGTATCTGCTGCCGGTGATCCGCTCGGGCAAACGCGTCATCATCTCCACCGGCACGAAAAATCTGCAGGAGCAGCTCTTCTTTAAAGATGTCCCGGCGCTGGAGCGAGCGCTGTTTCCCGGAGAAACTCGCAAGCTCAGCGTCTGCTATATGAAGGGGCGCAACAATTATCTCTGCCGCAAGAAACTCTACGACCTCACCGATCAGCCGGTGCTCAGCGGCCTGGAAGAGATCGAGCACTACCGCACCATCGCTGCCTGGGAGAAAACGACGAAGACCGGCGACCGCTCCGAACTCGCGGAACTGCCCGAGGCGAGTGCCCTTTGGCACAAGCTCGACGCCCGGACCGATACTTGTCTCGGCCAGAAATGCAAGGAATACGACCGCTGCTTCATCACCGAAATGCGTCGGCGCGCGGCCGCGAGCGACATTATCATCGTCAACCATCATCTGTTTTTCGCCGACCTCTCCATCAAACTCGAAGCCGAGGACGCGCCCGACGCCGGCGTCCTTCCCGAGTGCGCGGCGGTAATCTTCGACGAAGCCCACGAACTGGAAGACGTCGCCGGGAGCTACTTTGGGATTTCGGTCAGTAACCTGCGCATAGACGAACTGACGCGCGACGTGGAACACCTGCTGCAGCGCGAGAAGCTCTACACCCCGCAGATGTCGGGAGCGATTCAGTCGGTGCGGGAGCGTTCACAATTGTTCTTCTCGCTCTTGCCCGCGCACGAAGGCCGCTTTGCCTTCGACTCGCGCCGCGAATTCCTCGAGGAAAACGGCGAAGAATTTCTGGCCCTCAATCAAGCGCTCTACCGGCTAGGCGCGGAACTGGAGCAGCTTCCACAAAAGCCGGAAGAAGCTTTCGCGCTGGTGCGTCGATCGCAGCAGTTGCAGGTGCAACTTCGCTTTGTGATGGAAAGCGAAGATCCGAACACGGTCTTCTGGATCGAGCGAAGAGGATTCCGTGGAGCGCCCGGCGTCTCGACGGGCGCAGCTTTGAAAGGGCGTGGCTTCAGCCACGCCGGGATGTCCGCGTTTGAGAAAGGGGCTTTAGCCCCTGAGGGAAAGCGTTCGGGTCGCGTCAACGTTTTTCTGCAGGCCACGCCCATCGAGGTCGGTCAGATCCTGCGTGAATGCCTATGGTCGAAGCTGGAGACTTCGGTACTCACCTCGGCAACGCTGGCCGTCGGCGGCGGCTTCGACTACATACGGCAGCGCCTCGGACTCGACCACGCGCGCGAAGCGATCGTCGCCTCGCATTTCGATTACGAAAGCCAGGCGATTTTCTACGTCCCGCCCGATCTGCCCGATCCGCGCACGCCGCAATTTGCCAGCGAGGCGGTTGGAGTTATTCGACGGCTGCTCGAGATTACTCGCGGACGCGCGTTCGTGCTCTTCACCAGCTACGCGCAGATGAACGAGATTCACGAGCGTCTTCTGGGCCAGCTGCAGTTTCCGATGCTCAAGCAGGGCGACGCTCCGAAATCCGCGCTGCTGGAGGAGTTCCGCCTCACACCCAACGCCGTGCTGTTTGGGACATCTTCGTTCTGGCAGGGCGTCGACGTGCAGGGCGAACAGTTGAGCTGCGTGATTATTGATCGCTTGCCGTTTGCCGTCCCCAGCGATCCGGTGGTAGCGGCTCGCGTGAAGGCCATCGACGCCGGCGGCGGCAACGCCTTTTTCGAATACCAAGTGCCGAGCGCGGTCATTACGCTGAAGCAGGGGTTTGGAAGGCTGATTCGATCACTGCACGATCGCGGTTTGCTGGCTCTGCTCGACAATCGGATTCTGAAGAAGCAGTACGGCCGCGTGTTCGTCGAGAGTTTGCCGTGCTACAGCAGGACGACGGACTTGAGAAAAGTGGAGCAATTCTTCGGCGCGGAAGGATGATGATGTTTGATGGAGCGCCGGGCGTCCCCGCCCGGCAGGATCCTTCGACTTCGCTCAGGACAGGTTCACGAGTCGCCCGTCCCCACACGAGCAGGAACTACTCTGCTGCCTCTTTGTCGACAACGACCTTCAAGTGCGTGGTCACGTCCCGGTGCAGCTTGATCGGGACAGTAAACTCGCCGATGGTCTTGAGCGGCTCGTGCAACTGGATCTTGCGACGATCGATGTGGAAGCTCTTTTTCTCGAGCGCGTCGGCAATATCTCCAGCCGTGACCGATCCGAACAACTGATCGCCTTCGCCCGACTTGCGCAAGAACTTCACCTCGAGCCCGTCAAACTGCTTGGCCAGCGCTTCGGCTTCCGTCTTTTCATTGGCGGAGCGGCGCACTGCGGCGGCCTTCATCTGCTCGATGACCGTCTTATTGGCCACGGTGGCCTCAATCGCCAGTTTCTTGGGCAGCAGAAAATTCCGCCCGTAGCCCTCCGCGACCTTCACCACTTCACCGCGGTTGCCCAGTTTGGGCACGTCTTCTTTCAAAATAACTTCCATGGATAACTCCGTTTCGTAAATAACCTGGTCGTTTAGTCGCTGGTCGTTGGTCGTTTGCAAATGCTCGAACAGCCAACAACCTTGCCGCTGACTGCGAACGACTATCGACTAACGACCAACGACGATCTTGAATTTACTGTGCGCGTCCAGCGAACGGCAGCAGGGCGATATTGCGCGCCTGCTTGATAGCCCGCGACAAACGGCGCTGGTGCGGCGTGCACACCCCGGTCAGGCGTCGCGGAGTGATCTTGCCGCTTTCCGCCACGAACTGCGCCAGCAAACGCACATCTTTGTAATTGACCGCTTCGATCTTCTCGACGCAGAACTTGCAAACTTTCTTGCGCCGGAAAAACTTACGGCCGCCGCCTTCG
>Ga0074046_10000440_pt1 | contig 38129 bp, 34 predicted proteins | sample BogForMeECP23OM3_FD_94441 | JGI IMG/M metagenome (GOLD analysis project Ga0074046, IMG submission 94441) | Bog forest soil microbial communities from Calvert Island, British Columbia, Canada - Bog Forest MetaG ECP23OM3 | ecosystem: Environmental > Terrestrial > Soil > Wetlands ... | reverse complement strand
TTGTGGATCGGCGTCGGTTTGGCGCTCACGAACGCCGAGCGGGGCGGTCAGGAAGGACTGAGGTGAACAATGATCAAGGTTCGGGGGTCGGAACCTGGGTTAGCGGCCGGTGCTTGACGGCCGTCAAACGGAATCGGCTCCGGCGGGAGACCGAGATTTCACACGGACGCAACGGCGCGGGCGGACGACCGAGGCGCAACGTGAGTAGAAGCAGCCTGCCGGCGAGCGGCCCGCCTCGCCGCCAGAAGCGCCGGACAAACCGCAGCGGAAACCCGACAGCGACCAGCCGGGGCATGACGCGGAAGGACCGAATCGGGACGGCCAGCGACCGGAGGGAGACAGCGAACGAGAGAACCGGGACGGCGACAAGGCCCGAAAGTCGGGGTCGCGCCGGCGGGTGATTTTGGGTACCGGAGCGCTCGTCCTGATCATCGGCGCGCTCGCCGGATATGTCTATTGGGACCACATCTCTCACTTCGAATCGACCGACGACGCCTTCATCGCTGCGCGGCAGTTCTCGGTCGCGCCGAAAGTGGCCGGCTATGTCACCGCGGTTCCGGTGACCGACAACCAGCACGTCAACCCGGGCGACGTGATCGCGCGTATCGACGAGCGAGACTATCGTGTCGCGCTCGAGCAGGCGGACGCGCAGGTCGCAGCGGCTGACGACAATATTCATAATATCGACGCGCAGATCGCCGTGCAGAAAGCGCAGGTTGTCGAGGCCAATGCGCAGATCGAATCAGCGCAGGCGGCGCTCGTGTTCGCGCAGGAGCAGGCTGCCCGATACCAGTCTCTTGTTCAGACTGGTTCAGGCACGGTGCAGAACGCCCAGCAATACAATTCCGGCCTTCGTCAGCAGGAAGCGGCGGTACAGAACGCCAAGGCCTCGCTCGCCGCGGCTCAGCGACAAGTCGGCGCCTTGAGGGCGCAGCGCAAGAGCGCCGAGGCCAACCTTGGGCAAGCCGAAGCGCAGCGCGACCAGGCTGCGCTCAACCTTTCCTACACGGTTCTCACGGCCGCCCAGCCTGGCAAGATCGCCAATCTCACGGGGGCCGTCGGTCAGTACGCGACTGTTGGGACAGGGCTCACGACGTTCGTTCCCGATGACATCTGGGTCACCGCGAACTTCAAGGAGACCCAGCTCAACGCGATGCGGCCGGGTCAACCCATGACGATGGAAATCGACGCCTACCCGGGGCGGACCATTCACGGCCATGTCGCCAGCGTCCAGCCCGGGTCGGGCACGGCCTTCTCCCTGCTGCCGGCCGAAAACGCGACCGGCAATTACGTGAAGATCGTCCAGCGCGTGCCGGTCAAGATCATCATGGACAACCCTCCGACCGACATCACGCTCGGCCCCGGTATGTCCGTGGTGCCGACAGTGCGGACCAATCCCGCGCCGTCGATCTACGAACGGCTCAAGGCCCGCTTTGACTCGTGGTGGGGGCGTCAGGGGTGAGCGCAGCGGCGGAGACTGGCCCGGCCGCCTATGCCAGCGCTGCGGGCGCGAGCCCTTGGCTGATCGCCGTCCTGGTCGCGCTCGCCGCCTTCATGGAGGTGCTCGACACCACCGTCGCCAACGTCGTCCTGCCGTATATCGCCGGCGGAATGGGCGTCAGCACGGATGAAGCCTCGTGGGTTGTGACGACCTACCTTGTCGCCAACGCCGTGAGCCTGACAGCGAGCCCGTTCCTCGCCCGCCGCCTTGGGCGCAAGACCTTCTTCCTCGCCTGCCTCGGACTTTTCACGCTCAGCTCGCTACTTTGCGCGCAGGCCTGGAATCTCGACACGCTGCTTTTGTTCCGGATCATGCAAGGCCTTGCGGGGGGCGGCATGGTGCCGGTGTCTCAGTCGATCCTTGCGGACGCCTTCCCGCCTAACAAGCGCGGTCAGGCGTTCGCGCTGTTCGGCATTGCGGTGGTGGTCGGGCCTGTGGTCGGGCCGACGCTCGGCGGGTGGCTTGCCGACAACATCTCCTGGCGCTGGTGCTTTTTGATCAACTTTCCTGTCGGCCTGGGCACGATGGCCGCGATCGCCGCGATCCTGCCTGCGGACAAGGCGAACGAGGTCCGGCCGGACGCTTCGATGTCATTGGCTTCCTGCTGGTCGCCACCTTCCTCGGCGCGCTCGAAGTGGTGCTCGATCGGGGGCTCGAGGACGACTGGTTCGGCTCCAGCTTCATCATTGCGATAACCGCGGTCACGGCGATCGCCTTCGTGCTCATGATCCCGTGGGAGATGAGCCGGCCCGATCCCATGATCGACGTGCGCATGGTGGGCTCGCGCCAGTTCGGCGCCGCGTTCCTGGTGATGGGGGCGACCGGCGCCATCCTCTATGCGACCACCCAGTTCATGCCGTTGCTCCTGCAGACAGACTTCGGCGATACCGCCACCTGGGCCGGTCTCGCGCTGTCGCCGGGCGGGATCGTCACCATGGTCATGATGTTCGTGATCGGCGCCATATCGAACAAGATCCAGCCCAAATACCTGATCATCGGCTGCGTCATCATCGCGATCTCGATGTATGGGCTAACGGATGTGTATGGGGACCTCAACTTCTGGTTTTTCGCTCGTTCGCGCATGGTTCTCGGCGTCGGATTGCCGCTGATCTTCATCCCGATCATCGCCGCGTCCTACGACGGAATTCCGCCAAACAGGGTCGACATGGCCTCGGTCCTGATCAACGCCGCGCGCAACACCGGCGGGTCGATCGGCGTCTCGATCGCCTCCAACGTGGTTGCGCATCGCGAGCAGTTTCATCAGGCTCGGTTGATCGAGAACGCAGTTCCCGCAAGCGTCGGGTATCAGGACGCGCTGCAGCAGGTGACGAAGTTTTTCCAGGCGCAGGGAAGTCCGGCGACCGAGGCGCAGCAACAGGCTGTCGCCTGGATCGGCCAGGAGGTGACGCTTCAGGCGTCGTTCCTGGCTTACGTGGATGTCTTCTGGGTCCTGATGATCCTCGCGCTCCTGGCCGTGCCGCTCGCCATGAGCCTGCGCAAGGTGAAGCTTGGCGGCGCGGCGCCTGCTGCGCATTGATGAGCGCCTCGACGGCGGAACTGACCAGACCCTAACCAGACCGTGGAGCCGTCTTGCGACCCTTTCAAAAGTGACGGCCGCGCCTCGTGATGCGGCCGTCGAACGAGAACTCTCAAACGGATTCGTCAGCGCGAGTAGAACTCGATGACGAGGTTCGGCTCCATGTGGGTTGGATAGGGGACCTCGGTCAGGCTCGGGATGCGGGTGAGCTTGGCCGTGGCCTTGGCCGGGTCGACCTCGACGTAATCCGGAACGTCGCGCTCGGCGAGCGCCTGAGCTTCCACCACCAGGGCGAGTTGCTTCGAGGCTTCCTTGACCTCGATCACGTCGCCGACCTTCACCTGGAACGAGGCGATGTTGACCCGGCGGCCGTTGACCTTGATGTGGCCGTGGTTGATGAACTGGCGCGCGGCGAATACGGTCGGCACGAACTTGGCGCGGTAGATCACCGCATCGAGCCGGCACTCCAGGAGCCCGATGAGGTTGGCGCTTGAGTCGCCCTTCATCCGGATCGCTTCAACATAATACTTGTGAAACTGCCGCTCGGAAATATTCCCGTAATAGCCCTTGACCTTCTGCTTGGCCTTGAGCTGGGTGCCGAAGTCGGTCGCTTTGCCCTTGCGGCGCTGGCCGTGCTGGCCGGGGCCGTATTCGCGCTTGTTGAACGGGCTCCGGGGCCGGCCCCAGATGTTCTCGCCCATGCGGCGATCGATCTTGTACTTCGCTTCTGCGCGCTTCGTCATCGCGGTTCCTCTATGACTATCCGACTGGGTTTGGTGAGGAACGCGCCCTCCTGAGCGCCTTTTGGAGGCGCCGACAGGTCCCGGCCGAGCCAGGCCTGGACCACGGGTGCGTCAAACAGAAAGCGCGCCCTCTCGGACAGAGAGCGCGCTCGCCGTGGGCCTCCTAAGGGAATCGCCCCCGCACTGTCAACCGGGTTTGGCGAAGCCGGCGCTCGGAGAATGCGTCCCAACTGTCGCGATGGTGGCATGCAGAATCCGCATGGGAACAGCCTGAATCAGGGTCAAAATGATCTCTTTGGCATCAAAAGGCGTGCGTTTGATCGTTGATTCAAATAATCATTGACAATTTGTTACGCGCTCGGCGCATGCGGTGCCGCAGCGCAGCATTGACTTTTGCGCCGTAGCCAGATACAAATGTTCGTGTCTAGGGGATGAACGGCCGCGGTACCGAACACTCGGAGCCGTGATTGGGAGGGCGGTCAACCAAAGGAGACCGCCATGTTGAATCTTTTACGCTTGCTGCGTGAACGTCGCACGTATCGGAACGTCGTCCACGAACTGTCCACTTACTCCGACCGCGAATTGCACGATATCGGCATCGATCGCGCCGACATCCACGCGATCGCCCGGCTCGCCGCGAAGGAAGCCAAGGCGTAAGCCGAGACGCAAAGTCGCATCATAGTCTGGCGGCGGCGCCCTCCAGGCGCCGCCAGACCTCAGATCCGGTTGTACACGTCCTCGAAACGGACGATGTCGTCTTCGCCGAGATAGCTCCCCGTCTGCACTTCGATCAGTTCGAGGTCGATTTTCCCCGGGTTGGCCAGCCGGTGATTCGAGCCGATCGGCAGATAGATCGACTCGTTTTCGTGCACGAGCTGCACGGTTTCGTTCAGAGTCACTTCCGCTGCTCCCCGCACGACGATCCAGTGTTCGGCGCGGTGGTAGTGCTTCTGTAGCGACAGCCGTCCGCTCGGCCGCACGACGATCCGCTTGACCTGGTATCGCCCGCCCTGGTCGATGCTCTGGTAGTAGCCCCAGGGCCGGTACATGCGTCGGTGCTGGGTCGCCTCCGGAAAATTCTCCGCCTTGAGCCGCTCGACGAGCTGCTTGACCTTGTCAGACTGCGCCTGGTCGGCGACCAAAACCGCGTCACCCGTTGCCACCACGATCACATTATCGAGGCCGATGACCGCCACAAGGTGATCGTCGGAACGGACAAGGACATTGGACGAATCGATCGCGACAGCCCGGCCACGCAGGCTGTTGCCGTCGGCGTCCTTCGGGCTCAGCCGCCATACGGTCGACCACTGTCCCACGTCCGACCATCCGACGTCTGCGGATAGCACGGCCGCGCGATGGGTGCGCTCCATCACCGCGTAGTCGATCGAGATGCGCGGCGCCTCGGTGAAAGCGGCCTGGTCAAGAACAACGAATCCCAGGTCCTCCTTCGCCTGCGCGACCGCTCTCGTGCACGCCGCCGCGACATTCGGCTCGAAGTGCTTCAACTCCTCCAGCATCACGTCGGCGCGGAAGACGAAATTGCCCGAATTCCACAGATAGCCGTTCTCGATGAACGTCGTCGCACGCTCCACGTTCGGCTTTTCGACGAAGCGCTCGACCCTGTGCACCTGCGGATCGACGGTCAGCGCCTCGCCGGGATGGATGTAGCCATAGCCCGTCGCGGGATGATCGGGCTTGATGCCGAAGGTCACGATCTCGCCGGCCTGCGCCGCAACGGCCGCCTGGGTGCAGAGCGCTACAAATCTCTTCTCGTTCTGGAAGACATGGTCGGCGGCCAGAACTGCGACGATCGTTTTGGAATCCCTCTCCGCGGCCCAGGCCACCGCGGCGCCGACCGCGGCCGCGCTGTCCCGGCGCTCGGGCTCGAGCAGGATCGTCGCGTCCGCCTCGATCTCCTTAAGCTGCTCGGCGACCCGGAATCGATAGTCGAAATTTGTGATGACGACCGGTTTCTCAAAGACCGCGGCGTCCCCGACGACGGTCACGATCGACTGAAAGGTCGAGCGCTCGCCGACCAGCGGAATGAACTGCTTGGGCAGGCTCTCACGCGACTCCGGCCAGACACGGGTCCCTGAGCCGCCGCACATAATCACCGGAAGAATTTTTGTCATTGCGTCCTCTGGACGTTTGTTGCGCCGCGGCGCCGATACCCTGCGTGACTTCTTGAGGGAAGGGCGAGCGCAAGACAACCGCCAATTTCTACTCCTTCCCAGCCGACGAAGCATCGCCGCCCGCCACCGCCGATAGCGCCATGCCGACGCCGGACACAGCCATGGCGACGGCGAACGCGGCGAACGCAACGGGAAGGGAGAAAACTTGGGCGATCGCGTGGGTCGCCAGCGGCGCCGGCAACCGGGTGAAGGTGCTAAACAGCGAGACCGAGGAGAGGCCGACGGCAGGCCGGCCGACCGATTGTCGCGCCGCGAGGACGAGGCTGCACGGCACGATCGCCCCCGTTCCGAAGCCGATGAGCGCGAACCCCGCCACCCTCGCGATGAACCTCACCGCGAAACCCGCCGAGGCCAGCGCGAAGGACCCGACGATGAGGCCCTGGTCGCTGATCCGCAGGCGGACGAGATCGGCGGTGAAGCGGAGCGACGCCTGACAGAGGGCGAAAAAGGCGGCACCCAGGCCGGCGATTGCCGCAAGTCCGGGCGCTTCGACGCCCAGCAGGATCGACGACCACAGCAAGGCCGCGGTCTCCGCCGCGCTCCAGATGCCCACGACGACTCCGAGGGCAATAAGCGCCGGGGCGAAGGAAATGCCGCGCGGCCAAGATGCGGACCGTGCCGGCAGGGCGGCGGGCTCCGCGTGGGCGTGCTCCCTCCGCGTTCATCGTTACATCCACCACCTCGCCGACGAGCCCGAGCCGATCAGCAGGTCGCGACCGCCATGTTGGTTCGGGCGTTCAGGAGTCCGCTGACGCCGACCACCCGCCGCATGCCGAAACGATGGGCGCGCGCGCGCGCCGACATGGCCGCAAGATAGGCGGCGGTGTAGGCGGTGTGCATAACCCCGAACGCCGCCGGGTAGACACTCCGGCGCGCGCCAAAATGGCGCCCAACTCCGCCCCAAAGGCTCACGCCGAGGCCAAAGGCGAAAAACAGCCGGCGACGGCCACATGAACGTCCATCCACTCGCGCTGGAACCCCGACGGCTCAATAATCGGTCGGCGATCCGCCCTCGGCTTTGCGGCGCGCGACGAAAGCCTCGAGCGCCTCGCGCCGCTCCGGCTCGAACGGCGGCGGCGTATAGGCGGCGAGCCGCTCTGCGACGATACGCTCCGCCGCCTCGGCCGCGGTCGGCGACCCCGCCTCGCGCCATGTCTCGTTGTTGCGCCAGTCCGAGATCATCGGCGCGAAGAACGCGGTCCGGTAGCGCAACTGGGTGTGCGCCGCGCCGAAGAAATGCCCGCCCGGCCCGACCTCCCGCATCGCTTCCAGCGCGAGTTCCGCCTCATCGACCCGCAACGGCTTGAGGAATTCCGCGACCATGGCGAGGAGATCCGCGTCGAGGGCCATCTTTTCGAACGAGGCCTGCAGGCCGCCCTCCATCCAACCCGCGCCGTGCATCAGAAAATTGACCCCGCCCATGATCGCGCCCCACAGCGAGAACACGCTCTCATAGGCCGCCTGCGCGTCGAGCGCATTGGCGGCGTTGGCGTTCGAGGAGCGATAGGGCAGGCCGAGCCGGCGCGCGAGCTGGCCCCCCACGATCGCCGTCTTCATGTACTCCGGCGTGCCGAAAGCGGGCGCCCCCGACTTCATGTCGACGTTGGAGGTGAAGCCGCCGTAGACGAACGGCGAGCCCGGCCGCACGACCTGCGCCAAAACGAGGCCGGCCAACGCCTCCGCGTGCTGCTCGGCAAGCGCGCCGGCAAGAGTCACCGGCGCCATGGCGCCGGCGAGCGTGAACGGCGTGAGCACGACGACCTGGTTTCGCCGCGCCATCTGGATGATCCCCTCCAGCATCGGCGTATCGAGCCGCAGCGGCGAGGACGAATTGATCACGGTGAAGAGCGACGGCTCGCGCTCGAGCGTGGCGTCGTCGATCCCACGCGCGAGCTTGATCATCTCGATTGCGTCGAGATTTCGCTCTCGGCCGAGACTGTAAGCGTGAATCGGCTTGTCCGACAAAGTCAGCATGTCGAACAGCGCGTCGAGATGGCGCACCGAAGGATGCACGTCGACCGGCTCGACCGGATAGCCGCCCCAGAAGTGGATGGAGTCAAACGTGTGTCCGAGTCGAAGAAAATTGCGGTAGTCGGCGATCGTCCCAGTCCTTCGTCCGCCGGCGCGATCGAAAGCGTTGGGGGCGCTGGCGACCGAGCCGAACGCGACATGCGGGCCGCCGATCTCGAGATGGCGCGTCGGGTTGCGCGCGTGCAAGACGAAGGCCCTCGGCGCAAGGCCGACATGCGCTTCGACGAAAGACGGGTCGAAGCGCACCCGGCTCAACGCGCTCCCGACGTCGGCGCCCGCCTCTTTCAGCATCCCGCGCGCGCCGTCGTGCAGGAAGTCGATTCCGATTTCCTTGAGCACCGTCAGCGCAGCCTGATGGATCGTTTCGAGTTCGTCGTTCGAAATGAGGCCGAGCGGCGGGAACGGCAATTGCGGTTGGGCCGGCGGGGCGGAGGGCGCCGGCGAAGCGGCTCGCTCGACGCCGCGCCGGCGGCGGCGTCCGGCCTCCTGCGGCGGGTCTTCAGCGGACATGCGGACCTTTCCGGACGAGTTCGTGACGATTCGCGCTCAGCGTAACGCCGGCTCGTGCGCGGGCCTCGCGAAAATGGCATCGGGACATGCCTATTTGACCATCTACTTCGCCGCCCGGAGTTTCGGCGGTTCGACGGGAGCGGCTTCCGCTTCGGCCGTCCTGCCGGCCGCGAAGCGGGCGATCAGCCAGGAACGAAACAGGGCCACCGCCTCGTTGCTGAGGTCCTCAGGATGGGTAGTGAGATAGTAGCCGTAGCCCTCGTCGAGCCAAAGGTCATAAGGCTGCACCAGCCGCCCGGCCTTGATCTCCTCGTGGAACAGCCGCGGATCGATAAGCGCGATCCCGTCGCCGCTCATGGCGTATTGCGCCGCGAGCTGCTGGGTGTCGAACACGAGGCCGCGGTCGACCGCGATATCCGGCCGCCCGATCGAGCGTACGAACATCTCCCAGAAGAAGTGGCGCGGGCGCCCTTCGATTTTGGTGTGCAGGAGGTCGCTTGCGACGATGAGGCGGGCGGGATCGCTCGAGTCGATCGATTCGAGCAGCTTCGGGCTGCACATCGGCGACGCCCGGACCATCCACAACAGATCATGGATCGCATCGGTGACGCGCGGCTCGGAATAGACAATGGCGATATCGACGTCGCCGTCGACTTCCGGGCCCGTGCTCGGCTTCGAAACGATCTCGAGCGTGATGCCCGCGTTCTCCGAGCGGAAGTCCCGCAGGATCGGGATCGCCAAACGATGGGCGAAGGATGTGGGCAGGGCGACCTTCAGCACCCGCTTCGGCCGGCCCTTCTCCTTGATGACCTCGCCGAGCGCCTGGTCGATGCGATCGAACGACTTCGTCACCACCGGCAAAATGTGGCGTCCGGCCTCTGTGAGCACCAGCTGCTGCGGACGTCGTTCGAACAGAGCGACGCCAAGGAAGTTCTCCAGAACGATCACATGGCGGCTCACCGCGCTTTGCGCGACCGTCAGGCTGTTGGCCGCAGCGGTGAAGCTCAGATGCTGCCCCGCTGCCTCGAACGCTCTGAGAGCGTTCAGCGGCAACCATTTGCGATCCATCCACCCTCCCCGCGCCTCGATCGTTCAAGCATCGCCAAGTGCTTCTGGTTGTGGGCGCGATGAAGAGAAATTCATAACCCAAGACGAGGCGCTCCCACAATACGGTCGCGCGTGGAAACCGAACGCCGCAATCAGCGCGCGCTCGCTTTGCACAGTTTACTTCTGCGCCGATTGCGGCTTTGGCGAATGGGCGAACGCCCTACCGGAAGCTCGTCCAGATCGTCTTCAGGTCCATGTACTTGTCGATCGCATGCGGCGAGCGGTCGCGTCCGAAGCCCGACTGCCTGAAGCCGCCGAACGGCGTAGCGAGCGACGAGCGGTCGTACGTGTTGACCCAGACCGTGCCGGCGCGGATCGCGCGCGACAGCCTATGCGCTGCGTTCATGTCGCGCGTCCACACCGCGGCGGCAAGGCCGTAGATCGTGTCGTTGGCGAGCCGCACCGCCTCGGCCTCGGTCGCGAAAGGAATGACCACGACGACCGGTCCAAAAATTTCTTCCTGAGCGATGTGCATGGCGTTGGTGGCGCCGTCAAGAATCGTCGGCTCCACATAGAACCCGCCGGTCTCGGCGAGCGCGCGTCCGCCTCCGTGCGCGATCCGTGCGCCTTCCTTCTGGCCAAGCTCGATATAGCCGAGCACGCGGTGCATCTGCCGCTCCTCGACCATCGCGCCGAGCTGCGCGCCCGGATCGAAGGGATGACCAAGCGGGATCCGCGACCGCTGAGCCTCAGCGATCTTCTCGACCAGCGCCGAGCGGATCGAGGCATGAGCCAGCACCCGCGAGCCGGCGTGGCAGGTCTCGCCCTGATTGTAGTAGATCCCCCAGGCGATCGCCTCCGCCGCGGCGTCGAGGTCGGCATCGGGCATCACGACGTGCGGCGACTTGCCGCCGCATTCGAGCGCGACGCGTTTCATGTTGCTCTGGCCGGCGTAGACCATCATTAGCTTGCCAACCTCGGTCGAGCCGGTGAAGGCGATCATGTCGACGTCCGGGTGCAGCGCGAGCGGCTTGCCCGCCTTCTCGCCAAAGCCGGGCACAACGTGGAGGACGCCGTCGGGAAGGCCTGCCTCTTTGGCGAGCCGGCCAAGAACGAGCGAGCCGAGCGGCGACTGCTCGGCGGGCTTGAGGATAACGGAATTGCCGGCGACCAGCGCCGGCCCGATCTTCCAGGCGCCGATGATCAGCGGGTAGTTCCATGGCACGATCGCGCCGATCACCCCGAGCGGCTCCTTGCGCACCATCGCGACGTCCTTGGGCCCAAGCGGCGCGACCTCGTCGTAAATCTTGTCGGCGAGCTCAGCGTAGTACTGGATACAGTTAGCGCACAAAGGGACGTCGACATCGAGCGTGTTGGCGATCACTTTTCCGACGTCGAGCGTTTCGAGAAGCGCAAGCTCCTCGGCGTTCTCGCGGATGAGTTCGGCGAAGCGCAGCAGAACCTTCTTCTTGTGAAGCGGGTCGGCGTCCCGCCAGACGCCGCTCTCGAAGGCGGCGCGCGCCGCCTTCACCGCCCGATGGATGTCGGCCTCGCCGCAATCGGCGACATGGGCGAAGACTTTTCCGTCGATTGGCGAGATTCTGGCGAAGGTCGCGCCGTCACGTGCGGGGATGTAGGCGCCGTCGACGAAGGCGCGGCCCTCGATCTTGAGCGCAGCGGCGCGTGCGGTCCAGCCTTCGCGGGTCGTCGGGCGGTCGAGCATGGATGGACTTCCGGGAATTTATGAGCGACGACGCGGGAGCATCGCTTCTGAAACGCCGCCGCCAAACAGGATTTTCCTTATGAGGCGATGCCTGGCGGGCATGGACACCGCCCTTCCCTTATCGCGCCTCCCGCATTAAGTAAGCGCTGCGTTTCCCCGAAAACCTTTGGATCCATGGCCGAAGCAAACCCCGCCGCGCGCCGGCGCACTTTCGCGATCATCTCGCACCCGGATGCCGGCAAGACGACGCTGACCGAAAAGATCCTTCTGTTCGGCGGCGCCATCCAGCTCGCCGGCGAGGTGCGCGCCAAGGCCAACCGCCGCCAGACCCGTTCCGATTGGATGGGCATCGAGCGCGAGCGCGGCATTTCCGTGGTCACCTCGGTGATGACCTTCGAATACGCCGACTGCGTCTTCAACCTGCTCGACACGCCCGGCCACGAGGATTTTTCCGAGGACACCTACCGCACCCTGACCGCCGTCGATTCGGCTGTGATGGTGATCGACGCCGCCAAGGGCATCGAGGCGCGCACCCGAAAACTGTTCGAGGTCTGCCGGCTGCGCGACATCCCGATCGTCACCTTCATCAACAAGATGGACCGCGAGACGCGCGATCCGTTCGACCTCCTGGACGAGATCGAGAAGACGCTGGCGCTCGATACGGCGCCGCTCACCTGGACCATCGGTCGCGGCCGCTCGCTTGCGGGCGCCTACGACATCCGCCGGAGCCGGCTGACGGCGCTCGGCAAAGACGCCGAGGCGATCCGGGTCAACGGACCCGACGATCCGCGCGTCGCCGAACTCCTGCCCGAGCACGAGCGACGGGAGGCGATCGACGAGCTCAACCTCGCCGTCGAAGGCCTCAAAGCGTTCGACAGGCAGGCCTTCCTCGAAGGTCATCTGACGCCGGTCTTATGGGGCAGCGCGCTCAAGGATTTCGGAGTCAAGGACCTGATCGACGCGATGGCCGAGTTCGCGCCGAGCCCGCGCGCCCAGGCTGCGGCGAGCCGCACGGTGAAGGCGGACGAGCCCAAGATGACCGGCTTCGTGTTCAAGATCCAGGCGAACATGGACCCCAACCATCGCGACCGCATCGCCTTCATGCGCGTCTGTTCCGGCAAGCTGCAGCGCGGCATGCGGGCGAAGCTCGTCCGCACGGGAAAGCCCGTGACGCTGTCGGCGCCGCAGTTCTTCTTCGCCCAGGACCGATCGCTCGCCGAAGAAGCCTTCGCCGGCGACGTCGTCGGCATCCCGAACCACGGCCTGCTTCGCATCGGCGACACGCTGAGCGAGGGCGAGGACATCGTCTTCCGCGGCGTCCCGAGCTTTGCCCCGGAAATCCTGCGCCGGGTCAAGCTCGCCGACGCGATGAAGGCGAAGAAGCTGCGCGAGGCGCTGCAGCAGATGGCCGAAGAGGGCGTCGTGCAGGTGTTCCAGCCCTTCGATGGCGCGGCGGCGATCGTCGGCGTGGTCGGCGCGCTGCAGCTCGACGTGCTCATCGAGCGGCTCAATGCCGAATATGGCCTGCCGGTGTCCTTCGAACCGAGCCGCTTCGAGGTCTGCCGCTGGGTGTCCTCGGACGAGAAGGCCGAGATGGAAAAGTTCCTCGGCGCCTATCCCTCGTCGCTCGCCACCGACCTCGACGGCGCGCCGGTGTTCATGGCGACCAGCGCCTTCAACCTGCGCTACGAGCAGGAGCGCTGGCCCAAGATCGCGTTCACGGATGTGAAGGACTACCAGAAAGCCGCGGCCTGATGACCGATTGCAGGCGCATCCGGCACGAAGGCCGCGCGACGGCGCGGGCAGACATTTGGATTTCCTCAGGCCTCCGCGGAGAGAGACGCCAACTCCGCAGATCTTCGGATTCAGGAGGTTGGATTTTCTTGGAATTCCTTGGATTCTCTCGACCGAATTTAGCCTTTTCAATGGGTTACGCGCGACCTCGCGCGAATTTTATTCGTCATGCGGCCCATCCCCGCGTAAAGGGCCGCGTCCGGTTTGAGGACGGCGTCTCCGCTTGCGCTTCGTCTGAGGCTCGCATGAAGGGATCATAGCGACATTTCCGATTTTCCGCAACCAAAAGTCGCGCCATCGCCATTCACGCGAGGGCGCCAGCGCCATTCAGAACAGGCTCAACTGCGCGCCCGTTTCGTTCTCGGCCGGCGCCGGCTTGATGAAGAGATCGGTGCGCAGACTCCGCTTGGTTTCGTTGTAGCCGAGCCGCCGCTCCGCCAATTCGAAGCGGCGGCCGATCATCCAGGCGTAGGGGCCTGAGCCGGCCATGCGCCGGCCCCACTCGGCCTCATAGTCCTTGCCGGCGCGCATCGATTGCATGAGCGACACGGAGCGCTTGAGGCGGTCGGGGAAGTGGACCTGCAGCCATTCGCGATACATGTCGCGCAGCTCCAGCGGAAGGCGGAGCACGATGTAGCCGCCCTCGCGCGCCCCCGCGGCCCAGGCGCGGGTGAGAATCGTCTCGATCTCCGAATCGTTCACCGCCGGGATGACCGGCGCGACCAGGACGCCCGCCGGCACGCCGGCGTCGTTCAACCGCGCGATCGCCTCGATCCGCTTCTCCGGCGTCGGGGCGCGCGGCTCCATCTTGCGCGCCAGCGCGCGGTCGAGGGTCGTCACCGACAGGAAAACCTTTATGAGCCCGTCGCGCGCCATGTCGCTGAGAATATCGAGGTCGCGCAGGACGAGGTTGGACTTGGTCACGATGCTCGCCGGATGGCGCGCCCGCCGCAGCGTCTCCAGAATGGAACGCGTGATGCGGTACTGCCGTTCGATCGGCTGGTACGGATCGGTGTTGGTGCCGAGGGCGATCGGCGCAGGGGCGTATTTCGGCGCCGCGAGCTCGCGCTCGAGCAGCGCCGCGACGCCCTGCTTGGCGAACAGCTTGCTTTCGAAGTCGAGCCCGGGCGAAAGCCCCATGTACGCGTGGGTCGGCCGTGCGAAGCAATAGAAGCAGCCGTGCTCGCAGCCGCGATAAGGGTTGATCGAGCGGTCGAAGGCAATGTCGGGCGAATCGTTGCGGGTGATGACGCTCCGCGGCTTCTCCCAGATGACTCCTGTGACCAGCGGCTCGGGCGCCTCGTCGTGGGTCCAGCCGTCGTCGAAATCCACCCGGGTCTGGATCTCGAACCGGCCGGAGACGTTGGTCGCGGCGCCGCGGCCGCGCCGCCGCTCAGGCAAGGCGAGGCGATCGGCGATCGCGGCGGGCTCATGGCGCGGATCGGGGGAGAGCGCGGCTCGATGCATGGTCATGACGATGTCCCAGTTTGAGACAAAGAACAAATCATGAACAACAGATAATGCGCCGCGATTCCCGCGTCAAGACCGCGCGCGCATTCGGCGCAGCGTGGTATGCTCGGCCAGAAAACAGGGGAGCGGCCATGCAGAAACGAAGATTGGGCGCGAGCGCGCCGGAGGTTGGCGCCATCGGCCTCGGCTGCATGGGCATGTCGGATTTCTATGGGGCCGCCGACCGCGCCGAGAGCATCGCCACCATCCATGCGGCGCTCGATTCGGGCGCGACGCTGATCGACACCGGCGATTTCTACGGGGCCGGCCACAACGAAATGCTGATCGCCGAGGCGCTGAAAGGCCGCCCTCGCGACGATTACGTGCTCAGCGTCAAGTTCGGCGCGCTGCGCGACCCGGCCATGGCCTTCATCGGCTACGACGCGAGCCCGGCGGCGGTGAAGAATTTTCTCACCTATTCGCTGCGGCGGCTCGGCGTCGACCATATCGACATCTACCGTCCCGCCCGCCTCGACCCGGTCGTGCCGATGGAGGAAACCGTCGGCGCGATCGCCGACATGGTGAAGGCAGGCTACGTGCGGGCGATCGGCCTCTCCGAGGTCAGCGCCCACACGATCCGCCGCGCGGCCGCGGTCCATCCGATCTCGGACCTGCAGATCGAATATTCGCTGGTGGTGCGGATGATCGAGGCGGAGATCCTGCCCGCCTGCCGCGAGCTCGGAATCGGGATCACCGCTTATGGCGTGCTGGCGCGCGGGCTGATCTCCGGCCACTGGACCCGGGAACGTTCGAGCGGCCGCGACTTCCGAATCTTCTCGTCGCGCTTTTCCGGCGAGGCGCTGGACCATAACCTCGCCCTGGTCGAGGCGCTTAGAAAACTCGCGCATGCGCGGGAGGTCGGCGTCGCGGCGATGGCGGTGGCGTGGGTCATGGCGCAGGGCCGCGACATCGTGCCGCTCGTCGGGGCGCGCAAGCGCGGGCAATGGGCGGAATCGAGCGCCGCCGACGGTCTGAAGCTGACGGACGCCGACCTCGCCGCGATCGAAGCCGCGGTGCCGAAGGGCGCCGCCAAGGGCGAGCGCTACCCCGCCGAAGCCATGGCGGATCTCGACAGCGAGAAGAAAGGGTAGCGCAGCCAGCGATTCAAGACGTCGTTTAGAGCATGATGATTTGACGTCGCGCCGCGGGCCGTCACCCGGCCGCTTCGCGGCGTCCCTCTTCCCGGGGGAGAGAGCCTCAGCGGCAGCGCGTCTGACCCCTTCTCCCTTAGGGAGGTGGCCGCGCAAAGCGCGGTCGGATGGGCTAACGCCAGCGATCAAACGTTGGCGCCCCCCTTACCAAACCTCTCCCCGCTGTCGCGGGGCGAGGGGGTCTGATCCTCCCCCCAGCACGCCTTTCATCGCGCCGTCCGTCTCCTGCGCGTAGCGCCGCGCGGCGAAGGCTTCGCCGAGCGTGCCGAGCACGTGGCCGTCGTCGCGCTCGGTGACGGCGAGCGTGTCGGCGTGGGCGGCGCCGAACAGGTCGAGCGCCGTCTTGATGTCGTCGTCGGGGTGGAGCGTCGTCGCCGGCAGATGGACGATGAGGCCGAGCGGTCCGCCGTCGTCATCATCGGCGAGAGTCTGGGCGTGCGCCTCCGCGACATGCACGAGCCCGCTGTAGCGACCGTCGTCGCCAACCGCGACCACGACGTTGGCGCTGCCGAGCGGATAAGCCTCGCGGAAGGCCCGCACGCTCTTGTCGGCCAGGAACACCGGCGGAGACGGGATCATCATTTTGCCGACGGTGAGTTCGCGCAGCCAGCCGACGTCCTGCCCGCCGCGGATCGTCTCGCCGCGCAGGTGCAGGCGCCAGGTGGTGAACGAATAGCCGAAGGTCGCGCGCACCGTCAGCGATGTGGCGATCGAGGCGGCGAGCGCGCCGCCGGCGATGGCGAGATTGCCGGTGCTCTCGAGCACCAGGAAGGTCATGGTCAGCGGCCCGCCCACGATCGCGGTGCTCAGCGCCCCCATCCCCACCAAGACGCATGCGACCGGGTCGAGCTCGAGCCCAGGGAACGCAGCCGTCACGCCGATCGCGTAGAGCTTGCCGAGCAGCGAGCCGACGAACAGCGACGCGAAGAACAGGCCGCCGCGGAAGCCCGACGCGAGCGAGGCCAGGCTGGCGAACAGTTTCAATACGATCAGGACGACGAGTTCGCGGGCGCTGAGAGGCCAGTAGAAGTCGAGCTCCAGCGCGCCGTGCCCTGCGCCCAGCACCTGCGGCGTATAGAGCGCCATGGCGCCGAGCAGGAGCCCGCCCGCGACCGGCCGGAACAGGCGCGAGGGTACGACGAAGCGAAACGCCCGCTCGATCAACGCGGCGCTCCGCATCGCGCCGACGCCAACCGCCGCCGCCAAGAGGCCGAGGCCGATCAGGGCGCCGTAATGGGGAAAGGTCAGCGGCGGCACATCGGCGACGCTGATCACATAGGGCGCGCCGCCGATCGCCTTGGTGGTCAGCGTGGCGGCGAGGCAGGCCGCGAAAACCGGCCCGGCGATCGCCAGGGAATAGGCCCCGATGATCAGCTCGAAGGCGTAGAAGGCGCCGGTCAGCGGCGCCCCGAAGGCCGCCGCGATCGCGCCCCCGGCGCCGCAGCCGACCAGCATGCGAAGGTCCTGCCGGCGCAGGCGGCCGTTATGCCCAGCCGCGAAGCCATCCCGCCGCCGATCTGCGCGTAGCCCGCCTCGAGGCCGACCGATGCGCCGCAGCCATTCGACATCACCGTCTGCGCAGCGACGAGCAAGCTCTCGGTCAGCGACATGCGTCCGCCGCGCAGGGCGTTCGCCTCGACCGGATCGACCGCCGGCGGGAACTTGCGCCGCGCCCGCCAGTGATCGATCGCCCCGAGCGCGAGCCCGGCCAACATCGGGGCGGCGAAGGCGGCGACCGGGGGAACGCGCTGGGCGGCGCTGAGCCGCACCTCGAACGGAATGCCGTAGATGACGACATGGGCGAAATTGACGATCAGCGTCATGGCGCTGACCGCAACGCCCGCCAGCACGCCGACGCCGATCGCCAGCGCCACCAGCCCGAGCTCGCTCGCGCGCAGACGGGCGCGCAACTTGGCGATGAGGACGAGCGCCGGGCGAGGCGTTTTCATCGAGACGCCCGGAAGGATGCAAAGAAGCTGCGCGGCATGCCCGGACTTATGCGCAACCTGCCGCCCGAAGCCAAGGGCGGCCGCCTCAGCGGCCCGCCAGCGTCATGTCGTCGCGATGGATCATTTCGGCGCGGCCCGGCGCCCCGAGGAGATGGGCGATATCGCGCGAGTTGCGCCCGCGGATGCGTTCGGCATGCAGGGCGTCGAAAGCGATCAGGCCCCGCCCGATTTCCGCCCCGCGCTCATCGCAGATGGCGACGCAGTCGCCGCGCGAGAAGGTGCCTTCGATCCGGGTGACGCCGGCCGGCAGCAGGCTCTTGCCCCGGTGAAGCGCGGCGGCGGCGCCGGCGTCGACGAACACGGCGCCTTTCAGCTCGAGCGAGCCGCCGATCCAGATCTTGCGCGCCGCGACCGGATTCGACGGGGTGAGGAACCAGGTGCAGCGCCCGCCCTCGGCCACGCGCGCGATCGGATGCATGACCCGCCCGTCGGCGATGATCATGTGGGTCCCGGCCGAGGTCGCGATGCGGGCGGCCTCGATCTTGGTGCGCATTCCGCCGCGCGACAGTTCTGAAGCCGCCCCGCCCGCCATCGCCTCGATGCCTGGCGTCACCTTCTCGACCACAGGCAGCAGCCTGGCGTGAGCGTTGTCGGAGGGCGGCGAATCGTAGAGGCCGGCGACATCGGAGAGCAGAATCAGGAGATCGGCGCTCGCCATGGTGGCGACGCGCGCGGCGAGCCGGTCGTTGTCGCCGTAGCGGATCTCGCTGGTGGCGACGGTGTCGTTCTCGTTGATAATCGGGACGGCGCGCATCGCGAGAAGCCTGCCGAGCGTCGCGCGGGCGTTGAGATAGCGGCGCCGCTCCTCGGTGTCCCTGAGCGTCACCAGCACTTGCCCGGCCACGATGCCGTGCCTATGCAGCGCCTGAGACCAGGCGCTCGACAGGGCGATCTGGCCGATTGCGGCCGAGGCCTGGCTGTCCTCGAGCTTGAGCCTTCCCTTGGGCAGACCGGCGACCGTGCGCCCGAGCGCAATCGCGCCCGAGGAGACGACCGTTACGCTCGCGCCGCGAGCGTGCAGCGCCGCGATGTCCTCGGTGAGCGCGTCGAGCCACGCCTGCTTGATCGCCCCTCGCGCGGAATCGACGAGAAGCGACGAGCCGACCTTGACGACGATGTGGTGGAATCGATCGAGGGAGGGAACCTGAGCCACGGCAAAAGGCTTATGAGCGATCTTCGCGCCCGCGCGCGCGGAGAATTGCGGAAACGCCGGGGCGGCCCCGTGTAGCCCCGGCCGCCGGGGATGGCAAGGCGCGGGGCCAGCTTGCGAAAAGCAACGGCGCGATGATCCGAAAGCGATGGCCAAGCGTTGACCCCGTGAGGGCTCCCTTTTACAACCGCTCCCGTCAGAAAATGCCCCGACCTGCTGAGCCGCGGGCGATCCCCGCCCGGTCGCCGGTCGAGACAACCATTCCAACCCGAGCCGAGATCGCGAGAACGCCAGAGGACGCGACAATGCGGAATTTCGACGACCTGACCGAACGCGAGATGCTGGCGCTGGCCATCAGCAACGAGGAAGAGGACAGCCGCATCTACGCCGACTTCGCCGAAGGGCTCGTGGCCGACTATCCGGCCAGCGCCCAGGTTTTCACCGAGATGGCGGCCGAGGAGAACGGGCACCGGAGACAGCTCATCGACCTGTTCGTCTCCAAGTTCGGCCAGCACATCCCGCTGATCCGACGCCAGGACATCCACGGCTATATCCCGCAGCGGCCGATCTGGCAGCTCCGCCCGCTGAACCTCGAGTCGGTGCGCGCCTGCGCGCACGACATGGAGAAGGCCGCGGCCCGCTTCTATCGCCAGGCGATCACTCGCGCCTCCGACGCTTCGATCCGCAAGCTGCTCGGCGACCTCGCCGCGGTCGAGGACCGGCACGACAACCGGGTGGCGGTGCTCGAGCGGGAACTTTTGACGCCGACCGCCCTCCATACCGAGGAGGAGCACGAGCGGCGGCGATTCATACTCCAGATCATCCAGCCGGGCCTCGTGGGGCTTATGGACGGATCGGTGTCGACGCTCGCGCCGGTGTTCGCGGCGGCCTTCGCAACCCACAACACCTGGAACACCTTCGTGGTCGGTCTCGCCGCCTCGGTCGGCGCCGGCATCTCGATGGGCTTCGCCGAGGCGCTGGCGGACGACGGCAAGCTGTCGGGTCGCGGCGCGCCGCTGCTGCGCGGCCTCGTCTGCGGCCTGATGACGATGGCGGGCGGCATTGGCCACACCCTTCCGTTCCTCATCCCGGACTTCTACTGGGCGACCCTGATCGCGGTCTGCGTCGTGGTGATCGAGCTTCTCGCCATTTCCTGGATCCAGTGGCGCTACATGGACACGCCACCTCTGTCGGCCGCCGCCAAGGTGATGGTGGGCGGGGCGCTGGTGTTCGCGGCCGGCGTGCTGATCGGGGTGAGCTAGCGGGATTGCCTCGGACTATTTAACCATTTTTAATGGTAAGTATCTCGACGATCGCGTCATCGCCGCTCTTTGGATTTCCCGGACCCTGCGCGGGCCGGCTTCGCCACTCCACGACTCGATAGGCCGCCAGACGAAAACAGGCTGCGTTCGCGTGGGTGGCGGGGTCAAGCCCGCCCATGACGATCCGGCTACGACGGGCGGTTATCAGCGGACCGGCGTTAGGACGCCCGTCTTCCGACCGCTATGGAGTTCGGCGACCGCCGTCGTCACGACTGGTGGCCGCCGGTGAAGGGCACGAAGGGAACGACCGCGCCGCCGTAGATGTCGGAGCGGACGACCGAAACCCGCCCGTCGGATGCGGTCTCTTTGGTCGCCTTGATCACGTGCTGCGCCCCGGGCGGCCCGACCGGAATGACCATGATCCCGTTCGGGGTGAGCTGCTGCAGGAGCGGGGGCGGGATGTGGTCGATGCCGCAGGTGACGATAACCTTGTCGAACGGCGCGTGCTCCTCCCAGCCGTAATAGCCGTCAGCGTTGCGGGTGCGGATGACGCGATATTCGGAATAGCCTTCGCCGATCAGGCGGTCGTAGAGCGCCCGCGTGCGGGCGGCGAGCGGCGGGATGATCTCGATCGAAAACACGTTCGGCGTGAGGTTCGAAAGATAGGCCGACTGGTAGCCCGAGCCGGTGCCGATCTCGAGCACTTTGTGGCCGCGCTGGATCGCCAGCGTGTTCGTCATCCGCGCGACCGTATGCGGGCCGGTGATGGTGACGCCGAAGCCGATGTTGAGGTGATGCCACTCGTAGGCGCGGTCGAGGTTCTCCGCCCCGACGAATCGTTCCCGCGGCGTGAGCAGATAGGCGCGGACGTCGGCCTCGTCCCAGACGTCGCGATGCGCGAGAAGCTGCTGCAGCCGGTCCCAGCGCTGGCCCAAATAATTCGGGTCCTCGCCGCGGTTCTTCGCCATCCATTCGACGAACGCCTCGCGGGTCGCGCGCGGCGGCGAGGCGCCCCAGTCGTAAGGCGTCGGCACGTTGGCGAGAGCGGGCGCGGAAAAGGCCGCGGCGGCGCCGGCGAGAAATGCGCGTCTGGTGAAATCTGACTTCATCGGCGCCATTGTGGCGCGCGAAGGCGGCCGGCGGTCAAGCGCTGAGGTTCGCTGTGTCCCAGCCTGGCGCGTCCCCTTCTCCTGTTCGGGAGAAGAAGGTCGGCGCTCAGCGAATCTGGGAGACGGAGCCTCTCATGTCTGATCCAGGTCACGGCCCCATGCTTCGCAAGATCGTCCTCGCCCTGCTCCTCCTCGCCGCGCTGCCGGCGCTTGCCGACGACGCGGCGACGCGGCCGGCCGCCTGGGGCAGCCCGTCGGCAAACGGGGGGAAATGCTGCGCGAGCCTCAGCGAGGTGCGCGAAAACATCGACCGCATCGACCGCGACCTCGTCCGCCTGATGGCCGAGCGGCAGCAATACGTAGGCGAAGCGGGGCGGTTCAAGAAGGACCCCGCCGCCGTCAGCGACCCAAAGCGGGTCGACGCCGTCATCGCTAAGGTCCGCGCCGACGCTGCGGCGCAAAACCTCGATCCGACCGTTGCGGAAAAGACCTTCCGCGCCATGATCGCGGCCTTCGAGGATTTCGAGCGCGCCGAATGGACGGCGCGGCAGGCTCAGCCGGGGAGGTGATATCAGGAGGGAGTGGGTCTCGCGCTCCCCGGGGCGGCGAGACGCCGCCCCTCCCATGGGCCACAACCTATGCGGGCTCTACTCGCCGCTCCCGAAAGTCCCGTGCCGGCCCGCGCCGCCGGCGAATCGAGCCGGGCCTTCGGTCGCCTCGCCGCTCGCAAGCGTCGCGAGGCCCTTCGCGACCTCGTTGGCGGCGGCGGCCTCGCCACTCAGGTCCCATTGCTCGATCGCCGACAGCCGGTCGTTGCGCATCGCGTTCTGGGGAAAGGCGCTGAGACTATGGGCGAGCGCCAGAGCGCGCGAAAGCGCTTCGCCGTCTTCCGTCACCTCGTTGACGAGGCCGATGCGGTGCGCCTCCTCGGCGCCGACCGCCCGGCCGGTGAGGATGAGCTCCATCGCCCGGCCGTGCCCGACGATGCGCGGCAGGCGGATCGTGCCGAGGTCGATGAGCGGCACGCCGAAGCGGCGGTTGAAGACGCCGAACACCGCCGAGCGAGCCGCGATCCTCAGATCGCACCAGAGCGCGAGCTCCGTGCCGCCCGCGACCGCCGGTCCCTCGATCGCCGCGATCACCGGCTTGGCGAGTTTGAGCCGCGTCGGCCCCATCGGGCCGAAGTCGCCATCCTTCTCGAACCGCCCCGTCTCGCCCGCGGCCAGCGCCTTGAGGTCGGCGCCGGCGCAGAACGCGCCGCCTGCGCCCGTCAGCACCGCGACGTCCGCATTCGGATCGGCGTCGAACCGCTTGAACGCTTCGTACAGCGCCCGCGCGGTGATGAGGTCGACGGCGTTGCGGCGCTCCGGCCGCTCGATCGTCACGACCGCCGCCCGTCCTTCGGCGCGAACAACAACGGTGGGGTTCATACGCGCGATCCGATCAACAAGCGTCTGGCTGCGCCGTCTTCATATCAGATCGCGCGCCGCAAAAAGAGAGGCGGCAGTTTCCTGCCGCCTCATGACTGCTCCCCCTTGCTCGGACGCGCCCGGCCAGGTCCTTTACGCGGCGGTGATTTTGCCCCGTCGCAGCGCCAAGGCGCCGATGGCGCCGAAGCCTGCCAGCAGCATCGCCCATGTCGCCGGCTCCGGAGCCGCGTATGACTCGGTCAGCCGGACATTGTCGAAATCGCCCTGTCCGCCGGACGAGCCGAGCAGGATGGTGAGCGGCTGCCCGTTGTCGCCGGCCAGCGCGGTGTAGGTGGCGGTCCAATCGCTCCAAGTCCCCGGGCCAGCGTTGACGCCGACAGCGGTGGCCACGACGGTCGAGCCGATTTCGAGTTGAACAACGCCCGTCATAGGCCAATCGGTGCGCTGCATCACGTCGACCTGGAGCGTGTAGGTCGTTCCCGCGATGGCCTCGCCGAGGGTCTGGTAGATTTCGCCCGCGTTGACCCATGCGAGGACGTCGCCGTAGATGGCGGACGGGTTGCCTTTGTAGCCGCCGACGATCCATTGACCCGCGTTACCCTCGGTTTTCCATCCGGGGATGGCGCCCCCTTCGCTGTATTCGCACGTGCCGCCGCACCAGTTCGACAGGCCGCCCGTCGGCAGGATTTCGAACGAGGGGTTGGCAACCGCAATCGGGCGGGTGTGAGGGGGATCAGGCGGACCCGCGGGGTCTCCTGACGCGGTCAGCTGGACATTATCGAAATCGCCCTGGGCGCCGGACGAACTGAGCAGAATGGTGAGCGGCTCACCATTGTCCGCGGCAAGCGCAGTGTAGGTGGCGGTCAAATCGCTCCAAGCGCCCGGGCCGTCATCGACGCCGATGGCGGTGGCCACGACGTTCGAGCCGACTTCGAGTTGAACAAGACCCGTTGCCGGTGTGTCGGTCCGGTCCAGCACGTCGACCTGGAGTGTGTAGGTCGTTCCCGCGATGGCGCTGCCGACGGTCTGGTAGATCGCGCCGCCGTTGGACCAGGCGAGAGCATTGCCGTCGATGGCGGGCGGGTTGCCGTTATAGCCCCCAGGGATCCATTCACCCGTGCTGGGGCTGGTCGTGACCCATCCGGGGATGCCGGTCCCGCCGCTATAGGCGCACGCGCCGCCGCACGCATACGGCAGGCCGCCCGTCGGCAGGATTTCGAACGAGGAGTTTGCAACCGCGATCGGGTAGGCGCGAGCCGGCGAGGCTACGAACGCCATACCCGCCATCGCGATCGCCGTCGCGCCTGCCGGAATCGACTTTGTCATCATGATAATCCCCCGCCTGTTCCCCTGTGCATCTGATATAAACTGGGCCGCCCCGCTCCGAGATCGCTCCACCTTCTGAAATGCACTAGCTTCAAGGCCACACCCCTGAGTGAATCATGTTAACATAGCGTTGCGTAATTGTGCAAGCCTCTTCAGCTTTCTCGGCGCCTGCGGCCGCCGCGCGCCCCGCCGGGCGCGCTCCGCTTGACCCTCCGCCCCTCGTCGGGCAAGGCAGGCGCCGCTCTGCAATCCAACGGCTTCGGATGACCTCCCCCACGCCGCCGCCGGACGCCGACGAGGCGCCGGGCGGGCTTCTCACGACGCTCGCGCACCGTCCCCGCCTTCTCGCAGGGGCGGCGATCGTGGTCGTGACCTATCTCGTCCTCATGTTCGCGCCGGTGGCCGCGCGGGAATCGACCCGCATGCTTGTCGCCTGGAACGCCGGGTGCTGGGCCTATCTCGCCCTCATTACTGCGATGATGCTCAGGCCAACCGCCGACCCGCGTGTGGAGGCCCGCCCCGAGGACGAGAACCAGTGGGCGCTCCTGCTCCTTGGGGTCGTCGCGTCCTGTGCGGCACTGGCGGCGATCATCTGGGAGCTGGGCCCGGTGAAGACCATGGAGGGTCTCGCCAAGGCCGAGCACCTCGCGCTCGTCACCCTGAGCATTCTGAGTGCCTGGACCTTCATCCAGGTCCTGTTCGCGATTCATTACGCGGGCGTCTATTTCGGCGCGGTCGCCGACGGCGAGCCCGGCGGGCTCGAGTTTCCCGGCAAGCCCAAGCCCGGCTGGACCGAGTTCGTCTATCAGGCCTTCGTCGTCGGCTGCACCTTCGCCAGCTCCGACACCAATGTGACCTCGACCCGCATGCGCCGCATCTGCGTCATCCAGGGCGTTGTCGGATTCTTCTTCAACACCATCATCCTCGCCCTCGCCATCAACATCGCCGCCGGGTTCTTCTGACGCCGATCCGCCGAACGGACTGAACGCCCATGACCGAATCCTCCGTTCCGACCCGCGTGCGCGCAACCCTGCCGCGCGGGCTCGTCGACCGCGCCCCCGCCGACATCGCCGCCGCCGATGCGATGATGGCCAAGATCCGCAGCGTTTACGCGCTCTATGGCTTCGAGGCGGTCGAGACGCCGTTCATCGAATACACCGAGGCCTTGGGAAAGTTCCTGCCCGACCAGGATCGGCCGAACGAGGGCGTGTTCTCGTTTAAGGACGACGACGAGCAGTGGCTGTCGCTCCGCTACGACCTGACCGCGCCGCTCGCCCGCTACGTGGCCGAGAATTTTGACAAGCTTGCAAAACCCTATCGGAGCTATCGGGCGGGGTGGGTGTTCCGCAACGAGAAGCCGGGGCCGGGGCGCTACCGTCAGTTCATGCAGTTCGACGCCGACACGGTCGGCGCGGCGAGCGTCGCAGCCGACGCGGAAATCTGCATGATGGCCGCCGACTGCCTGGAGGCGCTCGGCATCAAGCGTGGCGACTATGTCGTCAAGGTCAACAACCGCAAGGTTCTGGACGGGGTGATGGAGGCGATCGGCCTCGGCGGCGCCAACAACGCGGGCCGGCGGCTGACGGTTCTGAGGGCAATGGATAAGTACGACCGATTGGGCGCCGACGGAGTTCGCGCTCTGCTTGGTCGAGGCCGGAAGGATGAAAGTGGGGATTTCACAAAAGGTGCGGACCTAGGTGAGCAACAAATTGAACCGCTCCTGCAACTACTAAATTTCGGCACGACGTTCGATCTCATCCAACGGCAAGAGTTTGATAGCGTTGATGTTAGCTTTCCGAATCCATTCCTGACTCCGCCGTCGGAGTGGAACCCCGATGCCTACGGGGATCCCGAGCGAATGCGCCGCAAGGCACAAGCTCTCCAAGTGGTCAATCCACAGAACCGGCGTTACGATTGGAGCTTCGGCTTCGAGATTTTGGGGGAGCTAAGCCTTCTTTTCGAGATGAACCAGACATTGGCCGCTGGGATACGAGAACTCGCGGAGATCGAGGCCACGTTTCAGGCAACCGGGTTCACCGCAACCTTGGGAGCTGAAGACTTCGTTGATCGAGTTCGCATCGACCCTTCCGTCGTCCGCGGCCTCGAATATTACACCGGGCCCGTCTTCGAGGCGGAGCTGACCTTCGAGGTCAAGGACGAAGCGGGCCGCCCGGTGCGGTTCGGCTCGGTCGGCGGCGGAGGGCGCTACGATGGCCTCGTCGCCCGCTTCCGCGAGGAGCCCGTGCCGGCGACCGGCTTCTCGGTCGGCGTGTCGCGCCTGCTCGCGGCGCTCCGCGCGATCGACAGCCCGATCGTCGCGGCGGCGAAGGCGGACGGTCCGGTGGTCGTGCTTGCCCTCGACCGCGACGAAAAGTCGATGGCGAACACCCAGCGCCTCGTGGCAGCCCTGCGCGGCGCTGGCATCGCCGCCGAAATGTACCTCGGCTCGGCCGGCATGAACGCCCAGCTCAAATATGCCGACAAGCGCAAGAGCCGGGTCGCGGTGATCCAGGGCTCGAACGAACGCGACGCGCCGGGCGGCCCGCAGGTCGCGATCCGCGACCTGAAGCTCGGCGCCGAGCTCGCCAAGAGCACGAAGGACCGCGCCGATTATCTGGAGCTCCGCCAGCTCGCCCAGTTCACGGCCCCCGAGGCGGAGCTGGTCGAGCGGGTGCGGGAGGTGCTGGCGCGGCCGTAGACGCCCGGCCGCGAATCTGCCGCGCAGGTTTCACCACCAAGAACACCAAAGAAACCCGAAGCCACCTTCGAGACCCTTCGTGTTCTCCGTGGTGAACCCGGCCAGCGCACCAGCCTCACGGCCCCGCGCATTCGAACGACGCCGCGCTCTCCGGGTCGCCGCTCTTGTAACGGGCGTAGGTCGGCCAGGGGCAGAGCGGGCGGGTGCGGGTCAGGCTCCAGGATGCCGGGATTTCCTTGTTGTCCGGGTCGACGGTCGCGATGATCCGATCGGGCGCCTTGCCCTTCTCGACCCAGTCGGTCAGCGCCGTGAGCGCATCGAACCGGTCGAGCGCGACGCCGCCCTCGCAGTGGGTCATGCCGGGGACCGCGAAGAGGCGCACCGAATCGGCCGCCCTGCCGCCCATATTCGCATCGAGCTTCTGCCACCAGCGAATCGTGTCGTCGATCGAGAACACCGGGTCCGCCTGGCCGTGATAGATGATCATCTTGCGGCCCTTCTCGCGCAAGGCCGCAAGCTTCGGATTGTCGACGTCCGGCGGGGTCATGAACGCCATCGCCGATTCCGGATAGCCGTCCGTCGTCGCGGAGATCTTCGGCACGTCCTTGTCGAAGTCGAAGGCGAGCAGCCCCTTCATCAGCGCGTCGTTCGTGCCGGCGATCGCGGTCGGCGGGGTGGTGAACACGTAGTCGAGCGAGGCCGCGCCCATGACGGCGATGATGGGAAAGTTATGCCACGGCGGGATCGGGCTCTCGACCTTCCACAGGCGCCAGTTGCCCGTTCCGACGCCCCCGTCCACCGGCCAGTCGGAATAGAGCGCCTCGCCCCTGGAATTCACCGGCCCGGAAAAGCTCGCCTTCAGTGCGTCGACCTTGGCCTTGGGCAGGCAATTCGCGGTCGCGCCTTCGGCGCAGACGAGGCTGTCGAAGGAGAAAACCTTCTGGCAGGCGGCGAGATTGGCGGTGAGGCCGTCCTCGATCCCGTCGAGCTTGTCGCAGGCCGCCGTGATCTTGCGCGACATGAGCGCGGCGTCCTCCGCCGTGATCGACTTGCGGATGTCCGGGTCGGCCTTGACGAAGCTTTGGGCGTCCCAGGCGTGCTGGAGAGCGGCGCGGGGCAAGTCGAAGCCGGGGTTCCCGGCGAGAAAGCCGTCGTATTCAGCCGGCATGCGCGAGGCCGCGACCATGGCGTGGCGGCCGCCGTTCGAGCAGCCGCCGTAATAGGAGAAGTCGGGCCTGCGGCCGTATTGCGCCTCAATGATCGCCTTGGCGATCGGCGCCAGCCTCATGTCGGCCGCGTAGCCGTAGTCGCGCCGCGCCTCAGGATCGAGACCGAAGGCGACGCCCGCGGCCAGGCCGAGGGAGGCGTTGGCCGGATCGGCACCCGGATGGCCGCTGTCGGAAGAGAGCACGGCGAATCCGCGCGCCAACGCCGGAACGCCGCCCGAGGCGTGCGTCCCGGAAATGTCGCCGACCGCGGGCCTTACGTCGCCGTCCGAGCCGCCGTTGCCCTGGTGCAGAAAGCGCCCGTTCCATTCGGCCGGCAGGCGCATCTCGAAGCGGATGGCGTATTGCCTGCCGTCGCTCCCGGTGCGGTCGCCCACCCGGGCTCTGAGAACGCAATGCTCCGGCAGGCCCGCGCCCGCCGGCTGCAGGGTCGCCGCCTCGACGACGAGGCCGGGAATCGCGAGTTTCTCGACGGTCGCAGTCGAGCAGGCCTCGCTCGCCGCTGCCCCGCCGACGGGCAACGCCAGCGCGAAAAGCGGCGCGACAACCGGGGGTAAGCGAATCCAGCGCAGAATTCGCAACGTCATGGCGAAACCTCCCCATCTCGCAGCCGCACGTCCTCTCCCCCTCGCGCAGGGCGAGCGGGCGAAATCACCCGTACGGCGTCCCGTCCTTGTGGACGAAGCGCCATTTTCCCTCCACGACCTCGGCGACGATGTCGTCGTCGGGATAGCTCGCCGCGTCGCCGGGCGTGCGGTCACCGATCTCGAGATAGACGACGCCCTCGTCCGTTTCGTTGACGAGATGATGGGCGTCGCCGGTCCCCGCCTTGAAGCCCGCGCACATGCCGGGTTTGAGGCCCATGCGGCCTGCGTCGGTGATGAGGGTTGGGCGGCCCTCAAGGATGTAGACGACCTCGTCCTGCTTGAGGTGGGCGTGGCGCAGCGCCGACTCGCCGCCCGGCGCAAGACGGGTCAGATTGACCCCGAAATTCGTCAGGCCGAACAGGTCGCCGAGCGGGCGCTTGTCGCGCTTGAGCATGCGCGAGAAGAAGGGTTCTGGATAGTTCGACGACCTCGCGCGCGGCGGCGCCTCCGCGGCGACGAGGGCGACAGGACGGGACTTCTCATCGGACATGGGCGAGCCTCCGCCGCCACTATAGATCGCGGCGGCCGCGCGCCGGAAGCGCGGAGGCCTCAGCTCCTCGGCGCCCACTCGAGGTCTGGCCCGACCGGGACGATACGGGTCGGGTTGAGGCTCTTGATCGAATAGTAGCCGCGCTTGATGTGGTCGAGAATGAAGGTGTGGCGGAAGGCCGGGATCGCGATGAGACGCTTGAGATACGCGCTGAGATTGGGATATTCGGTGATCCGTCTCAGGTTGCACTTGAACTGCCCGAAATAGGCGGCGTCGAAGCGGGCGAGGGTCACGAAGGCGCGGATGTCGGTCTCCGTCAGCCGCGCGCCGAACAGATAGGGACCCGCCGCGAGCCGGCGCTCGAGCTGATCGAGCATGGCGAAAACGGCCGCAAAAGCGTCCTCGTAAGCCGCCTGGGTGGTGGCGAAGCCGGCGCGATAGACGCCGTTGTTGAGCGCCGGATAGATCGCCTCGTTCAGCGCGTCGATCTCGACGCGCAGGTCCTCGGGATAGAGGTCGACCGTGTCGTCGGCGAGCGCGCCGAAGCCCGAGTTGAAAATCCTGAGGAGGTCGGCGGACTCGTTGTTGACGATGGTCTTCCGGTCCTTGTCCCACAGCGCCGGCACGGTGGCGCGGCCGGTGAAATGAGGGTCGGCCTTGGTATAGATCTCGTGGAGGTAGGTCGCGCCGTTGAGCGTGTCGCGGTTTGCGCCGGGGTCATCGCCGAAGCGCCAGCCCTCGTCGGTGAGCACCGGCTCGACGATGGCGACCGAGACCACGTCTTCCAGCTTTTTCAGCCTGCGGGAGATCAGGACGCGCGTCGCCCACGGGCAGACGAGGGCGGCATAGAGATGATAGCGGCCGGACTCGGCGCGGAAGCCTGCGTCGCCTGTAGGTCCGGCCGAGCCGTCGGGCGTGACCCAGGAACGGAAGCTCGAGATCTGCCGGACGAAGCCGCCCTTGGCGTCGGTCGCCTGGACCGGCTGCCAGGCCGCGGTCCATTTTCCGTCGACGAGCATCGCCAGCTACTGCGCGGCCACGGTCGTCGCCTTGGCGCGAATGCTGTCGCCGAGCTTCTTGCGGTCGAGCGCGGCCTCGCCCCCGGAGGTGGCGTGATACAGTTCAAGCGCCTCGAACTCGTCGTCCTTCGGCGGCGTGATCGCGAGGTCGGTGTAGGCGTAGCGGTCCGGCGCTTCGAGGACCTCCTTGAGGATGCCGCGCGACCGCAGAAAGAAACGGAGGTACTTCGCCGCCTTGATCGCCGTCCCGCCCCAGTAGCGCGGATAGAAGATGAGAGGCGATTCGAGCGGCAGGCCGTGCCTTCGGTCGCGCCTCGACTTGAGCCTGAGCGCGCCGCCTTCGAGCGGGTGCACGCCCTCATGGTCGATCATCAGCTTGAACCACATGATCGTGCTCAGGATCTGCTTCGGCCGGCCGTTCGGGATCGCGGCCGCGCGCCTCAGGATCGTGCGGAGGTGCTCGGGGGTATAGAAGGCGTCCCAGGCCGCCCGATACGCCTCCTCCCACTCCTTGTCAGACATCTTGCCGTGGTGGGAAACCCGGTGGTTGAGGTCGTACTTGTTGATGTCCGGGTCCATCCACACCCCCTTCTTCAAAAGGGTCCGGTGGTCCTCGGAACCCGGCAGGGGCGTAAGGAAGAAGAACTCGAGAATGTCGAGCGGGAGCTCGCGCTTGATGATCTCGATGTCGCGGAGGATCGACTCCTTGGTGTCGGCGGGAAAACCGAGGATGTAGCCGGCGAAGGTGATCGCGCCGTGGGCGCGCCATTTCTGCAGCATTTCGCGGTATTCGGTGATCTTGTTCTGTCGCTTCTTGGCGGCAATCAGGTTGTCCGGATTGATGTTCTCGAGGCCGATGAACACCCGCTTCGCCCCGGCCTTGGTCGCCTTCTCGATGAAGTTCGGGATCTTGTGGCAGAGCGTGTCGACCTGGATGGTGAGGCCGACATGGATGTCCTCTTTCTTGAGCTCGATCACCCGGTCGAGCAGGATCTCCCAGTCGCTGTTGCGGGCGAAATTGTCGTCGGTGATGAAGAACCGGTCGATGCCCTGTTCCCTGTTCGCCCGGATGATCTTTTCCAGATCATCGGGAGTTCGGAAGCGGCTCTTGCGGCCTTGCACGTTGATGATAGTGCAGAACGAACACTGGTAGGGGCAGCCGCGGCCGAGGTCGATGCTGGAATAGGTGCCAGAGGTGCGCTCCACATGCTTACGCGGCAGGATCGGGGCGGGCGCGCCCTCGAGCGAGGGTAGCTGGTCCATGTAGTTGTAGAGCGGCTTGAGCTCGTCGTTCCAGGCGTCGCGCAGCACGACGTCGAGCCGCCCCTCCTCGGCCTCTCCCGCGAACAGCGCGATTCCAAGCGCCTGCGCCTCCTTCAGTTCGGCGGGCAATTCCGGCAGCATGGCGAGGCAGCCTGAGACATGAAAGCCTCCGATGCAGACCGGGACCCCCTCGGCGCGAAACCGCCGGGCGATGTCGAGCGCACGCGGATACTGGTTCGACTGCACGCCGACGATGCCGACCAGCGCCCGACCGCCGCGCTTCTTCAGGTCGCGGATGATGGTGGCCGGAAGGACGCGCCGGTTGGTCTCGTCGTAGGTTTCGATCGCGAAATCGACGCCGGGTCCGAGCACTTCGCGGTTGCGCGCGTCCTCGGCGAGGCTGTTCATGCAAGCAAGAGTGTTGGACGGCAGCGCGGAGCGATACCACTGAATGGGATAGCCCCGGTCGTCGTAGTGAGTCGGCTTGATCAGAACAAAGATGAAGCCGGAATCACTCTTGGACGAACGAGGCGCCGTTGTGTTCTGATCGGCGACCATCAAGACCCTCAGCCACGAATAAAAGAACAACTGACCGGTAACATAGTCACTCGAGGTGGGCAAATCGTCGAGGCGACCGACCGACCGATCAAGTTTAAATCTCACAACGGCGGGACGAGGCCGTCCTTGCCGACGAGAATGCGAACCGCGTCGATCGTCCCGTCGTTCTCCCGGGGCCCGCGTGCGACGACCGCCGCCCCGGCCTTGAGATCGGCTGGCGCGCCCGGCGCGAATGACACGATCGGAGTCTTGGGATCGACCGCGATCACCTGTTGGCCCCCGTTGTAGGCGACGGTGAGGTTCGCGCCGGCGACGCCGTCGACGCGCGCGGCGACCGCGCCGTTGGTCATGGTGCTGCCCGGCGCGAGGTCGAACGACCGGTGGCCCTCGCCTGTCCCGCGCATCGCCTCGGGAAAGACATGCACCTCCATGGCCTTGAGCGTTCCGTCGTCGCCCGGCAGCGCCGCGACGCCGATGAACGCGCCCGGCTTGACGTCCGCGAGCGCGGCGGCAAGGACGAGCGTGACCGTCGTCTTGTCCGACAGTTTGATCGCCTGGTCCTTGCCGTCGCGGGTCCGTACGACGAGGCTCGCGGCGTCCGGAGAAACGCGCTCGATCGTCGCGCGGGCGACGGCGACGGGCGGGGTTTGGGCGCCGGCTGGAATCGCAGAAAACGGAATGAGGACGAGAAGCGCGGCGCGAAGCGACGTCATGGCGGCCTCCGGGCCGTTATCGTGCGTTCCGATGTACCGGAAAGACGGCGGGCGGGCAAACGCTTCCGGCCCGGTCCGTCCTCACATTCCGTTGTGCCCGTTCTGCGTCTCGATGCGGAACGGATGGGCGGGATAGACGCCGAGGATGCGGACCTCGCGAGAGAAGAACGCGAGTTCCTCCAGCGCCCGCGCGAGCGGCGGGTCCTCGGGATGTCCGTCGACGTCGGCGAGGAATTGGGTGGCGGCGAATTCGCCCTCGACCATGTAGCTCTCGAGCTTGGTCATGTTGACGCCGTTGGTGGCGAAGCCGCCGAGCGCCTTGTAGAGTGCGGCCGGCACGTTGCGCACCCGGAAGACAAAGGTCGTGACGACCGGCCCGTTTCCCGGGGGCGCCCGATGCTCGCTCTTCGACAGCACGACGAAGCGGGTGGTGTTGTGCTTTTCGTCCTCCACGTCGCTGATCAGCGTCTTCAGGCCGTAAATCCGGCCCGCAAGCTCGGTGGCGAGCGAGGCGCGGCTCTTGTCGCCCCATTCCGCCACCTCCCGCGCCGAGCCGGCCGTGTCGCTCGCGACCACCGGCTTGAGCTTGTGGCGGCGGATGATGTTGCGGCACTGGCCGAGCGCGTGGACGTGGCTGTGGACGACCTTCAGGTCCTCGATCCGCGCGCCGGGTACGGCGAGGAGCTGGAAATGGATCGGCAGGAAGGTCTCGCCGACGATGTGCAGGCCGGAGGCGGGCAGAAGGGCGTGGATGTCCGCCACCCGGCCGGCGATGGAATTCTCGATCGGAATCATGCCGAGGTCGGCCGAACCGTCCTGCAGCGCGGAGAAGGCGTCCTCGAAGGTCGGGCACGGGATCGGCGCGAAGTCGGGAAAATTCTCGACGCAGGCGATGTGGGAATTGGCCCCGGGCTCGCCCTGGTAGGCGATCGAACGCGTCTCGGTCATCCCTCAGTCCTCTTGGCGAGCATTGCGCGCGCCCGCTCCAGATCCTCGGCGGTGTCGACGCCGAGCGGCGGCGAATCGACGATGGCGATGTCGATGCGCATGCCCGCTTCGAGCGCCCTCAGCTGCTCGAGCCGCTCGCGCCGCTCGAGCGGAGACGGCGGCAAAGCGACGAATCGGGCCAATGCGCTGCGGCGGTACGCGTAGAGGCCGATGTGGTGCAGAAGCTCGCCTTCTCCCCAGGGCGCGCGGGCGCGGGTGAAATAGAGCGCTCTCAGCCGCCGGGGCGCGATCTCCGTCCCGACCGCCTTGACGACGTTGGGGTCGTCCTTCTCCTCCGCCCGGACGATCGCGGTCGCGAGCGTCGCAATGTCAACCGCGGGGTCGTCGAGCGGCGCAAGGCAGGCCCGCACCGCCCCCCGCTCGATCGTCGGCAGATCGCCCTGGACGTTGACGACGACGTCGTAGGCGCCTTCGGGATCGATGGCTCCGACCGCCTCGAATATGCGGTCGGAGCCCGATGGGTGGTCGGCGCGGGTCATGACGCTCTGACCGCCCGCCGCTTCGACGGCGGACGCGACGCGCTCGTCGTCAGTCGCGACCACGACCGGGCCGACCCCGGCTTCGATCGCGCGCCGCCAGACGTGGACGATCATCGGCTCGCCGCCGATGTCGGCGAGCGGCTTGCCCGGCAGCCGGATCGAAGCCATGCGCGCGGGAACGAGAACGACGGGTCTGGTCACGAGATCGGGGAAGGGCGGGACCTTTGGCGAAGAGCGGGCTTATACGTGTTGCCAACGCAGCGGCAAAGCGGCTAATCAACGCACGGGTCCGGGCGCGCCCGCTCGGGACGATGTGCAATTTCAGTCGACGAAGGCCGCCCCACGGATGACCGCCGAAAATTTCAACCGGACCATGCTGGCCCTGTTCGGAGCGCTCGTGTTCCTCGGGCTGATCATGGAGTACACCAGCTTCGTGTTCGCGCCGCAGGTCTTGAAGGTTCCCGGATTCGCGCTGCCGGGTTCGGCCGAAGCGCCCGCCGCCGCCGCGGCGCCGGAGGCGCCGAAGGAGGTTCCGCTCCCCGAACTGCTAGCCAAGGCCGACGCCAAGAAAGGCGAGGCCGACTCCAAGATCTGCGCCACGTGTCATAACTTCGATAAAGGCGGAGCGGCAAAGGTGGGCCCGGATTTGTGGGGCGTGGTCGGGCGTCCGATCGCCTCCGCCCCGGGCTTCTCCTACTCCGACGCCGTCAAGGGCCTCGGGGGAGATTGGAGCTATGAGAAGCTCGATCACTGGATCGCCAATCCGAAGGGGATGGCCGCCGGGACCAAGATGGCCTTCGCTGGCGAGAAGGAACCGCAAAAGCGCGCCGACATCCTCGCGTATCTGCAATCCCTGTCGGATCAGCCGGTTCCGTTCCCGAAGTGATGCGCGAGGCCGGCGGCCTTTTTCGCCGCCGCCAGACGTCCCAGCGCCGTAGAGCCGCGATGAACCTGGACGAGACCCCACAGCCGCTAACGCTCACCCGGGACGACGCGGCGGAGGAAGAGGCCTTGCCCATCGTTACGGCGGGGCTCAGCGCCCACAGCGCTGAACTCGGGCTGCCGGGCGACTGGACGCCTCGTTGGATCGTTGGCCGGGACGCGAAGGGCGCTATCCGGGCGGGGCTACGCTATCTCACCGCATTCGATTGGCTGTTTGTTCACCTGCTTTGGGTCGATGCGTCCTACCGGTTTCACGGTGTCGGCTCTCGTCTCCTGGCGGAGGCCGAGGCGGCCGCGTGTGAGAAAGGGTGTCGGGGCGTCTATCTTGACACGTTCACGTTCCAGGCCCCGAAATTCTACGAACGACACGGGTATCGGGAGTTCGGCCGGCTCGACGACTTTCCGCGCGGCCATTCCCGGATCTGGCTGGCGAAGCGATTTTAGCCGTTCGGGGCGGAAGTCGTTTCTTTGGCTTGTGCAGGCGCGGGTTGCGGCGCCAACCTGAGAATGAATCCTACGGTCAGGGAGAGAAACGTGGATCTCGGAGTTAGCGACAAAGTCCGCCCGCTCATCGCAGCCGTTCGCGCCATGGTGCGCGACGAGATCATGCCGGTCGAAGAGGAATACGAGGCCGAAGTCGGCCGCGACGGGGACCGTTTCAAGCCGACCGCCCGCATGGTCGAGATCCTCGAATCGCTCAAGGCGAAGGCGCGCGGCAAGGGCCTCTGGAATTTCTGGCTGACCGACTCAGACAAGGGCTACGGCCTCACTACGGTCGAATACGCCTATCTGGCCGAGGAGATGGGCTGGTCGCTGCTGGCCTCCGAAGCGTTCAACTGCTCGGCCCCCGACACCGGCAACATGGAGGTGCTCGAGCGGTTCGGCTCGCCCGAGCAGAAGGCGCGGTGGCTGCCCGATCTTCTGGAGGGCCGCGCCCGTTCGGCCTATCTCATGACCGAGCCCGGCGTCGCCTCGTCCGACGCCACCAATATCGCCATGGACGCGCGGCTCGACGGGGACGAATGGGTTCTGAACGGCGAGAAATGGTGGTCGTCCGGGGCCGGCGATCCGCGCTGCTCGCTCTACATCACCATGACGCTGACCGACCCCGCGGCGGGGCCGCACGCGCGCCACTCGATGTTCGTCGTGCCGGCCGGGACGAAGGGGATCGAGGTTCTCCGCGCGCTGAAGGTCTACGGTGCCGACGACGCGCCGCACGGCCACATGCATATCCGGTTCACCGACGTGCGCGTGCCGAAGGACGCGATCATACTTGGGCGCGGTCGCGGCTTCGAGATTGCGCAGGGCCGGCTCGGGCCGGGGCGCATCCATCATTGCATGCGGGCGATCGGGCAGGCGGAGCGAGCGCTCGAAGCCATGTGCCGGCGCGCGGCGAACCGCACAGCTTTCGGTCAGAAGCTTGCCCGCCTCGGCGCCAATCCCGACATCATCGCCGAGTGCCGGATGAGCATCGAGATGGCGCGGCTGCTCTGCCTGAAGGCCGCCTGGGCGATGGACACACAGGGCGTGCGCGCCGCCGCGCCCCTTATCTCGCAGATCAAGGTGATCGCCCCGCGCGTCGCCCTCGAGGTGATCGACCAAGCCGTGCAGTTGCACGGCGGCGCCGGCGTCAGCCAGGACTTTCCGCTGGCGCGGATGTGGACGCAGGTCCGCACGCTCCGCCTTGCCGACGGGCCGGACGCAGTGCATCGCCGAGTGATCGCCAAGGCCGAGATGAAGCGCTACACCAACGAGGCGGCCGGCCGATGAGCGGGACCTTTCCGGACGACATGAAAGCTTTCGACGCCTGGGCGAGCGCCGAGGTCGAAGGCTTCCGTGGGCCGAGCGTCGCCAAGAAATTTGCGACCGGCCAGTCCAATCCGACCTACCTGATCGAGACTCCCGGAGGGCGGTACGTGCTCAGGCGCAAGCCTCCGGGGAAGCTCCTGAAGAGCGCGCACATGATCGAGCGCGAGTTCCGCGTTCTGCGGGCGCTCGAGGGCACAGGCTTTCCTGCGCCGCGAGCGCTTTCACTGTGCGAGGACGACAGCGTCATCGGCACAGCCTTCTATCTGATGGCCCATGTCGATGGCCGCATCTTTTGGAACCCGGCGCTGCCGGACCTTCAGCGCGACCAGCGAGCGCCGATCTTCGACGCCATGAACGACGGGCTCGCCAAGCTGCACGCGATCGACGTCGCGGCGGTCGGGCTCTCGGATTTCGGCAGGCCGGGCTCCTATTTCGCCCGGCAATTGCAGCGCTGGACCGAGCAGTATCGGGCGAGCGAAACGGATCGAATTGAGGAGATGGAGCGGCTCATCGCTTGGCTCGGACCGAACGTTCCGGCCGACGACGGCCGGGTTTCCCTGGTCCATGGGGACTGGCGGATCGACAACATGATCTTCGAAGCTTATTCGCCAAAGCTCCTGGCCGTGCTCGACTGGGAGCTTTCGACGCTCGGACACCCTTTTTCGGACCTCGCCTATCAGTGCATGTACTGGCGAATGCCCAATGCGTGGAACGGTCTTTGCGGCGTCGATCGTAAAGCGGCGGGGATTCCGACCGAGGCGGAATATGTCGAAGCTTATTGCCGCCGGGCGGGTCTCGACCGCATCCCCGACTGGACCTTCCTCATCGCCTTCAGCTTTTTCCGCATCGCCGCCATCGCCCAGGGCGTCTACAAGCGCTCGCTCGACGGCAACGCCTCCAATCCGGAGCGGGCCCGGCAATACGGGAAAAGCGTGCCAACGATGGCGCAACTCGCGATGGACGAGGTGGAGGGGCGGACGTAATCCCCTTCCGCCTTTCGCCGCCTGCGCATCGGCCATACGCATCGGTACGCATCGGCCAGGGCTCCGAATCCGGGTTAATTTGACTTAACCGGGTTGGATCATGAGGATTTCGGCGAGCCGGTTGACGTCCCAGCTGGCTATTTTTCTTCGGAGCTTGAGGCTCTTGGGTCTTGGCGGCTTGGTTGGCGGCCGGTAGGGTTTGACAGGGAGGTTCGGCGGGTGGCTGAATGGCGGCGCGGCTCTGAGGTTGTTGAAGGTGAACTTGCGTAT